>LFIK01000014.1_pt1 | contig 114805 bp, 110 predicted proteins | sample 643401 | NCBI WGS metagenome assembly LFIK01 (sample SAMN03777447, study PRJNA286221) | soda lake metagenome | biome: soda lake; feature: Kulunda steppe; material: water; isolation source: sample T5-Br brine of Lake Tanatar-5 | place: Russia: Kulunda steppe | collected 2010-07
GGCAGGTCGAGGCCGCGCGCGCCTTCGGCATGCCGCCCGTGATGCTGATGCGACGCGTGGTGCTCCCGGCGATGCTGCCCTTCGCGATCCCGGGCATGGCGAATCTCTGGCTGATCGCGACCAAGGATACCGCCCTTCTGGCCGTGGTCGGATTTTCCGAGCTGACGCTGGAAACCCGGCAGGCGGCGGGCTCCACACGTGCCTATTTCACCTTCTTCCTGGCCGCCGGCGCGCTCTATCTGATGGTCACGCTTTTCTCGGGGCATCTGTTCGGGCGGCTGGAGCGCTGGGCGCGTCGGGGCGAGCCCGAGATGAGGGGGCGAAGATGAGCGCCGTCAACCGTATCCGCGCCTTCCTGCGCCCGCACCGCGTCGTGCTCATCCTGCTGACGCTCGGCGTTGCGGCATGGAGCGCGATAAACATGCGCTGGGACTGGCTGCCGCGCTATTCCGAGCTGGCGGTTCAGGGGCTGTGGCGCACCATCTGGCTGCTGGTGCTCTCCTGCGTTCTGGGGTTTGCGCTGGCGGTGCCGCTGGGGCTGGCACAGGCCGCCGGGCCGCGCATCCTGGCCGCCCCGGCGCGCGCCTTCTGCACCATCATTCGCGGCACACCGCTTCTGCTGCAGCTGTGGCTGATCTATTTCGGGCTTGGATCACTGTTTCCGCAGATCCCCTGGATCCGCGAGAGCGACCTGTGGCCCTATCTGCGCGAGGCATGGCCCTATGCCCTGCTCACGCTGACGCTGTCCTTCGCGGGCTATGAGGGCGAGGTGATGCGCGGCGCGTTTCGCAGCGTGCCCAGCGGACAACTCGAGGCGGCGCGCGCGATGGGCATGCCGCGGCTGACGGTGCTGCGCCGGATCTGGCTGCCGCAGGCGGTGCATCGGGCACTGCCGACGATGGGCGGCGAAACCGTGCTGCAGCTGAAAGGCACGCCGCTGGTGGCCACGATCACGGTGATCGACATCTATGCCGTCTCGGCGCGGGTGCGCCAGGACATGTTCGTCATATACGAGCCGCTGCTGCTGCTTACCGTGGTCTATCTGATGATCGCCGGGCTGATCGTGCTGCTGTTTCGCTGGCTGGAAAGGCGCATCCCGCAGCGCCTGGGCTGAGCGTTCATGGCTCGGGCGCGGCCATCGTGACCGGGCAAACGAAACATGCGCCCCGGCGGGGCGCATGCTCGCGGCATCTGCCGGATTTGCCGGCGATCAGTCGCCATGCAGGCCCGGCTCGTCGTAGTAGTCCTCGTCGGGCTCGTTCTTGAGGACCGTAGTTTCGCTTTCCTCGTCGTACTGGCCCCGATCCGCGCGGTCCTGCTCGGTCAGCAGCTCCCGTGTGTCGGCGGTGCCCGCCTCGCCTTTGGTGCCCTGCACGGCTTCGGCGCCTTCGGCGGCGTCGCGCGGCAGCACCTCGGTGCCTTCGTAGTCATCGGCCATCGCGGCGGTGGCAAGCAGCGCGGTGGCGGCGATTGTGGTGAAGAAGAGTTTCATGGTGAGTCCCTTTCGGTTGCGAGTTTGAAAGTCATGTCGTTTCGGGGTTCCGGGCGGTCCCTGCGAACGTCGGGGCCGATCACCGGTTGCGGATCAGGTTACGGGCGCCGATGTCACATTTCGCCTCCTTGCGTTCGCGGCGATGTGTTCGCCGTTGTGTGTGACCCAATCTGAGAGATTTGAGCGGCCCGATCAAAACACGTGTCATCACACGCACGTGGCCTTGCCCGGCGGGAAACTCACCGCCCCGTAAGCGGATTGAAACAATCTATAATGATAGAGTTAAATCAATGACTTGAGATCGCGCCAACGCGGCGGTGGATGGCCGGCGTTGGCGGGCGACGCCGATGCATCCCGGTGCAGCCCCGACTTCCAGGATGGCTTTCGAGGGGCTGTCGGCCGCTCACGCGGCGGAGAGCGCGCGATCTCACGCGCGCCGTGAGTGATGTTTCACTTTTGCGGGTCCGGGCCCCGTTCGCGCGTTGGTCAGCGATTCCGCCAGGCGTCCAGGATGTAGCGCGCGGTCATCAGATCCAGATGCGCCCCGCCGCCATTCTTCGCGATGGTGATCTCGTCGGCCGAGTCTCTCGCGAAACGCCCGTCCGCCACATCGTAGAACTCGGCCAGCACATCGCCGCGCGTGATGGCGCCCTCGGCGAGCGGGATCTTCAACTCGCCGATATGGCCGAGCGTGGTGTCGAAGCTGTCCACGAAGATCCGGCCGCGCTGCAGCGCGGCGTCGTCGACCTCGCGCATGTCCGGGCGGAATGCGCCGATCAGGTCCAGATGCTGACCGGGCCGCAGCCAATCCCCCTTGACGACGGGTTCGCGCGCCATGGTCGCGGTGCAGATGATGTCGGCCTGCGCGACGGCTGCTTGCAGATCGGTCTCGGCGCGTACGTCGTCATGGGCATCGGCCAGCCCTTGTGCGGCCTCCGGCGAGCGGTTCCAGACCGTGAACCGAGCTTGCGGGAATACCGCCCGATACGCGGAAATCATTGAGCGCGCCACGGTGCCGGCCCCCACCAGCGTGATCTCGCGGCTTTCCGGCCGCGCCAGCAGGCGCGCCGCATACAGGCTGTCGCCGGCGGTCTTCCATTTGGTGACGAGATGGAAATCCACCAGCGCCTCCAGCTCGCCGGTGGCGTCGGCATAGAGATTGACGCCACCATTGACCCGCGCGCGCCCGGATGCGGGATTGTCCGGAAAGATCGTCGCCGATTTCACCAGAATGCCCATCCCGTCGATCCAGGCGGCCCGCGACAGCAGCGTGTCATCGCCGCGATACAGAAAGGTGTCGCCGATCTCCGCGCGTGGCTTGCGATGCCCTGCGGCGAAGGCGTCGGTCAGCGCGATCCAGTCGAGTTGCGCTTCGGCCTCGGGTCCGATGATCTCGATACTCATATGCGGGTCTCCTCCTCGGTGAGCAGGCCGGCGGCACGCAGATGCCCGGCCAGATTCTGCGGTGTGGTGAAAAGATGCGTCTGCCAGCCCCGCGCCCGCGCTGCCGCAATGTTGTCGGCGCGGTCATCCGTGAACAGCAGCCGGTTCGGCGCGATGCCGCTGTCCGCCTCGAGGCGGGCATAGATTTCCGGCTCGGGCTTGACGAGGCCCAGATGCCCCGAGATCCAGCGCCGGTCGAACGCGTCGAGGAAGGGGTAGGCGCGGCGCGCGATCTCGAACGGCGCAATGCCGAAATTGCTCAGCGCGAAGACGGGCACGCCGCGCCGGCGCAGCGCCGCCATCAAGTGCACCGACCCCGTGATCGCGGGCGATGCCATCTCGAGCCAGCGATCGTGCCAAAGCCGGATCATCGGCGCCCAGCGCGGGTGTTGCGCGGCCTTGGCCATGACCGTCGCATGCAGGTCGGCGCCGCGATCGATCCGCAGGTTCATGCCGTGCAGGTCGGCCTCCTCGAACATCCGCGCGCGCGCATCCGCCGGCATGTGGCGATCGAAGAAGATCTCCGGCTGCCAGTCGATCAGCACGTTGCCGATATCCAGCACCACCGCCGCCGGTCGCGGCATGTCGGGAAATTCAGCCACCATCGCAGCGTGGTAACGCGCCGCGACCGGCATGGGAAGCCGGCGCGACGTCAGCGCATGTTCTGCGGTCGCTTCGTCGCCAGCTGGCGCTCCTGCTCGGCCTCGCGCCAGAACAGGTAGAGCCCCGAGCCGACGATCAGGCAGATCCCCGCCCAGGCGACGAGGTCGGGCCATTCGGCGAAGATCAGAACCCCGAAGAAGATGGCCATCGGCATCGAGGTGTATTCGAAGGGCGCGGCCACGGCGGGTTCGGCCAGCCGGTAGGCCTGGCTGATCATGAACCCGCCCAGCGCGCTGGCGATCCCCAGCACGAACAGCACCGGCAGATCCGGCACCGCCGGCCAGACCCATTCGCGCAGCAGAAAGGCCAGTGTCGCATCCTCGGGCTGCTCGAAGCGTCCGTCCCCGACGGCCAGCCCCATCAGCAGGCTGACGAAAAGGAAGGTCAGCTGGATATAGAACGCCATCGTCACCGCCCGCTCGGTGCCGCCGATCACGCGGGCGAGGATGTTCAGCACGGCATATCCCGCCGCCGCGATGACCGGCAGCAACGCGGCAAGCTGGAAGGCGTCGGTGCCCGGACGCATCATGACCACCGCCCCGACAAGCCCCAGGAACACGGCCATCCAGCGTCGCGGTCCGACCTTCTCGCCCAGAAACACCACCGAAAGCACGGTGATCATGAGCGGGCTGACGAAGAAGATTGCGGTCGCGTCCGCAAGCGGCATCGTCGCGAGTGCGAGAAAGAAGAACATGTTGGCCACGACGACACACAACCCGCGCAGCATGTGCGCGAAAGGCCGGCGCGTGCGCAGAACCGCCAGCCCGCCCGCCATCGGCACCATCACGGCGAGCAGGAAGGTCATCGCGATCAGCGTGCGCATCAGCACGAGCTGATGCAACGCGTATCCATCGCTGAGAAACTTCACCGCGACATCGTTCACCGTGAACGCCGCCGTCCCGCCGAGCGCATAGATGATGCCCAGCGCGTTCGAACTGCGGCCAGCCGCCACCGCCATGGGATACGTCCTCTTGTTTCAGCCGCGCAGCGCAGCCTGCACGACCTGATCCAGCGCCGCCAGAAAGCGCGAGCGGTCCGACTTTGTAAAGGGGCGACCGCCGCCGGTGCGCAGCGGGTCGGCCGCGCGCAGATCCGCCATCAGGTCGCGTTCGGCCAGCGCAGCGCCGATGTTCGTCGGCCCCAGCGCGGACCCGTCGGGCCGCAGCACCCGCGCCCCGGCTTCGATGCATTTCGCCGCCAGCGGGATGTCGGCGGTGACGACGATGTCGCCCGGTCCGGCGCGGTCGGCGATCCACATGTCGGCGGCATCCGCCGACGCATCGACAAAGACCATCTCCACCAGCGGGTTGCGCGACGGGCGCAGCCCGCCATTGGACACCATGAAGACCCGGATCCGGTGACGGGTCGCCACGCGTTCGGCCTCGGCGCGCACCGGGCAGGCGTCGGCATCGATGTAGAGCGCGCTCACGCGTGCAACGCGTCGGCATGGAAGGCGATGTGATCCTCCATGAAGCTCGCGACGAAGAAGTAGCTGTGATCATAGCCGCGTTGCATGCGAAACTGCCCGGGCTGGCGACGCGCGGTCATTGCCTCGGCCAGCCTTTCGGGCATCAGGCGGTCGAGGAACTGATCCGCGCTGCCCTGATCGATCAGAACCTCGCCGTCGAAGCCGCGTGCGCGCATCAAGAGGGTGCTGTCATGCGCCGCGCGGGCCTGGTCATCCGCGCCCAGATACGCATCGAATTGCTTGCGCCCCCAGTCCGAACCGGTGGGATTGGCGATCGGCGCGAAGGCCGACACCGATGCGAAGCGTTCGGGATAAGTCATCGCGATGGTCAACGCCCCGTGGCCGCCCATCGAGTGCCCGCTCAGCGCCTGGCGCGACTCGTCGATGGGAAAGTTGTGAATCAGCACGCGTGGCAGATCCTCGGTGACATAGCTCCACATGCGGTAATGCGAGGCCCAGGGCGCTTGTGTCGCGTCCACGTAAAAGCCGGCGCCCTGTCCCAGATCGAAGGCCGCGTCATCCGCGACATCGGCGCCGCGCGGCGATGTGTCGGGGAACACGACGGCGATGCCGTGCTCGGCCGCCCAGCCCTGAGCGCCCGCCTTGACCATGGCGTTCTCATGCGTGCAGGTCAGTCCCGAAAGATACCACAGCACCGGCACGGGCCCGCCCTGCGCCTCGCGCGGCAGGAACAGCCCGAAGGTCATCGGGCAACCGGTTGCCGCCGACTCGTGGCTGTAGACGCCCTGCATGCCGCCGAAGCAGCGGTTCTCGGAAAGGGTTTTCATCGCGGCCTCCATCTTCGCGGCGAACCTGTCAGAACCCGCCGACCCAGGCAATGACCACGGGCAGCGTCGCGATGCTCAGCGCGGTCGAGATCAGGATGGCGGTCGATACCCGCTGCGGCGCGACGCCGTAATGCTGCGCCAGCATGTAGACATTGCCCGCCACCGGAAGCGCGGCGGCGGCCACCATGACCCCCGCGGCGAAGGGCGCGACATCGAACACCACCAGCGCGCAGAACGCCACGGCGGCCGGGTGAAGCACCAGCTTGGCAAAGGTCAGCCAGCCGGCCACGTGCAGCCGCTCCGCCGCCTTTCCGGCGAGCGAGGCGCCGATGGCGAACAGCGCGCCCGGTGTCGCCGCCGCGCCCAGAATGCCGAGAAAGTCGTTGAAGGGGCCGGGCACGGGCTGCGCCGTCGCCGACCAGATCAGCCCCGACCCCATCGCGACGATCATGGGATTCTTCACAAGACCCGCGAGCAGGACCCGCGGCAGCCCGCGCGAGAGCCGCCCTTCCCGCGCCAGCGTGATGATCAGCGTGATCAGGCTGGAGAACACGATCAGATCGAGTGCGAGCACCATCAGTACCGGCCCCGCCGCGGCCTCGCCCAGAAGCACCACCAGCATCGGAACGCCCAGAAAGCCGGTGTTGCCGATCACGGCGCATTGCGCTTCCATCGCCGCTTCGGCCATCGGGCGGCGACGCAACAGACCCACCCCCATCGCCACGACATAAAGCCCGATCGACGCCAGCAGATAGGCCGCCACGAACCGCCAATCGAAGATCTCGGCCAGTGACAGGTTGGCGGAGAATCTGAACAGCATCGCCGAAAGCGCGAAGTAGAACACGAACTTCGTCAGATACGCCGTCGCCTCGGGGCCGAAGAAGCCGCTGCGCCCGGCCGCGTAGCCCAGCCCGATCAGCGCAAAGAAGGGCAGCGTCTGAATGAATATCTCGATCATGTCGAAACGGCGGTAGCACAGCGCGCGATGCCCGGCCAGATGCAGGCGGAATCTGCCGCCTTGCCCGAAATGAACCGTTCGGTTTATCCTGCCGGCATGACGCATCTGCAGGCACCCCGCCCGGCCCCGGAGATCAAGCAGGGGCGCAAGTTCGAACAGGTCCTCGCCGGCGCGCGCGAGGTGTTCATGGCCGACGGGTTCGAACGCGGCAGCGTCGATGAGATCGCGCGCCGCGCCGGGGTCTCGAAAGCCACGCTCTACAGCTACTTTCCCGACAAGCGGCTGCTGTTTCTGGAGGTCGTGCGCCAGGAATGTCTGCGCCAGGCCGACGCCGCCGAGGAGCTGACCGATACCTCCGCCGCCCCCGCCGTGGTGCTGCGCCGGGCTGCGCGCCGGCTGGTCGAGTTCTACCTGTCGGATTTCGCGCAGGCGATGCATCGGCTCTGCGTGTCCGAGGCCTACCGCTTCCCCGAGCTGGGCCGCCAGTTCTATGAAAGCGGTCCGCTGATGGGGCGCCAGCGCATCGAGGCCTATCTGCGCGCCGCCTGCGCGCGGCGGCAGCTCGATATCGACGACTTCGCCCTGGCCGCCGATCAGTTCGTGGAGCTGTGCAAGGCGGATCTGTTCACGCGTGTGGTCTGCAACATGGTGCAGGACGTCCCCGAGGAGGCGATCGAGCGGGTGGTGGACGGGGCGGTGGAGACCTTTCTGGCCCGTTACGGCGGGTCCGGCGGCGGGCCTTCCGACGCGAATGTTGACGTTGCAACGATGTCCTGATGCGTTAAGACTGTCGCCGTCATCGACTTCACGGGAGGAAGACATGAAACGGACCGGCCTCATAGTCGCCGCAGCGGTATCTTCGGCCGCCGCGCTTGCCGCCGCAGGCACCGCCGCGGCGCAGGAGCATACCTTCACCCTGCACCATTTCCTCAGCCCGCAGGCACCGGCGCATACCCAAATGCTGGTGCCGTGGGCCGAACGCGTCGAAGAGCTGTCGGGCGGGCAGGTCTCGATCGAGATCTTTCCGAACATGACGCTCGGCGGGCGCCCACCCGAACTGATCAACCAGGCCCGCGACGGCGTGGTGGATCTGATCTGGACGGTGAACGGCTATACGCCCGGCCTTTTCCCGCGCACCGAGGTGATCGAGCTGCCGACGGTGTTCGAGAATGACGCCGTGGCCGCCAATCTGGCGCTTTACGACCTGTTCGATGAGTATCTGGCCGAAGAGTATCGGGGTGTCGAGGTGATGTTCCTGCACACCCATAGCGGTCAGGCGATTCACATGCGCGACATCGCGGCGCGCAGCCCGGAGGATCTGGCGGGCACGGATCTGCGTATCCCCACACGCACGGGCGCGTGGGCCATCGAGGCGATGGGCGCGAATCCGGTTGCCATGCCGGTGCCCGAGCTGCCGCAGGCGCTGCAGCGCGGGACTGTGGATGGCGCGCTGATTCCCTTCGAGATCATCCCGCCGCTGCAGATCCAGGAGCAGACGCAGTACCAGATCGAAGGCGCGGACGGGTTTCGCATCGGCACCACCGCCTTCCAGGTATCGATGAATCAGGCGCGTTGGGACAGCTTGCCCGAAGACATTCAGCAAGCCTTCCGCGACGCGTCGGACCGTGACTGGTGGATCGAGGTCGGCGAGGTGTGGATGGGCACCGAAGCCGGCGGGCTGAGTGTCGCCACCGATGCCGGCAACGAGCATATCGTGCTCGATGAGGCCGAAACCCAGGCCTTCCGCGATGTGCTCGAGGTCGTGGCCGAGCGCTGGGTCGAGGACCGCGCCGCCGAAGGGATCGACGCCGCCGCGTTGCTCGCGCGCGCTCGCGAACTTGTTGCCGAACATACCGCCGACTGATGGCGGAAGCCGGCCCGCATCGCCGCACCGGCCTTGCCGGTGCGGCCGAGACGCTGATCACGGGCTGGGCGCTGATCGGTGGGCTGGTCCTGCTCGGGATCGTGGCGGTCAATGTGCTGGAGGTGGTGACCGGCTTCACCCGCCCATGGACAGGGTATCGTTTTGCCGGCTCCGTCGAGTTGACGGAGATGGGCGCCGCCGTGGCCGCCTTCTGCTTTCTGCCCTATTGCCAGCTGACCGACGCCAATGTCACCGCCGAGATATTCACCGCCCGTGCCTCGGCGCGCATGATCTCGGTGTTCCGGTTCGTGGCTTCGATCATCGCGTTGCTGTTCGGGCTGTTGCTGCTGTGGCGCATGTCCGAGGGCATGAGCGACCAGCGTGATTTCGGTTACAGTACCGCCATCCTCGACCTGCCGATCTGGATCGCCTATGTGCCGATCCTGATCTCGCTCGGGCTTCTGGTGGTCGCCGCGCTGGTGACGCTGCTGGAGAGCGGGGCCCATGTGATGACCGGAGACGACGCCTCATGACTGATCCTGTCACGCTGGGCTTTCTCGGGCTTGGCGCGCTGCTGATCCTCATCATCCTGCGCATGCCCATCGCCTATGCGATGATCCTGGTGGGTGGCGTCGGGACGGCGGTCGCCGTGCCCAATGGCGTCAACATGATGCTGGGTCAGCTCAAGACCCTCGCTTACGGGCAGTTCTCGGTTTACGATCTGTCGGTGGTGCCCATGTTTGTGCTGATGGGGGCGCTGGCCACGAAGGCCGGGTTCAGCCAGGCGCTGTTTCGGGCGACCAATGCCTGGCTGGGCTGGCTGCGCGGCGGCACGGCCATGGCCGGCATCGCCGCATGTGCCGGCTTCGGCGCGGTGTCAGGGTCGTCGCTGGCGACGGCCTCGACCATGGGCAAGGTCGCCCTGCCCGAGCTTCGCCGCTACAACTATTCAGGCGCGCTGGCCACCGGGTCGCTGGCTGCCGGGGGGGTGCTGGGCATCCTGATCCCGCCTTCGGTGGTGCTGATCATCTATGCCATCATCGTCGAGGCCAACATCGTCACCATGTTCATGGCGGCGCTGATCCCGGGATTGATGGCGGTGGTGCTGTTCCTCTTGACGATCGCCGTCTATGTCATGGTGTTCCCCAATTCGGGACCGGCCGGCGGCAGCGTCAGCCGCGCGGAGTTCCGCGCCGCATCGCTCGGGGTGATCCCGGTGCTGTTCATCTTCGCGCTGGTGCTCGGCGGCATTTATGCCGGCCTGTACAACCCGACGCCGGCGGCCGCGATCGGTGTGGCGCTGGTGTGGTTGTTCGGCACGCTGCAGGGACGAATCTCGCTGCGGGCGATCCGCGAGGCGCTGATTGAGACAGCCTCGACCAGCGGCATGATCTTCCTGATCCTGCTCGGCGCCGAGTTGATGAAGATCTACATGTCGCGGGTGCGTCTGCCGCAGTTCACCGCCGACTGGATTTCGGCCTCGGGGCTGGAACCCTTCACAGTCCTGATCCTGCTTCTGATCGGGCTGATCCTGCTGGGGATGCTGCTCGACAGCCTGTCGATGATCCTGCTGGTGATTCCGTTCTTCTGGCCGGTTCTGGTCACGCTCAATGGCGGGCTGTATCAGGGCGCCGAAGGCTCGGGCTTCGGCATGTCCACTGACGAGCTCAAGATCTGGTTCGGCATTCTCGCGCTGATCGTGGTCGAGTTGGGGCTGATCACCCCGCCGGTGGGGATGAATGTGTTCGTGATTTCGGCGCTCGCGCGCGACACACCGATGATCGAAACCTTCAAGGGCGTGGCGCCGTTCTTCGGGGTCGAGATCCTGCGCGTCGCCTTGCTGCTGGCTTTCCCCGGCATCGTGCTGTGGCTGCCCGCCGTGCTGAGCGGGTAGGCGCATGGCGGCCCCCGACTATGCGCGCCTCATCGATGCCGAAATGCGGGCGTTTATCTGCACGACCAGCGGGTTCGGCACCGATGACCCGGACATTCCAGCGCAGCGCGCGGCCTATGATGCGATGTGCCGTCATTTTCATGCCGGGCGCCCCGAGGGCGTCGCCGTGCAGGACGGTGCCGAGGGTGACGTCCCGGTGCGGCATTATCTGCCGGGCGCGCCCCGTGCGACGCTGGTCTATTACCATGGCGGTGGCTTTGTCGTCGGAGGGCTTCACAGCCATGACGACATCTGTGCCGAGATTGCCGTGCGCTGCGGTGTGCGGGTGGTCTCCGTCGATTACCGTCTGGCGCCGGAGCATCCGCACCCCGCCGCTTTCGAGGATGCCTGCACCGCATTCCGCGCCGTCGCCACGCAACGCGGCGACCCGCTCTTGCTTGCCGGGGATAGCGCCGGCGGCAATCTGGCGGCAGCGGTTGCGCACGCAACGCGCCACGATGGCAAGCGCGCCTGCGGCCAGATCCTGATCTATCCGGGGCTGGGGGGCGATGCGGATCGCGGCAGCTATCTGGAACATGCGCAGGCACCGCTCCTCAGCCGCGCGGATGTGCTGCAGTACGGGTTGCTTCGCGCCGGCGACGCCGAAGCGTTGGCAGGCCTGCGAACCGATCCGGCCGCTGCGCCGCTGCGCGACGCGGATTTCAGCGCCCTGCCCGCGACCGCGATCTTTGCGGCGCAGTGTGATCCGCTTGTGGATGATTCGCGCGACTATGCGGCGCGGCTGCGCGCCGCCGGGGTCTCGGTTCAGCTGACGGTGGAGCCGGGACTGGTGCATGGCTATCTGCGCGCGCGCCACCTTTCCGCCAAAGCGCGCGGCAGTTTCGACCGCATCTGCGCCGCAATCAACGCGCTGGCAGGGGCAACGGGAACGGCGGCCACGGTCGGCTGATCGCGCCGCGCAACGCGGCGACCGCATCCTGCATCGGCGAAAACCCGGCGCCGTCTGCTGTGCTTGATTGTCGCGCGCCGTGCTACATGTCACACTCAAGCGATCGTGTTTCGGGCTGCGGAGGTGTGTTTGAAAGGCAGGATTGCGACCACGGCACGCAGCGTGACGGTTGCGGCCCTGGTGACGATGAGCCTGGGGCACGGCGCCCACGCCGTGGACCTGATCGAGTTTCGCACCCCCGAAAGCAGCGACGATCTTCGCCGCGAGTTGAGGTCCGATTCCCTGCTGCTCGCAGCGCGCCGTGAGGGAATGCGCGACCCGCAGGAGCTGTTCGCCGCCGCGCGCGCCGAATACCAGCGCCTGACGGGCACGCTGTATGCCGCCGGGCATTACTCGGGTGTCATCAACATCACCATTGACGGGCGCGAGGCGGCCGATATCGCGCCGATGCAGGCGCCCGAGAGCATTGGCGAGATCATTGTATCCGTGCAACCGGGGCCGCGCTTTCGCTTCGGCACGGCCGAGGTCACGCCGCTGGCACCGCAGACGGATCTGCCGACCGGCTTTGCACCCGGACAGCCGGCGCGCAGCGGGCTCCTGCGCGAAAGCACCTCGGCGGCGATCGATGGCTGGCGCGCCGTCGGTCACGCCAAGGCCGAAACCACCGGCGAGGCCATCGTCGCAGATCATCGCCGCCAGGAACTGGATGCCGAGATCACCATCGCCCCCGGACCGCGTCTGGATTTCGGCGCGCTTCGCGTGGAAGGGTCCGAAACGGTCCGCGACGGGCGTATCCGTCAGATCGCCGGCTTGCCGGAAGGTCGCCGATTCGACCCCGAGCAGATCGAGACCGCCGCCATGCGCCTGCGCCGCGCCGGCGCGTTCCGCTCCGTCAGCCTGACCGAAGCGGATCAGCCCAATCCCGATGGCACACTGGATATCACCGCAACGGTCGTGGATGCGCCGCCCCGCCGCTTCGGACTGGGGGCCGAGGTGGACAGTTTCGAGGGGTTGCGCCTGTCCAGCTTCTGGATGCACCGCAACCTCTTCGGCGGGGCCGAGCGGCTGCGCGTGGAGGGCGAAGTCGGCGGGATCGGCGCACAGGTCGGCGGGCGCGATTACCGGTTCTCGGCCCGGATCAGTCGTCCCGCCACTTTCACGCCGGATACCAGCGTCTTTGCAGAGGCGGGTACCGAATTCGTCGATGAGCGTGATTTCACTGCCGACCGGGCGCGTTTCAAGGTCGGTGCCGGGCATGTGTTCAGCAGGCGCACCTCTGGCGAAGCGGCACTGTCGTTCAACTATGAGCGGGTGAATGACGATCTGGGCCGGCGCAGCCTGACCACGATCTCGGTGCCGGTCAGCGCGACGCGCGATGCGCGCGACGATTCGCTCAATGCCAGCAGCGGCACCTTCATCGAAGCGGGCGTGGAGCCATTCGTGGGCATTTCGGGCGCTGACACCGGTGCGCAGGTGACCTGGGATGCAAGGGCGTATCAGGGATTTGGCGCCGAGGATCGGCTCGTGCTGGCCGGCCGGCTTCAGGGCGGCGCCGTGCTGGGGTCGGCCATCGACCGCACCCCGCGCAGCATGCTGTTCTACTCGGGCGGCGGGGGTACGGTGCGCGGGCAACCGTATCAGTCGCTCGGGGCGCGCACTCCGGACCCTGCGGCGACCGATGGCGTCCTGCGCTCGGGCGGGCGCGGGTTTCTGGGCCTGTCGGGGGAGTTGCGCGGCCACCTGACCGGCAATTTCGGCGCGGTGGCCTTTGTCGATACCGGCTATGTCAGCCAGGGCGTGTTTCGCGGTTCCAGCGACTGGCATGCGGGCGCCGGGCTCGGGCTGCGCTATGATACGGGGATCGGCCCGATCCGGCTGGATATCGGCGGACCCGTCGCCGGCGATACCGGCAGCGGGCTTCAACTCTATATCGGGATTGGACAGGCATTCTGATGCGCCAAATCGCAGCCCTTCTCTGCCTTCTGCCATTTCTGGCGCTTCCGGCCGCCGCGCAGGAAGACGATCGCGGCTTTCTGGTGAGTTTTCTGGAAGACAGCCTGTCCGAAGCCGGGCGTGACGTGCGCATCGAGGGGTTTCGCGGGGCGCTGTCGTCGCGCGCGCACATCGACCGGATGACGATCGCGGATGACGACGGCGTGTGGATCACGCTCCACGACGTAACGCTGCACTGGAACCGCGCCGCCGTGGTGCGCCGGCGCATCGAGATCAACGAGCTCTCCGCAGCGGAGATCGTGCTCACCCGCCTGCCCGAGACCGAGGACGCCGCGCCCACACCCGAAGCCACCCCCTTCAGCCTGCCGGAACTTCCGGTCGCGGTGCAGGTCGGCGCGCTCAATCTCCCGAGCGTGCAACTTGGCGCTGACGTGGCCGGCATGCCATTGCATTTCTCGGTCGAAGGGGCGGCCAATCTCGCCGGCGGGGCGGGGGCGACGCGGCTAGAACTGGTGCGCCGCGATGGTCCGGAAGGGCGCTTCAGCCTGGCCGCCGGCTTCGACAACGAGACCCGTCAAGTGGAGATCGATCTGGAGCTTGCCGAGGCGGCGGGGGGGCTGGCCGCCGGGGCGCTTGGCGTTCCGGGCGAGCCGCCCGTCACGCTGTCCGTCGCGGGCGAAGGGCCGTTGTCGGACTTCGGCGCCGATCTGCGGCTCGCCACGGACGGTACCGAAAGGCTGCGCGGCGCGGTCACGCTCTTCGCCGACCCTGGCGCACGGGAAGGCGGATTCACGCAACGCTTCCGGGCGGATCTGAGCGGCGACATGGCGCCGCTTCTGGCGCCGCAGTATCACGACTTCTTCGGCGAGGAGCTGGAGCTGCGGACCGAAGGCGCACAACACCCGGATGGCCGGTTCGAGCTGTCGGATCTGTCGCTGAAGACCCGGGCCATGGATGTGTCCGGGCGGCTGATTCTGGGCGAGGACGGGCTGCCCGATCTCATGGATCTCCATCTGGACATTGCCGCACCGGAGGCCGCGCCGGTCACGCTGCCGGTGGCCGCCCACCCCACCCGGATCTATGGCGCGCAGTTGCGGCTGCAGCACGACTCGGAGTCGGGCGAGGATTGGCGCATAACCGGCGCGGTCGCGAACCTGGAACGCGAGGGGTTGCGGATCGGCACGCTCATCCTGTCGGGGGACGGGCGCATCATCCGCGACGGCGAGCGCGGTGTCGATGGTCAGTTGACCTTCAACGCCGGTGGCATCGCGCCGGAGGATCCGGCGCTTGCCCGCGCCATTGGCAGCGCGGTTTCAGGCGAGTTGCGCGCCGGCTGGCGCGAAGGCGCTCCGGTCAGCATTGACGCCTTCAACCTGCAAGGCGCGGATTACGGGCTTTCGGGCACCGCAAGGATCGCCGGCGCGGATATCTCCGGCGACATCTCGGCGCGGCTCGACGATCTGACGCGGTTTCAGGATATAGCGGGCCAGCCGGTTTCGGGGGCGGCCTGGGGGAGCGTTTCGGGTGAAGCCGGACTTCTGGCGGGCAGCTTCGATCTCGATATAGGTCTGACGGGCCAGAACCTCGCGGTCGGAGTCGATGAGCTCGACGGGCTGCTGCGCGGCCGCAGCACCATCGCCGGTTCCGTGCGCCGCGATGAGGCCGGCCTCTGGCTGCGCGATCTGAACGTCGATGCCGCAACGCTTTCTGCGACAGCCTCCGGTATTCTGCGCAGCACCGGTCCGGATATCGAGGCCGAGCTCGATTTTTCCGATCTGTCCGTGCTCGGCGCCGAATATGGCGGCGCGCTGCGCGCCCAGGCACATCTGCGGGGCGACGCCGAGGCGCAGCGCGTGACCCTGACCGGGGAGGGGCGCGACCTCGCCGCCGGGCAGCAAGAGCTGGACAACCTGCTGCGCGGGCCGAGTCAGCTGCGTCTTGATGCCACGCGGCGCGGGGATGTGATCGCGCTGGAGCGGTTCGAGCTGTCGGCCGCGACGCTGCTGGTCGGTGCAGAAGGGCGCGTTGAGCAGGGCGCGAGCGACCTGCGCGCGACGCTCGATTTCGGCGACCTGTCGGCCCTCGGCGCCGGGTATGGTGGCGCGTTCGAAGCGCAGGCCGAGCTGCGCGAAGATGGGGCACGGCGTTTCGTTTCGGTTCAGGGCGCGGCGCGCGATCTGCGGGTCGGGCAGGCCGAGGCGGATACGCTGCTGGCCGGGACGACGCAGCTGGATCTTGATGCGACCGAGGAGGAGGGGCGCATCCGCGTGAACAGCTTCAACCTGCGCAACCCGAATCTGACGGCGTCTGCGGAGGCCAGTATCGATGGCGCCAGCCGCCAGATCGACCTCGAGACACGTCTGGCCGATCTCGGGGTGCTGGTGCCGGGTTTTCCCGGGCCGGTCACGTTGAGCGGGCGAGTGACCGAGAGCGAGGCAGGCTACGGGGTCGATGTGTCCGGCACGGGGCCGGGTGGTATCGATTTTCGCGTCGCCGGTCGCGCAGCGCATGATTTCGATACCAACCTTGTGATTACCGGCGGGGCGCAGTTGGGCCTGGCGAATCGGTTCCTCGAGCCGGTGTCGGTTTTCGGGCCGCTGCGCTTCGATCTGCGCATGCGCGGACAGCCCGGGATTGATGCCCTGAGCGGCACCGTGACGACCGAGAATGCGCGGGTCGTCTCGCCGCGCGAGAACGTGACGCTGGACAATGTGAGTGCGACCGCCACGCTGGGCGGCGGCATGATCGGCATCGAAAGCCGGGCCGATGTCGGCGCCGGCGGCTCGGTACGCGCCAGCGGCCAGATCGCGATGGCACCGCCGAACCGGGCGAACCTGACCGTCGTGCTGGACGAGGCGCGGCTGCTCGATCCGAATCTCTATGACACTCGTGTGTCGGGCAATGTGTCCATCGACGGGCCCATTACAGGCGGCGGGCGGATATCGGGGGCGTTGCGACTTTCGGAGACCCGGCTGCGAATCCCGTCCACGGGAATCGGCGGCCCCGGCTACATCCCGCGGGTCATCCACCATCTGCACGAACCGCCAGAGGTGCTGCAGACACGGCGCCGCGCCGGGCTGGTGGATCCGGAGGGCAATGATCGCCCGCGCCGCCCGTTCGATCTGGATCTGAGCATTTCCGCGCCGAACCGGATCTTTCTGCGCGGGCGGGGGCTGGACGCCGAGCTGGGCGGCCGGCTGGAAATCGGCGGGACGACACAGAATGTCGTGCCCGTGGGTGAGCTCAATCTCATTCGCGGCCGGCTGGATCTGCTGGGCAACCGCTTCACCCTCAGCGAGGGGTCAGCCTCCCTGCGCGGCGGGTTCATTCCGGTGTTGCGCCTGGTGGCGACGACCGAGACGGACGGCATCACGGCCAGCATCGTGATCGAGGGGCCCGCCACCGAGCCGGATATCAATTTCATTTCCACCCCCGAACTGCCGGAGGACGAGGTGGTCGCGCGCATCCTGTTCGGGCGCGGGCTCGAAACTCTGTCGCCTTTCCAGGCCGCCCAGCTCGCCAGTGCGGTTGCCACCCTTTCGGGGCGCGGCGGTGAGGGCATCGTGGGCAGTCTGCGCGAGGGTATCGGACTTGACGATCTGGATGTCTACACCGACGAGGAGGGTGGCGCCGGCGTCCGCGCCGGGGCGTATGTGACCGAAAACCTCTATACCGATGTCACGGTTGATTCCGAGGGGCGCAGCGAAGTGTCGATCAATCTCGATGTGTCGCGCTCGGTCACGGTGCGCGGACGCACGGATTCGGAAGGGCGTACGGGGATCGGTCTCTTCTTCGAGCGCGATTACTGAGGCCGGCCGCAATGCAGAACGGGCTGCCTTATACAGGCAGCCCGTCTTCACAGTGCGTTGCGGCGCGTTGGCTCAGCGGTACAGCGTCGGGTCCTGCGGCGCAGCCGGGTTCACGTCCATGCTGTTGAAGGTGGACACGGTAAGCTGCTCGACATTGCCCAGATCGCGCAGATCACGCGGGGTCAGGCGGTCGGCCGCATCCTCGAGCGTCTGCGTGCCGGTGGTGCTGAAGCCGGGCTGTGCGCCCTCGGCGGTGTCGCGCGGCAGCGGCTGGTCGACGCCGGGTACCGAAGCCTGCGCGGCAGTGGCGATGAGGGCGGCGGCGGCGATCGTGGTCAGCGTCAGTTTCATCTCGATTCCTTTCCGATTTCGGTCTTCGTCTGTGTTGTGTGTCTTCGGAACGCTCCGTGCGTCCTTGCAGCGGGATTTGGGCCGGCACGAAAAACATTCAATGTGCGGAATATGACATGAGCTGTGCGATCGCGAACCGAGATTGCGTCGTTGCGCCCCTTGCCGACGCTGCGGGCGTGCTGGCGCAATCGTGATCGGTAGTCTGGATGGTCCGGCGATTCACCCTAGATCGCCGCGTCACAGAGGAGGCAACGCATCGCAGGAGGACCGCCATGCATTCCCCGAAAGCCCTTGCTCTGGCCTTGCTTTGCATGGCCTGTGCTCCCACCGCCCCCATAACGGATCTGCCGCGCGCCGAGAGCCTGGAGGCGCCGGATCAGCGCGTCGCGCTCGGCGCTGCGGGAAACTGCCATTTCGGGGTGTGCCTGCGATATGACGCCCTGCGCGGCGAGGTCGCGGCGCCGGGCCGGCAGTCGGTCCCGGTTCCCGACGGGATCGCGCCGCGTGGCGGAACGGTCAGCGCGGCGGAGTTCGTGACGCTCGCCCGGCGTGCGCAGGATGCGCCGGTTCAGGCCGGGTCGGGGCGTCGCGGCGGCGGGCCGGGCGGCGGCTCGGCGGGGCGCACGGCTGATGGCGCCAGTTCCGGTGGCTTTTCAAGCTGATTTCGGTGGCGGGATCGCCCCGCCACCGATCTGCGCGCGGTGTCAGCTTGCGGTCACGCGCAGGCCGCACGATCCGACGAAGTTCCATGGCGCAAGGCTTGTGCCGGTGCTGGGCGCGCAATCGGCCTTGCGGCGGGGCTCGTGGCGGGGCCTGCGATCACACGAAGCTCGGGCGGGGACGAAGCGCCCTTCGCGGGTTGCGGGTTCATGTGCTGATCCACGATCGCCTCGGCCATGTCCAAGAAGTTGTGCGGGCGCAGCCCGATATCGGAATGCAACGCCGGGTCTATCTGCGCAAGTTCGGCCATTTGCCGGCGCACCAGCGCGGCGCGCGTGCGGCGGCTGAGCCATTCCCGGCGCTTGATGCGGGCTGCGTGACCCGCTCTCTGCGCCACGCTGCCGATCATGCCGCGCGACAGCCCGATATCCGCCAGCAGACGGTCATTCAGCCCGTTCAGGACCTGCGCGGTGCTGCGACGCACACGGTGGCCCCGCATCGCACGGATCGGCCAGGCCAGGGCGGCAAGCAGGCGGCCGGGAAACCGCTTTCCCGCCCCCAAGGCGCGATGGAAGCGCGCCACGCGGGCCTCGTTGGCCCGACGCAGCGCGTCGTGATCGATGGGTGTTGCGGGCATGGCCCAGATCTGATGAAGCGACATTTCAACCTCCTGCAACGCCGGGGCGTCATTTGTGTCATGAGGGCAAGGAATTCTTTACCGCGATGGGTGTCGATACCGTTCCGTGCCTTTCGATGACGCCAATCTGCGCTTTCAAACAGCAGGTGACAAACGAGCAATTCTGTGCCAATGGTTTAGAAAAACTAATCGGAGATTGCCTTGCGACGGCTGCCCCCGCTCAATTCCCTGCGCGCCTTCGAGGCGGCAGCGCGCCATCTGAGCTTTGCGCGCGCCGCACAGGAACTGCACGTGACTCCGGCCGCGATCAGCCAGCAGATCCGGTCCCTGGAGGAGTTCGCCGGCGTCAAGCTGTTCCGGCGCAAGACCCGCGCGGTCGTGCTCACCGAGGCGGCGCAGGCGGCGTTGCCCGCACTGCGCGAGGGCTTCGACCGCTTTGCGGAAGGATACACGGCGATGCGCCGACACGAGGAGACCGGCACGCTGACCGTCAGCATGCCGCCCTCCTTCGGGGCCAAGTGGCTGATTCCGCGCCTCGACAGGTTTCACCGGCTGCACCCCGATCTCGACCTGCGCATCGACACCTCCGAGCGGCTCATCGATTTCGAGCGCGACGAGGTCGATGTGGCGATCCGCTACGGTCACGGCAGCTATCCGGGTCTGTTTTCCGAGTGCCTGCTGTCGGACAGTGTCGCCCCCGTCTGCAGCCCCGACCTTCTGGACGGCGATCCGCCGCTCAGGGAGCCGGCGGATCTGGCGCGGCATGTCCTGTTGCAGGTCCGCTGGAAGATGCTGCTGCGCGAGGGCGATTCGGGCGCGGACTCGGCGCCGGACTGGCGCATGTGGCTGCGCGCCGCCGGGCTGACCGATATCGATCCGGATCGCGGGCCGCAGTTCAGTCTCGACAGTATGGCCTTGCAGGCGGCGATCGCGGGGCAGGGGGTGGCGCTGGCGCCCAGTACCCTCGCGGAGGAAGACATCCGCGCCGGCCGGCTGGTACGGCCCTTCGGCGCCGGCATCGGAACCGGCGCCGGGGCACGGCCATTCCGCTATCACGTGGTCTGCCCCGAGGCCGACAAGGACCGCGCGAAGGTGCGGGCGTTTCGCAGCTGGATTCACGATGAAGCCGCGGGGGTCGGATCCGAGGCGCCGCCGCAGTGACCGATCGTTGCCCGGTTCAGTGCGGCGAGCGTTTTGCGAGGATGCGCTGCAAGGTGCGGCGATGCATGTTCAGCCGGCGTGCCGTCTCCGAGATGTTGCGGTCGCATTGCTCGAAGACGCGCTGGATATGCTCCCAGCGCACGCGGTCGGCCGACATCGGGTTGTCGGGGGGGGGTGGCAGGCTCTCGCCCTCGGCGAGCAGCGCGTTGGCGATGTCATCCGCACCCGCCGGCTTCGACAGATAGTCGGTCGCGCCCATCTTTACCGCCGCAACCGCCGTCGCGATGGCGCCGTATCCGGTCAGCACCACGATGCGGCTGTCGGGCCGGCGTTCGCGCAGCTTCTCGACGACGTCGAGGCCGTTGCCATCTTCCAGCCGAAGATCCACGATCGCGTAGGCGGGCGGTGCGTCGTCCACCGCGGCACGCCCCTCCGCGACCGAGCCGACCGCGGTCACCGGCGCGAAACCGCGCTTTTCCATCGCGCGGGCCAGACGGCGCAGGAAAGGTTCGTCGTCGTCGACGATCAGCAGCGACTTCTCAGTGCCCGTATATGCGTTGACCATGCCGCAATGCCCTTTCCCGCAAGTCCTGTGCCGGTTGTAGGGCGCTGTGGCGCCGGGGTCAATTTGCGCGCCCGGCGCGCAGGTTGCGACGCGGTCGTTCGGGTGCGCGCGACCTCAGGCGGCGTCGATATAGCAGGCGACACGATCCGCCAGCGCCTCTACCCCTTCGTCGCGCCGGAAGACCTCGACGAAGCCTTGTTCGGGCATCATCAGGTAGGTGAAGGTGGAGTGATCGACGAGGTAGAAATCGTCGTCCGCTTCATGGGCGTTGTAGAAGGCGCGATAGGCCTGCGCGGCGGCGCGCACCTGCTCGTCCGAACCGGTGAGCCCGATCATCTCGGGGTGAAAGGCAGGCACGAAATCGGCCATGACCTCCGGGGTGTCGCGCTTCGGGTCGACGGTGATGAAGACGGGCTGCGCGTCGCGGCCGCGCTCGGACAGCATTTGCACGGCCTGGGCATTGCGGGCATTGTCCAGCGGGCACACGTCGGGGCAGAAGGTGTAGCCGAAATAGATCAGCGTCGGCTTGGTGATCACGTCCTCCTCGGTCACGGTATGGCCCTCGTGATGAACCAGCTCGAAGGGGCCGCCGATATCGCCGCTGCCGGATGCGACCTGCGAGGCGCGACATTGTGCGAACTGGTCGTCGGAGGCCGGGCCGCCCATCACCACGACATAGAGAAGCCCGCCCAGCATCGCCGCCACCAGGGCCGCGGCCGAGAACAGATAAATGCGTGCCATCACCACTCTCCGTCAGCTATCCATGCGGTATCGGTGCGCTCGGCGCCCGGACTCGCCACCGCGCATTGATGCGCTAAGATGCGCGGCCGAACAATGCGTTTTCAAGCAACTGTGACAACAGGCCCCATCATGTCGGCGACGGCCCCCGCTCTGCTCGGTCGCGAAACCCATAGTGGCTGGGTGCGGCTGCGCACGCTCATCCTGCTGCGCTGGCTGGCGGTGGCCGGGCAGTTCGCGGCGATAACCGTCGCCGACCGGGTGCTCGGGCTGCAATTCGATGTGCTGCTCAGCTATCTGGTCGTCGGCGTTTCGGTGTTGGCCAATATCGTCTCGATGGCGGCGCTGCCGGCAAACCGGCGGCTTTCCGAAGCCGAGGCCATGCTGACACTGATGTATGACATCGCACAGCTGGCGTTCCTTCTGCACCTGACGGGCGGGCTGGCGAATCCGTTCGCCATGCTGATGCTGGCGCCGGTGACGATCTCGGCGACAGCGCTGCGGCTGCGCGCCACGGTGGTGCTTGGCCTGCTGTCGATCATGCTCGTGACGCTGCTGGCCTTCTTTCATCAGCCGCTGCGTCTCGAAAGCGGCGCGCCGTTGAGTTTGCCGCCGATATTCGAGCTGGGTCACTGGCTCGCGATCGTGATCGGCATCGTCTTTCTGGGGCTTTATGTGCATCGGGTCGCGTCCGAGATCCACAGCATGCGCGAGGCGCTGCAGGCGACGCAACTGGCGCTGGGACGCGAACAGCGCATGACCGATCTCGGCGGCGTGGTGGCGGCGACCGCGCATGAGCTCGGAACACCTCTGGCCACGATCAAGCTGGTCAGCGGCGAGCTGGAGACCGAACTCGCCGACACCCCCGAGCTTCGCGATGACGCGCGCCTGATCCGCGAGCAGGCCGACCGCTGCCGCGATATCCTGCGCTCGATGGGCCGGGCGGGAAAGGATGATCTGCATCTGCGTCAGGCACCCCTGCCCGAACTGGTCCGCGAGGCTGCCGAGCCGCATGTGGAGCGCGGCAAGACAGTTCATGTCGATGCCTGTCCGCAAGGGCCACGCGCCGCCGATCAGTTGATCGTGCAGCGCCGCCCGGAGACGATTCATGGTCTGCGCAATCTGATCCAGAATGCGGTGGACTTCGCCCGCAGCGAGGTCTGGATCGAACTGCGCTGGGACGGTGACACCGTCACCATCCGCATCCTGGATGACGGCCCCGGTTTCGCGCCGCAGGTGCTGGCGCGCATCGGGGACCCCTTCATGCGGCACCGCGCGGCTTCGGGTCGGCGACCGGGATATGACAGCATGGGGCTGGGTCTGTTCATCGCCAAGACCCTGCTGGAGCGGTCGGGCGCGGAGCTGACCTTCGCCAACCGGCACGACGGCGCGGGGGCGGTGGTCACCTTGCGCTGGCCGCAGGAGCGCATCGAAGTCGATGCCGCCGCCCCGCTGGGCGAGAACCGGCCGATCCTGCCGTAACGCAACTCTTAACCAGCGATTAACCAATCTCGACAAGTCTTTCCCGATGGCCACAGCCGCTGGGGGGGACATGGCTGATCATCTGCTGCTCGCGCTCGTTCTGGTCGCGGGGTCGCTTCTGGTCGCGGTGGCTGCGTTGCTCGTCGTGCATCGGTTCCTGTCTGCGGGCGGGGCGGCAGCGCCGACCGTTGATGCGGATCACGACGACGCGCTTGTGCTGCTGTTCGACGACGACACGCTTTGCGATGCCACCCCGCGCGCTTGGCGCTTCTTCGGGGAGGCTGCCGAGCCTCCCGGCAACGACTGGGATCGGCTCGTGCGGTGTCTGGAAGGGCGGTTTCCGGATCTGGCGGCGCAAGCCGAAGCGCTGGAGCCGCATGAGACGCTGACCCTGCTGGCCGGACGCGGTGGCGCTGCGCAGGAGGGCGTGCCGGCGCTGCGGCTGGAGCGGCTCGCGGGCAAGCTGCGCCTTACCCTGCTCGGAGCGCCGGGCGTGGGAGAGGCGGATGCGCTCACCCTCTGGACGCAGGAGGAGGAACTGCAACGCCTGCGCGACGTCGCGGCCGAGGCACCGATCCTGATCTGGCGGCGTGATGCCGACGGCACCGTGACATGGGCCAATCGCGCCTATCTCGATCTCGTCGCCGCCGATGCCGGGACTTCCGACGCGGCGCTTCCCTGGCCGCTTCCCGAGTTGTTCGAGGCGCCGCAGGATGGCACGCGTCGCCCGCTCGGGAGCGGCACCGGCGCGGCGCGGTGGTTCGACATCGTGTCGCGGCCGCAGCCGGATGGCGGTATGCTGGTCTTTGCCAGCCCGGCCGATCAGGTTGTGCAGGCCGAGCATGCTCAGCGCGAGTTCCGGCAGACGCTGACACGCAGCTTCGCCCAGATGCCCTTCGGTATCGCCGTGTTCGACCGCCAGCGACTTTTGCAGATGTTCAACCCCGCGCTGGTGGACATGACGGGGGTCGACCCCGCGTTTCTGTCCGGGCGTCCATCGCTCGCCGCGGTGCTCGACCGTTTGCGCGATGACCGCATCCTGCCCGAGCCCCGCGACTACAAGGAATGGCGCAACCGGCTGACGCAGCTGGAAGAGGCCGCCGAAGCCGGCGATTTCGAGGAGATATGGAACGTGCCGACCGGCCATACCTTCAGCGTCACGGGCCAGCCCCATCCCGATGGCGGGATCGCCTTGCTGCTGGAGGATATCAGCTCGGAGGTCACAGTGACGCGGCGCCTGCGGGCCGAGTTGCAGACCCTGCAGGCGCTGATCGACAGTCTTGACGAGGCGATCGCGGTGTTCGCCGCTTCCGGTGAGCTGGTGGCATCGAACGCCGCCTATGCCCGGCTGTGGGGCGTCGATCCGGGCATGCGCCTTGCCGAGGTCGGCCTGCGCGAAGCCTTGGCGCATTGGCAGGGGCAGAGCGGACCGTCCCGCTTCTGGAGCCTCCTGCGGGACGGAGTCCCCGCGGTGACCGCGGGTGATGCGGTCCGGTGCGGCAGCGTCCGGCTGCGCGACGGGCGCCGGCTGGACTGCCGCGCGGCGCCGCTGGCGGGGGGGCGGATGCTTGTGGGCTTTCGCTCCGCAACCGCGGCGCCCCCGGACAGGGCCGATGGCGGTGTCGCGGATGCGGCCGGCGCGCGAGCCGCGCCCCAGGCCGCCGGGCGGGATATGGGGGGGTGACGCATCGAAACGACCGGCCCCCGGCGCAAGTTGGCGCATGGTGCCGGGGCAAGGACCGGCCAGGTGATGCGCGACGAAAGCGTTGCTTGCGGCATGGGGCGCGGCCGCGCTAGCAAGGGGCATGTCCGACGCACATGCCATCTCGCGCGACCTGATCTCACCTGAAGCCACCGACGCCTTCGCGCAGTGGCTGGCGCCGCGCCTCGGGCGGGGGGATGTGCTGTTGCTCGAAGGCGAGATCGGCGCAGGCAAGACGCATCTCGCGCGTGCCCTCATTCAGGCGCGCCTTGCCGCAGCGGATCGCCTCGAGGACGTGCCATCGCCCACATACACGCTGGTTCAGACCTATGATGACGGCGTGGTTCCGATCTGGCATGCCGATCTTTATCGCATCTCGCATCCGGATGAGGTTCTGGAACTCGGCCTGCAGGATGCCTTCACCGATGCGCTGTGCCTCGTCGAATGGCCGGACCGGCTGGGCGCCGATATGCCGACGGATGCGCTGACGCTTCGGCTGACGCCCGGCGCGACAGCGCTGGCGCGGCATCTGACATTGCGCGCGCAGGCGACCCGCTGGGCGCCGCTGTTGCAGGCCGCTGCCTCCGAAGCCGCCTTCGCGACGGACCATGCCCATGCCCGATGAAACGGCACCGGGCGATGCACCCGGCATGAGCGGGGCGGCCGACATGGACGCCGGGGCGCGCGGGCAGCGCCGCGCCGCGCTCCTGTCACGCGCTGGCTGGTCCGCGGCGCGCGCCGAAGCGCTGGCCGGCGATGCGTCGGCCCGCCGCTACGAGCGCCTGCATCATCCCGAAAGTGGTGCCACCGCCGTCCTGATGGACGCCCCGGTGCAGGCCGGCGAGGATGTGCGCCCCTTCGCGCGTATCGCGCGGCATCTGCACGGGCTTGGCCTTTCGGCGCCGCAGGTTCTGGCCGAGGATGCGCCGGGCGGATATCTGCTGCTCGAGGATCTGGGCGATGCGCTGTTCGCCCGGCTGCTGGAGGCGCATCCCGTGCAGGAGCGAGCGCTCTACACCGCCGCGACCGACCTGCTCGTCGCGCTGCACCGCGCGCCGCTGCCGCCGGGCATCGCCGAATACGACCCGCCGCTGATGGGCGAACTGGCGGCGCTTGCCCTCGACTGGTACGCGCCGGACCCTGTGCCGCGCGCCGAGCGTGAGGCTTTCGTGCGACAGATCGCGCAGCTTTGCGCCGAGCACACCGCGCGCCGCGACGTCCTGATCCTGCGCGACTACCATGCCGAAAACCTGATCTGGCTGCCCGGGCGCGCCGGTGTCGCGCGGGTGGGGCTGCTCGATTTTCAGGACGCGATGGCGGGGCATCCGGCCTATGATCTGGTGTCGCTCTTGCAGGATGCGCGCCGCGATGTCGCCGCCGGCACCGAGGCGGAGATGCTGGCGCATTACGCCGCCGTCACCGGGATCGACCGCGCCGGTTTCGCCACCGCCTATGCCGTGCTCGGCATGCAGCGCAATCTGCGCATCCTCGGGGTGTTTGCCCGGCTGTGCCTGCGCGACGGCAAGCCGCGCTATCTCGATTACCTGCCGCGGGTGTGGGCCTATCTGCGCCGCGATCTGGCACATCCCGCGCTGGCGCCGCTGCGGGCGTGGATCGACGCGCTGCTGCCCGCCCCTGACCCCGCCCTCTTGCAGGAGCTGCGTCGCCGATGCCCGACAGCCCCGAAGCCGTGATGATCTTTGCCGCCGGGCGCGGCACGCGCATGGGTGCGCTGACGCGCGACCGCCCGAAGCCGCTGATCGAGGTGGCCGGGAAACCGTTGATCGCGCATGCGCTGGCGCAGGCCGAAGCGTGCGCCGCCGTGCGCCGGGTCGTGGTCAATGCCCATTACCACGCCGACAAACTGATCGCCTGTCTGGACGCCTGGTCGAGGGTGCGAATCGCGCATGAGCCCGATTTGCTGGACACAGGCGGCGGCTTGCAGGCCGCGCTGCCGCTGCTGGGCGACGGGCCGGTTTACACCCTGAATGCCGACGTGGTGTGGACGGGCCCGTCGGCGCTGAAGACGCTGGCGGGCGCATGGGATCCGGCGCGCATGGAGGGGCTGATGCTGCTGGTGCCGCCGCAGCGCATGCATGGCGACACCCGTCCCGGCGACTTCGATATCGGTCCGGCGGGGCGTCTGCAGCCCGGCGGCGGCTATCGCTATACCGGCGCGCAGATCCTGCGCACCGAGCGGCTGCGCGCGATGGCGCGGGGGCCGTTCTCACTGTGGCATCTGTGGCAGCCGATGCTGGAGGCGGGCACGCTGTTCGGCACCATCCACCCTGGCGCCTGGTGCGATGTCGGGCACCCGGCGGGCATCGACGCGGCCGAAGCCATGCTGGACGCGGCGCCCGATGGCTGAGGCGGGTTGCGGCGTGTTCGGGCTGCCGCCGGGGGTGGATTTCCCGCGCTGGCTGGTTGACGGCATCTGTGCGCGCATGGCCGATCGCCCGCCGGAGGCGCTGGCGCGGCTGGTGCTCTATGTCAACACGCGGCGGATGCAGCGCAGGGTGCGGGCGCTGTTTGCCGAACGTGGCGCGCTGCTGCTGCCGCGCATCGGGCTGGTGACCGACCCGGGCGATGTGCTGGCCGCGACGGGATTGCCGCCGGCGGTGCCGCCCTTGCGCCGGCGTCTGGAGCTGGCGCAGCTCGTCGCGCGGCTCCTGGAGCGGCAGCCGGACCTCGCCCCCCGCACGGCGATCTACGATCTCGCCGACAGCCTGGCCGCCCTGATGGACGAAATGCAGGGCGAGCGGGTCACGCCCGAAGCCCTTGCCGCGCTGGACATGAGCGAGCATGCCCGGCACTGGGCGCGCAGCTTGGCCTTCATCGATCTGATCCGCGACTACATCGCCGCGACGCAGGACGCGCCCGACCGCGAAGCGCGCCAACGCCTCGCGGTGGAGCGGCTGGCCGAGCGCTGGCATGCGGCGCCGCCGGCACACCCCGTCATCGTCGCTGGTTCGACCGGCTCGCGCGGGGCCACGGCGGCGCTGATGGAGGCCGTTGCCGGGCTGCCGGAGGGCATGCTGGTCCTGCCGGGTTTCGACTTCGAGATGCCGGGGCATGTCTGGCACGGATTGTCCGACGCGATGACGGCAGAGGATCATCCGCAATACCGGTTTCGCGCCCTGCTCGACCGGCTGGGCGCCGGGCCGGGCGATGTGCGGCCCTGGCACCGGGAGGCCCTGCCGCCGGCCCCGGCGCGCAACCGGCTGGTGTCACTGGCGCTGCGGCCGGCGCCGGTGACGGATCAATGGATGCGGGAGGGGCGCGAGCTGCACGATCTGGCGGGCGCGACCGCCGAGATGACGCTGATCGAGGCCCCGGCGCCCCGGGCAGAGGCGCTTTGCATCGCGCTGCGCCTGCGCCAGGCGGCCGAAACCGGCCAGTCCGCCGCGCTGATCACCCCCGATCGCGACCTTGCCCGCCAGGTCACCGCGGCGCTGGATCGATGGGGCATCCGCCCGGATGACAGCGCCGGCCGACCGCTTGCCTTGTCGCCGCCGGGGCGGTTCCTGCGTCACGTGGCCGATCTGCTCGGCCGCCGGCTGAGCGCGGAACTGTTGCTGATCCTGCTGAAGCACCCTGTCACGCATGGCGCATCAGGGCGGGGCGATCACCTGCGCTGGACACGCGATCTGGAGTTGCATCTGCGCCGCCATGGTCCGACCTTTCCGGCGGCTGCGGATCTGCGCCGCTGGGCGGCCACGCGCCCGCAGGACGGTGTGCAGCGCTGGGCCGAGTGGCTCGCGTTGCATCTGGAGGGGCTGGCGGTGGAGGACGGCACGCAGCCGCTGCGCGCGCATGTCACGCGCCACCGGGCGCTGGCGGAGGGCCTCGCCGCCGGGCCGGATGCGGGCACAGGCTGCGGCACGCTCTGGGCCGACGCGGCCGGGGAGGCCGCACACCTCGTCATGGAGGAGCTGGAGCGCGAAGCGGATCATGGCGGTGCGCTGTCAGCCACCGATTACGCAGCGCTGTTCACCTCGATCCTGCAGGGGCGCGAGGTGCGCGAGCCGGTGCAGGCCCACCCGCATATCCGGATCTGGGGCACGCTGGAGGCGCGCGTGCAGGGCGCCGAGCTGGTCATTCTGGGCGGGCTGAACGAAGGCACCTGGCCGCAGGCCGCGCCGCCCGATCCCTGGCTGAACCGGCAGATGCGCAGCGATACGGGGCTGCTGCTGCCGGAACGTCGGATCGGGCTTGCGGCGCATGATTTTCAGCAAGCGATCGCTGCGCCCGAGGTCGTGCTCAGCCGTGCGGTGCGCGATGCCGAGGCACAGACCGTGCCGTCGCGCTGGCTCAACCGGTTGCTGAACCTGCTTGGTGGCCTGTCACAGACTGGCGGTGACGCGGCGCTGGACGCCATGCGCGCGCGGGGCGCGCGCTGGCTTGACATGGCGCAGGCGCTGGAGGCCGATTATGTGCCGCTGCCCGCCGCGCCGCGCCCCGCGCCGCGCCCACCGGTTGCGGCGCGGCCCCGTGCGCTGCCGGTCACGGCGATCACCCGGCTGATCCGCGATCCCTATGCCATCTATGCGCGCAACATTCTGGGGCTTGCGCCGCTCGATCCGCTGAGGCCGGACCCGGATGCGCGGCTGCGCGGGTCGGTCATGCATGCGGTGTTCGAGCGCTTCATCCGTTCCGATCCGCCCGAAGCGCCCGATGCGGCGCATGACCACCTCATGCAGATCGCCGATTCCGTGCTCGCGCAGGAGGTGCCCTGGCCCCTTGCCCGGCGCATGTGGCGCGCCCGGCTTGAGCGGGTGGCGGCGCGCTTCCTGGCCGGCGAGGCCGCCCGTGAGGGCACGCCCGTCCTGGTCGAACAGCGCGGCGCGCTGGACCTCGATGGGGTCGATTTCCGGCTGACGGCCAAGCCCGACCGCATCGATGCGCTGCCCGACGGCCGCTTGCATATAATCGACTACAAGACCGGCACGCCGCCAAGCCAGAAAGCGCAGGAGCATTTCGAAAAGCAGCTTCTGCTGGAGGCGGCGATGGCCGAACGCGGCGGCTTTGCCGAGCTGGGCCCGCGCGAGGTGGCGCGGATCAGCTATATCGGGCTTGGCAGCACGCCGCGCGACGTCGTCACCGAGCTGACGCCCGACGTGACCGCGCAGACCTGGCAGGACCTGCACCGCCTGATCGGGCGTTACATGCGCCGCGAGCAGGGCTATGCGGCGCGCCGTGCCGTCTTCGAGACCCGCTTCGAGGGGGATTATGATCATCTCGCGCGCTTCGGCGAATGGCAGATGAACATCCCGCCAGAGCCGGAGGATGTCGGATGAGTGCCGCAGACAGCGCAAGCGAACGTCAGCGTCAGGCGGCGGAGCCGGAGCTGTCCACCTGGCTTTCGGCCAATGCCGGGTCGGGCAAGACACGGGTGCTGACCGACCGGGTGGCGCGGCTTCTGCTCGACGGGGTGGCGCCGCAGCGCATCCTGTGCCTGACCTACACCAAGGCCGCCGCCAGCGAGATGCAGAACCGACTCTTCGCGCGGCTCGGCGGGTGGGCGATGCTGGACCCGGATGCGCTGCGCGCGGCGCTGGCCGGGCTGGGCGTCGCGGGGCCGATCGAGGATGACACGCTGGCGCGCGCGCGCCGGCTGTTCGCGCGGGCGATCGAGACGCCGGGCGGGCTGAAGATCCAGACCATTCACTCCTTCTGCGCGGCGCTGTTGCGGCGCTTTCCGCTGGAGGCGGGCATCACGCCGCAGTTTCGCGAGATGGACGACCGCGCGGCGCGACTGCTGCGCGCCGAGATCGTGGAGGAGATGGCCGATGGCGACGCCGCCGATGTCGTGGATGCGGTCGCGCGGCTGCATATGGGCGAGGATTTCGAGGCGCTGACGCGCGAGATCGTCCATCATCAGAGCGCGCTGGCCGCGCCGCTGGACCACGACGGCGCGCTGGCGCTGTTCGGCCTGCCGCGCGGCTTCGACGCAAAGCGGCTTGGCGCCGATGTGTTCACCGGCGGCGAGGGTGCGCTTCTGGACAGGGTGGCGGCGGCGATGGCGCAGGGGTCGCCCGCAGATGCGAAGGCGGCGCCCCGACTGCGCGCACTTGCCGCGCAGGGCCTGACCGAGGCGGCGCTGCCTGAGCTTGAGGCAATCCTGCTTTACGGCGCAGGGGCGAAGACGCCCTTCGCGGCCAAGCAGGGAAAGTTTCCCACCAAGGCCACGCGCGAACGGCTCGGCGCGCAGGCCGACGCGTTGGACGCGCTGATGCAGCGGGTCGAGGCGGCGCGCCCGCGGCGGCTGGCGCTGGCGGCCGCCGAACGGACGCACGCGCTGCATCGGTTTGCGGCGACCTTCCTGCCCGAATACGCGGCGCGCAAGGCGCGAGCGGGATGGCTGGATTTTGATGACCTGATCCTGCGATCGCGCGCGCTTCTGGCCGAGTCGTCGGTGGCGCAATGGGTCTTGTTCAAGCTCGATGGCGGCATCGATCATATCCTCGTCGACGAGGCGCAGGACACCAGCCCGGTGCAATGGGACGTGATCGAGGCGCTCACGCGGGAATTCACCGCCGGCGAGGGCGCGCGCGAAGGTGGGCGTACAGTGTTCGTCGTCGGGGATCGCAAGCAGTCCATCTATTCCTTCCAGGGCGCCGATCTGGACGCGTTCGAACGCATGCACGCCCATTTCGAGGCCCGGCTGGCACAGATCGGAAAACCGCTGCAAAGCCTGGTACTGGAACATTCCTTCCGCTCTGCGCAGGCGATCCTGCGGCTGGTTGACCTGACCTTCGATGCCGAGCGGGGGCAGGGGTTGGGCGGGGAGGTCAAGCACCTCGCCTTTCACGCGGACATGCCGGGGCGGGTCGATCTGTGGCCGCCGGTCCCCCCCTCGGCCAAGCCCGAGGATCGCGCCTGGCATGACCCGGTCGATATCGTCACCGATGCACATCACAGCGCGCAGCTTGCCCAGCGCATCGCCGATGAGATCCGCCGCATGATCGATGACGGGGTCGCAGTGCCCGATGCCCGGGCCGAGGGCGGTGCGCGCCCCGTGCATGAGGGCGATTTCCTCGTCCTGGTTCAGCGGCGCTCGGCCCTGTTTGCCGAGGTGATCCGAGCGTGCAAGGCGCGCGGGCTGGCCATCGCGGGGGCGGACCGGCTCAAGCTGGGTGCCGAGATGGCGGTGCGCGATCTGGCGGCGCTGCTGACGTTTCTGGCCACGCCCGAGGACGATCTGTCGCTGGCAGCGGTGCTGCGCTCGCCGCTCCTGGGCTGGAGCGAGGCGCAGCTCTTCGATCTGGCGCATGGGCGGGGCAAGCGGTATCTGTGGAGCGTGCTGCGCGCGCGCCGCGACGACTTCGCGCCGACGCTCGCGCTGCTGGAGGGTCTGCGCGACCAGACCGATTTCCTGCGCCCCTATGAACTGATCGAGCGCGTCCTGACACGCCATGACGGGCGGCGCAGGCTTCTGGCGCGGCTGGGGCCGGAGGCCGAGGAGGGCATGGACGCGCTGCTGTCGCAGGCGCTGGCGTTCGAGCGCAACGCGGTGCCCAGCCTGACGGGGTTCCTGACCTGGCTGGAGACCGAGGATGTTGAGGTCAAGCGCCAGCTCGACAATGCCGGAGGTCGCATCCGTGTGATGACGGTGCATGGCGCCAAGGGGCTGGAGTCCCCGATCGTCATCCTGCCCGACACGGCCAATCGCAGGCCGCGCGACCGCGATGCGCTGGCGGTGCTGGGGGCGGGCGATGTGGTCTGGAAACCGCCCGCGCAGGATAGCCCGCCCGCGGTCAATGATGCGCGCGACGCCGCCGCCGACCGCCGCGCGGCCGAGGACGGGCGGCTTCTTTATGTCGCGATGACCCGCGCCGAGACCTGGCTGATCGTCGCGGCGGCCGGCGAGGTCGATGACCCTGCCTGCTGGTATCAGCGCATTCGCGGCGGGCTCGACGCAGCTGGTGCGGTCGCGCGGGATTTCGCCCTCGGCGAAGGGCTGCGGCTGCAAATCGGGGACTGGCCGGCGCCGCGTGCCGCCGCCGCGGCCGCCCCGGACGCGGAAGCGGCGGCACTGCCGGCCTGGAGCGTACAGCCCGCGCCGGCAGCGGTGGAGCCGCCGGCCCCCGTGGCGCCCTCCGATCTGGGCGGGGCCAAGGCATTGCCGGGCGAGGCGGGCGCGGGTGACGAGACGTCGGCGCGCCGGCGCGGGCGGCAGCTTCATCGCCTTCTTGAGCATCTGCCCGGCCTGCCGCGCGTCCGGTGGCCCGACCTGGCGCGCGATCTGCTGACCGGCGGCGAGGATGCCGCCGACGCCGCCACCGCCGATGCGCTGCTGACCGAAGCGCGGGCGGTGCTCGACGCCGACGCGCTCGCCTTCCTTTTCGCGCCCGGAACGCTGGCCGAGGTGGACATCGCCGCGCCGCTGGGGGCGGAGCGTATGCTGGGCACGATCGACCGGCTGGTCATCACGCCCGAGCGGGTGCTGGCGGTCGATTACAAATCCAATGCCGTGGTGCCCGACCGCCCCGAAGACGTGCCCGAGGGGCTGTTGCGCCAGATGGGCGCCTATGCGCAGGCGCTGGAGCAGATATTCGGACCGCGCCGGGTGGAGACCGCGCTGCTGTGGACCCGCTCCGCGCGGCTGATGACATTGCCGCACGATCTTGTGCGCGCGGCGCTGGAGCGCGGCGGGCGCCCTTGACCCCCTGCGGGCCGGCGCATACCTTCAGCGGCAACATCAGAGTTCAAGGAGTGAGACAATATGGCCACCGTTGCCGTTACCGACGATACGTTCGATGCCGAGGTGAAGCAGTCGGACGTCCCCGTCGTCGTCGATTTCTGGGCCGAATGGTGCGGGCCCTGCAAGCAGATCGGCCCCGCCCTGGAAGAGCTGTCGGAGCAGTATTCCGGCAAGATCAAGATCGCCAAGGTGAATGTCGATGACAACCCGAATATTCCGGCGCAGCTGGGCATTCGCGGCATTCCGGCCCTGTTCATGTTCAAGGACGGTCAGGTTGTCTCCAACAAGGTCGGCGCCGCGCCGAAAAGCGCGCTGCAAAGCTGGATCGACTCCGCCCTTTGACTCGCGGGTCGTGTTTCTAGGTGGTGGAAAGGCCTCGGCATTGCCTGCCGGGGCCTTTTTCGTTCGGGCCGCCAGCTTCATTCAGCCGTCGGCGCGAGGCGCAGTCATGGGGTCAGGAACGGCGCGGCGCGCATCGTGTCGGGCACCGGCGCGCCCAGGCGGTTGAGGATGCTGGGCGCCAGGGCAAGCTGATCGAGCGTTGCCCCCGCCTGCGGCCCCTCCGCGTCGCCGAAATAGTAAAGCACCACATCGCGTTGATCGGCGCCGGTGCCGCCGTGATGCCCGCGTAGGGATTGGCCGTGATCGGCGGTCACGATGACCTCGTATCCGTCCGCGCGCCATTGCGGCAGAAAGGCCGCGAGCATCGCATCCATGACCGCGCAGGCATGATCCATCTCGCGGCACTCATGCCCGAAGCGGTGCCCCATCGAATCCAGCGTGCAGGTATGCAGCAGCCCGTAATCTATGCCGAAACGCCGTGTCAGCATTGTCAGCGACGCGAACAGATCGGCATCGCAGGGCGTCATCTGGTTGCTGTGGTCATAGGCCGTCATGGTGTGGAAGCGGCCGTGGTTTATGCTGTCGGCGTCGGGTTCGTCGTATTCGATGTCGCGCACCATGTCGAAGGGTGCACGGTTGAACATCTCGGACCACCAGGAATGCGTGACCGCGCCGGTGCGCTGGCCAGCGCCGCGCGCCGCGGCAAAGATGTCGGGGGCGGTCACGCGGGTTACCATGCCGTTCGACAGGATGCCGTGGCGTTGCGGCGGTACCCCCGTATGGATCGAGGCATAGCAGCAGGCCGACATGGAGGGCAGGACCGCGCGCATGCGCCAGCTGCGCGCCTCGCCCTGCTCGACCCAGCCTTCCAGCGCCCCGAAATAGCGCCGCCAGTTGTCATGCGGCACGCCGTCGAGGATGATGAGGAGAAGCTTGTTCGCCATGATGTTCCCGTTTGCGCGGACTGCGGGTGGCAAGGCGCTTATCAGTTTCCGGCGCTTTCCATCTTGCGGGTCGCCAGCACATGCTCCAGCCAGCCCAGCTTCATTTCGGGGACCGAGGCGAGCAGAAGATCGGTGTAATCGTCGAAGGGCGGGCTGAGCACCTTCGATTTCGGCCCGTAGCGCACCACTTCGCCCTGATACATCACGGCGATGGAATCCGCGATGGCGCGCACCGTCGCGATGTCATGTGTGATGAACAGAAACGCGACATTCTCACGCTTTTGAAGGTTGAGCAGGAGCTTCAGGATCCCATCCGCCACCAGCGGGTCGAGTGCCGATGTCACCTCGTCACAGATGATCATCTTCGGATCGGCCGCGAGCGCGCGCGCGATGCAGACACGCTGCTTCTGCCCGCCCGACAGCTCTGCCGGGTAACGGTCCATGTATCCGTCGCCCATCTCGATCGCGTCGAGGAGTTCCTGCACGCGCTCCGTCTTCTTGCGCCCGCGCATGCCGAAATAGAACTGCAGCGGCCGCCCGATGATGGTGCGCACGGTCTGGCGCGGATTCATCGCGACATCCGCCATCTGGTAGATCATCTGCAGCTCGCGCAGATCCTCCTTGCTGCGCCCCTCCAGCGCGGGCGACAGGGTGCGGCCGGCAAACTCGATCGTGCCCTCCTTCGGCGGCAGAAGCCCGGTGATGACCCGCGCGAGCGTTGATTTGCCCGACCCGGATTCGCCCACCACGGCCAGAGTCTGGCCCGGACTCAGGGCGACATCGATCTTCTTGAGCACGTCGAAATCGGTGCCGCGGTAGCGCGCCGTGACATTGCGCACCCTCAGGACCGGATTGTCGTCGGGGACGTGCTCCTCATGTTCGATGGAGCGCACCGAGACCAGCGCGCGCGTATAGTCTTCCTTCGGCGCCTCGATGATCTGCTTGGCGGTGCCGTGCTCGACCTTGTGCCCGTTGCGCAGAACCATGATCTCGTCCGAGACCTGCGCGACCACGGCCAGGTCATGCGTGATATAGAGCGCGGCAACGCCAGTGTCGCGGATGGCATCCTTGATGGCGGCCAGAACGTCGATCTGCGTGGTGACATCCAGCGCGGTCGTCGGTTCGTCGAACACCACGAGATCGGGCTGCGGGCACAGTGCCAACGCGGTCATGGCGCGTTGCAGCTGCCCGCCCGAGACCTGATGCGGGAACCGGTCGCCGAAGGTTTCGGGGTCGGGCAGGCCGAGCTTGCCAAACAGCTCGACCGCGCGGGCCCTGGCTTCGCTACGGCTGGCCAGCCCGTGCTGTAGCGTCGCCTCGATCACCTGCGCCATGATCCGCTGCGCGGGGTTGAAGGCGGCCGCAGCCGATTGCGCGACATATGTCACCTCGCGCCCGCGCAGACGGCGCAGGCCGCGCCGCCCTTCCTTGAGGATGTCGCGGCCGTTCAGCCGGACCTCGCCACCGGTGATGCGCACGCCGCCACGCCCGTAGGCCATCGCCGACAGACCGATGGTGGATTTGCCGGCGCCGGACTCGCCGATCAGCCCGAGCACCTTGCCTTTCTCGAGCGAGAAGGACACATCCTCGACGATCGTGGTGTCGAACGGCTTTTCGCCCGGCGGATAGACCGTGGCGCCGATCTGCAGGTTGCGGACATCGAGCAGTGGTTCAGGCACCGCGGCCTCCCTTCAGGCTGGTGGTGCGGCCCAAGACCCAGTCGGCCACAAGATTCACGGAAATGGCGAGCGTCGCGATCGCGATCGCGGGGATCAGCGCGGCCGGGATGCCGTAGACGATGCCCTCGCGGTTCTCGCGCACGATGCCGCCCCAGTCGGCCAGTGGCGGCTGCACGCCGAGCCCGAGGAAGGACAGCGTCGAGATGAACAGGATCGCGAAGATGAACCGCAGCCCCAGCTCGGCCACCAGAGGGCTGAGCGCGTTGGGCAGGATCTCGCGGAAGATCACCCAGATCCGCCCCTCGCCGCGCAGCTTGGCGGCCTCGACGAAATCCATCACGTTGATGTCCACCGCCACCGCGCGTGACAGGCGATAGACGCGGGTCGAGTCCAGCACCCCCATCACCACGATCAGGATCGGGATCGTCACCGGCATGACCGACAGCACGACCAGCGCAAAGATCAGCGTCGGAATGGACATCAGCAGGTCCACCGCGCGCGACATCAGCTGGTCGATCCAGCCGCCGATGACCGCCGCGGTCAGCCCGAGCACGGTGCCCAGTGTGAAGGCCAGAATCGTGGCCATCCCGGCGACGAAGATGGTGGTCCGCCCCCCGTAGATGAGCCGCGACAGCAGATCGCGGCCCAGATTGTCGGTGCCCAGAAGATGCTCGGGCGAGCGCGGCTCCCACACTCCGCCGACGATTTCGGTCATCGAATACGGGGCGAGCAAGGGGGCGAACAGCGCGGCGAGAAAAAAGCTCGCCGTGATCACCATCCCGAGGAGTGCAGCCAGAGGAATACGCATCATTTCGGGTGCCTCAGCCGCGGATTGGCCAGGATCGAGATGATGTCGGCCAGCATGTTCAGGATGATGTAGACCGATGCGAAGATCAGCCCGCAGGCCTGCACCACCGGCACATCGCGCTTGGAGACGTGATCCACCAGATACTGCCCCATGCCCGGATAGACGAAGACCACCTCGATCACCACGACACCAACCACCAGATAGGCCAGGTTGATCATGACCACATTGACGATGGGCGCGATGGAGTTCGGCATCGCGTGCCGGGCGATGACCCGAAACCGTGCGAGTCCCTTCAACTCGGCCGTTTCGATATAGGCCGATTGCATCACGTTGAGGATCGCCGCGCGGGTCATGCGCATCATGTGGGCGGTGACCACCATCGTCAGCACCATCGCCGGAAGCGCGACCGCATTGAGCTTCTCGAAGAATGACATGCCCCGGCTGATCGACGCCACGGTCGGGAACCAGCCGAGCTGGACGCCGACGAAATACATCAGGATATATCCAAGCAGGAACTCGGGCACCGAGATCGAGGCCAAGGTGACGCCCGAGATCAGCTTGTCGGGCCAGCGCTCACGGTAGAGGACGGCCACCAACCCCAGCAGGATCGACAGCGGCACGGCGATCGCCGCCGCAACGCCGGCCAGAAACAGCGTATTGCCCAGACGCCGCGCGATAGACGTCGCGATATCGGCCTGGTTGGACAGGGCGCGCCCGAAATCCCCCTGCAGGGCTGAAAACAGCCAGTCGAAATAGCGCACAACGATCGGGCGATCGAGCCCCATCTCGGCGCGCATGTTGGCCAGCGCCTGCTCGGTCGCGGCCTGTCCCAGAATGGACTGCGCCACGTCGCCTGGCAGCATCTGGGTGCCGGCAAAGATCAGGATCGAGGCGGCAAAAAGCAGAAGGATGCCCAGCGCGAGGCGCTGGGCAACCAGTGTGATGACGGGATGTCCCATGCTGGCGGCGCCCTCAGGCCTGCCAGCACTTTACGGCGGCAAAGCCGTCCATCATTTCTGCGTTCGGGTTGTCCACCCAGCCCGCGATGTCGTCGGTATGCGCATCCACCCAGTCGTTGAACATCGGGCAGATCAGGCCACCCTCGTCGCGGACCATCTGGCCTGCCTCGCTGTAGATGGCCTTGCGCCGGTCCTCGTCGAGTTCGCCGCGCGCCTCGAGGATCAACTCGTCGAAATCGTCGCGGAAGAAGCGCGTGTCGTTCCAGTCCGCATCCGAAAGGTAGGCCGTCGAATACATCTGGTCCTGAACCGGCCGGCCGCTCCAGTAGGAGGCGCAGAAAGGCTCGACATTCCAGACCTCGGACCAGTAACCGTCGCTCGGCTCGCGCCGGACCTCGAGCGGGATACCCGCCGCGCGGCAGGTTTCCTGAAACAGCTGCGCGGCATCCACAGCGCCCGGGAAGGCGCCATCGGAGGTGCGCAGAACGATCGGCGAGCCGTCATGGCCGGACTTTTCATAGTACTCGCGCGCCAGGTCCAGATCGAATTCGCGCTGCGGGATCGACGTGTCAAAGAGCGGATACGCCTCGTTGACCGGCATGTCGTTGCCCTTCGAGCCATAGCCGAAGAGGATCGACTCCACCATCTGCTCGCGGTTGATGGCGTGCTTGAGCGCCATGCGCAGGTCGTTGTTGTCGAAGGGCGGCGTGTTGACATGCATGATGAACACGTAATGCCCGCGCCCGGGGACGCTGCGCACGGTAATGTTGGGCGCGCGCGCCACGAAGTCGGCGGTGCGCGGCTCCACCCGGTTGATCATCTGCACCTGCCCCGATTGCAGCGCCGAGTTGCGGGCCGTGGCGTCGTTGATGACCAGGATCTCTGTGGAGTCGAAATGCCCGACCTCGGGGTCCCAGTGATTCTCGAACCGTTCCATCAGATGGCGCGAACCGGGCTCGTCCTCGACCATCCGGTAGGGGCCGGTGAAGATGCCGGCGGCCGGGTCGTCGATGCCGCCGCCCGGTTGGATCACGAGGTGGTAATCCGACATCAGGAAGGGCAGGTCGGCGTTGGGCCGGTCGAGATGCACGATGAACATGTCGCCATCGACTTCCATCGATTCGATCCCGCGCATGATGCCCAGCGCACCGGACTGCGAATCCTCGTCCGAGTGGCGCTGCATCGTGAGCATCACATCCTCGGGCGTCAGCGTCTTGCCGTTGTGGAATTCGACGTCACGGCGAATGCGGAAATTCCAGGTCGCACCGCCATTGCTGGGCGCGACTTCTTCGGCAAGGCGCATTTCCAGCTCGCCATTCGGGTCGATATTGACCAGCGTGTCGCCGCACTGACGCAGGTAGTTGAAGGGCACCTGGCTCAGCGCGAGCGCGGGGTCGAGGCTGTTGGTGCTCTCGCCGCCCTGGATGCCGAGGCGCAGATGCCCGCCCCGCTTGGGGCCTTCGGCGCGCACCGCGGAGGCAAGCATGGTGTTCGCCATGGCACCGGTCACGCCCAGCGCGGTGGCCTTTCCGATGAAGGCGCGGCGGCTGTACTTGCCCTGCGCGGCACGCTTGAGAAGGTAACGAAGTTCGTCGTTCATCGGGCTCTCTCCCTGAGTATTGCTTTTCTGGCACCCACCTTGAGGCAGGTCCCGGGCGAGTGGCAACGGATTTCTTCCGTCTTCGAGCAGCGGGCCGCAGGATCGCGGAACCACCGTTTGCGGGGCGCAGCCGCCACAGGGGCGCATGAGCGACGATCTGCAGTCCAATCGCGACACGACTTAGCCTGATGTTCCTCGCAAGGCAACCGGCGCCCGAGGTCGGGCGCCATATCGGCCCGTGACGGTCACGGCACTTTGTGCGGGGCTCCGGTGACATCACGATGACGACGACGACGGCTCGGCATGCGAATCGTCTGGGTGCGGAATTTTTCTTGACTGTTCTTGTCGGACAAAATACCCGACTATCCTTGTGGGAATTGAGCATGCGACGCGCATGTGGAAGGGACGCGCAGATCTGCGATACCGGGATCCTGTTCCTGCCTTGAACCAACCTGATCCAGGTAACGCAAGTGAGGAAGAAATGACCATTTCACGCAACATGGCGGCCCGTGCCGTGGCCGCTGTCGCCCTGTTCGCGGCGACGCCGTTGACCGCGCAGGAAATCACGCTCTATTCCGGCCGCGGCGAGACGCTCGTCGCGCCGATCATCGAGACCTTTACCCAGGAATCCGGGATCGAGGTGAACGTGCGCTATGGCGGCACGGCCGAACTTGCCATCCTGCTGCAGGAAGAGGGCGACCGCTCCCCGGCCGATCTGTTCTGGGCGCAGGATGTCGCTGCGCTGGGGACCATCAAGCCGATGTTCGGCGCACTGCCCGAGGCCACGCTGGACCGGGTGCAGGGGATCTACCGCGACACTGACGGGCGGTGGATCGGCACCTCGGGCCGGTCGCGGCTGATGATCTATTCGCCGGACCGCGCCGATGAGCAGGAACTGCCCGCCACCATGGCCGAGTTGACCGAAGAGCGCTTCGGCGGCCGGTTGGCCGTGGCACCGACCAACGGGTCCTTCGTCGCCCATGTGACGGCGTTGCGCGAGGCCGAAGGCGACGACGCCGCGCTGGACTGGCTGCGCGGGCTGGCCGCGAACGATCCGGTGATCGTGCGTAACAACACCGCCGGGCATCAGGCCATCGCGGACGGCGAAGCGGATTTCATGCTCACCAACAATTATTACCTCGGCCGCTTCCTCGCCAACGATCCCGACTTCCCGGTCGCGCAGGCGCTGTTCGAGGATGGCGATCTCGGCAATCTGATGATGACCGCGGGTATCGGGGTGCTCGAGACCTCGCAAAACCGGGACGAAGCGGTCGCCTTCGTCGATTTCCTGCTGGGCGAAACGGCGCAGCAGTACTTCACCGGCAACGTCCATGAATTCCCGGTCACAGGTTCCGGTATCGTGCCACGGTCCGGAATGGGCGTGAGTTTCTCCGAGGCGTCGGAGGCCGCGCCGGACTTCGACCTGAACGCGATCGTCGACATGGAGGGCACTCTGGACCTCATCCGGGAGGCTGGCCTCATTTGAGTATGGCGCAGACCATCGCGGGGCGGCGCATGTCGCTGCCCCGCCTGATCTTCACGGTCCTCGGCCTTGCGGTCGGGGGCCTGATGCTGCTGCCGATATGGTACCTGATACTGCGCGCGGCCCAGGCCGATCTCGATACCGTGCTGCGCCTGCTGTGGCGCTGGCGTACCGCCGAGCTGTTGATCAACACCGGGGCGCTGACGCTGGGGGTGCTGGTTCTTTGCACGCTGTTCGCGCTGCCTCTGGCGTGGCTGGTCAGCCGCACCGACCTGCCCGGGCGGCGCGTGCTGAACGTGCTGGCGGTGCTGCCGCTGGCGGTGCCGGGCTATGTGATGGCCTATGCGCTGATCGGGCTGTCGGGCAATTACGGGTTTCTCAACCAGACGCTGGGGATGACCCTGCCGCGGCCCGAGGGGCTCTGGGGGGCGACGCTGGCGTTGAGCCTGTATTGTTTTCCGTATCTGTATCTGAATCTGCGGGCTGCGTTCGCCGGTCTCGACCAGAGCCTTGAGGAAAGCGCCCGCGCGCTGGGCTGTACGGCGCGCGACGTCTTCGTGCGGGTGACGCTGCCCCATCTGATGCCGGCGCTGATGGCGGGCTGGCTGGTGATCGGGCTTTACGTCATCGGGGATTTCGGCGCCGTGGCGCTGATGCGCTTCGAGGCGTTCTCATATGTCATCTATCAGCAATACACGGCGGCGTTCGACCGTCTGTACGCTGCGTGGCTGGCGCTGATCCTGATTGTGATCGCGCTGAGCGTCGTGTGGTGGGAAAGCCGGTTGCGCGAAGGGGCCCGTTACGCCCGCACCGGCTCCGGCAGCGGCGCGGGGCCGCGCCGGATGACGCTCGGCCCGCTTGGGCGCGTTGCGGGCTGGGGATTCGCGGGGGCCGTTGTCGCGGCCTCGGTCGGGTTGCCGGTGGCGGTGCTCACCTTCTGGATGACCAGGGGCCCTATCGCCCCCGTGCTGCCGGATCTGGTGCAGAGCTTCGGCCAGTCGCTGTCCGTTGCGGCGCCGTCGGCGGTGCTCGCGGCGGGGATGGCGCTGCCGGTGGCGGTGCTGGCGGTGCGCTACCCGTCGCCGCTTTCGACTCTGGTCAACCGCCTGGCCTTTGTCGGCTATGCCGTGCCGGCGCTGGCCTTCGCGCTGGCTTTCGTGTTCTTTTCGCTGCACGGGGCGCGCTGGCTTTATCAGACCCATCTGCTGCTGGTGCTGGTGTATGCGCTGGCCTTTCTTGCGCTGGCGCTGGGGCCGATACGTTCGGCGCTGTACCAGGCGCGCACATCGCTGGAGGAAAGCGCGCGTGCGCTCGGTCACGGTCCGCTCGCGACCTTTGCGAGGGTAACGCTGCCGACGATTCGTCCGGGGCTGGTAGCGGGAATGGTGCTGGTCTTCGTGATCGCCATGAAGGAACTGCCCATCGCCTTCCTGCTGGCGCCGGCGGGTTTTCGGCCTCTTGCAATCACGATGTTTTCGCGCACATCTGAAGGCATGCTCGTGGCGGCCGCGCCGTATGCCGCCGCGATCATTGTTTTTTCGGCGGTCTTTGTCGGGTTCGTCCTGCGCCATGACCGCAAGGCCGGAGGATAGTGATGAACCAGCGCCCGCCGAGCCTCGACTTCAAGATGCCGGCCGACGCGTCGCCGCTCGGCTTTCGCCAGAAGCCGGCGAAGGTGTTGATGGAGATCGAGGGGTTGCGCAAACGCTTCGTTCGAGACGACGCCGCTGCGGTCGAGCGGGTTTCGCTGACCGTCGGCGAGGGCGAGCTGATCGCGCTGCTGGGTCCATCGGGTTGCGGCAAGACCACCACGTTGCGCATGATCGGCGGGTTCGAGGCGCCCGATGCCGGTCGCATCCTGTTGCGTGGGCGCGACATCACCCATCTGCCACCCGAGGCGCGCGGGATCGGGTTCGTGTTTCAGGATTACGCCTTGTTCCCGCATCTCGACGTGCTGGAGAATGTCAAGTTCGGGCTCAAGCGCGTCGCGCGCGCCGAGGCCGATGCACGCGCGCATGAGATGCTGCAGCTGGTCGGGCTCGACAATCTGGCCCGCCGTCGCCCGCATGAGCTCTCGGGCGGGCAGCAGCAGCGCGTGGCACTGGCGCGCACCCTCGCGCCGGCCCCGCAGATCGTGCTGCTGGACGAGCCGTTCTCGAATCTTGACACTGCGATGCGTGTCGAGACCCGCCAGGAGGTGCGCAGCCTGCTCAAGAAGGCTGGCTCGGCGGCGATACTGGTCACCCATGACCAGGAGGAGGCGCTGGCACTGGCCGACCGGGTCGCGCTGATGGAGGGCGGCCGCGTCGTGCAGATCGGCACCCCCGACGAGATCTATCGCAACCCGGCCAGCGCCTTCGTGGCGAGCTTCCTCGGTCGCTCGAACATTCTGACCGGCAATGCCGACGGCATGGATGCCGACACGCCCTTCGGACGGCTCCCGCTGTCACGCGCGGCGAATGGCGAGGTCCGGCTGGCCGTCCGGCCCGAGCAGATCATGCTCGAACCCGACCCGGACGCCGGCGCCGCGATCGTGGGCCGCGAATTTCGCGGGCATGATCAGCTGTACTGGGTTCAGGAGGGGGACCGCTGCATGCTGGTGATCAGCGGGCCCGGCGCACAGCTTGAGGTCGGCAGCCGGGTCAGGCTGCGCATCTGCGATTGTGTGGTTCCGTTGTCCTGAACACTGTCTTCGGGCTGGCGCATCTCGGCAATTTTCCGGCCATTCCGCCGCCGATTTTCCATTTCTTCTTGTTTCGGATCCGGATTTCGAATTATCTGTGCGTGAAGCCGACAAAATAGGCGGGAAGCCGGATGACCAATATCGATCTGAATGCCATGACCCTCGACGAGCTCAAGAAGCTCCAGAAAGATGTCACCAAGGCAATTGAAACCTACAAGGAACGTCAGCGCCTTGAAGCCATAGCGGAAGTCGAGGAGCTGGCACGCCGGAAAGGGTTTTCCCTTTCGGAGCTGACGCAATCGCGCAAGGCCAAGGCGAAGCGAGCGTCTCCGCCGAAATACGCCCACCCGGAAAACCCTGCCGCGACCTGGTCGGGCCGTGGCAGGCGGCCGAATTGGGTGAACGAGGCGCTGCAATCCGGCAAGACGCTGAATGACCTTCTGATCACCCGCAAGTAAGTGCCGCGAAGTTCCGAAGAGCCGGGCGCCGATACCGGCTGGCGCGGGCCCACGGGGTCGCGCCTGATGTTCTGGATTTCTGTTACGGTCGGTGTCTGGCATATCATCGGCGCGCGAAATCTGGGCCTGATATCGGCCGGCGTCGCCTTCTATGCGCTGCTTTCGATCTTCCCGGCTGTTGCCGCGATCATTTCGCTGTTCGGGTTCTTTGCCGATCCGTTGGTGATCGAGGCGCAGATGGAGCTGCTGCGCGAGTTCGTGCCCGAGGACGCGTTCGAGCTTCTTTCGGCGCAGGTGGACCGACTGATTGCGGCGCGTGATTATGCGCTGGGCTGGACATCGCTGGTGTCGGTTCTGATCGTGTTCTGGACGGCCCGCCTCGGCGTGGCGGCGATCATTCGCGGAATGACGGCGATCTACGGGCGCGAGCCCCGCGGCGGATTGTGGCACACCATTACCGCGCTGGCATTGACGGCGGTCCTAATCGGCGTGGCGATCGTGGCGCTTGCGCTGGTCGTGGTGTTGCCGGTGGTTCTCGCCTTTGTTCCGCAAACGCCACTGACGGGGGTGATCCTCGAATCCCTGCGCTGGGTTCTGGCCGTTTGCGTCGCGGTCTTCGGGATCGCGTTGCTCTATCGCTATGGGCCGAACCGCAACGGACCACGCACGCGCTGGTTTTCGCCGGGACTACTGATGGCAGTAATACTCTGGGCAGCGACGTCGATATCGTTCTCGTGGTTTCTGGGAAATTTCGGGAACTACAATGAGGTCTACGGTTCCATCGGGGCGGTGGTCGCGCTTCTGATGTGGTTCTATATCAGCGCCTTCGTCATTCTTCTCGGCGCGGCGCTGAATGCCGAAATGGAGCGCTTGAGCCCATTCCTGCGCGGCAAGACACGCGCGGTGCAGGGGGGCGCCGACGGATCACAATAGTGCCGCCGAAGCCGTCGCCATGGCCGCCCGACCGGCGCCCCGCCGGGTGTCAGCCTTCCATTTCCTTGCGCAGCTGCTGACGCAGCAGATCGATCGGGATCAGCTTGCCGTCGCGCTTGAACTGCCAGTAGGTCCAGCCGTTGCAGCTGGGCGCGCCCTCCAGCGCGGCGCCGACCTGATGGATCGACCCGCGATGCTCGGCGGTGACAAGGGAACCGTCGATACGCACCTTGGCGGCCTGACCACGCGGCGACACAAGCACCTCGCCGGGGCGCAGCAACCCGCGCTCCACGAGCTGGCCGAACGGCACGCGTGGCGCGGCGCGGCGCGATGCCGTCACCTCCAGCGCACCGGCCTCCACCGCGCGGGCCTTCTCGATGCGCCGGGTCGCGAGCGCGCGGTAAGCGTCGTCGCGCTCGATGCCGATGAAGTGACGCCCCAGCATCTTGGCGACAGCGCCGGTCGTGCCGGTCCCGAAGAACGGGTCGAGCACGATATCGCCGGGATTGCTGGTCGCCAGAAGGACGCGGTGCAACAGCCCTTCGGGCTTCTGGGTCGGATGTGCCTTTTCGCCGTCGGCGGTCTTGAGCCGCTCATGCCCGGTGCAGATCGGCAACACCCAGTCCGAACGCATCTGCACCCCTTCATTGAGCGATTTCAGTGCTTCGTAGTTGAAGGTGTATTTCGCGCCCTCCTCGCGCGATGCCCAGATCAGCGTTTCATGCGCGTTGGTCAGGCGCTTGCCGCGGAAATTGGGCATCGGGTTCGATTTGCGCCAAACGACATCATTGAGGATCCAGTATCCTTCATCCTGCAACGCGGCGCCGACGCGGAAAATATTGTGATAGGAGCCGATCACCCAGATCGCACCATCGGGTTTGAGAACGCGCCTTGCCGCCCTTAGCCAGGCGCGGGTGAAGCCGTCATAGCTGTCGAAGCTGGCAAAGCGGTCCCAGGCATCATCCACGGCGTCAACCTGGCTGTTGTCGGGGCGGTGCAGATCACCGCGCAGCTGCAGGTTGTAGGGCGGGTCGGCAAAGACCAGATCCACGCTCTGCGCCGGGAGCCGGTTCATCACCCGGATGCAGTCGCCGCCGATGATCGTGTCGAGCGGCAACTCGGCCGCGGTGGTTCTGGTCTTGGTTTTCATCACTGCCTCTCGTCGTGCGCCGCTGCGCTTTCTGGTTGGCGCTAGGATGAGTCAAAGCCGATTCGCCGTCAATTTGTTTTTGAATCAGGGACTTATTTAATCTTCTTGATACAATATGTTGCGCACCGCACGGAATGATCGCCTATGATGAGGGGTGACACCGAGATCTTGCAGGGCGCGTCGGTGTTCCGCCGTCGGGTATCCGGCATTGCGCGCCCAGCCATAGCCGGGATGGCGGCGTGCGAGGTCGACCATCAAGGCATCGCGCGCGACCTTCGCCGCGATCGATGCCGCAGCGATGGACAGGCTGCGCGCATCCCCCTTGATCACGGCTTCGGCGCTGAACCCCAACTCCGCCGGCAGACGGTTCCCGTCCACCAGCACATGATCGGGGCTCACCCTGAGCCGGGCGAGTGCGCGGCGCATCGCCAGGTGGCTGGCCTGCAGGATGTTGAGGGCGTCGATCTCGGCCACGCTGGCGGCGCCGAGGGCAACGTCCCCACCGGAACGGATGCCGGGAACCAGCGCGCCGCGCCGCGCCGAAGACAGCGCCTTGGAATCGCGCAGGCCGTCAGGGCAAAGCGCCGGGTCCAGCCAGACAGCCGCGGCGATAACCGGACCGGCCAATGGCCCGCGCCCCACCTCGTCCACCCCCACGACCCGCCGCGCCCCGCGCGCGGCGGCCGCATTCTCAAGGCTGAAATCCGGATCTGTCCGCGCCATGACGGGACAAAGCCCGTCCCGGATGCGGAATGCAACCCGTCAAGCGGGTATCGCTCAGCGGCGGGCTGCGCGGAACCCGGCGTCGCGCAGGCAGCGGCCACTATAGGCCTGGACATGGCCATTGCGGGTGCGCAGGCGCGTTTCGCATCGGTTCGGAAGCTGGCGCGGCGAAAGCCCGGCCCCGCGCAGGCAGCGCGCCGAGTAATAGCTGTCGCCGCGGTGATTCCCGCGGGTTCGCAGTTGGCAATGCTGCGGGATCGCCGTCGTGGATCTGTGGCGACCCCCGGCGCCATGTCCCTTGCCGCGCTTTTTCGGTGCCGGGTCGATCCGTCCGTGATCGCGCGGCTTGGCGCGGGCGCCGCGATCCAGCTCCCTGACGATCAGGCCGACAGCCGCGGCGCCGGCCAGAAGCTTGAGCAGGTCGCTGCTGCTGGAGGCGCGGGCGGGGGCTGCCGATGCAGTCACGGCCGTCGCGGCGATGGCGGCAGCGGCGGCGGTGGCAGTGGCGCCGCGCATGAGGCGGGAAAGACGGGTCATCGGGATCTCCTTCGAAGGCTGTGTGATGCGGCCGACGGGTGCGGCCGCTTCGGACAGCTTCGGGGCCACGGCGCGTGACAGGCAATATCGGCGCGCGGTTATCCGATAACCGGCGGCGCGCACCGCTGCGTTATTGAATGACATCGCCGATGGCGGCACAGTCCGGGAATGAAAAAGCTGATCCGTATCACCGCCGTCACCTGTGCCGCGCTGTGGGTGGCTGGCGCCGCAGTCGCCGACTGCTATGCCGATTACAAGGCCAAGCGCGACAACCCGCTGCAGCTGCATTACGGCGTCATCGAACTGCCGCAGCAGGCCTGCGCAAGCACCGGTGCGGCGCAAGACCTGATTGCCACAAGGATCGCCGTCGATGACTGGACGCTGCTGAATGTTCTGGGCATCTTCGGCGAAGACGGATTGGCCGAAAGGAGAGAGAGTGCCGGGCGCTACTTCCTCCGCTACTGACGCGGCCCGCGCCGGCAATCGCGTGGTCATCTTCGGGATTGCGGTGATCATCGCGATCCTGCTGGGCGCGGGCACGCTGCTGTTGCTGAACCTGCCCGACGCCAACGCCTTCAACGCGCGGGTCGAACGTATCTTCGTCGAGCATGACGACCTCACCGCGCAGGCCGAGATCAAGCTGCTCGAGATCCTGGCGCTGTCGGGCACGGCCTTTTCGGACACGCTGGCCTCCTACCGGGTCGTGATCTTCGTGCTGCTGGTCTTTGCGACCGCGATCCTGGTGGCGGCGCTGGTATTTCTGGTCATGCTGGTGACGCTCAATCGGCGCATCTCGGAGATCGAGCGCGCGGGGATTCAGGTGTCCTCCCTGATCGTCAGCCGGGCCGAGCGGGTGGTCTACATCAACAACATGGAGTTCCGCCTGACCGAGGCGGCGGCGGAAACGCTGGCCGTGCTGGCCGAGGCGCGCATGGATGACGACATCCTGAGCGGCGCGCGGCTGGAGGCGATGATTTCAGGGCGCGACGTGTCGGAATGTGACGAGGCCGCCGGCGCGACCCGGATCAAGCGGTTGCGTGACACGCTCGGCAATCAGCTTGTCAGCGAATTGCTGGTGCGCACGATCGCCCGGCAGGGTTACATGCTGGCGATCGACCGCGACGTGATCCGCCTGGTGTGAGGGGCGCCGAAGCGCCCCTGCTCGCCGGCCTGTCGTTTCGTGCGGCGCCCCGGATCGTCGGGGCGCGGGCGGGTGGCCTTCGGGCGCCCACGCATCCGGGCGGAGCCGGTATGCGCAAGATCCCGCGTCAGTTGGCAGGGGACGGGTTGCGCGGCGCTTCCACATCCACATCCGCGGGCGCGCCGCTGCCGATCGCCTTCTCCTTGAGCTGACGGAACTTGTCGGACATGCCTTCCAGCCGGTTTTCCCATTCCTGGTTCGGGGTCTGGCCCTCGATGGTCTTGAAGAAGACCTGCATCAGGCAGGTGATGGCAAAGGGCTCCAGGAACGCCGCCTTGACCGACCAGGCGAAGATCAGGGCAAAGACCACGCCCGCCGCCGACCAGCCGCCGGGAAAGAAGTTGGCGATCGCCGCCGCGGGCGCCAGCACCAGCAGGAACACCAGAAAGCCGATGCCGTAGACGAACAGCGTGATCCAGGCCGCGTTGATCAGCATCGGCTTGTAGTTCTGCCCGTAGAGCACCAGCGCGGTGCGCGCCGATTGCCACGGATTGTCCGAACGGGTGCGGATGTTGTAGGCAAGGATCACCTCGTCGATGAACCCCACCGCGACGCGCAGGAAGGCACGCAGGATCGCCGCGAGCTGCTTGGCACCGGGGATCGGGATCAGAGTGAAGATACCGCGGATGAGCCCGGTGATGGCGCGCAGCACGCCCTTGATGAGCTGATCCACCGCGAACAGTATGCTCGCCTCGCCGAAGCGTTGCTTGACCACGGAACTGGCATGACCGATCTGCGAGCGGCCCTCGGGCACGGACTGGTTGTCCAGAAGCTCGACCAGAACCGCGATATGGCCGGCCTTGACGATGTAGAGGATGTATTCGCGGATCCAGTACATCACGAAGGCGACGATGCCAAAGCCGATGGCGCCGCCCCAGAAGGTGGACATGGCGCGGAACCCCTCATCGCCCAGCGCCCCGACGCCCCAACCGATGCCTGCTCCGGTACCCGTGATCAGCAGATAGGCCAGCGCGGCGCCGAAATAGACCGCGATCCGGAACAGGATGAACGGCATCGTGCGCATCATGAGCCGAAACGACAATCCGATGGAAAAGCTCCACATATGGTCCCTCATGCGTTGTAATTTTTTCGTGATGCACGATTTCGCATGGCTCCGCGCAGGTCAAGGCCCGTGCGCGGCGACGGCGGGACCCAGCCGGATCACCCTGTGGCCTTGCCCAGATCCCCTTGTGGTGTGTAGCGGCCGCGCAGATGCGCCGGCGCGTCCCGTTCCAGCCGGTCCAGAAGCGCCGCGATATGCGCGCGCCCATGGGCCTGCCCGGCCTCGAACGGCCCGCGCGGAAAATTCAGCCCCAGCCTGAGCGCGGTGTCGATATCCTCGGCGCTGCAACCGCCTTCGGCGCGCAGGCTCTCGGCTTCGTTGAGCAGCGTCGCTTCGATCCGGGCGACGATGCCGGCGGCATCGGCGGGCGGTTCCGGCAGCGGGTCCGGGTGGATGAAGCCCTTGCCGCTCTTGCGGCCAAGATCCCCCTGCGCGACCTGCCGGCGCAGCGCGTCGAATACATGATAGCGCGGATGACCGCCCATAGCTTGCGATACGGTTTCGCTCGCCGCGAGGTTGATGTCGGCGCCCACCAGATCGATCAGCGAGAACGGTCCCAGCCGGTATCCGGCCGCCTGCATGGCGGCGTCGACCGCGCCCGGTGTGGCCGCGCCTTCCTCGACGATGGCCAGCGCCTCGCCATAGAAGGGTCGCGCGCACCGATTCACGATAAAGCCCGGCCGGTCGTCACAGCGGATCACCGTCTTGCCGGCCTTCGCCACCAGCGCCTCGGCGCGGTCCAGCGCGGCGGGATCGGCATGCGGGGTGCGCACCAGTTCGACCAGCTTCATCGCCGGAGCCGGGTTGAAGAAATGCAGCCCGATCATGCGCTGCGGCTCGCGCAGCCCCTGCGCCAGCTCGGTCACTGACAGCGAGGAGGTGTTGGTGGCGAGGATCGCATCGCTGGCGACCACCTCTTCGAGTGCCGAGAACAGGGCGCGCTTGGCTTCCGGCGACTCGATTATGGCCTCGATCACCAGCGTGCAATCGGCCATCCCGCCGCTGTCCGGCGCCACCGTCAGCCGGTCGCAGGCCGCATCGCGCGCCTCGGCGGTCATCCGGCCGCGCGCCACGCGGCGCTCCAGAGCGTCGCGAAGCCGCTTGGGGGCGGACTCGCGTGCGGCGGCGAACTCGTCGGTCGCGATGACCCGATGCCCGGCCTGCAGAAAGACCTGCGCGATTCCGAGGCCCATTGTTCCGAGGCCCGCGAGTCCGATGATGGCGTTCTGATCCATGCTCTCCCCTTTTCGGCGCCTGCCATGATCGCGGACAGTCTAGATGGAAATATTTCAAGCATCAACATTTATGCTTGAAATATTTTTCGACTGCTGCAAATGTCAGTCGAACTGACCTCAACGGGAGCATGCGGCATGAAGGTTCTGGTAATTGGTGGCGGTCCAGCGGGTCTGTATTTCGCGATCTCGATGAAGCTGCGTGACCCGTCGCACGAGATCACCATCCTCGAGCGCAATCGCCCTGACGATACGTTCGGTTGGGGCGTCGTGCTGTCGGATGAGACGCTGGACAACATGCGCCGCAACGATCCGGTCAGCGAAGCGGTGATCCGGTCGCATTTCGCCTATTGGGACGATATCGCCGTGGTCCAGGACGGACACCGCACCGTGTCCAGCGGGCACGGGTTCTGCGGCATCGGGCGTAAGCAGCTTCTCGTCGATCTGCAGCAGCGCGCGCGCGACCTCGATGTCGATCTGCGTTTCGAGACAGAGGCTCCGGATGTGCGCGATGTCATGGGTCAGTACGATCTGGTTGTTGCCTCGGATGGGCTCAACTCGCAGGTGCGCAAGACCTTCGAGGAGCATTTTCAGCCCGAGATTGACGTGCGCAAGAACAAGTTCGTCTGGCTCGGCACGCATCAGAAGTTCGACGACGCCTTCACTTTCATCTTCGAAAAGACGGAGCACGGCTGGGTCTGGGCGCATGCGTACCAGTTCGACGACGACACCGCGACCTTCATCGTCGAATGCAGCGAGGAAACCTGGGAGGCGCATGGCTTCGGCGAGATGACCCAGGAAGAAAACTGTCGCGCCTGCGAACGCATCTTTGCCGACCATCTTGGCGGGCATAGCCTGATGTCGAACGCCAAGCATATCCGGGGGTCGGCCTGGCTGAACTTCCCGCGCGTGCTGTGCGAGAAGTGGCACCATGAGAATGTCGTGCTTCTGGGCGACGCGTCGGCGACGGCGCATTTCTCGATCGGGTCGGGCACCAAGCTGGGCGTCGAGAGCGCGGTGGCGCTGGCCGATCTGCTGCATTCCGAGTCGGATCTGAAAACCGCCTTCGAGCGCTACCAGGAAGAGCGGCGCACCGACGTTCTGCGGCTGCAATCGGCGGCGCGCAACTCGACGGAATGGTTCGAGGAGGTCGAGCGCTACCTCGAAATGGACCCGGTCACCTTCAACTACTCGCTGCTCACCCGCTCGCAGCGCATCAGCCATGAAAACCTGCGCGAGCGCGATCCGAAGTGGCTCGAGAGCGCGGAGGCCTGGTTCCAGCGTCAGGCGGGTGTTTCGGACAACGCCCCGGTGCGCCGCCCGATGTTCGCGCCCTACCGGTTGCGCGATGTGACGCTGAAGAACCGGATCGTGCTGTCGCCGATGGCGCAATACAAGGCGGTGGATGGCTGCCCGACCGACTGGCATCTGGTGCATCTGGGCGAGCGTGCGAAGGGCGGCGCCGGGCTGATCTATACAGAAATGACCTGCGTGTCGCCCGAGGGGCGGATCACGCCGGGCTGCCCGGGGCTCTATGCGCCCGAACACGAAGCTGCCTGGACCCGTGTCGTCGATTTCGTCCATTCCCACAGCGACGCCAGGATCTGCTGCCAGATCGGGCATTCGGGGCGCAAGGGCTCGACGCAGCTGGGCTGGGAGGAGATGGACGCGCCATTGCCTGAAGGCAACTGGCCGATCATGTCGGCCTCGGCGATCCCGTGGTCGGAGCGCAACCAGGTGCCCAAGGCCATGGACCGCGCCGATATGGACATGGTGCGCGACCAGTTCGTCGCCTCGACCGAGATGGCGGCGCGCGCCGGTTTCGATATGGTGGAGCTGCACGCGGCGCATGGCTACCTGATATCCAGCTTCATCTCGCCGGTCTCCAACATGCGCGAGGACGCGTATGGCGGCAGCCTCGAGAACCGCATGCGCTACCCGCTGGAGGTGTTCGCCGCGATGCGGGCCGCATGGCCCGCGGACAAGCCGATGGCGGTGCGCATCTCGGCCAATGACTGGGTCGGCGAGGACGGCGTCACCCCGGAGGAGGCCGTCGAGATCGGGCGCATGTTCGCCGAGGCTGGGGCCGATATCGTCGATGTGTCGGCCGGGCAGACCACGCCCGAGGCGCGTCCCGTCTATGGCCGCATGTTCCAGACTCCCTTCTCGGACCGTATCCGTAACGATGCGGGCATCGCCACCATGGCGGTCGGCAATATCTTCGAGGCCGATCATGTCAATTCGATCCTGATGGCGGGGCGGGCGGATCTGGTGTGTCTGGCGCGCCCGCATCTGGCCGATCCGTACTGGACGCTGCACGCGGCCGTGGATCTGGGCGACCCCCATGAGCCCTGGCCCGAGCCGTATCTCGCCGGGCGCGATCAGGCCTACCGCCTCGCCGAGCGCGCGCGAGAGATGGGGCAGGTGTGATGCCCGCCGGGCGGCGCGTTCTGATCACCGGGGGTGGCACCGGGGTCGGGGCCGATCTGGCGCGCGGGTTTCGCGAGGCCGGAGCCGAGGTTGTCATCGCCGGGCGGCGGCTCGAGCCTCTCGAGGCCGTAGCCGCCGCTCTGCCGGGGGTGCAATGCGTGCAGGCCGATGTCACCGACGAGGCCTCGGTCGCGGCGATGTACGCGGCGGCCGGTCCGGTCGATATCGTGATCGCCAATGCCGGCGCGGCGGACAGTGCGCCGCTGGGACGCACCAGCCTCGAGATGTGGGAGCGGATGATGTCGGTGAATCTGACCGGCGCGTTCCTGACGCTGCGCGACGGGGCGGCACAGATGCACGGATGGGGCCGCCTGCTGGTCGTCGCATCGACAGCTGGGCTGAAGGGCTATGGCTATGTCAGCGCCTATACGGCGGCCAAGCATGGCGCCGTCGGGCTGGTACGCAGTGTCGCGCAGGAGGTCGCGCGCAAGGGCATCACCGCGAATGCGCTGTGCCCCGGCTTTCTCGATACCGAGATGACGGAGCGCAGCATCGCCAACATCATGGACAAGACGGGCAAGGACCGGGATGGCGCGCTCAAGGCGCTGACCGCCACGAACCCGCAGGGTCGGCTTGTGGCCCCGGCCGAGGTCACGGCGGCGGCGCTGTGGCTGTGTGGGCCGGGATCTGATGCGGTGAACGGTCAGGCCATCGCGATATCGGGGGGCGAGACATGACCGAAACCGATCCCGTCGCGCATCGCGGCGCAGCCGTGCCGGGACCGCAGAAGGTGGCCGAGCCGCTGTCCAAGCAGCGGCTGCGGCTGTGGCTGAAGCTGCTCAAGGTCACCCGGCTGGTCGAGCACGAGGTGCGCGACCGGTTCCGTACGGCCCACGACACCACGCTGCCACGCTTTGATGTCCTTGCGGCGCTGCACCGCGCCGAGGCCGGCCTGCGCATGAGCGAGCTGTCCGGCGTCCTGCGGGTGTCGAACGGCAATGTGACGGGCATTGTCGAGCGGCTGGTCGAGGAAGGCCATGTCATGCGCGCGGCTGTCGAGGGCGACCGCCGCGCCACGCGCGTGCGGCTCACCGCCGCGGGGCGTATTCATTTCGCGCAGCTGGCAAGCGCTCATGAAAGCTGGGTCGATGATCTGCTGGACGGCGTCGACGCGGAGTCGGCACGCCTGATGCTGGAGCATCTCGATCACATCACCGAAAAACTCGAAAACGAGGAGGCATCGCATGAACGCCGCTGACCACACGCCCGCGCATTTTCGTCTGCGACGCGAGGGCGATATCGCGATCGTCGCGCTGGACCGGCCCGATCGCAAGAATCCGCTGACCTTCGACAGCTACGCTGAACTGCGCGACTGGTTCCGCGCCCTGGCCCATGATGACGCGATCAACGCGGTGGTGTTCGAGTCGAATGGCGGCAATTTCAGCTCGGGCGGCGATGTGCATGACATCATCGGGCCGCTGACCGGCATGGACATGAAGGGGCTTCTGGCCTTCACGCGGATGACGGGCGATCTGGTCAAGGCCATGATCCATTGCGGCAAGCCCGTGATCGCCGCGGTGGACGGGGTCTGCGTGGGCGCCGGGGCCATCATCGCCATGGCGTCGGATCTGCGGCTCGCGAGCCCCGAGGCAAAGACCGCATTCCTGTTCACCCGTGTCGGGCTTGCGGGGTGCGACATGGGGGCCTGTGCCATGCTGCCCCGGATCATCGGGCAGGGCCGCGCGGCCGAACTGCTCTATACCGGGCGCAGCATGAGCGCACAGGAAGGCCGCGACTGGGGTTTTTACAACGCGCTGCATCCCGCCGATGAATTGCCGCAAGCGGCCCTGGCGCTGGCGCAGCGGATCGCCGCCGGGCCGAACTTCGCCCATGGCATCACCAAGACCCAGCTCAATCAGGAATGGAACATGGGGCTTGATCAGGCCATCGAGGCCGAGGCCCAGGCGCAGGCGATCTGCATGCAGACCCGCGACTTCGAGCGCGCCTACAAGGCTTTCGTGGCCGGCAAGAAGCCTGTTTTCGAGGGCGATTGAGCACCGTACCGGCGCCGGTTTCGGCGGCAGAACTTGACCGAGGGGGACCCCCAATGGCTGACCGCAGCTTTCTCGACTGGCCCTTTTTCGAGCCGCATCACAAGGATCTGGCCACGCAGCTTGAGGATTGGTGCGTACAAAACCTGCCGGCGGATCACCGCGATGTCGATGCAGCCTGCCGCAGCCTGGTGGCCCGGCTGGGCGCGGATGGCTGGTTGCGTCATTCCGGCGCCGGGCGGGGCGAGGCGCTGGATGTGCGCACGCTGTGCCTGATCCGCGAGACGCTGGCGCGCCATGACGGGCTGGCGGATTTTTCCTTCGCGATGCAGGGGCTGGGCATGGGCGCGGTCAGCCTGTTCGGCACTGACGCGCAGCGCGAATGGCTGGAGCGCACGCGCGCGGGGCAGGCCATATCGGCCTTCGCGCTCACCGAACCTGCCAGCGGCTCGGATGTTGCCAACATTGCGACCACGGCCACGCGCGACGGAAACGGGTACCGGCTGAACGGTGAGAAAACCTATATCTCCAACGGGGGTATCGCCGATATCTATGTCGTCTTTGCCCGCACCGGCGAGGCGCCGGGGGCCAAGGGGCTGTCGGCGTTTCTGCTGCCGGCGGATGCCGAAGGCATCGAGATCGTCGAGCGCATCGATGTCATGGCGCCGCATCCGCTGGCGCATCTACGGTTCAATGATGTGCATCTGCCCGCCGATGCGATGATCGGCGATCCCGGCGCCGGATTCAGGATCGCGATGTCGGTGCTGGATGTGTTTCGCTCCAGCGTCGGTGCGGCGGCGTTGGGCTTTGCGCGCCGGGCGCTGGACGAGGCGATCGAACGTGCCGGCACGCGCCAGCTTTTCGGCGCGCCGCTGTCCGAGCTGCAGATGGTGCAGGGGCATCTCGCCGATATGGCGCTGGAGGTGGATGCCTCGGCGTTGCTGATCTACCGCGCCGCATGGACCAAGGATTCGGGGGCCGCGCGGATCTCGCGCGAGGCCGCGATGGCCAAGTTGCACGCCACCGAGGCGGCGCAGCGCGTGATCGATCAGGCGGTGCAGATCTTCGGTGGCGACGGCGTGCGCGTCGGCGAGATGGTGGAGAGCCTGTATCGCGAGATCCGGGCGTTGCGCATCTATGAGGGCGCGTCCGACGTTCAGAAGATCATCATCGCGCGGGCCGCCCTTGCCGCGCGGGAGGGCTGAGCCATGGCCTATTCGCGCGACATCCGCATCGAATTCAACCACTGCGACCCGGCCGGGATCGTCTTCTATCCGCGCTATTTCGAGATGACCAATTCGGTGGTCGAGAATTTCTTTCGCGACGTGCTCGACTACCCGTTCGAACGCATCTCGATGCGCGAGGGCAACGGGGTTCCCACGGTGCGCATCGAAGGCGTGTTTCGCAAGCCGAGCTTTCTGGGCGATATCGTCACCTTCACCCTGACCGTGCGCCGTGTCGGATCCAGCAGCGTGGATTTCGATATCGCCGCGCATGGCGGGGACGAGCTGCGGCTGACCTGCGCGCTCACGCTGGTCTGGGTGAATTCCCAAGGCAAGGCCGACAGCTGGCCCGACGAACTGCGCGGCCAGTTGACCCGACTGCAATCCGACACTGAAAGAGAGGACTCCTGATGCCCGCCGATACCGTTCACGAGATACTGCATCCGCGCAACTGGAAGCCCACCCCGGGCTATTCCCTCGGCATTGCGGCGCAGGGCCGCGTGCTGTTTCTGGGCGGGTTGATCGGCTGGAATGCCGATCAGGAATTCGAGACCGACGATTTCGTCGAACAGGTCGAGCAGACCCTCAGGAACATCGTCGCGGTCCTTGAGGAGGGCGGCGCCGGTCCCGAGCATCTGGTGCGCCTGACATGGTATGTCACCGACAAGCAGGAATACCTCGCGCGCCTGCGCGAGATGGGGCAGGTTTACCGCGCCGTCATCGGCAAGAGCTTTCCGGCCATGGCGCTGGTGCAGGTCGCCGATCTGGTGGAGGATCGCGCCAAGGTCGAGATCGAGGCCACCGCGGTGGTGCCCGAAACCTGATCGCGGGCATCACGCCGCCGAAAAACAGATCGCAGGGAGGGTACGACATGCTGGGACCGAGCGCACATACCGACAGCTTCACGCGCGACCGGCTGCCGCCGTTTCACGAGTGGCCCGAGATCCGGCTCGACGGATTTGATTACCCTGAGTACCTCAACGCGGCGGTGGAGCTGACCGACCGTATGGTCGAGCGCGGCTTCGGCGATCGCACCGCGCTCATCGGCAATGGCCGCCGGCGCAGCTACAAGGAGCTCGCCGACTGGACGAACCGCATCGCGCATTCGCTGGTTACCGATTACGGGGTGCGCCCCGGCAACCGGATCCTGATCCGGTCGGCGAACAACCCCGCCATGGTGGCCGCTTGGCTGGCCGCCACCAAGGCCGGCGCCGTGGTCGTCAACACCATGCCCATGCTGCGCGCCGGGGAGCTGACCAAGTTCGTGGACAAGGCCGAGGTCAGCCTGGCGCTGTGCGATACGCGGCTGATGGACGAGCTGGTGGCCTGCGCCAAGACCTCGCGCTATCTCAAGAAGGTCGTGGGCTTCGATGGCACCGCCAATCACGACGCCGAGCTGGATCGCGCGGCGCTCGACAAGCCGGTGAGTTTTGAAGCCGTCAGGACCGGACGCGACGATGTCGCGCTTCTGGGCTTTACCTCCGGGACGACCGGCAGCCCCAAGGCGACCATGCATTTTCATCGCGACATCCTGATCATCGCCGATGGCTATGCCCGCGAAGTGCTGGATGTGCAGCCCGAGGATGTCTTCGTCGGCTCGCCGCCGCTGGCCTTCACCTTCGGTCTGGGCGGGTTGGCGGTGTTTCCGCTGCGTTTCGGGGCGGCCGCCGCCTTGCTGGAGAACGCGTCGCCGCCGAACCTGATCGAGATCATCCAGAGGTACCGCGCCACGGTGTGCTTCACGGCGCCGACGGCCTACCGCGTCATGCTCAAGGCGATGGATGAGGGGGCGGATCTGTCGAGCCTGCGCGCGGCGGTCTCGGCAGGCGAGACCCTTCCAGCGCCGGTCTACGAGGAATGGATGGACAAGACCGGCAAGCCGATGCTTGACGGCATCGGTGCGACCGAGATGCTGCACATCTTCGTCTCGAACCGGTTCGACGATCACCGCCCGGCCTGCACCGGCAAGCCGGTGACCGGCTACGAGGCGCAGATCGTCGATGATGACATGAACGAAATGCCGCGCGGCGAGGTCGGGCGTCTGGCCGTGCGCGGGCCGACGGGATGCCGCTATCTCGATGATCCGCGCCAGCGCGACTATGTCCGGGACGGCTGGAATCTGACGGGGGATACCTTCTGGCAGGACGAGGAAGGGTATTTCCACTTCGCCGCCCGGTCCGACGACATGATCCTGTCCGGCGGCTACAACATCGCCGGGCCCGAGGTCGAGGCGGCGCTGCTTGCGCATGATGACGTCGCCGAATGCGCGGTGATCGGCGCCCCCGACGAGGCGCGCGGACAGATCGTCGAAGCGCATGTCGTGCTTGCCGAGGGTGTCACGGGCGACGGGGAGTGCATCACCCGCCTGCAGGAGCATGTGAAGGCGACGATCGCACCCTACAAGTACCCGCGCCGCATCGTCTTTACCGACGCGCTGCCCAAGACCGAGACCGGCAAGATCCAGCGTTTCCGCCTGCGGGACCCGGGCTGAGACCCGCCGGGCACCGCGCGGCGCCGGCGGTCACGGTCACGCCCATGTCGGGTGGAACCGCCCCGCAGGAGATGGCGTGAAGATCTCGCAGCCATCGGCGGTCACGCCCACCGAATGCTCGAACTGCGCCGAGAGCGTCTTGTCGCGGGTGATCGCGGTCCAGTCGTCGGACAGGACCTTGGTCTCGGGACGGCCCAGGTTCACCATCGGCTCGATGGTGAAGAACATGCCCTCCTCCAGCGTCGCGCCGGTTCCGGGGCGCCCGTAATGCAGCACATTGGGCGGCGCGTGAAACACCGTGCCGATGCCGTGCCCGCAGAAATCGCGCACCACCGACATGCGCTGCGCCTCCACGAATTGCTGGATCGCCGCGCCGATATCGCCGAAGGTGTTGCCCGGGCGCACCGCCTCGATCCCCTTCATCAGCGCGTCATGCGTGACCTGGATGAGCTTTTGCGCGAAGGGTTTCGGCCGGCCGGCCACGAACATCCGGCTGGTGTCCCCGTACCAGCCGTCGAGGATCACGGTCACGTCGATATTGAGGATGTCGCCATCGACCAGAACGTCGTTCCCGCGCGGGGCCTTCTCCATCTTGTACTTGGGAATCGGGCTGCCGGGAATGCCGTGGCAGACGACATGATTGACGCTGATGCAGGAGGCATGCTGATAGCCGCGATATCCGATCGTCGCCGATGTCGCCCCGGCCGCCTCGACCATTTCGGTGATGACACGGTCGATCTCGGCGGTGGTTTGCCCGGGCTTTACCAGCGGCGCGACCTCGTCGAGGATGCGCGCGGCCAGCGCCCCCGCCGCGCGCATGCCGCCGAAGTCCTCGGGCTTGTGAATCCGAATGCCGTCTTTCGTGACGCGGCCGCGGTGCTGGCTGTCCAAGTCCGTCTCCATTCCCGACATGCGCCCTAGATAATTCGGCACGGCCGGTTTTACCAGCCCGCGCCGCGCGGGGTTTGAAAGCGCGGGGCCGGCGCACTATACCCAAGCCGTCAACCTGCAGAAGGCAACCGCGCGAACATGCTGCGCAAGGAGCGAGAGATGCCCAACCCCACCGCCGCAATGCTCACCATCGGCGACGAGATCCTGTCGGGCCGCACGCGCGACGCGAACATGCCCCATCTCGCCGCCGTGCTGGCGGATCGCGGGATCGACCTGCGCGAGACGCGTGTTGTCGCGGACGACCACGCCGCCATCGTCGCCGCGCTGGACGCGCTGCGACGCAGCTACGACCACGTGTTCACCTCCGGCGGGATCGGCCCGACCCATGACGACATCACCGCCGATGCGGTGGCGGACGCTTTCGGGGTGGCGATCGATGTGCGGTCCGATGCACGCGCCCTGCTCGAAGCGCATTACGAGCGCACCGGGCTGGAACTGAATGCGGCGCGGCTGCGCATGGCGCGCATTCCGCAGGGCGCCACGCTGATCGAAAACCCGATCTCGGCCGCGCCGGGGTTCTCGCTGGGCAATGTGCATGTCATGGCCGGGGTGCCGCAGATCTTTCAGGCGATGGTGGCGTCGGTCTTGCCCGGCATCGCCGGGGGCGCGCCGCTCCTGTCGCAGACCCTGCAGGTGACACGCGGCGAGGGGGAGATCGCGACCCCGCTCGCGCAGCTGGCGCAGGAATTTCCCAGCCTCTCTTTTGGTTCCTACCCGTTCGTGCGCGATGGTGTGCATGGCGCGCGCGTCGTGGTGCGCGGCGCCGATCGCGCCCGGGTGGACGCGGCGATGCAGCGCCTTGCTGCGCTGTTTCCCGAAGCGACGGCGTGACAGCGCAGGGCGAGGCCGGCGCGGCTTTCGCGGCACTCGAGGCCAGCTGGCCCCCCGCCGAAACCTTCCGTCGCGGCCCCTGGCGCCTGCGTCGCGGCGACGGCGGCGGCAAGCGGGTCAGCGCGGCGACCGCCGAGGCCCCGGCGCGCGCCGAGGATGTCGCGCTGGCCGAAGCGGCGATGCGGGACATGGGGCAGACACCGCTTTTCATGCTGCGCGAGGACGAGGAAGGGCTGGACGCCAAGCTCGCCGAGCGCCGCTATCGCCTTGTGGACCCGACGGCGATCCATGTCGGGGCAATCGCCGATCTCGCCGCGACACCGGTGCCGCCGATGCGCTGCTTTGCGCACTGGCCGCCCCTTGCGATCGTCGCGCAGCTCTGGGCGGATGCGGATATCGGCCCGCAACGGCGCGCGGTGATGGCGCGTGTGCAGGGGCCGAAGGCTGCGCTTCTGGGCCGTGACCGGGACCGGGCCGCCGGTGCGGCCTTCGTGGCCTGTCAGGGGTCATGGGCGGTGCTCCACGCGCTGCAGGTCGTGCCCGCGCATCGCCGGACCGGGCTGGGCCGGGATCTGGTGCGCGCCGCCGCCATCTGGGCTGCCGGAGCCGGGGCGGTGCGCCTTGCCGTGGCCGTGACGCAGGACAACGTCGCGGCGACTGCGCTTTACGCCGCGCTGGGCATGCGGCCCTTGGCCCGATACCATTACCGGCTAGCAACGCAGGAGCCCGCCGATGACCGACCAGCCCACCGCCCTTGATCTGCCGCCCGCCGACCCGCTGCCCGAGCGCACCGCCAAGTATTTCGCCGTCTGCGAGGAAAAGCTCGGCCTGGTGCCGAATGTGCTGCGGGCCTATGCCTTCGATCCGGTCAAACTCGATGCCTTCGCGGCCATGTATAACGATCTGATGCTGGGCGAGAGCGGGCTGAGCAAGCTGGAGCGCGAGATGATCGCGGTTGTCGTCTCCTCGATCAATCGCTGCTGGTACTGTCAGGTGGCGCATGGCGCCGCCGTGCGTCAGCTTTCGGGCGATCCCGCGCTTGGTGAGGCGATGGTGATGAACTGGCGGATGGCCGATCTGGACCCCCGCCAGACCGCGATGCTGACCTTTGCCGAGAAGGTGACCGGGGCCAGCGCCGAGGTGGTGGAGGCGGACCGCCAGGCACTGCGTGATGCGGGGTTCACCGACCGCGATATCTGGGACATCGCCAGCGTGGTCGGCTTCTTCTCGATGTCGAACCGGGTGGCCAGCGCGACAGCGATGCGGCCCAACCCCGAATATCACGCCCAGGCGCGTTGAGGCGGCTCAGGCGACCATCGTCTCGGCGCGCTTGAGGTCCACGCTGACCAGCTGGCTGACGCCCTGCTCGGCCATCGTCACGCCGAAAAGCCGGTCCATCCGGCTCATGGTGATGGCGTTGTGCGTGATGATGAGAAAGCGCGTCTCGGTCCGGCGTGTCATCTCGTCGAGCAGGTCGCAGAACCGCGAGACATTCGCGTCGTCGAGCGGCGCATCGACCTCGTCGAGCACGCAGATCGGCGCCGGATTGGCCAGAAACACCGCGAAGATCAGCGCCAGCGCCGTGAGCGTCTGTTCGCCGCCGGACAGCAGCGACAGCGTGGTCAGCTTCTTGCCCGGCGGCTGCGCCATGATTTCCAGCCCGGCCTCGAGCGGGTCGTCCGATTCCACCAGCACCAGCCGCGCCGTGCCGCCTCCGAAGAGATGCGTGAACAGCGTCGAGAAATTCTCGTTGACCTGGGCGAAGGCGGCCAGCAGGCGCTCGCGCCCCTCGCGGTTGAGCGCGGCGATACCGTTGCGCAGGGTCCGGATCGCGGCCTCCAGGTCCGCCTTCTCGGCGCTCAGCGTGTCATGTTCCGCCTGCAGTTCCTGCGCGTCCTCCTCGGCGCGCAGATTGACGGCCCCGAGCGCATCGCGCTGACGGCGCAAGCGCGTGACGTCGGCTTCAGCGGTCGTCGCATCCGGCAGCCGCGCCGGGTCGAGCTGCAGCTCGGTCAGTAACGCCTCCGGCTCCTTCTGCGCCGCTTCGGTCAGGCGGTTGCGGGCCTGCGCCGCGGCATCCTGCGCGGCCTGCAGCGCGGCTTCGGCCGCCGCGCGCGACTCGCGACGGGCGCTTGCCTCGCGTTCGGCGTCGCGTTCATCGTCGCGGGCCGCGCGCAGCGCGGTTTCACCTTCGGCCAATGCATCCGCCGCCTTGCGCTGCCGTGCTTGCGCATCGTCCAGCGCGCTCCGCAGCTTGTCCTGTTCGGCCGCGATGCGGTCCGGGGCATCACGCAGCTCGGCATGTTCGGCCCGGGCGGCATCGCGGCGCGCCACCAGTTCGGAAACGCGACCGCGCGCACTGTCGAGGCGTTCCTGCCAGCGGCGGATTTCCTCGGCGATTTCGCGCGCACGCCGTGCGCGGGCCTTTTCCTGCCGGTTCAGGGCATCGCGCGCCTCGCGCGCCGCCATCACATGGGCGCGCCGATCGTCGAGGCTGCGGCGGGTCGCTTCGGCGCGCTCCCGCGCGGCGGCGAGGTCTTCGAGCGCGGCCTGCTCGGCTTGTGCCTGTGCCAGCGCCGCGCGCTGGCGTTCGGCTTCGGCCTCGTGGCGCGCTTGCGCCTCGGCGGCGGTGTCGCGCTGGCCTTCGGCGAGGTGTCGGGCGGACTGGGCTCGGCTCAGGGCCTGTCCGGCCTCGGCGAGCCGCTTGTCGGTGGCGCGCCGCTCGGCGCGTGCGGCATCCAGCGCGGCGGCGCGGCGCGCCAGCTCGGCCTTGGCCGCGTCATGCGCCTGTTGTGCGCTCTCGCAGCGTGCCTGCGCGGCGTCGAGATCCGCGCGCAGCGCGGTCAGGCGATTGCGCCGCTGCAATTGTTCGGCCGCCGCCGACGGCGCATCCCCGGCCGCCCGTATCAGCCCGTCCCAGCGCCACAGATCCCCGTCGTGCGACACCAGCCGCTGGCCCGGCTGCAGGGCCTGCTGCAGCCGCCGGCCGTCTTCGGGCGCGACGACGCCGACATGCGCGAGGCGGCGCGCCAGTGCCTCGGGCGCATCGACGCGGGGCGCGAGGGGCATGGCGCCCTCAGGCAACGGCGCGGGGTCGAGCGGTGCCAGCGCAATCCAGCCGGAGCCTCCGTCCGCCGCGTCCGGCGCGGTGTTCAGGTCTTCGCCCAGGGCAGCCCCCAGCGCCGCCTCAAAGCCATCGGTGACGGTGACCCGGTCGAGCAGGCGATCCCCGTCCTGCCGCGCGCCCTCGACGAGACGCCGCAGCGACCGCTCCTCGGCGTGCAGGGTGGTGGCCTCGCCCTCGGCTTGCGCGCGGTCGGTGCGGCGCGCGGCCTCCGTGGTCTGCTGGGCGCTGTGCGCCTCCTCGGCGGCGGCGAGGGCGTCTTCGGCCGCCTTCGCAGCGCTGGCGGCGGTCGCCTGCTCGGCTTGCGCCGCTTCGACCTCCTGCCCGGCGGTCTGCAACGCCGCTTCGGCACGCGCGTGCTGTTCGGCGGCTTTCGCGGCGTCGGACTCGCTGCGCTGCGCGGCTTCGGTCGCGGTCTGCACATTGCGCGCGGCGGCCTGATGGCGCGCCGACAGCGCGGCGACCTGTTCGGCCAGCTCCGATTGTGCGGCTTCGTCGGTGTCCAGCGCCGTCTGCGCCGCCTGCAGCGCCGCCTCGGCCTCGGCCAGGCGCGTGTCATGGCCGGCGCGGGCGTCTTCCAGCGCGGTCTGTTCGTCCTTCAGCCGGGCGATGCTGCCGCCGGCATCCTCGTCCAGTGCGGATTCGCGTTCGATATCGGCGGTCAGCTGCGCGATGCGCTGATCGAGGGCGGTCAGCGCGGCGCGCGCTCGCGAATCCTCGTCGGCCAGAGTCGCGCGCCGCACGTCGAGCCGCTGCCGTAAAGCACCCGCGATGCCGTCTTCCTCGCGCAGCGGCGGCAGCGCGTCCTCGCAGGCGGCCCTGTGGCGCGCGGCCTTTGCCACTTCGGCCTCCGCCTGCGCCGCATCGCGCGTGGTCGCGTCGAGCGCGCGCTGCGCGTCGGCGCGGGCCTGGTCCAGATCGCGCCACCGAAGGTAAAAGAGGACCGCTTCCGCACTGCGCAGCCGCTCGGCGATGTCACGGTACCGCGCCGCCTGCTTCGCCTGCCGCGCGAGCTGCCCGAGCTGGCTGGCCAGATTGCCAAGGACATCGTCGACGCGCGCCAGATTCGATTCCGTCGCCTTGAGTCGCAATTCGGCCTCGTGCCGGCGTTGATAGAGGCCCGAGATGCCGGCCGCCTCTTCAAGTATGCGCCGCCGCGCCTTGGGGCGCGCATTGATCAGCTCGGCGATCTGGCCCTGCCGCACGAGCGCGGGCGAATGCGCGCCGGTCGAGGCATCAGCGAACAGCATCTGCACGTCGCGCGCCCGCACATCCTTTCCCGCCACCTTGTAGGCCGACCCGGAATCGCGCGTGATGCGCCGGACGATCTCGAGCATGTCGCTGTCATTGAAGCCCTGGGGCGCGCGCCGGTCGCTGTTGTCGATGCTCAGCGACACCTCGGCGAAGGGGCGGGCGGGCCGCGATCCGCTGCCCTGAAAGATGACGTCCTCCATGCCATCGCCGCGCATCGCCTTGGGGCGGTTTTCTCCCATCACCCAGCGCAACGCCTCGAGCAGGTTCGACTTGCCGCATCCGTTGGGGCCGACCACGCCGGTCAACCCGTCCCGGATCACCAGGTCGGTCGGGTCCACGAAACTCTTGAACCCGTTCAGTCTGAGCCGCGTGAAGTGCACTGCTGCATCTGCCCCGTATCCTCGCGCGTCCGATCTGCGGACCGCCTGTTCAGGGTTTCCGTATCCCGGAGGCGAGTCAAGTCCAACAATGCCCTATCTGGGATATTTGTGGCGGACCGGCACAATATGTGGGCCTCGCAGGGATCCGGCGACCTGCGACATCTGACCACGGTGCAACCCGGTGCGAGGCTGCACATCTTAACATTCAAGTTTACGAATATTTGGAGGAGACTCTGATGACCCCCACGACCGAAAGACCGGCGGATCGGTACTCGCCGCTCTATTTCCTCGCCTCGCTCGGTGCGGGCGGGCTCGTCGTCACATTCTTCATGTGGCTCATGCACTGGATCCCGCATCCCGGCCGTGCGGTCCCCGTCTTCGAGGATATCGTGGCCGCCTTCGCGGCCGGCGGGGCGGGGCTTCGCACGATGATCCTTGTCTCGCTGGCGGGCATTGCCGTTTTCGCGGTACTGGCCGTGAAATCGCTGCTTTGGAATCTATCGCGCTATCGCGCCTGGTCCCAAGGGGACGGGTATCGTCAACTGCGCAGCAGCAATGCCGAGACACAGATCCTGGCCTTGCCGCTGGCGCTGGCGATGGCGGTCAATGTGGGCTTCATCCTCGGGCTGGTCTTCGTGCCCGGCCTGTGGGGCGTGGTGGAATACCTGTTCCCGCTGGCGATCATCGCCTTTCTCGCCATCGGGGCGCTGGCGTTGCGGATGATCGGGCAGTTCCTTGGCCGCGTGCTGACGCAGGGCGGTTTCAACTGCGCCGCGAACAACTCCTTCGCGCAGGTGCTGCCCGCCTTCGCGCTGGCCATGGTCGGGGTCGGGCTGGCCGCGCCGGCCGCGCTGTCGGCCACACCGTTGATCGCCGGTGTCGGGCTGGTGCTGTCGACCTTCTTTCTGGTCGCGGCGGCGCTGATCGCCGCGGTGGCGCTGTTTCTGGGCCTGCGCGCGTTGATGGAGAATGGCGCCAATATCGAGACCGCGCCGACGCTGTCGATCTTCGTGCCGTTGCTGACCGTGCTCGGCATCCTCGCCTTGCGGCAGAATCACGGGCTTGACGCGCATTTCGGACTGGCTGACAATGGCGCGGATCGGTTGATCCTGCTGTCGCAGTTCCTGTCGGCGCAGCTGCTCTTCGCGCTGTTCGCCGGGGTGATCCTCATCCGGCTGGGGTACTTCGCGCGCTTCGTGACCGGCGATGATGCGTCGCCGGGGTCCTATGCGCTGGTCTGCCCCGGGGTGGCGCTGTCGGTGATGCTGCATTTCTGGCTCAACAAGGGGCTGGTGGACGCCGGGCTGGTGACCGCATTCTCGGCGGGGTACTGGGTCATCTCGGGGGTGGCGGTCGCCATTCAGATTGCCACGATCTGGCTGGTTCTGACGCTCAACCGCAAGCATTTCGGGCGCCGGCGGAACGACGCGCCGGTTCCGGCGGAGTAAGCGCCCCGAGCGCGATCAGGCCTGTGCGTGCAGATGAAGTGCGGCGGACCCCGTGTCCGCCGCACTTTCATTTCCGGTCCCATTGGCGCACCGTCGGGCGCCAGCATTTCAAGGAGCCGCCATGCACTATGCCCTCACCCTCATACTTGTTGCGCAGCTCGCCGGAGAGGTGGCGGTGCGCGGCCTCGGCATCGCGGTGCCCGGTCCCGTGCTCGGCATGGCGCTGCTGCTGGGCATCATGGTCCTGTCAGGCCCGGCGCGGCGGATCGTGCAGCCCGTCGGCGAGGGCATCCTGCGGCATCTGTCGCTGCTCTTCGTTCCGGCGGGGGTGGGGGTGGTCGGGCATCTGGATCAGCTCGGCGCGCAGGGGCTTGCCGTGCTGCTCGCGCTGGTGGTGTCCACGGTGCTGGCGATCGCCGTCGGGGCGCTGAACTTCGTCGCCGTGGCCCGCTTTACCGCAGACAGCGCGGGAGGGGAGGATGCCTGAGTTCACGGAAATCTGGAGCTACCTTTCGGAGGGGCCGCTTCTGTGGCTGACAATGACGCTGCTGGCCTATGCTGTCGGCGATGCGGCGGCGTGTGCGGCGGGGCGGGCCCCGCTCGTCAATCCGGTTCTTGTGTCGGTGATTCTGCTGGCGGGGCTGCTGTGGCTCACTGACACCCCGTATCCGGTCTATCTGGAAGGGGCGCAGTTCGTGCATTTCATGCTCGGTCCTGCCACCGTCGCGCTGGCGGTGCCGCTTTATTCCAATCTGCCGCAGTTGCGCGGTGCCGGCCTGGCGATCGCCGCGGCGCTTGTCGCGGGGTCGGGGACGGCGATCCTGTCGGCGCTGGGCATTGCGGCCCTCATGGGGGTGGATACCATGACGCTGGCCTCACTGGCCCCCAAGAGCGCGACGGCGCCGGTGGCGCTCGGGATTTCCGAAACGCTGGGGGGATCGCCGACGCTGACGGCGGTGCTGGTCATCCTGACGGGAATAATCGGCGCCATCGTGGTGACGCCGCTGCTCGATGCGCTGGGCATCCGGGACTGGCGGGCGCGCGGCTTTGCGGTCGGTGTGGCCGCGCATGGCATCGGCACCGCGCGCGCGCTTCAGGTGAACGCGCGCGCCGGCGCCTTCGCCGGGATCGGCATGGGGCTGAACGCGGTGCTGACGGCGTTGATCGCGCCGTGGGCCCTTGCGCTGGCGCTGATGCTCAGTTGAGAAAGCCCGCGATCACCCGGATGAACGCGTCCGGCACGTCCTGCACGGCATAACCGCCGGGGCGTGTCATGACCGCAAGGGTGATCAGGACGACACCGGCCGCGAGCATAAGCACGGCAATGCGGGGCAGCCGCGATTCGACATAGCCGTTCAGGAAGGACGGTATCGATAACGCGCCCAGGGTGACCCCGATCACCAGCAGCAGATCTGCATCCATCCCGGCCCCTCCGGCGGAATGGGTCCATTATTCGGGTTCCGAACGGAAAATCAATCTTTCGTCGCAGGGGGCGACCCGCAGGATGTTCGTGGTGCCGGGGACGTTGAAGGGAACACCTGCCGTCACCACGATCTGGTCGGTCGATACCGCAAAGCCGTGGCCGCGCGCGGCGCGCACCGCGCTGACGACCGCCTGCTTGAAGCGGTCGATGGCGTCGGTGATGACGCAATGCGTCCCCCAAGTCAGGCAAAGGCGCCGCGCCGTGCCCTCCAGCGATGTGAGCGCGATGATCGGCACATGGGGGCGTTCGCGCGCGACAAGCGACGCGGTGGTACCCGATTCCGTGAAGCAGCAGATCGCGACGATATCGGTTGTCTCGGCAATTTCGCGCGCGGCGGCGACGATCCCGTCGGCAACGGTTTCGTGCCTGATCCGGCGCGACGCCTCGATCACGTCGCGATAGGTCGGGTCGTTCTCGACCTCGATGGCGACCTTGTCCATTGTCGTGACGGCTTCCACCGGGTAGCTGCCCGCGGCCGACTCGGCCGAAAGCATCACCGCATCCGCCCCTTCGTAGATCGCCGTGGCGACGTCGGACACTTCGGCGCGGGTGGGCACCGGGCTGTCGATCATCGATTCCAGCATCTGCGTGGCCACGATCACCGGCTTCGCGGCGGCGCGCGCCTTGCGCACCAGACGCTTCTGGATCGGGGGCACGTTCTGCACCGGAAGCTCGACCCCGAGATCCCCGCGCGCGACCATGATGCCGTCCGACGCGGCGAGGATATCGTCATAGCAGTTCACCGCGGCCGGCTTTTCGATCTTGGACAGGATCGCGGCGCGGCCGCGCGCCAGCGCGCGGGCCTCCTCCACGTCTTCCGGTCGCTGCACGAAGGACAGCGCCAGCCAGTCCACGCCGAGTTCGCAGGCGAATTCCAGGTCCGAGCGGTCCTTGTCCGACAGCGCCGCCAGCGGCAGCACCACATCCGGCACGTTCACCCCCTTGCGGTCAGATATCTCGCCGCCGGCCACGACCCTGCAATCGGCCCATTCGGCGCCGCAGCTTTCCACCTGCATGCGGATCTTGCCGTCATTGACCAGCATCGTCACGCCGGGTTCGAGGGCTTCGAAGATCTCCGGGTGGGGCAGGGCGACCCGACCTGCATCCCCTGGCGTATCGGTCAGATCGAAGCGGAAGGTCGCACCCGCCGCCAGTTCATGGGGTCCGCCGTGAAATTCCCCGCAGCGCAGCTTGGGTCCCTGCAGGTCGGCGAGAATCGCGATGGGGCGCCCGTACTCGGCCTCGACGCGGCGGATCAGGGCGTGACGTTCGGCCTGCTCTTGCTGCGTGCCGTGGCTCATGTTGAGCCGGAAGACGTCGGCTCCCGCCTTGAAGAGAGCCGCGATCGTCGCGTGGTCGTTCGATGCCGGGCCGAGGGTGGCTACGACCTTGACGCTGCGGTGCCGTCTCATGATGTGTTCACGCCCTTGTTTTCGCTAACATCGCCTCTATGCCGCAGAACGGGCAGGCGGGCAATCGACAACACTTGACGTCGCCGCGACCTCGGCACAGATCGAGACCATGATGGAGGAGCACGCCATGGACGACCAGACCCGCATCGAGATCGAAGCCGCCGCATTCCGCCGCCTGCGCGAGCATCTGCGCACGCGCACCGACGTGCAGAACATCGACATGATGAATCTGGCCGGATTCTGCCGCAACTGCCTGAGCCGCTGGATGCAGGACGCCGCCGCCGAACGCGGGGTCCAGATGTCCAAGGACGAAGCGCGGGAGGATTTCTATGGCTTGCCGTATGAAGACTGGCGCGCGCGCTACCAGACCGAGGCAAGCGCGGAACAGGCCGCGGCATTCGCCGAGGCGCACAAGGATCACTGAGCGGGCATCACGCGCGGCGGGTTTCTTCCCGATCGTCGCCCTTGCATAGCGCCGCTCCTGCGCGTATATAGCATCCGAGAGCGGCGTTTCGGCTTCCAACCCGAAACCCACCGGGATGTGTCGAACGGGCCGCGAGCCCGTTTTTTGCGTTTTGGAGACCCCGTGAGCGAGCTGATCGCGAAGACCGGCATTGACCGCCGGATCGCCGAAATCCTGACCCCTGCCATCGAGGGCATGGGGTTCGAGTTGGTGCGCCTGCGGCTCGAAGGTGGCAAGACCCGCAAGCTGCAGGTGATGGTGGACCGCCCGGAAGGCGGTATCGTGGTCGAGGATTGCGCGCGAATCTCCACCCACATCTCGGCGGTGCTCGATGTCGAGGACCCGCTCGAGGGGGGGTATACGCTCGAGGTGTCCAGCCCCGGCATCGACCGTCCCCTGACGCGGCTCAAGGATTTTGCCGTCTGGGAGGGCTACGAGGCCCGTCTCGAAACGTCCGAGCTGATCGACGGCCGCCGCCGCTTCAAGGGCCGGCTGGAAGGCGTCGAGAGCGACGAGGTGCTGATCGCCATCGATGAAGGCACCATCGGGCTGAAATTCGACTGGCTGAGCGATGCCAAGCTGGTCCTGACCGACACGCTGATCGCCGATGTGCTCAAGGCTCGAAAGGATGCCGGCGTCATCGACGAGGGCGCGTTCGACGATATCGAAACCGAAAGCGACAGTGACAGCGCTTCCCCGAAGGAGTGAGACCAATGGCCATCACAAGCGCCAACCAGCTTGAACTGCTGCAGACCGCCGAGGCGGTGGCGCGCGAGAAGATGATCGACCCCGATCTCGTGGTCGAGGCGATGGAGGACAGCCTCGCCCGCGCTGCGAAGTCGCGCTATGGCTCGGATCTGGATATTCGCGTGCATATCGACCGCAAGACCGGGCGGGCAAGGTTTGAACGCGTGCGCACCGTTGTCGACGAGGTCGAGATTCCGCAGGCCGAACTGACCGTGGAGCAGGCCAGGGAGTTTCTTGCCGCCCCCGAGGTCGGCGACGAGATCCGCGAAGAGGTGCCGCCTGTCGAGCTGGGCCGGGTCGCCGCGCAATCCGCCAAGCAGGTGATCCTGCAGAAGGTTCGCGAGGCCGAGCGCGACCGCCAGTACGAGGAATTCAAGGACCGCGTCGGCACAATCATCAACGGCATTGTCCGGCGCGAGGAGTACGGCAACATCATCGTCGATGTCGGGCGTGGAGAGGCGATTCTGCGGCGCAACGACAAGATCGGCCGCGAAAGCTATCGCCCGAACGATCGCATCCGCGCCTACATCAAGGATGTCCGGCGCGAAGCGCGCGGCCCGCAGATCTTCCTGTCGCGCACCGCGCCCGAGTTCATGGCCGAGCTGTTCAAGATGGAGGTCCCCGAGATCTATGACGGCATCATCGAGATCAAGGCCGTTGCCCGCGATCCGGGGTCGCGCGCCAAGATCGGCGTGATCAGCAATGACAGCTCCATCGATCCGGTGGGGGCGTGCGTGGGCATGCGCGGCAGCCGCGTGCAAGCCGTTGTCAATGAACTGCAGGGCGAGAAGATCGATATCATCCCCTGGAACGAGGATCAGCCGACCTTCCTTGTCAACGCGCTGCAGCCCGCCGAAGTTTCGAAGGTGGTGCTCGACGAGGATGCGGGCAGCATCGAGGTGGTGGTCCCCGACGAGCAGCTTTCGCTCGCCATCGGCCGGCGCGGGCAGAACGTGCGGCTGGCCAGCCAGCTGACCGGGCTGGATATCGACATCATGACCGAAGCCGAGGAAAGCGAACGCCGGCAGGCCGAATTCGCCGAGCGCACGCAACTCTTCATCGATCATCTTGACGTCGATGAGGTGCTGGCCCAGCTCCTCGTTGCGGAAGGGTTCACCGCCCTTGAGGAGGTGGCCTATGTCGAGCAGGACGAGCTTCTGGGCATCGAGGGTATTGACGACGACACGGCCGATGAATTGCAGGCGCGCGCCCGTGACCGGCTGGAGGAGGTCAACACCCGCGCGCTGGAGAATGCGCGCGCCCTCGGGGCGGAGGACAGCCTGATCCATTTCGAGGGGCTCACCCCGCAGATGGTCGAGGCTCTGGCGAAGGACGGCATCAAGACGCTGGACGATTTCGCCACCTGCGCCGACTGGGAACTGGCCGGCGGCTGGACCACCGTCAATGGCGAACGGGTCAAGGATGACGGTCTGCTGGAACCCTTCGACATGTCGCTCGAGGAGGCGCAGAACCTGATCATGACGGCGCGTGTCCTGCTGGGCTGGGTGGACCCCGAGGAGATGGTGGCGCAAGCCGGCGCCGAGTCGGAGCAGGACGCCGAGAGCGACGCTGAGGCGCGGAGCTGAAGCACCGCGCATGAAACCTGACGGAGCTGCAGATGGGCCGGGGCAAGGGCCGCGAAAACACGCATGATCAGCAGCCCGAGCGGCGCTGCATCGCGACGGGCCGCACGGCACCGCCGTCGCGCATGCTGCGTTTCGTCCTCGATCCGCAGGACAGCGTCGTGCCCGATATTCTGGGCCGCCTGCCCGGACGCGGCATCTGGGTGAGCGCCGAGCGGGCCGCGCTGGAGCGTGCGGTGGCGAAACGGCTTTTCGCACGCGCGGCGCGCCGGCCCGTCACGGTGCCGGACGGCCTGGTGGAGACGGTCGAGAGCCTGCTGACGCGCCGCGTTATCGAACTGCTCTCGCTGGCGCGCAAGAGCGGCCAGGCCGTCGCCGGCTTCGAGAAGGTGCGCGACCGGCTCGATCGCGGCGAGGCAGCAGTGCTGATCCAGGCGTTTGACGGGTCGGCGCGCGGCAAGTCGAAGCTGCGCCCGCCCGAAGGCGAGAATTGCTTCATCGGCTGCCTGAGCGCGTCGGAATTGGGTTTGGCATTCGGGCGCGAACATGTGATACATGCGGCGCTTGCGGCTGGTGGACTCGCGTCACGTGTAGTAGAGGAAGCGGCAAGGCTCGCGGGCTTTCGCGAGCGGATCGGCGGACATGCCGCCGGGAAGGAATTGAAAGACGCATGAGCGATACAGACGGCAAGAAGACCCTCGGGACACGCGGCGGACGGCCCGGTCAGGTGAAGCAAAGCTTCAGCCACGGCCGGACCAAGAACGTGGTCGTCGAAACCAAGCGCAAGCGCGTGGTCGTGCCCAAGGCCGGGTCCGGGCAGAAGGCCGGGTCCGAAGGCAAGGGGACGACCGGCTCCGATCCGTCGAAGCGTCCCGCCGGGATCACGGATGCCGAGATGGAGCGCCGCATGAAGGCGCTGCAGGCCGCCAAGGCGCGCGAGACCGAGGAGGCCAAGCGCCGCGAGGAAGAGGAACGCCGCCGCGAGGAAGAGCGTCAGCGCCGTCGCGAGGAAGTCGAGGCCAAGGAGCGCGAGGACCGCGAGCGTGAGGAAGCGCTCAAGGCGAAGGCCGAGGAAGAGGCCCGCGCCAAGCGCGAAGCCGAGTCCGAAGCCGCCCGCAAGGCAAGCGCACCGGACAGCGAAGCGCCGCAGGCACAGCAACCCGCCCCGGCACCCGATGCCGCCAAGGGGCGCGGGGCGCCGGCCGGTGCGCGCAAGCCCGACCGCGGCGATAAGGCCGAGCGTAAGAAGCCGTCGGGCAAGTCCGATGGCGGCGGACGGCGCTCCGGCAAGCTCACGCTGAACGAGGCGCTCTCGGGCGAGGGTGGGCGTCAGCGCAGCATGGCGGCCATGAAGCGCAAGCAGGAGAAGGCCCGCCAGAAGGCGATGGGCCAGTCCGCGAGTCGCGAGAAGATCGTGCGCGACGTGCAGGTGCCCGAGACCATCGTGGTCTCCGAACTGGCCAACCGCATGGCCGAACGCGTGGCCGATGTCGTCAAGGCGCTGATGAAGAACGGCCTGATGCTGACTCAGAATCAGTCCATCGATGCCGACACAGCCGAGCTGATCGTCGAGGAATTCGGCCACAGGGTGATTCGTGTCTCCGACGCGGATGTCGAGCAGGTCATCGAGGATGTCGAGGACAAGCCCGAGGCGCTGAAGCCGCGTCCGCCGGTGATCACCGTGATGGGCCATGTCGATCACGGCAAGACCTCGGTTCTGGATGCCATCCGCAAGGAAAATGTCGTCTCCGGCGAGGCCGGCGGCATCACCCAGCATATCGGCGCCTATCAGGTGGCTGCGGAGAACGGGTCGCTGCTGACGTTCCTCGACACGCCCGGGCACGCGGCATTCACGTCGATGCGCGCACGGGGCGCGAATGTGACCGACATCGTGGTCCTGGTCGTCGCTGCGGATGATGCCGTGATGCCGCAGACGGTCGAGGCGATCAATCACGCCAAGGCGGCCGGCGTTCCGATGATCGTCGCGATCAACAAGATCGACAAGCCGGAGGCCGATCCGACCAAGGTGCGCACCGATCTCTTGCAGCACGAGGTCATCGTCGAGCAGATGTCGGGCGAGGTCCAGGACGTCGAGGTCTCGGCGGTCACCGGCAAGGGCCTCGATGAACTCCTCGAGGCGATTGCGCTGCAGGCCGAGCTTCTGGAACTCAAGGCCAACCCGGATCGTGCCGCCATGGGTGCCGTGATCGAGGCCAAGCTCGATGTCGGACGCGGCCCTGTCGCGACGGTCCTGGTGCAGAAGGGTACGCTGAAACGCGGTGACATCTTTGTCGTCGGCGAGCAGTGGGGCAAGGTCCGCGCGCTGGTCAATGACCGTGGCGAACGCGTCGATTCGGCCGGGCCATCCGTGCCTGTCGAGGTTCTCGGACTCAATGGCACCCCGGAGGCCGGCGACGTTCTCAACGTCGTCGAGAACGAGGCCCAGGCCCGCGAAATCGCCGAGTATCGCAGCGAGGCCGCGAAAGAGAAGCGCGCCGCCGCCGGGGCCTCGACCTCGCTCGAACAGCTCATGGCCAAGGCCAAGGAGGACGAGAGCGTCGCCGAGTTGCCGGTTGTGGTGAAGGCGGATGTTCAGGGCTCGACCGAGGCGATCGTGCAGGCGCTGGAAAAGATCGGCAACGAGGAAGTGCGGGTGCGCGTCATCCATTCCGGCGTGGGCGCGATCACCGAGACCGATATCGGCCTCGCCGAAGCGTCGGGAACTCCCGTGATCGGGTTCAATGTCCGCGCCAATGCCCCTGCGCGAAAGGCGGCCAACCAGAAGGGCGTGGAAATCCGGTATTATTCGGTGATCTACGATCTTGTGGACGACATCAAGGCCGCCGCCTCGGGGCTCTTGTCGGCCGAGGTGCGCGAGAAGTACATCGGCTACGCCGAGATCCGTCAGGTCTTCAAGGTGACCGGTGTGGGCAAGGTCGCCGGCTGCCTCGTGACCGAGGGTATCGCGCGCCGTTCGGCGGGTGTGCGCCTGCTGCGCGACGATGTCGTGATCCACGAGGGCATGCTCAAGACGCTCAAGCGCTTCAAGGACGAGGTCAAGGAAGTCCAGTCCGGTCAGGAATGCGGCATGGCCTTCGAGAAGTACGAGGACATCCGCGAAGGCGATGTGATCGAGATCTTCGAGCGCGAGGAAATCGAGCGCAGCCTGAAATGACGGTGAGCCCCCGCCTGCGCCGCCTTCGGGCATGCAGCGGGCGGGGGCGCTACAGCCAGTCGCGCAGTATCGGGATCAACGGCAGGTCGGCGTCCGGCATCGGATAGCGGTGCAGGTCCGGTGCTCGGACCCATTTCAGCGCCTGCGCCTCACGCGGCTGCGCGATGCCGGACCACTTTCGGCAGGCAAACAGCGGCATGAGAAGATGAAAATCCGCGTAGCTGTGGCTCGCGAAGCTGAGCGGCGCGAGGCAGGATTGCCAGGTATCGATACCCAGCTCTTCGTGCAGCTCGCGAATCAGGGCCGCCTCGGGCGTTTCGTCGGGCTCGACCTTGCCGCCCGGAAACTCCCACAGACCGGCCATCGCCTTGCCCTCGGGGCGCTGTGCCAGCAACACCCGTCCGTCCCGGTCGATCAGCGCCACGGCAGAGACAAGGACGACCTTCAAGACCGGTAATCCGCGTTGATCTCGATATAGCGATGCGTCAGATCGCAGGTCCACATCGTCTCGGCGCCGTCGCCGAGGCCCAGATCGACCCCGATCACGATGGAGTCGCCGCGCATGTAGGCTGCGCCGTCGGCCTCGCGGTAATCGGGCGCCACCCAGCCGTTCTCGGCCACGCGGATATCGCCAAGCGTAATCGCGAGCCGGTCGCGCTCGGCCCGGGCGCCGGACTTGCCCACAGCCATGACGATGCGCCCCCAGTTCGGATCCTCACCGGCGATGGCGGTCTTGACCAGGGGTGAGTTCGCGATGGCCGAGGCGACGCGCCGGGCATCGGCGTGATCCGCGGCGCCGCGCACCCGGACCTCGACGAATTTCGTCGCGCCCTCACCGTCGCGCACCACCTGATGCGCCAGATCGCGCATCACGCTGCCGAGCGCGGCCTCGAAGCTGCGCGCCTCCGGCGAGGCGGTGCGGATCGGCGGTGCCGCGCTGCGACCGGTGGCCGCCACCATCAGCGTGTCCGAGGTCGATGTGTCGCTGTCGACCGTGATGCAGTTGAAGCTGCGATCGTTCAGACGCGTCAGCATGTCCTGCAGCAACCGCGGATCCAGGCGCGCGTCGGTGAAGATGTAGACCAGCATCGTCGCCATGTCCGGCGCGATCATGCCCGATCCCTTGGCGATTCCGGCGATGCGGATGGGTTCGCCGTCGATCTCGATCGTCGCGCCTGCGCCTTTCGCGAAGGTGTCGGTCGTCATGATCGCGCGCGCTGCATTCGCGATACCGTCCGGCGCAAGCGTGTCGCGCAATTCGTCCAGCGCCGCGACGATGCGTCCGTGCGGAAGGGGCTCGCCGATCACGCCGGTTGAGGCGGTGAACACCGCCGTTTGCGAAACCCCGAGCCGCTCGGCCACCGCGCCGGTGATTGCCGCGACCGACGCGGCCCCGAAATGCCCGGTGAAAGCATTGGCATTGCCCGAATTCACCAGGATCGCGCCGCCCTCGGGCAATGCGCCCTGCGCAATCTTGGCCTGACAGTCGAGCACAGCCGCCGAGCGCGTCGCGGACCGCGTGAACACCCCCGCCACCGCGCTGCCGGGTGCGAGCCGTGCCAGCATGACATCACGGCGCCCTTGATAGCGTACGCCGGCCGCGGCACTGGAGAAATCGACACCATCGATGCGCGGCAGGGCCGGAAACCCGCCCGCCGGGGCAAGCGGCGAAACGGCGGGCGCGCTCGGCGCCGTCGCCCTGCGAAGCTTCCGGCGCAGCGCCGACGCCTGCGCCTGCATCCTGCGCAGATTGGCCTTTCGGTTTTCGGTCACGGCGACGCCTCGTCCTAGTCCTGCAGCAGTTCGGACTCGCGCAGCAGCGCCGGGTCGATACCTTCGCGCATCCGGGTAATCTCGGCGGCCTCCGTGACCTCGGCGATCAGCGCCTCGGCGGCTTCGCGCTGCAACTGCTGCTCAAGTTCACCTCGGATGTCGTCGAACTCGGGGACCTCGGCGGTGCGCGTGTCGTCAAGCCGGACAATGTGCCAGCCGAACTGCGTTTCAACCGGCGCCGAGATTTCGCCGGGCTCCAGCGCCATCACCGCCTCCTCGAAGGGGGCCACCATCATGCCGGGGCCGAACCAGCCCAGATCCCCGCCGCTTGCCGCCGTGCCGTCGGCCGAATGCTCCTGCGCCAGTTCGCCGAAATCCGCACCTTCGGCCAGCGCCTCGGCCAGTTCTTCCGCAGCCTCCCGGGTCTCCACGAGGATATGGGAGGCGTTGTATTCCTGCTCGGGCGAGGCGTCGGCGTAGCGCTCGGCGTAGGCATCGCGCAGCATGGCGTCGTCGACCGTGTCCAGTGCCCGGCGCGTCAGCGCCAGATTGGCGGTGCGGCTGCGCGTTTCGTTGTCGAGCGCGACCCGATCCCGACGCGGCAGCGGCCCGGTCGCCGCATCCGCGAGCGCCGTCTGCTGAATCAGCTGCTCCAGAATGGCGTCGAACAGCGTTTCGTCGGGCAGTTGCTGAAACTGCTGTGGCACCTGCTCGCGCGCCTGAATCATGTGGCCAAGCGTGATCTCGGTGCCGTCCACCACCGCGATCACGGTGTCGGCGTCGACGTTGTCGGCATCGGCCGGTTCCTGCGCGACGGCCGGCGTGGCCATCACGAGAGCAAAGGCGGCGGCGATCCATGGCGTGCTGCGCATCTTCATCCTTCCTTCCCCGGCGGTCCGTCCGCCGCATGACGTTGACAGTGCATCGGCTGCACCTTACACCGCAGATGGTCCTGCGGGCGCCGGACCGCCCGCTTTCAAGTGACGTTGTATGGAAGCTTCCGGGGGCGGGCAAGCCGTAGTCTCGCATGACCCGTCAGGTCACGCCACGCGGAGAGAACATGCTGGGCTTCGGAGCAATCACCAGGAAAGTGTTGGGTACGCCAAACGACCGCAAGGTCAAGGCTGTCCGTCCGCTGGTCGAGAAGATCAATGCCCTCGAGCCCGAGTATCAGGCGCTGAGCGATGACGAGATGCAGGCGCGCACCGCCGCGTTCAGGGAGCGCGTCGCGGGCGGCGAAAGCCTCGACTCGATCCTGCCCGAAGCCTTTGCCAATTGCCGCGAAGCCGCGCGCCGCGCGCTGGGGCTGCGCGCCTTCGATGTGCAGCTCATCGGCGGCATCTTCCTGCACAAGGGCAATATCGCCGAGATGAAGACCGGCGAGGGCAAGACGCTGGTGGCGACCTTTCCAGCCTATCTTAACGCGCTGACCGGCGAGGGTGTGCATATCGTCACGGTAAACGACTACCTTGCCCGCCGCGATGCGGAATGGATGGGCAAGGTCTATGCCGCGCTGGGCATGACCACGGGCGTCGTCTACCCGCAGCAGCCGACGGGTGAAAAGCACGAAGCCTATGACGCGGACATCACTTATGCGACGAACAACGAGCTGGGCTTCGATTACCTGCGCGACAACATGAAGTCCGAACTCGGCGAGATGGTGCAGCGCGGTCACAACTTCGCAATCGTGGACGAGGTCGACTCGATCCTCATCGACGAGGCGCGCACGCCGCTGATCATCTCGGGCCCGTCGCAGGATCGGTCGGACCTGTACACACGGATCGACCAGCTGGCCCCGCAGATCGGCGAGGACCATTTCACCCTCGACGAAAAGACCCGCAATGTCAGCTATACCGACGAGGGCAACGAGTTCATCGAGCGACTGCTGCACGAGGCCGGAATCCTGCCCGAGGATCAGTCGCTTTACGACCCCGAATCCACCACCATCGTGCACCACGTCACCCAGGCCCTGCGCGCGCACAAGCTGTTCCAGCGTGACCAGCACTACATCGTGCGCGACGGGCAGGTTGTGCTGATCGACGAATTCACGGGCCGCATGATGGCCGGTCGGCGCCTGTCCGACGGCCTGCATCAGGCCATCGAGGCCAAGGAAGGCGTGGACATCCAGCCCGAGAATGTCACGCTCGCCTCGGTGACCTTCCAGAACTACTTCCGCCTCTATGACAAGCTGTCGGGCATGACCGGCACGGCCAGCACCGAGGCCGAGGAATTTCGCGAGATCTACGGCCTCGGCGTCGTCGAGATTCCGACCAACGAACCGATCGCGCGGGTGGACGACAACGATCAGGTCTTCCGCACCGAGACGGAGAAATACGACGGCATCGTCGAGGAGATCCGCGAGGCGCATGGCAAGGGCCAGCCGATCCTCGTGGGCACCACCTCCATCGAGAAGTCCGAGTTCCTGTCCGGCCTGCTGGAAAAGGAAGGCATCGCGCATAACGTGCTCAACGCCCGCCAGCACGAGAAGGAAGCGCAGATCGTCGGCGAGGCCGGACGCTTCGGTGCGGTCACCATCGCCACGAACATGGCCGGGCGCGGCACCGACATTCAGCTCGGCGGCAATGCCGAATTGAAGTTCATGCAGGCGCTCGAGGCTGACCCGGACGCCGATCCGCAGGCCCTGCGCAAGCGTGTCGATGCCGAGGTCGCCGAGGAAAAGAACAAGGTCATCGAGGCCGGCGGGCTGTTCGTGCTGGCCACCGAACGCCATGAAAGCCGGCGCATCGACAACCAGCTACGCGGTCGTTCGGGCCGTCAGGGTGATCCGGGCCGCTCGGCCTTCTTCCTGTCGCTCGAGGACGATCTGATGCGCATCTTCGGGTCGGACCGGCTCGACAAGGTGCTGTCGGGGCTGGGGATGAAGGAGGGCGAAGCCATCGTCCACCCCTGGGTCAACAAGTCGCTGGAGAAGGCGCAGGCCAAGGTCGAAGCGCGCAATTTCGATATCCGCAAGCAGCTTCTCAAATTCGACGATGTCATGAACGATCAGCGCAAGGTCGTCTTCGGGCAGCGTCTTGAGATCATGCAGGCCGAGGACTTGTCCGAGATCGTGCAGGACATGCGTCATCAGGTCATCGACGACCTGGTGGACCGGCATCTGCCGCCCAAGACCTACGCCGATCAGTGGGATACCGAAGGGCTCTATGTCGCCGCGCTCGAGACGCTGGGGGTCGATGTGCCGGTCCTGGCATGGGCCGAGGAAGACGGGGTCGATCAGGAAACCGTGCGTGAGCGCCTCTACGAGGCATCGGACAAGCTGATGGCCGAGAAGGCCGAGCAGTTCGGCCCCGAGGCCATGCGCAACGTCGAGAAACAGCTCCTGCTTCAGACCATCGACAGCAAGTGGCGCGAGCATCTCGTCACGCTCGAGCATCTGCGCTCGGTGGTGGGGTTTCGCGGTTACGCGCAACGCGACCCGCTGAACGAATACAAGACCGAGGCCTTCACGCTGTTCGAGTCGATGCTCAACAGTCTGCGCGAGGAAATCACCCAGAAGCTGGCGCAGATCCGGCCCCTGACCGAGCAGGAGCAAAAGGATCTCCAGCAGCGCCTTGCGGAGCAGCAGAAGGAACTGGAGCGCCAGGCCATCGCGCCCGAGCCGCAGGACCGGCCGACGCCATTGGTGGAAGGTTTCGACGAGACCGACCCCGAGACATGGGGCAACCCCGGGCGCAATTCGCCCTGTCCCTGCGGGTCGGGCAAGAAGTTCAAGCACTGCCACGGCCGGCTGAGCTGAGCGGGCGGCATGTCGGGCAGAGCCGGGTAATGCCCCGCAATCTGACCGACTTCGTCACCGCGCCGTCATGTCTTTGCCCCGTTTCCTGCCTAGCTTGACCGCATCGATCGCGGAAGGCGGAGGCAAGGATGCAGCGCTGGCACAAGTTCACACTGGCAGGTGTCACGGCCGCGCTCGCTCTTGCGACGGGGCATGTGATGCAGATCACGACGCCGCCCGATCACCCGGCCTATAACGGGGCCCAAAGCGTCGCGACCGCGCGCAATGACCTGTCCGGCGCCGCGGATCTGCCGGCGCCGGAGTTCGCCGCGCTTTCGGAGATCCGGGCGGTCACGTCGCTGGCCACGCAGGCTACGGCGCCGCGGGCGCCGGAAGGTGCGATGGTCCGGCCGCAGACCCCGGCCGCGCCGACCAAGCTGCGCCCCGTTCGGATGAGCGCGCTGTCCGACGCGGCCTTGACGTCGATGTCGCCCGATGCGCCGACCGTTCGTCGCGATGGCGTGCTGCGTGATACGGCGGAATCGTGCATTCCGGTGTTGGTCGCCGCGCCGCGCCCGGCGGCCATGGTGCGGTTGACGCTCAGGGCGCCGTGTGACCCGCAGACTCGTGTGGTGATCCGTCATGCCGGATTGGCCTTTGGCATGATGACCTCCGACGAAGGCACGCTGTCCGTGACCGTGCCGGCCCTGACCGAAGAGGCGCGCTTTACCGCTGCGCTGCCGCAGCGGGCCGCCGCGACGGCGGATCTTCATGTGCCGCAGGCCGCCGAATATGCGCGGCTCGGGCTGCAATGGCAGGGTGCGGACGAGTTTGAACTGCACGCCTTCGAATACGGGGCCGCGTTCGGGGAGGCCGGGCATGTCTGGGCCGAGAACCCGCGCGACCCCACCTTTGCCGCGCGGCAGGGGCAGGGGTTCATGGTCACTCTGGGCGATGATGGTCTCGACTGGCCGTTGATGGCGACGATTTACAGCTTTCCGGTGCAGACGGCACCGCGCCCCGGCGAGGTGCGCCTTGATATCGAGGCACCGGTGAGCGAGCGCACCTGCGGCCGGGAGATGCTGGCCGAGACCATCGCCGCGCCCGGCGACGGCACGGTGGATGTCGTCGACCTGACGGTGCCGGTGCCCGACTGCGATGCCACGGGCGGATTTATCGTGTTGAAAAACATGTTGCCTGAGTTGAAGATAGCCGGCAACTGACGCAACGCGAAGGCGCCATGGCTTCGACACTTCTGCGCGCGGCGGCGATGTCCATCGCGCTTCTTGTCATTCTGGCCCCTGCGCGATTGCCGGCGCAGGATGTGACGCTGACGGCGCGCGACGGGGGTGTGTCGGTCGATGGGACGCTGTTGTCCTACGATGGCGCCTATTATCAGGTGGATACGCTTTACGGTGAGCTGACGCTCGATGCCCAGGGCGTCATCTGCGAGGGGCCGGGATGCCCCGATCTGACTCGTCATGTCGCCGAATTCGGCTTCGCCGGCACGCCGATCATGGGAACCCGCCTGATCCCTGCTCTGCTGGAGGGGTTCGCCCGTGGGCGCGATCTGCGGATCTATCGCGAGAATGGCGAGGATGGCTTGGAGCGCGCCATCTATGTCCTGCTCGACCCGGCCACGGCAGAGCCGGTCGCGCGGGTCGGTGTGAAAGTGTCCTCGAGCGATGCAGGCCTTGTTTCGCTACTGGCCGGGGAAACGGAGCTTGCGTTGTCGCTTGCGGAACTGGACGACCCCGAGGTGCGGGCCCGTGTCGTCGGGTTGGATGCCTTCGTTCCGGTGGTCTCAGCGCACAACCCGCTACGTACGATATCTGTTCCGGATCTCGTCGATGCATTGTCCGGCGAGGTGACCACCTGGGAGGCGCTCGGCCGGGTCGAAGACCTGCCGATCCGGCTGCACGCCCATGCCGAAGGCAGCGGTGTGCAACAGGCGCTGGAGGCGCAGCTGCTCGGACCGCGCGGCCTGCCGATGGCCGACACGATCGAGCGTCACGCAGCGCCGCTGGCGCTGGCGGCCCGGGTCGCGCGGGACCCGATGGCGCTGGGGGTGACGCTGGCCTCGCAGTCGGGCGGCGCCAAGGTGCTGCCGCTGACCGGGGCCTGCGGTTTTCAGCAATCCGCGACCCCGCTGGCCGTCAAGGCGGAGGATTATCCCCTGACGCTGCCGCTGCTTCTGCACATGCGGGCCGAACGGCTGCCGCTGCTGGCGCGCGAATTCCTCGATTTCCTGTCCACGGAACGCGCACAACGCATCATCCGGCGCATCGGTTTCATCGATCTCGGCGCCGAGGCGATCGCGCTGGATCAACAGGGAAGGCGGCTTGCCAACGCCATCGCGGCGGCTGGCGAGTCGGTGGAACTGACGGATCTGCAGGCGCTCGTGGCCGAGCTGGAGGGCACAGAGCGGCTGTCGAGCACTTTCCGTTTCGCTCCGGGCGAAACCAGGCTCGATGCACCGTCACGCGATAATGTGCGCAGTCTCGCGCGTGCGCTGGAGGCCGGTCTGTATGACGGCCGTGAGCTGGTGTTTGCGGGCTTTACAGACGGTGACGGCCCGTCCGAAGTGAATCTGCGAATCGCGCATGAGCGGGCGACGGAGGTGCGCGACGCCGTACGCGAGGCCGCGCCGCTCCTGTCCTCCGATCGCGTGGCGCTGCGCGTTGCAGCCTTTGGCGAAGCCATGCCGATTGCCTGCGACGACAGCGAACAGGGGCGTCAGTCCAACCGCCGGGTCGAGGTGTGGCTGCGCTGACGCAGCCGCGCGCCGCCCTGCTCCCAGGGTTCGGGCTGTTTCGCATAGGCGATGTAGAGCGGATGCTTCGGATGCCCGTGGCGCGTCAGCCCCAGATGGAACAAGGGGCAGCCGGTTGCGCGCAACAGCGCCTCCACCTGCGCGCCGCGCGCCATATGCGCGCCGTGGCTGCCCCAGGCGCAGATGATGCGGTCCGCCCAGGGCGCGCTTTGCGCGATCATCCGGTCATTTTCGGGGCCGACCGGGTCCACGGCGGCGCGCATTACCCGTGGGTCGGTCGCGCGATAGGCGAAGATGTTGGCCACGCGAAAAGCGCCGAAGCCGAGCGCCCGGGCGCGGCGTTCGCAACGCTCCACGGTCGGGTCGTTCTGCAGTTCCGTCGCGGTGGAGGGGTTGAGCATCACGAACAGCGCGCGCGCCCCTGTGGGGTTCCACACCCGGGTCAGCAGATAGCGATAGGACTCGCAAGGTGAGTAGATGGCGGTGCTGTCCGCATCGCCCTTGACATGCGTACGCTCGATCATGCGGGCGCAATACGTGCTGCGCGCGCCCTCGGCAAGATGTGGCAGGCCCGCCGCTCAGGCGGCGCCGCGCGGCATCGGTGTCTGCGCCTTGTTGTAAGGCTTCCAGTCGCTGATCTCAGGGTAGAACTGTCGCCGCCACGCGCGTACCCGCGGGTTCATGACGCGGCGCCACAGCGGCGGGATCATCGCCAGCGTCGTCATTGCCGGATAGCCGTATGGCAGTTGCGGGGCCTCGTCTTCGGAATAGGTCTGCAGCAGCGGAAAGCGCCGCGCCGGCTTGTAGTGATGGTCGGAATGCCGTTGCAGGTTGATCAGCAGCCAGTTGGACGCCTTGTGCGCTGCATTCCATGAATGGCGGGGTTTGACGGGTTCGTACTTGCCGTCGCCAAGATGCTTGCGGGTCAGGCCGTAATGCTCGATATAGTTCGTCAGCTCCAGCTGCCACACCGCCGCGAAGGCCTGAAAGACGAACAGCCCGAGCCCGGCCCAGCCGCCGATGGCCGCCGCAAGCATCAGCGCCGCCCCTTGCAGCGCCGCGTAGCGCCAGAACGGGTTCGACAGGTCCCAGGGCGGTCGTCCGCGCCGCGCCAGCATCGCCACCTCGGCCCGCCATGCCGAAACCGGGCAATCGCGCAGAACCCGGAAGAAATACCGGTGAAAGCCTTCATTGTAGCGCGCCGTGACCGGATCGCGCGGGGTGCCGACATGTCGGTGATGGACCTGAAGGTGCTCGGACCGGAAATGGCTGTACAGCACCGTCGCAAGCAACAGGTCGCCGAGCCAGCGCTCCAGCCGGTTGCGCTGATGCAGCAGCTCATGAGCATAGACGATGCCTATGGTGCCGGAGATGACGCCGACGCCGAAAAAGAGCACCAGCGTCTCCAGCAATGACAGATGCTCTGTCGAGGTGACCCACCAGATCATGCCGTAGATCACGGCAAACTGGATGGGAAACCAGATCATGGTGATCAGCCGGTACCAGAACAGATCCGCATCGCCGGTTTCGGTGTCCGGGTTGCTTTCATCCAGCCCCGCCACGGCGTCCAGCACGGTCACCAAGGCCCAAGCGTAGAGCGGCATCAGGATCACGGTCCATCCGCCCTGCGTGGCCGCGATCACGGCCAGCGGCAGCAGCCCGAGTGACAGCCAGAACGGCAGCGCGTTGCGCAGTCCACGGATGTCGCGCGCAGAACTCATGCCCGTCCATCGCTCCCGTACCGGATGCGACCACTGTAGCACTGCGTCGCGTTCGGCGAAAAGGGCGCGTCCTGGCGCATGTCAACGCCGATGCCCGCCGACCAGACCCGGCATGAGATCGGGCTGGACGATCTCGATCCAGTATCCGTCCGGGTCGCGGATGAAGGCGATTTCCTTCATGCTTCCCTCGCCGAGGCGCTTTTGAAAGGTCACGCCGTGACGTTCGAAGCGTGCGCATGCCGCCTCGATATCGGGCACTGCGATGCAGATATGGCCGAACCCTTTCGGGTCGGTGTTGCCGCTGTGCATTTCGATGTCCCCATCCTCGGTGCCCCAGTTATGCGTCAGTTCCAGCAGTCCGGCACGCGAGAAGGTCTGCTCGATCGTCCCGTCCGCCGGATCGGGGTGGCCGCCCGCCTGCAGAAAATACAGCGAAAAGCGCGCCTCATCGAAGTCGAGTCGCGTGACCTGCCGCATTCCCAGAACCTCTTCATAGAAGGGCAGGCTGCGCGCCGGGTCCTTGATGCGCAGCATCGTGTGGGTCAGCACATAGCGGTCGGTGTCATCGGACATGGCAGGTTTCTCCTTGCGTTACCTTGGAGTTAGGGATGTCGCGCCGGGCTGTCCAGCCGTGCGAGGACCGGCCGCGCGAGATCGAAGGCCTTGCGCATGACGGTGGGCAGGTCGCCGCGCCGGAAGTCGTGGCGTGGCACGAAGAAGCCGCGCGCGGGCACTGCGTCCGGTCCGGCCCGCGCCAGATGAACGGTCAGCCGCAGGTGGAAATGGGTGAAGGTGTGACGCACCTCGGTGTTCAGCGCATGCCAGTCACCGTCGAGCGGCGGTGCGGGTTCGGGATCGGTGCCCCAGTCCGACCCCGGCCAGCCCAGCATGCCGCCCAGCAGCCCCTGCTCGGGCCGGCGCTCCAGCAGAAGGGCGCCGTCGGCACGACAGGCGATATAGGCATGTCCCTGCCGGACCGGCTTGGGCTGTCGGGCCGCCTTGCGCGGCAGCTCGGCCTGCGTGCCACGGGCCCGCGCCCTGCACATGTCGCGCAGAGGGCACAACCCGCAGGCGGGGTTGCGCGGCGTGCAGACCGTTGCTCCGAGATCCATCATCGCCTGCGCGTGGCATCCCGGCCGCGTCCGAGGGGTGAGCGCGGCGGCATGGGCGGCGAGCTCCCGCTTGGCGGCGGGCAGGGGCGTTTGCACATCGAACAGCCGCGCCAGAACGCGTTCCACATTGCCGTCCATGACGGCCGCGGGCCGGTCGAAGGCTATTGCGGCGATGGCGGCGGCGGTATAGGGGCCGATGCCCGGAAGCGCGCGCAAGCTGGCCTCGTCCTGCGGAAAGCGCCCGCCATGATCACGCGCCACGCTGCGCGCGCATTTGAGCAGATTGCGGGCGCGAGCATAGTAGCCAAGGCCCGCCCATTCGGCCATGACGCTTGCATCGGACGCCTGTGCCAGTGCCTCGACACTGGGCCAGCGCGCGGTGAATCGATGGAAATACCCCTCGACCGCCGCGACCGTGGTCTGTTGCAGCATCACTTCGGACAGCCAGACCTCGTAGGGATCGGGCAGCGCCCCGGCGACACGCTCTCGGGGGCCGACGCGCCAGGGCAGGCTGCGCGCATTGACCTCATACCACCGACGCAGAATCGTGGCTGGCGCATTGTCACACGGATTTGACTGCGTTTGATCATGCATTGCGCTGGCCTCGCTTCCAGTGGCATCTAGAGTAATGCAGCGGGCGTGGATGAACAGGGGCCGATGACGGCGAAGCGGGACAAGACACGCAAGGCGCGCCGCGCGCGCGGGTTCGAGCACACCTCCGGGCTCCTGCGCGAACGTATCCGCACGGTTGGTGAAAAGCGCGGATTTGCGGTCACCCGGCTGCTTACGCATTGGCACGAAATTGCCGGCCCCGACATCGCGCCGATCGCCCGCCCGGTCAAGGTCGGCTATGGTCGCCAGGGGCTCGGCGCGACGCTGACCGTGCTGGTGTCCGGAGCGCAGGCGCCGCTTGTCGAGATGCAGAAGGAGCGGATTCGCGAACGGGTGAACGCCTGTTACGGCTACAACGCGATTGCCCGGCTGCGCCTGACCCAGACGGCGCCCGACGGGTTCGCCGAAGGCCAGGCCGGTTTCGCGCCCGCCCCCCGGCCGGAACACGGACCGGAGCCCGCGCAGGACAGGCGCCTGCGCCGCAAGGCCAGCGAAGTCTCAGGCGTCGTTCGTGACCCGCATCTGCGTGCGGCGCTTGAAGCGTTGGGACGAAACGTCCTAGAACGGGACCGAACACGAAAAGGCAGCAAAGATGATGACTAAGCTTGCACCCGCCGCCCTTGCGCTCGCCGTTGTTGCTGGCGGGGCGTGGTGGTATTCCTCGCAAACCGGGACGCCGCAGGGCACACCGGTCGCGCCCGCCGAGGCGCAGGGCAACGACCTCGCGCCCGACCTGGACCGCGTGCCCGACATGGTGCTTGGCGATGCCGACGCGCCCATCGAGGTGATCGAATACGCCTCGCTGACCTGTCCGCATTGCGCCACCTTCCATGAAAACACCCTGCCGCAGATCAAGGAAAACTACATCGAACCGGGTCATGTGCGTTTTGTGCACCGCGAGGTCTATTTCGACCGCTATGGCCTGTGGGCGGCGATGCTGGCGCGTTGTGGCGGCAGCGAATCGCGCTATTTCGGGCTTCTGGACGTGATTTATGCGGAGCAGGAAGACTGGGCCACCCGTTCCGAGCCCGCCGACGTGGCAGAAGCGCTGCGCGCGATCGGTCGGCAGGCCGGGCTGTCCGGCGACCGTCTCGATGAGTGCTTCGCCGACGGCGAGCAGGCCCAGGCGATGGTCGCCGCCTATGAGCACTACGCCGAGCTTCACGACGTCACGGCGACACCCTCCTTCGTGATCGATGGCGAGAAGTTCAGCAACATGTCCTATGCGGATTTCGCTGATGTGCTGGACGCCAGGCTGGATGACTGAAGCATGATCGGACCGCTGGAAGGGGTGCGCGTCGTCGAGCTGGCGCGCATCCTCGCAGGCCCCTGGGCCGGTCAGACCCTGGCCGATCTGGGCGCCGATGTCATCAAGGTCGAAGCGGCGCAGGGCGACGATACCCGTCGCTGGGGCCCGCCCTTCGTGGAGCGCCCCGATGGCGGCCGCGAAGCGGCCTATTTTCACGCCACCAATCGCGGCAAGCGCTCGGTCACCGCGGATTTCCGCACCGAGGAAGGGCGCGAGAAGGTGCGTGCGCTGGTCGCGCAAGCCGACGTGCTGATCGAGAATTTCAAGGTCGGCGGGCTGGCGCGGTACGGGCTGGATTTCGAAAGCCTGGCGCAGGTGAATCCGGGGCTCATCTATTGTTCGATCACCGGTTTCGGTCAGAGCGGGCCCTATGCGCACCGCGCCGGCTACGACTTCATCATTCAGGGCATGTCGGGGCTGATGTCGGTAACCGGGCCGGCCGATGGACAACCCCACAAGGTCGGGGTGGCGGTCACCGATATCTTCACCGGCATCTATGCCTCGACCGCCATTCTGGCCGCGCTGCACCGCCGGCAGCGGACCGGAGAGGGCGAGCATATCGATATGGCGCTGCTGGATTCCGCGGTGTCGGTGATGGCCAATCAGGCGCTCAACTACCTGACGACCGGCACATCGCCCACGCGGTTGGGCAATGCGCATCCCAACCTGTCACCTTATCAGGTGTTCCCCTGCGCCGATGGGCACATCATCATCGCCACCGGTAATGACGCGCAGTATCAGCGGCTGTGCGGGTTGCTGGGCCTGCCGGAACTGGCCCAGCACGCGGATTTCCTGACCAATGCCGATCGGGTCGCGAACCGGTCGGACCTGTCGGCGCGTTTGTCGGCGGCGACGGCGACGTTCTCGAAGGCCGATCTGCTGGCCGCCTGCGAGGCCGATGGGGTCCCTGCGGGGCCCATCAACGACATGGCCGAGGTGTTCGCGGATCCGCAGGTGGTCGCGCGTGGCATGGAGCTCGATCTGGGCAGCGGCTTTCGCGGGGTGCGGTCGCCCTTCCTGTTCAGCGGCGGCAACGCGGCGACCGACCGTCCGGCCCCCGGCCTGGGCGAGCATGACGAGCAGCCCGAAGGCGGCGCATGACGCATGTCACGCCGTTGCGGGCGCAGGGCATCACCCCCCCCGCGGCAGCGTCCGCTCCAACGCCGCGTCGAGCGTCGCCTCCCCCTCGGTCACCCGCAGCCGGACCGGCACGGTCAGGACCTTGCGCCGAAAGCCCGGCGGCAACCGCACGGCATCCTTTTCCGTGGTGACAAGCTGCGCCTTCTGCGCTTTCGCTTCCAGCTCCAGCCGCGTCATCAGCGCGTCGGTCAACGGCTGATGATCCTCCAGCGCTTCGGCGCGCCGCAGATCAGCGCCGAGATCGCGCAGCGTCGCGAAGAACTTCTCGGGGTGGCCGATGCCGGCGAAAGCCAACACGCGCACGCCCTGCCATGGCATTCCCGTCATCAGCGGGTCCAGCCGGGCGGTGATGCGGGGTACCGGGACGGCCGCGGCCCAGCGCCGCGCGAAGGATGACTGCGCGCCCGGCGGCCCGATGCTCAGCAGGAGATCCGCGCGTGCCATCGCGCGGGCGACCGGCTCGCGCAGCGGTCCGGCGGGGATGACGCGACCGTTGCCGAAGCCATAGGCCGCGTCGGCGACGACCAGCGCGAGGTCGTGGTGCAGTGCGGGATCCTGGAACCCGTCATCGAGGATGACCGCCCCCGCGCCATCAGCGATGGCGGCGCGGGCGCCGGCCTTCCGATCCCGCGCCACCCATGTCGGCGCGAAGGCGCTGAGCAGCAGCGGCTCGTCACCGACCTGCGACGCGCGGTGCCTGCGTTCCTCGACGCGCAGCGGCCCACTGAGCGAACCGCCATAGCCGCGCGAGACGATATGGGCTGCAACGCCCCGCGCCTGCAGCCGCGCGGCGAGGTCGATCACGGTCGGGGTCTTGCCCGCGCCGCCGGCGTTCACGTTGCCGACGCATATCACCGGCACATCCATCCGTGCACGCGCGCCCCTGGCGAGGCGTCGTCTCGTGGCTTCGCCGTAAAGCCAGGCCAGCGGCGCCAGAGCGCGGCTGCGCCAACCGGGCCGGTCGGGCGGGTCGAGCCAGAAACGCGGCGGCCGCATCAGGGTGTTTCCGCTGCGGCGAGCAGATCGAGGGCGACCGCAACCGTCCGTTCGGTGGCCTCGCCGCCTTCGCTGATCACGGACCACGCGTTGTGTGCCATCTGCGCGGCGTATTCCGGGGCAAGCAGCTCGCTCAGGGCGTCGCCCAGCCCGTCGCCATGCGGCACCGTGCGCAAGGCGCTGCCGCGCTGCAGCCGAGCGACCGTTTCGCCGTGGCGGTCGCGGCGCGGACCGTGCAGGATCGCCGAGCCCAGCGCCGCGGGCTCCAGCGGATCGCGCAGGCTGCCCGGCCCTGCGAGCGTCCCGCCCAGATAGGTGATCGTGGCCAGCCGGTACCAAAGACCCATCTCATCCTCGGTGTCGGCAACAAGCACCTGATCGTCCTCGCGCGGGTCCACCCCGGCGCTGCGCAACGCGACATTCAGCTGCGGCGACAGCCGGTCATGCAGCGCCGCGCCGTGCGCAGGTTTCTGCGGGTCCAGGATCAGCAGCAGCCGATGTGCGCCGCGCTGCGCCTTGCGATGCGCCTGCATCACCGCGTCTTCCTCGGCAGGGGGCACCGCGGCGGCCAGCCAGACCGGTCGCCCCGCCAGATGCCCCGCCAGGCGGTCGCGCTCGGCCGGGTCGTGGTGCAGAGCGCCGGCGGTTTCCGCCAGCGGTCCCGTGACTTCGACACGGTCGGCCGTAACGCCGGCGGTGCGATAGGCGCGCGCTGCGGTGCCGTCCTGGACCAGGACGTGATCGAAACGCTGCAAGAGCGTGCGGGTGAATCCCGGCCACCATCGCAATCCGGTGTCCGCGCGCGGCGGGCGGTGCACATTGACCATCATCATCCGCACACCGGCTTCTGCGGCCATGTGCATCAGCAGCGGCGCGAGGCGATCCCCGGCGACGATGATGAGGTGCGGCCGCCAATGTTGCAGCGCGTGCCGGACCTCATGTGGCGTCTCGTCCGGGGCTCGGTGCAGCAATACCCCGTCGGGTCGCGGGGCGGTCTCAGGCGTTGATGCGCCGTTCGCGCCGCGTGTGCCGTCGCGCTGCGCTCCGGCCGAGATGAGAACGCCGATTTCGGGGCGTTCGCGCAGCAACTGGCGCGCCAGTTCCACGAGGCTGCGCGGGGCAGGCGCATCGCGGGGCCCGATGATCCATATCAGCGGTCCCGTGCCGGGACGCTGCGGCAAGGGCGCCGCGCTCAGTCCGCCCCTGTCGCGCCGCCGGAGCCGGTAGAGCCAATGGCCGAGTTTCGCATTCATCCGTGCGGATCAGGGATCCAGCTCTTCGGTGGGGCTGGTTTCCGCCTCCTCGTCGCGCAGCCGGTGGATATGCGCAATGAAATACCGGGTATGAGCATCGTCAACGGTGCGCTGGGCTGCGGATTTCCACGCATCATAGGCCGATTTGTAATCCGGATACATGCCCACGATATCGATGTTGGACACATCGCGGAAGGTGTTGCGGGACGGATCCACGAGTTCCCCGCCAAAAACGAGATGCAGGCGCTGCGGCATGATGCGGACCTCCTGTGCGTAGCCCGCGCAACCTACCGCAGCGCCGCACCGCGTCAACCCGCGCCAGCACCGCTGGCGGGACGCACAGGGCGATCAGCCGCGGCCATGCGGCGCGTCGAAATCCAGCACCGGGTTGATGGGGATGATCCGGTGCGGATTGATGCTTTCATGGCTGAAATGGTAATGGCGCACGATGTGGTCCAGATTCAGGGTCTGCGCCACGCCCGGCCATTGATACAACTCGCGCGTATAGGCCCACAGGTTCGGAAGATCGACAAGCCTGCTGCGATTGCACTTGAAATGCAGGTGATAGACCGAGTCGAAGCGCAGAAGCGTCGGCAGCAGCCTCCAGTCGGCTTCGGTAACACGGTCACCGAGCAGATAGCGCTGCCGGCCGAGCCGCTCCTCCAGCCAGTCCAGCGTTTCGAATAGCGCGCGCACTGCCTTGTCATAGGCCTCCTGCGTGGTCGCGAAGCCGGACTTGTAGACGCCGTTGTTCACGGTGTCATAGATGCGGGCGTTGATGGCCTCTATGTCGTCACGCAACTCGAGGGGCCAGTAGTCGTCGCTGTTTCCGGTGATGGCGTCGAAGGCGTCGTTGAACATGCGGATGATTTCGGCGGATTCGTTGGACACGATCGTGTCGCGCCGCTTGTCCCACAGCACGGGCACCGTCACCCGGCCGGAGACGTCGGGCTTTGCCCGCAGGTAGATGTCGCGCATGTAGCGGCTCGAATGCAGCCGGTCCCCGGTGGCGCCGGGATAATCGTCGCGAAACTCCCATCCGTCTTCGAGCATGTCGGGATGTACGACCGAGACGTCGATATGCTCGCCCAAACCCTTGAGAGCACGAAAGATCAGCGTGCGATGCGCCCACGGGCAGGCATAGGAGACGTAGAGATGGTAGCGTCCGCTTTCGGCCTTGAACCCGCCCTCGCCGGAGGGGCCGGGGGCGCCGTCCGCCGTGACCCAGTTGCGAAAGCGCGACGTGTCGCGCACGAATGCACCACCCGTGGCGGCCGTGTCATACCACCCCTGTCGCCATTCGCCGTTTACCAGTTTGCCCATTCTGTCGTCTCCTGCTTGCACTGGACAGGATAACTACTCTGGGGGTGCACAAAACACCGGTTTTCGCGCAGGGGTCCCTGCGCCTTCGCACGAACCGTGCCCGAGCGGGCGGGATTTGCGCAGTTTCATGCTTCCGTTACTTGATTTCGCCTTCATCGGGCGGAGACTGGTACACGGGGAATCGGAGTGCGCTGCCATGATTGACTATATTCCGGAAGCGCTGCGTGCCGAAATGGCCGCGGCACATCGGCGCAAGCAGCGCCGCAGCACCCGAATGCGGGTGCAGTCAGACGGCAAGGCTTATCCGGTCCTGCGCTTCTGGCGCGATGGATTTGCGATGCCAGCGGAGGGGGCGACACGCCTGCGCGGTGTGGTGGATCTGCATGACGGCGATCGGCATCTCTATCGCTGTCTGATCGTCGCCTGCCATGAGGATGGCGACGAAATCGGGTACGAGTTCAAGCGAATGACGGCTGCCGTTGATCGCGCGCCGCTGGATTTCGCCCGCGAGGCCGACCCGGACGTGCCGCTCCTGCCGCGATAGGGCGCCCGCAGGCCGGCGCCCGTCGGTGTGGCGCAGCATTGACGCGCCCCCGGTCACGGCGTAGCCCGGTCCGGTCAGGAACCGGAGTGTCGCCATGCGTGCTGCGAACGAAGCGCTGATCGTGATCGATGTGCAGAACGATTTCTGCGCCGGGGGTGCCCTGGAGGTGCCCGAGGGCGATGCGGTGGTCCCGGTCATCAATGCCATGATGAATGACTTCGCCACCGTCGTGTTCACGCAGGACTGGCATCCCCCGCGCCACAGCTCCTTCGCGAGCGAGCACGCGGGCAAGGCGCCCTTCGACAGCGTCGAGATGCCTTATGGCCCGCAGATCCTGTGGCCGGATCATTGCGTCCAGGGCAGCCATGGCGCGGCGTTTCACCCGATGCTGCGCACCGATCCGGCGCAGCTGATCGTTCGCAAGGGTTTTCGCCGAGCGATCGACAGCTATTCCGCGTTGTTCGAGAATGACCATGTCACCCCGACCGGGCTCGAGGGCTATCTGCGCGAGCGCGGGATCACGGCGCTGACGATGGTGGGGCTGGCGACGGATTTCTGCGTGAAGTTCTCGGCGCTGGATGCGGCGCGGCGCGGTTTCGATGTCACGGTGCGCGAAACGGCGTGCCGCGGCATCGACATGAACGGATCGCTGGAGGAGGCGCGGGCGCAGATGCGCGACGCCGGCGCGGTGGTGGAGCCTTGAGATGACGGAGATCGCGACGCGCGTCTACAATCACAAATGGAAGATCGACCCGATCGTGCGGTCGCTCATCGATACGGATTTCTACAAGCTGCTGATGTGTCAGTCGGTGTTTCGCAACAAGCGCGACACGCGGGTGACCTTCAGCCTGATCAACCGCAGCAAGGACATCCGGCTGGCCGAGCTGGTGGATGAGGGTGAACTGCGCGAGCAGCTCGACCATGTGCGGTCGTTGCGGCTCAGCCGCGGGGAAAGCACATGGCTGCGCGGCAACATGTTCTACGGCAAGCGCCAGATGTTCCGCCCCGATTTCATGGAATGGTTCGAGAGCATGCGCTTGCCGCCCTACCACCTGGAGGTGCGCGACGGCCAGTATGAGCTGACCTTCGAGGGCCCCTGGCCCGAGGCCATGCTGTGGGAGATCCCGGCGCTGTCCATCCTGATGGAGCTGCGCTCGCGCGCAGTGCTCGACGCGATGGGGCGGTTCGAGCTGCAGGTGCTCTATGCCCGCGCCATGACGCGGGTATGGGAGAAGATCGAGCGGCTGCGCGACCTTGAGGGGCTTCGCCTCGCCGATTTCGGGACCCGGCGACGGCATTCCTTCCTGTGGCAGGACTGGTGCGTTCAGGCGCTCATGGAGGGGCTCGGCGACCGCTTCGTCGGCACCTCGAACTGCCTGATCGCCAAGCGCCGCGAGGTCGAAGCCATCGGCACCAACGCCCATGAGTTGCCGATGGTCTATGCCGCGCTGGCCGAGAATGACGCACAGCTTGCGCGCGCGCCCTACGACGTTCTGGCCGATTGGCACGAGGAGCACGAGGGCAATCTGCGCATCATCCTGCCGGACACTTTCGGAACCCGCAACTTTCTGCACAACGCGCCGGACTGGCTGGCCGACTGGACCGGGATTCGCGTTGATTCCGGCGATCCCGAACAGGGGGCCGAAATCGCGATCGCCTGGTGGAAATCCCGTGGCCAGGATCCGCGCGAGAAGCTGATCATCTTCTCTGACGGGCTGGATGTCGGCACGATCGAGCATCTGCACCGCAAGTTCTCGGGCCGCGCCCGGGTCAGCTTTGGCTGGGGCACATTGCTGACCAATGACTTCCGCGGCTTCGTTCCCGGCAACCGGCTGGCGCCGTTCAGTCTTGTTTGCAAGGCCTCGGCCGCGAATGGCCGGCCGACGGTCAAGCTGTCGGACAACCCCCGCAAGGCGATGGGACCGGCCGAGGAGATCGCGCGCTACAAGCGCGTCTTCGGTGTGGAAGAGCAGCAGGAAATCGACGTGGTGGTCTGAGCCGCGGCGCGACGCCTCAAGCCGTGATCAGAACCAGCAGCAGGAACATCCCGGCCGAGAGCAGCGCCGCGGCGGGGACCGTGACCACCCAGGCCGCGATGATGGTCAGGAAATGCGACCTGCGGACCAGCTTGCGCCGCTTGCGCTCCTCGATGGGCAGCGCGTAGTTCCCGCGATTCTTCTTCAGGATGTTCTCGCCGTACCACTCGCGGAAGAAGCCCACCCCGAAGACCCCGCCGATGGCGATATGCGTCGAGCTGACCGGCAGCCCCAGCCAGGAGGCGATGATCACCGTGATCGCCGCGGCCAGCGCCACGCAATAGGCGCGCACGGCGTTCAGGCGGGTGACCTCGCTTCCGACCATGCGGATCAGCTTGGGGCCGAACAACAACAGCCCGACCGACAGCCCGACCGCGCCGATCAGCATCACCCATAGCGGGATGATCACCTCGCCGTCGGTGCCACCCGATTGCACGGCATGCACGATCGCGGCCAGCGGGCCGACCGCATTGGCGACATCATTCGCCCCGTGCGCGAAGGACAAGAGCGCGGCCGAGAAGATCAGGGGCACGGCGAAAAGCGTCTTGACCGACTTCTTGCGATTCTCCAGCCCGACCGACTGGCGCCGGATCACCGGGCGCATCAGGAACGTGGTGGCCGTACCGACGATCACGCCGATCACGACGGCCGGGCCGAGTGCGATGTCCACCAGCCGCGCGAGCCCCTTGATGGCCATGTATGTGGCGAAGGTTCCCGCCATCACCCCGATCAGGATGGGCACCCACAGCCGTGAGGCGACGATCCGTTCCTGCTGGTAGAGGATGCGTTCCTTGATGAACCACAGGAACAGCGCGGCCAGTACCCCCCCCATCACGGGCGAGATTACCCAGCTTGCCGCGATCTGCCCCATCGTCGCCCAGTTGACGGCCGCGAAGCCCGCGGCCGCGATGCCGGCGCCCATCACGCCGCCGACCACGGAATGCGTCGTCGAGACCGGTGCGCCGACCCAGGTGGCCAGATTGATCCACAGCGCCGCCGCGATCAGTGCCGCCATCATCGCGCGGATGAAGGTGTTGGTTTCGGCCACCGCCGCGGGTGCAATGATCCCGCGCGACACCGTGCCCACGACGTCGCCACCGGCCAGCAGGGCGCCCGCCGTCTCGCAAAGCGCGGCAATGACCAGCGCATTCGCCATGGTCAGTGCGCGCGCGCCGACGGCCGGGGCCATGTTGTTGGCGACGTCGTTCGCGCCGATATTCAGCGCCATGTAGGCCCCGAAGACGGCCGCGGCGATCACCACGATCCCCCTTGGGTCGGTGCCGACGAAGGCGGACGCCGCCAGCCCAACCACGACGACGAAGATCAGCGCCAGCCCGGGTGCGATGAGCGGGCGCGAGACATACATGGTCGCTGCTTCAAGGCGACCGAGCCGGCCCAGATCCTTGTCCAGTGTCTTGATCTGGCGGGTGTCGGGGTCGTTACTCACGCAAGGCAGCCATCGTCATGGAACTGTTACACAGCGCCGCCTACACGCAATACCCGAAGCCGACAAGGGACGATCCTGCCGGTCGGTGCAACGCGCGCGCGATCGAATACATGCCGCTACATCGCGGCCTTGCCGTTTGTCCCCGCTCCGAGCCGAAGGAAGGAGGCCGGGGCTTACGAGTCCTGCAGTCGCTGTAGCAGTGCGCGCAGTTCGTGTTCATGCACCATCCGCGCGGCGCGCGACGGGCGGACCCATTTGCGCCGGCGTTGTCCGGCTTCGGGGAAATCCTCGGCCTGCCCGGTGATCTCGATCGGGAAGACCTCGACCCTGCAGCGGATGCCGAAATTGCCGCCTCCACCCTTGCGGTAGTGAAAGCAGCCGATGCTGTGCGGCGCGACCTCGCCGGTGACGCCGGCCTCCTCCCAGGCTTCCTGCAGCGCGGCCTCCGCGAGGCTGCGATTCGTCATCGGCCAGCCCTTAGGCAGCGTCCAGCGCCCCGACCTGCGCGTGCTGATCAGCAGCACCTCGCGCCGGTTGCCGCGCCGGCGCATGCACAGCGCCGCGACCTGCAGATGGTCCGGACGCCGCAACAAGGGCTGGGCAAGGCGGGCCAGCCGGCGAAGGATGTCGGTGCTACGGGTCATCGCGACGGGTGCGGCCGCCACGCAGACGGCGGTTGCGAGACGTGCCTGCGAGAGGGACCGGCGATCTCATCTCAAAAACCCTTGCGCGCGCGCAGCGCGGCCTGAATCGTGCCGTCATCAAGATAATCGAGTTCGCCGCCGATGGGCACGCCCTGGGCCAGCGATGTTACCCGAACCCCGGTCGGTTCCAGCGTCTCGGCGATGTAATGCGCGGTGGTCTGGCCATCCACGGTGGCGTTCAGGGCCAGGATCACCTCGGTGATCGCTTCGTCATGCACGCGTTGCGCCAGTTCGGGAATGCGCAGTTCTTCCGGACCCACCGAGTCGAGCGCGGACAGCGTGCCGCCCAGGACATGGTAGCGCCCGCCGAAGGCGCCGCCGCGTTCCAGCGCCCACAGATCGGACACTTCCTCGACCACGCACAGCGAGCCGGTGGCGCGATCGGGATTGGCGCAGATGCCGCAGATCGGCGTCGTGGCGATGTTGCCGCAGGTCCCGCAGTCGCGGGCATTCTCGGCCACAGCCTGCATCGCCTGTGACAGCGGGCGCATCAGGGGGTCGCGCTTCTTGACCAGATGCAGCACGGCGCGCCGGGCCGAGCGCGGCCCGAGCCCCGGCAACCTCGCCATCATGTCGATCAGCGTCTCGATTTCGCGCGGCGTGTCGGACAAACCGGCCTCAGAATGGCAGCTTCATGTCCGCCGGAAGCCCCATGCTCTCGGTCAGTTTGCGCATTTCTTCCTGGCTGCGTTCGGCCGCGCGGGCCTGCGCCTCCTTGACCGCGGCGAGGATCAGATCCTCGACCACTTCCTTTTCCTCGGCGTTGAAGATCGACGGGTCGATGTCCAGCCCGACGAGTTCGCCCTTGGCGGTCGCGGTGGCCTTGACGAGGCCGGCGCCCGATTCCCCCGTGACGGTCATCGTCTTCAGCTCTTCCTGAAGCTCGGCCATCTTCGTCTGCATCTCCTGGGCGGTCTTCATCATCTTGCCCATGTCACCGATGCCGCCCAATCCCTTGATCATCTCGTCATCCTTTCGGTCAGTCTTCCTCGAAGGGGTCCCATTCATCCTCCACTTCGGGCAGCGCCTCGGTGGCGGCCGCCTCGGTGAGGGTGTCCGTCGACCGTATGGCAGCAATTTCGGCGTCGGGAAAGGCCTCGAACACGGCACGGATCAGAGGGGCCTCGTGAGCCTCGCCGCGCTGCCGTTCTTCTGTCGCGATACGGGCCTCGGCGATCGTCGGCGCCCCGCCGGTCGCGACGACCGATACTCCCCAGCGCGCGCCTGTCCATTGCTGCAGTCGTTGCGCCAGCCGCGCGGCCAGATCGCGTGGCGCATCCTGCGTCGGTTCGAACTCGATCCGGCCCGGGCTGTAGCGCGCGAGGCGCACATGGGTCTCCACCTCGACGAGCAGGGTGATATCGCGGCGCGCCCGGATCAACTCCACGACCGACTCGAATTGCGGGTAGTCCGCCAGCGCACTCAGGGCCTGCGGGGCCGGGGCTGCGGCGGCGCGGGGCTGCGCACCGCCGTCGCCCCGGCTCTCCGGCATTCCGGGTGCCGTGGCCTGCGTGGCTGACGCCCCATCGCCAGCCGGCTGGGTTGCCGGCCCGCCCGGACCGGAGGGCGAGGGTGCGCCGGGTGGCGGGGCAGGGCTGGATTGCAGGGCGCGGATGGCTTCCTCGGGGCTGGGCAGCTCGGCCACATGGGTCAGCCGTATGATCGCCATCTCGGCTGCCATCATCGCGTTCGGTGCATGCGCGACTTCCTCGAGCGCCTTCAACAGCATCTGCCACATGCGCGACAGGCTGCGCATGGCAAGTCGCTCGGCGGCGGCCATGCCGCGGCTGCGTTCATCGGGTCCGACCGTCGGGTCGTCTGCGGCGGCGGGTGTCACCTGGATGACACTGATCCAGTGCGTGATCTCTGCAAGGTCGCGCAGCACCGCCATCGGGTCGGCGCCCTCGGCATACTGCGCTGACAACTCGGCGAGCGCGCCCGCCGCGTCGCCCGACATCACGGCATCGAACAGATCGAGCACGCGTCCGCGATCGGCGAGCCCCAGCATGGCGCGGACATCGTCGGCCGATACTTCGTCCGCCCCCGGCGCGATTGCCTGATCCATCAGACTCATGGCGTCGCGCACCGACCCCTCGGCGGCGCGGGTGATCAGCGCCAGCGCGTCATGGCTGATGGCGGCATCCTCGGCGCTGGCGATGCGTCCCAGATGCGCGATCATCACCTCGGGCTCGATGCGCCGCAGGTCGAAACGCTGACAGCGCGACATCACCGTCACCGGCACCTTGCGGATCTCGGTGGTGGCAAAGATGAACTTCACATGCTCGGGCGGTTCCTCCAGCGTCTTCAGGAGCGCGTTGAAGGCATTGCGCGAAAGCATGTGAACTTCGTCGATGATATAGATCTTGTAGCGCGCGCTGGCTGCGCGATAGGCGACCGCGTCGATGATCTCGCGGATGTCGTCCACGCCGGTTCGGCTGGCCGCATCCATCTCCATCACATCCACATGGCGGCCCTCGGCGATGGCGCGGCAATGCTCGCACTGGCCGCACGGTTCGGTTGTCGGGGTGCCCTGGCCGTCGGTCCCGATGCAGTTCAGCCCCTTGGCGATGATCCGGGCCGTGGTCGTCTTTCCGGTGCCGCGGATTCCGGTCAGGATGAAGGCATGGGCGATGCGGTCGGCGGAGAAGGCGTTGCGCAGGGTGCGCACCATCGCTTCCTGTCCGATCAGATCGGCGAAGGTCTCGGGGCGATACTTGCGCGCCAGCACCCGGTAAGCGGGGCGATCGTTGTGGATAGCGTCATCAGGCACGGTGCGGCACACTCCTCGCAGACGGCGATTCCGAATCGGATGGCGAGTATGGACGCGGATACAGACGGCGAAAAGGTGCGGTTCCGGAAACGACCCCGGCCGGCCGGGGCGGATTATTCACGGACTGGCCGCTATCGGGCGCAGAATCCCGATTCTTCTTGGTCACACGCGCCTTGCAGCATAGTTTGAGCGTATCACTGCACCGTCGTGGTGCGGGACGCGTGGTGCGTCGGAAGGGTATATGACATGGTGGACAACAACGACGATCAGGCAAACAGCGACGATCAGGGCGGCGGCGTCTTCTGGTTCACGGCGGCTTCGGGTTTTCAGGCCGGCAAGACACAGAATTTCTTTCAGTTCCAGACCAAGAGCCAGCAGCTCGGCGAAGTCACGCTCGGGTTCCGCGCCAAGGGCGATGATGGGGATCTCGCGCTCGACCCGAACGGTGAGATCGACCCCAACACCGAGGTCACGCTCGATGGCGGCGAAACCTGGCAGGAGTTCAAGACCATCGCCAGCGGAGAGGTGAAGGGAACGCCATCGCTGTCCCAGTCCAACGGCGGCGCATTCGAGGGGCGCGACCCCGACGAGCCGCTGATCGCCACGGTGATCGAGGTCGATGGGGAGCAATTCGTTCTGTTCCCTGACGAACCCGAAGCCTCGGGCAAGGTGCCGGGGCTGATCAGGATCGACGACGACGGCAATATCGTCTTCGTCTGCTTTGCCGAGGGCACACTGATCATGACCGATCGCGGCGATGTCGCGGTCGAGGATCTGCGGGTCGGCGATCGTGTCCTGACCCGCGATCATGGCTACCAGCCGCTGCGCTGGATCGGCGGCGGCGAGGTTGAGCGCAACCCGGCCAGCGCGCCGATCCGTATCTCCGCCGGCGCGCTGGGCGCCGGCGCGCCGGTCCGCGATCTGCTGGTGTCGCCGCAGCATCGGGTCATGGTGACCGGCGGGCAGCTGGAGGCGTCCTTCGGCTTCGACGAGGCGCTGGTGCCCGCGCGGCATCTGGTGAATGGGGACACCATCACGCAGGAATTGGACGGCGATACGGTGGTGTATTTCCACCTGCTCTTCGATCAGCATGAGGTGATCTATTCCGAGGGGCTGCCGACCGAGAGCTTCCACCCCGGCAGCTGGGGGCTGAACACGCTGGACGAAGCGGCGCGCGCCGAGGTGATCGCGCTGTTCCCGCAACTCGACAGGGATGAGGATGCCTATGGGCCGTCCGCCCGCCCCAGCCTGAAGCGCCATGAGGCGATGCTGATCGCCGGATGATACCAGACCGGCGCCGGCACGCGGTTCCGATCATGAAACAGGGGCGGCTGAGATTTCAGCCGCCCCTTTTCGTGGCACAGGCCATTCCGGCGCCGGCACGTCAATCCGACTCGGGCCCGAGATTGGCCTCCATATAGTCGAGGATGGACGTGCGCGTCTCGGCGTCGAGTTCCCACATGCCGTGATCGCTCTTCATCCGGTCGATGGTGTCATCCCACCAGTCGCGGCTCTGGTTCAGGTGAATGAAGGTCCGCGCCGAATGGCAGGCGGCGCAGTGCGACGCGACGTCTTCCACGCCCTCAGCTTTCGGCAATGGGGCGAAGGGATTGTCCTCTTCCGCCACGGCTGCGGCCGGAAGGGCGAGCAGGGCGGCCAGGGCCGCCCCGCCAATCGGGAATGCAATGCGCATTTTCGGTCGTATCTCCTTCGTCCTCAGACCGCGGTCACGTGGATGCGATGGCAGACATTGTTCAGATAGCCGCGCGGGTTCCAGCCCGGCACCACCATCGGTTGCTTCTTGCCGTTGCTGTCCGTGGCTCGTGCCCAGATCTCGTAGTAGCCCTGCATCGGCGGCGTGACCTGTGCACGCCAGCGCTGCCAGCTGTAGCGGTTCGGCGGGTCGGACAGTTCCGCCGTCTGCCAGGTGACGCCGAAGTCGAGCGAGACTTCCATCGCGGTGACATGATCGTCCCCTGCCCAGGCCTGGCCACGCACCTCAAAGGGGCGCCCGGCATCGACCTCCGTGCCGGCCTCGGGATAGGAGATGATCGATTTCACGATCATGCTGCCCATCACCTCCATGTCCTCGTGCGGAACCTCGGTACCGGGCGCCACCGGGTAGCGCGGTACGCGGTAGCTGAGGCCCGTCATGCCGGCCCCGTCATGTTCGCGGTCGCGCACCCAGATCCGGGTGAGCCATTTCTGTGACACCGATCCGGGCCAACCTGGCGCGACGAGACGCACCGGGTAGCCGTTGGCGACGGGGATGTCCTCGCCATTCATGGCGAAGGCGACGATGGTATGCGGGTCCATCATCTTGGCGATCGGGCCGCCACGCGAGATCGCCTCGCGGTCGGGGTCGCCCGACAGGTGCGGGTCGTAGCCGAAATGGCCCGTATATGTGGCGCTCGGCTTCAGCCCGGCGCGCTCGAGGATGTCCTTGAGCCGCACGCCGGTCCATTCCGAGTTGCCGATCGCGCCGACGGTCCACTGGTTGCCGCTTGGCGAGGGGTTGAAGCCGGCCCGGCCGTTGCCGCCGCATTCGAGCTGCAGCCTCAGGGTGACATGCTCGAAATCGTTGATGAGCTGGTCCCAGCTCAGTTCCAGCTCCTGCTCGACCTCGCCGTCGATGGTCAGGCTCCAGTCCTCCTTGGACATCGGCTGCGGCATGGCGCCATTGTTGCGGATGAAGTGAATGTCGTTGGGGGTAACATCGTCATCGAGCAGATGCGGCGGTGTTTCCGCGTTCACGGGGCGGTCGTTGAGCACGGTAAGCCCCGGATGCTTGCCCTCGATCTCGAAATCCTCGAGCGAATCCGCCAGTGCCGAGGGGATGAGCCCGGCCGGCATGTTGTTGTGGAAGGGGATCGTGGCGCCAACGGCCGCGCCCATGGTCGCCAGCCCGGCACCGCGCAGGAAGCCGCGGCGATTCGGCCCCGCCTTGCGCCCGAAGACGAGCTCGTCCGCGCGATCCGGATCCTCGTGATAAAGTTCGACGAGTCCGCGTTCGGTCTTTCTGGTCATGCTGTCACTCCTCCCTTTTCACGATCACGCGACGGCAGCACCGGCACGCGACACCACAGCGCATGCGGCGCCGTGTCGCAGGGAAAGACGACAGGGCAGGCCGGATTATTCCGTCCCGATCAAAAAAATTCACGGGCCCGTAAGATGTCGCCCCGTCAGGTCACGCAGCGTTGTCTGGCCCCCTCAAGCGCGACGATCAGTTCTGAATCGCGCGCCCATTGGGCTTCGGAGGCCGTGCGTATGGACTGAGCGATGGTCGCGAAGCGCACACTGTCCATGTTTCGGGCGACGATGACGTAGTGATCCCGCTCGACCTTCCATTGTGCCTTGAGCAGATCGTCCCGCCCCAGCAGTGTGATGTTGGCCGGCGCATTGACGTCATCCCGCCCGGAATGTCTGAATACGCTGACGCGGCACCCGTTCTCGCCCAGAAAGCCGGAATGCTGTGCCGTGCCGCCGCCGGGCAGTGCGATCACCTCCTCATGCACCAGCACCAGCCCGGTCGCCCGCATCAAGGCGGCGGTGTCTGCCGACGCGCCGCCGGTGGGTTGCAGTTGCGAGATCTGCGTATCGGCCCAGCCATCATAGTGTGCGATCAGGTTCGAGAGCACGGTATCCGGGTCCGAGGTCGGCGCCTGCGACCCCAGCCACCATCCGCCACCCGCGAGCGCCACCCCCAGAAGCGCCGCTGCAGCCATGGCGGCGGCGCGCGGCAATCGGCGCCGGGCAGGTTTCGGCGCGCCGTGCAGAAGGATCACATCCTGTTCCAGCGAACCGATTCCGGCCCGGAGTGCCTGCATTCCCGCGATCTGGCGGGCGATGCGCGGGTCGGAAGCCGCGCGCCGCGCGACCCAGGCGGCGTCGTCGGACGACGCTTCGCCATCCACATAGGCGCTGAGGATCTCGGGCGGAATGTCCTGCTCAGCCATCTCGGGATCGCCCTCGCGCGACGTCAAGGGATGTGACCTGCCCGTCCGAGAGAAGCGCGGCAAGTGCCAGTCTGGCTCTGCTGATCCGGCTCATGACAGTACCTTGCGGAATATCGAGAAGGACGGAGACCTCCTGATAACTGAAGCCGCCAATATCGACCAGAGCCAGAACGTCCCGGTGATCCTTGCTGAGTTTGACGAAGGCCTGTCGCACCGCAAGATGGTTCACGACGACGTCTTCCATCATGCGGGGGGCACCCGAGGCTTGTGCGCGCGCCATGTTCTGGTCGGGGTCGCAGTGCGATTCGGCACGCCGGTCGCGCGCGCGCAGGCGGTCTATCCAGAGATTGCGAAGGATTCGGAAAAGCCAGCTGCGAAAGGCGCGCTGTTCGCGCGGGACGTTGCGGCTGCCGATCGCCCGGAGGATGCATTCCTGTGTCAGGTCGGCGGCCTGATCCCGATCGCGTGCAAGGGCATAGGCGTATCCGTGTAGCTTGCCTTTGATCCCTTCGAGCATGCGGTGATGCTCAGCATCGAACATGACGCTCTCCTCCCGAGCGTCTTGGTAGCGCAGTCGCCAGACATCGCAAAATGTTCTGTGAACCATATCGGTTGGCGACGATGCGAGCACGGCGATTCATCCGGTCAGCAGCGACATTCGGCCGGGAGGGGTGAGAGGCTGAAACGCGACCCGAGCGTGACTCGCTGCGGCTGCTTCCTTCCGGACCTGACCGGGTTCGCAAGGCGCTCGCCCACGCCAGCCTCTCGCGCTTCGAGATATGCGCGGTATGGGCGGGATGCAACCCTGTAAGGACATCGCAAGCTCCGGGCGGACCGGTCGCAGCGCGCGGGCTGTGCCGAGTGGACCGGTTTCCGCAGAGCTGGAAAGCCATGCCCGGGCAGCGGCGGACCCGATCTCAGTATATGTAGCGTATCCTGTCCGACCAGAAGCGTTCGATCCGGCGCAGGGTGTGGTTGCAGTCGTCCAGGTCTTCGGCGTGGATGAGACCGGCGCGTTCCAGGCCGTCGGCGTGGCGCTCGAACAATTCGCACAGGATGGCGCGTGTCTTCTGGCCCCGGTCTGTCAGTCGCACGCGCACTGCGCGCCGATCCGCCTGGCAGCGCTGATGGTGCATGTGCCCCGTCTCGACCAGCTTCTTCAGATTGTAGGAAACATTCGATCCCTGATAGTAGCCGCGGGATTTCAGCTCACCGGCGGTCACGACGTTGTCGCCGATATTGTAGAGCAGCAGCGCCTGCACCGGGTTGATCTCGAGGATACCGAGGCGCTCGAATTCGTCCTTGATCACGTCCAGCATCAGCCTGTGTAGGCGTTCCACCAGCGCGAGCTGGTTCAGATACCCCTCAAGGGTTTCCGGCGGTTCTGCCTGCGCCATCTCCAGCTGCGTATCCATGTCCATACTCCGCCCGCAAGTCTTCGCTTTCGGGCAGAGTGGCGTGCAATTGAAAACAACGGGTTAAATTGTGCGGACGTCGCGAGATCCGGCAAGCCGATCACGCGCATGGCGCGCGATCTCGGCAATCAGGGCCGCATGCCGTTCCGGCGCGATGCGGGCGCCGCTCACCCATTGATAGAGATCCTGGTCATTCTCTTCCATCAGGGCCTCGAATCGGCTCAGCGCCTCGGCGTCCATGTGATCCAGATACGCGTCGGCATAGGGCCCGAGGATGAGGTCCATCTCCTTGGTGCCCCGCCGCCAGGCCCGGATGCGCAGGCGCCGCGCGATCGTATCACGCATCACACGGCTTCCTTCAGTATCGTGCGCAGGCGCTTTTCAAGGCGCCCGAGCCGATCATTGAGGCGCCCCATCTCGCCGCGCAGCTGGCGCATTTCGGTCATCACCACGGAGGCGTCATGCGCCAGTGCGGACTCCTCGCTCGGCGGTTCGACCCCGTCGCCCTCGCCGGTCAGAAGCCATGTGATCGACACGTTCAGCAGCCCGGCCAGCATCTGTAGCTTGTTCGCGCGCGGTTCCGAGGTGTCCTGCTCCCAGCCCATGACCGTCTTGATCTTCACGCCGAGCCGGCGCGCCAGTTCGGCCTGACTCATCCCGGCGGCTTCGCGCGCGGCGGCCATGCGATCACCGAAAGTGGCGGCGTCTTCGCTGAACCAGTCGTTTTCTCCCTGATCGCTCATGCGGCGTTGCCTCCAGCTTCGGTGATATGGCTTGAACGTGGTCAGGCGGAAGCCTAGAACAACAAGGGTGCGAATTCAAACCGGAGCACGACATGTCCTTCCTGTCCGCGACACTGGAACGCGTCAAGCCGTCACCCACGATTGCAGTGACCAACAAGGCGCGTGAGCTCAAGGCCGCGGGGCGCGACGTGATCGGCCTCGGCGCCGGCGAGCCCGACTTCGACACGCCCGACAACATCAAGGCCGCCGCCAAGCGCGCGCTCGATGCCGGGCAGACCAAGTACACCGCGGTGGACGGTATCCCCGAGCTGAAAGAAGCGATTTGCGCGAAGTTCAAGCGTGACAACGCGCTGGACTACACTGCCGCACAGATCACCGTGGGTACCGGGGGCAAGCAGGTGCTCTACAATGCGCTCATGGCCACGCTGAACCCCGGTGATGAGGTCATCGTGCCCGCCCCGTACTGGGTCAGCTATCCTGACATGGTTCTGTTGGCGGGGGGCGAGCCGGTGATCGTCGAGGCGGGGATCGAGACAGGCTTCAAGATGACGCCTGCGCAGCTCGAAGCTGCGATCACGCCGCGCACCAAATGGCTGATCTTCAACTCGCCGTCCAACCCGACCGGCGCGGGCTACAGCTGGCAGGAACTGCAGGCCCTGACCGCCGTGCTGGAACGGCACCCGCATGTCTGGGTGATGTCCGATGACATGTATGAGCATCTGGTTTACGGTGAATTCGAGTTCTGCACTCCGGCGCAAGTCGCGCCGGCGCTCTATGAACGCACGCTGACCGTGAACGGTGTATCCAAGGCCTATGCGATGACCGGCTGGCGCATCGGCTATGCCGGCGGGCCGGAGCATCTGATCAAGGCCATGGGCAAGATACAGTCGCAAAGCACCTCGAACCCCTGTTCGATCAGCCAGTGGGCCGCCGTCGAGGCGCTGAACGGGCCGCAGGATTTCATCGCCGCAAACAATGCGGTGTTTCGGCGCCGCCGCGACATGGTGGTTGAGATGCTGGACGCGGCGGATGGCGTCAGCTGCCCGGTGCCCGAGGGGGCCTTCTATGTCTATCCGTCGATTCGCGGCTGTATCGGCAAGACATCCGCCGGCGGGACAAAGATCACTGACGACGAGGCCTTTGCGACCGCGCTGCTGGAGGAAAAGGGCGTGGCCGTGGTGTTCGGTGCCGCATTTGGCATTTCGCCGAATTTTCGTGTAAGCTACGCTACATCGGATGATGCATTGAAGACCGCCTGCGAGCGGATACAGTCGTTTTGCGCCGAGCTTGCCTGAGGAGCGCGCATGGCAGATGATCTGCCGGAATTCTATTTTCGGATCCGCGAGAACGGCGCGATCGTCTTTCGTGTGGATACACAGAACCGGCAGCGTCGCATCGAGCTCGACCAGATCGCGGTCATCAACCTGAACAACGGCAAGGTCAAGCCGCATGGCGACCGCGAGCTGACCCAGCATGAGCAGGCCGCCATCAATGAATGGATGGCAGGCCGCAAGGCGCTGCTGTCGCGGCGCGAGATCGATGACATTCACCGCACGGTCGATCATCTCAACCTGACGACGCAATGGGCCCAGTCCCGCGCCAGCGACGACGATCTGGAGGCGGTCACGGACGCGCTGCTTCTGGCGATGCATGATCTGCGCGCCACCCTGGTGCGCAAGAAGGCGGACCGCCTCATGCAGGCGCGCAGCGAACAGGGCGACGGTGGGCCGAAGGATTGAGGCGCGTCACCCGGCGGCGTGCGGGTCAGGCTGAGGTCCCATGCTGTCGCGGGCACGTCCCGCGCCGCGCCAGAAGCGCCACATCAGCATGGCCGCCGCCAGCGACAACCCGACCACCAGACCCAGCCAGATTCCCGTGGCCCCCAGGCCGAGCCTGAAGCCGAGCAGATAGCTGATCGGAATCCCGACCAGCCAGTAGCTTACACTGGCGATCACCATCGGAACCCTTGTGTCCTGAACCCCGCGCAGCAGCCCCATCGCCATGACCTGAAGCGCATCCGCCAGTTGAAACAGCGCGGCGATCATCAAAAGCCCCGCCCCCAGCGCAATGATCGCAGGGCGTTCGGGATCATCGGGCGAAAGGAAGAGCCCGACCAGGAATTCGGGCAGCGCCAGCAGGAAGATCACCGCCAGCACGGCAATGCCGCCCGACAGGATCACCGAGGTCAGGGCCCCGGCGCGCAGCGCTGCCGGATCATTGCGCCCCGCGGCACGCCCCACAACGACCGTGGCCGCGTTCGACAAGCCCATATGGATCATGAAGATCATCGCCATGATCTCGATGGCGATCCCGTGCGCGGCGAGTTCGCGCGTCCCGATCCAGCCCATCATCAGCGATGTCGCCGCGAACAAGCCGCTTTCGGCCAGCAGCGCCAGACCGATGGGCCAGCCGACGCGAAACACCTGACCCATCGCCGACCAGTCCGGCCGCCAGAGCCGGCTGAGCAGTGCATAATGGCGCAGCGCGGGCAACAGCGCGGCATAGCCCAGAAGCGCCAGCGCCGAGACCAGCTGCACGATCACCGATGCCAGCGCGGCGCCACGCACGCCCATCTCGGCAAAGCCCCAGTTGCCGAAGATGAACGCCCAGTTCAGCCCGGCATTCACGAAGACGGCGGCGACGGTCCCCCACAGCACCACCTGCGTGCGCCCCAGCGCGGCCAGATGGTTCTTGAGCACCATCACGATCAGTGTCGGAACCATGCCCAAACCGGCAATGCGCAGATAGTCCTGCCCCAGTTCCGCGACCCCCGGCGGCTGCCCCAGCCACAGCAAGAGTGGCCCGGACCACCACATCAGCGGCATCACCCCCACGCCGAACGCAGCCGAGAGCCACAGCCCCATCCGCGTGGCCCGGCGCACCTCGATGCTGTCGCCGCGGGCCGCGGCGGTGGCCACCATCGGCATCACCGCATGCGCAAAACCCGATCCGAGAATGAAGAGCGTGAAGAAGATGGTCGCGCCCAGCACACCCGCTGCCAGCGCCTCGACACCATACCAGCCCAGCATCACCGTATCGGTGACCTGCAGGCCGAACTGCGCCATGTGACTGCCGATCAAGGGCAGCCCCAGTGACAGCACCGTTCGGGCATGCGCCCGGTATTGCCTGACTTGTGTCATCAACCGCCATTAGCCCGGCGGTGCCTGCGCCGCAAGACGCGCGAAAACGGGGTCTTCGGCGCGCTTCAGGCGAAGATGCGGCGCGCGATCAGCCAGCTCACCGGGATCGCGCCCAGGAACCCGGCGGCCGCGGCCAGCATGATCGGGCGCGCTGTATCGAAGCCCATCGTGAGCGCGGCGACGATCAGGATACCCATCATCGTCGTCGCCACGATGACGAAGAGCACGAGCGACAGCTTGGTCATGGCTTCATCTCCGCTGTTTCGTTTCCACCTCTTTGCGTCGACCGTGTGCGGCGCACCTTGATCTGGCGCAAGAAACGGCGCTCGGAATTGCGAGATACTGCCCCTGCGGATTCCTGCGTTCACGGACCCTGTGCGTGATATCATGAACCGCCAAGGAGGCTGCCATGATCAATCTGGAAGACATCGAGGACATGACGTCCCTGACCCGTGCTGAAATCGAGGCGATCGCGCTGCATGAACATATCTCCGAGGGCGACGCGACCTTTCTCGGGGAGTATCTGCTGCATATCCACAAGGGGCCGCAAAGGGTGCACGCGATGATCTGCGACGATATCCGCGACGCGCTGCATCGCGACGATACCGCGCAGGCGCGAAAGCTCTTTGCGACGCTGCGCGATTTCATTGCCGAGCATCCCGAGGCGGAACGCGGAAGCCTCTGAGCGGCGTAGATCGGCAATGTGGCGACACAGCGATGGCGCGACCGGCGGGGCGCGTCAGGGGGTGATGACGATGGGTGTGCCGACCCGAACCATCGCGAAGATGTCCTCCATCTCGCGGTCGGTCACGGCGATGCAGCCCTCGGTCCAGTCGCGGCGCGGATTCGCAAAGCGCGGTCCACGCCCGTGGATGAAGATGTCGCCGCCGGGATTGTCCCCCGCCTCCTCGGCGCGGAGCCTGTCCGAAGCCTCCGGGTAAGAGATCCCGAGCGAGAGGTGAAAGGCGCTCTGCGGATTCCGGCGGTCGATGAAATACACCCCCTCCGGCGTGCGGCCATCCCCCTCGCGTTGCTTGTGGCCCACCGGCTCACGGCCGAGATCCACGTCAAAGCGCCGCAGGACCTGATCGCCATGCATCAGATCCATGACGCGCGCGTCCTTGTACACATTGATCCGGGTGACCTCGGGTCCGTCATAGTTTCGGAACTTGGTCGGCTCCGTGCAGCCGAAGAGGATCAGCGCCGTCGCCACCACGACGGCTGTTCGAAGGAATGCCATCTGCCTGCCCCTTTTTGGTAATATGGTACCGCAAGCGCGGCGCTTGTGGAACAGGGAATCTGCGCTCGCGCCGGCATGGCCGGCTGGTGGCGTTCCGGGCCGACGGCTGCGTGGAGGGCGGCGCGACTGCCTGCGTTTGCCACGCGCCCGGGTGTCAGATGGGCGTCAGAGCGGCAGGAACTCCAGCAGATCGCCGGGCCTGACCTCATCCGTATCGGCGGGGATCAGCGCCAGACCGTCCGCCAGGGTCAGCAACGCCGCTCGATGCGAGAACGCCCCCGCCAACAGCGTGACCGAGGCGAGGCCGTCGGCGGCGTACCCGGTCAGGACAGCGGGGCGGAATTCGCAGCGGCCGGCCTTGCGCGTTACCGGCGCCGTCGCGCGCACGAAGCAGCGCGCGGGGGCGCACTCTCCCTGTCCACCCAACCGCGCTGCCAGGCGCGCGCCCAGGACGTTCCAGGCGATCAGCGCCGCGATCGGATTGCCGGGCAGCCCGACATGGACCGCCTGCCCGAGCCGCCCGAGCATCAGCGGCTTGCCCGGTTTCATCGCGACGCCGGACACGGCAATGCGCCCGCCCGCGCTGCGAAGGGCTGCGGGCACGTGGTCCTCTTCGCCGACCGAAACGCCGCCCGTGCTGACCACGAGGTCGGCCTGCTGCGCGGCGCCACGAAGCGCCGTGCGCAGGCGATCGGGGCAATCGGCGACGGTTTCGACGCCTGTCAGCGTGATCCACGGGACCTGCAGCGCCGCGCGCAGCTGGACGCCGTTCGTGTTCCAGATGGCGCCGGGAGCGAGTGGCTCACCCGCCGCGCGCAACTCCGAGCCGGTGCACAGCACCGCCACCCGCAGCGGCCGGAACACCTGTACGCGGGCGTGTCCGGCTGCGGCGATGGCGGTGGCCTCGACGGCACCGATCGGCCGGCCCGCAGGCAGGATTTCGGCTCCGGCACCGGCATCCTCGCCGGCGCGGCGGATATTGAGGTCGGGCTCCGGGCGGGTCGCGACGCGGATGCGCCCGCCGGCCCGCGCCACCCGTTCCTGTGCAACGACCGCGTCGCAGCCGGACGGAAGCGGCGCACCGGTAAAGAGTTGCAGCGCCTGCCCCGCTTGCAGCGGGCGCGGTACAGCCTCGCCGGCGACGATACGCCCCGCAACCGGCAGATCCCACGGCCCCGGCCCGGACAGATCCGCCCGCCGAAGCGCATAGCCGTCCATCGCCGCGCTGTCGAAGGGCGGCATCGGTGCGTGCGCACGAACCGGTTCGGCGAGCACCCGGCCCAGCGCGGCCTCGAGCGCGAGCGTCTCGGTCTCGCGCAGCGGTTCACACAGGTCGAGGCCGCGCCGCACTGCCGTCTCGAAAGCGACGAGGCCGGGCTCGGCGTCGTCACAGGTGCAATCCGGTGTCTCCTGTAGGTGGTGCAGGGTCATTCGATTTCTCCTGTCCTCTGCGCTGGCTCTGACGCGCACGCAGAGGGGCGCGGTTGCGAGGTCCGGCGTCACGCGGCTTTCATGTTTACGCCGGTGATTTCGGCCTGTTTCACGAGTTTGGCGACGAAGTCGCGCGCGGCGTGGACCCATGCGGTTTTCATGTGGGCTTCGCGCAGTTTCGGTTTGACGTTTTCGAAGGGCAGTGTCGCGCCGTCGGCGCGGGCATCGAGGCGGATGATGTGAAAGCCGTAGCGGGTTTTCACCGGCTCGGGGGTGATGGTTCCCTCCTGCAGGGTTGCGAGCGCGGCCTCGAATTCGGGCACGGTGTCGCCCGCGCTGAGCTGGCCGAGCAACCCGCCCGCCTGGCGCGACGTGCAGGCCGACTGCGTGCGGGCGAGTTCGGCAAAGCGCGTCGGGTCGCGCTGCAGCTCGCCGATGAGCGCCTGCGCACGCTCGAGCGCCTGCGCGCGCGCCACGGCATCCTCGGGCGCGGCGGCGATCAGGATATGTGCCGCCTCATAGAGCGCCGGGGAGCGGAAGCGTTCGGGTTCGGCCTCGTAGACTCGGCGCAGTTCGGTCTCGGTGGGCGGCGGCGGGGTGACCGCCGCCTCCAGAAGCTGGCGGATCAGCGCCTCCTCGTCGGTTTCCACCTGTCCGGCGGCGACCTCGGCGGGATCGGGCGCGATCCCGCGCCGCCGCGCCTCTTGCAGCAGAAGCTCGCGCACCGCCAGCGCGCGCGCCGCCGCCATGTAGGCATGGCCCGGCTTGCCCTGCGGCGCGGGGTGGTTCTGCGCCTCGTTGGCGATGCGCTGGGCGGAGATCTCGGTGCCGTTGACGGTGATCGCGGCAAAGAGCGGTTTCATGGTCGCCTCCTCATTCGGCCGGATGGCTGCGGTCGCCGGGCATGGGCGCAAGCCCGGTGCGCGCCGCCTTGGCGCCCTTGCGCGAGCGCACGATCTGATAGCCCGGCCGCCACAGGAAGCGGATCGGCACCGAGAGCATGTGCACCAGCCGGGTGAACGGAAAGATCGCCACGATCACCATGCCGAGGAAGATGTGGAACTTGTAGAGCCAGTGCACATCCACGACTTCGCGCCAGGCGTTGATCTGCAGGCCCATGACCGATTGCGACCAGGTCATGAACTGGATCATCTTCTCGCCGTCCATGTGGCCCAGCGTGAGCCAGATGGTGCCCATCCCCACCACGATCTGCACCCACAGGATCACGAGGATGCCGATATCGCCCCAGGAGGAGTTGTTGCGGATGCGCGGATCCATGAGCCGGCGATGCAGCAGCATCGTCGCCCCCACGAAGGCGGCAAGCCCTGCGAGCCCGCCCACGATCACCGCCAGCCACTGCTTGAGCGCGTAGGAAATGCCGAGCGCGTCGAGCAGCCAGATCGGCGTGAACAGCCCGAAGAGATGGCCGAAGAACAGCACGATGATGCCGACATGAAACAGCACCGAGCCCCACATGAGCTGCCTGCGCCGCAGGAACTGGCTCGAGCC
>LFIK01000015.1_pt1 | contig 114262 bp, 114 predicted proteins | sample 643401 | NCBI WGS metagenome assembly LFIK01 (sample SAMN03777447, study PRJNA286221) | soda lake metagenome | biome: soda lake; feature: Kulunda steppe; material: water; isolation source: sample T5-Br brine of Lake Tanatar-5 | place: Russia: Kulunda steppe | collected 2010-07
AAAACCTGGATGTCCTGTTCGCCATTGACCGGGCGGGGCTGGTGGGCGAAGACGGCCCCACTCATGCCGGCAGCTTTGACCTCACCTATCTGCGTTGCATCCCCAACATGGTGGTCATGGCCCCTGCCAATGAGGCCGAGATGCGCCGGATGCTCACCACCGGTTACCAGCATGAAGGCCCGGCGGCCGTGCGCTATCCACGTGGTTCCGGACCGGGCACGCAACCTGACCCGTCGCTGGAAACGCTGCCCATTGGTCAGGCCGAAGTTCTGAGAAAGGGCAAGAAGGTTGCATTGCTGGCGTTTGGCAGTCTGGTGGAGCCGGCACGTGCGGTGGCCGATTCACTCGACGCCACTCTGATCAACATGCGGTTTGTGAAGCCTCTGGACACCGAGACGCTCGCCACACTGGTGGCCGACCATGAATACTGGGTTACGCTGGAAGAAAATGTGGTGGCCGGCGGTGCCGGCAGTGCCGTCAATGAATGGTGCCAGTTGGCCGGTCATCGCCCGCACATTCTGAACATTGGTCTGCCTGATGCGTTCATGGATCACGCATCTGCGGCCCGTCAGAGAGTCGAGGCTGGTCTGGATGAAGAGAGCCTGCAGGCGCGGATCAAGGCCTGGCTGAACGGCTAGTGTCCTGATCGGCGCTGCAGCAGGTCAACGCCTCAGAGATATTCCGTGGCGTCGTCGACGTCCTTTTGCGCCTCGGACAGATGACGCTCGGCGTACTCCTTCCAGACGCCGCTGCGCAGGAAGACCTCGAAGACGTCGGCGTCAATGTGCTCTTCGTCACGCATGTTGCGCAGAATGCTGAAAGCCTGACTCAGTGGCATGGGCTTCCAGAATATCGATGGTGATGTCGATGTGTCGATTGATGGTGGCCCGCTCTTCGTCGTTCAGCGTGCCTCTGGAAATACAGAGATTGTGTACTTCCTCATCACTGAGCAGGGGCACGGTTTCTCCGGCTTCGTTTTGCCAGGTCACATGCGCCAGTGAACGCACCCGCTCCTGATCTTCCGGGCGCATGAACTCGCCACCGGTATTGGCCGTCTCCAGAAAGGCGCAGTCGTCGTCCCAGATCATGTGCAGCTTGGTGGCCTTGTCCACCACATAGTCCGGGGTCGCCAGCTTACCGCAATCGTGCAGCCAGGCAGCCACACTCAGCTCGTACCATTCCTCATCGTCAAGATTGAAGTCCTTGAAATACCCTGTCTTGTCCTCGCAGGCCGCCCGGGCAATCAACTCCGTCAACTCGGGGATGCGCTGGCAGTGCAGGGAGGTATGGGGTGAGCGGACGTCGGTGATACTGGCCAGGGCCTTGATAAAGGAGTCCAGGAATTCCTTGTGGCTGTGAATCAGTATCTGGTTGTTCAGGGATATGGCCGCATATTTGGCCAGCGCATTGATATGCGGCAGATCGCTGCTGGCGAACTCCACCACTTCACCCCGGGCGTCCTGCGCATTGAGCAACTGCAACACGCCAATGACTTCCCCCTGATGATCCAGCAGCGGCTGGGTCAGGAAGCTCGTTGAGCGATAACCCGTGGACTCGTCAAACTTCTTGGTGCCGGAAAAGTCGAAGTCATCATCCTCATAGGCGTCGGTCACGGTGACCGTCTTGCGCGTCAGGGCCGCATGGCTGGCCACGTTGTGATGATTGGCCTCACCGTCCTTGTCGTAAAGACTGATGGGCTGCATGGCCTCGGAGACGATACAGTCCAGCAAGGAGGCCAGGTTGTGCTGGCTGGCCAACCGGGTTAACAGGTCTTCCTGATTGTCCGTTGTATGATTTGCGCGGTCTACTGTAGTCATGCTCCACCAAAACTCGTTACTGACGTTTTTAACCTCCCATCAGTGTAGTTGCCCAAGGCGTCAGTAACCAGATATGAATCAGAACGAGCGCAAAGAAGCCCGCCAGAACGTCATCGAGCATGATGCCCGTGCCGCCTTTCAGGTGCTTGTCCAGCCAGCGGATGGGCCAGGGCTTGAGTACATCGAAAAAGCGGAACAGCACGAAGCCGATGAGGACAGTAGACCAGGTGAGCGGAACCGCAATGAACACGATCCAGATACCCACGAACTCATCCCACACAATCCCCGGGTGGTCGTGTACCTTCAGATCACGGGCGGTGCGGCCACAGAGCCAGATGCCGAAGGCCAGGGTAGCCACTACCCAGATGATCTGCACGGGCCAGCTCATCCAGGCAAATACGGGGAGAAACAGCAGGGCCGCAGCACTGCCAGCGGTACCCGGCGCTTTTGGCGCGGTGCCACTGCCCAGACCAAAGGCCAGCCAGTGAATCCAGGAGGTGAACTGGGTTTGCCGGGCACGCGCGTCGAACTTGTCAGTCATGCCAGTATCTTGATCAGCCAAAGTGGTCGTATCCTTTCCAGTGGGATTGATAGGGTGTTTGATTGTCATGCAGCTTCAGGCCGGGCTCGGCGGTGAGTTCACCAATCCGTGTCACTGGCGTCCCCAGCTCGGTGGCAACACGTTGAATCTCATCCGCCTGATCCGGGTGGGCCGTGAAACAGGTGCAATAATCCTCGCCCCCGCTCAGTGCCATGGCCAACGCTTTGTCCCGACCATAGGCACTGATCAGTTCCGGCGCAAGTGGCAGTTGGGCCATATCAAGCAAAGCACCACACTCGCTGGCGGCCAGCAGGTGGGACAGATCCGCCCCCAGACCGTCCGACACGTCGATGGCGGCGTTCAGGCGCGGGTTCAGTCTCTGCATCAGTCGCAAGGGCAGCGGGGGTCGATAAAAGGCGTCTGCCAGTGAGTCGGTCAGGGTCTCCCCGGCCAGAAGGTGCTCGAGACCGGCGGCGGATCCACCCAGGGTGTCGGTGACCCAGACATGGTCACCAGGCTCTCCCCCGCTGCGCGTCAGCGGTCGCGCGCACAAGCCCTGGACCTGGACCGTCACCACCAGGCTCGGGCCTCCGGTGGTATCACCGCCCAGACAGGGACATGCCCAGTGGTGATTCTCGGCCAGCAAGGCCGCCGAGAACCCGGACCACCAGGTGTCGGGGAGGTGGTCGGGTACCGTCAATGCCAGAGTATAGAACCAGGGACGCGCGCCCATGGCGGCGAGATCGCTGAGTGCCGCGCGCAGTGCCTTGGTGGCAATGTCTTGTGGCGCCGCCGAGGGCAGGAAATGCGTGCCCTCAACCGCGCTGTCAACAGACATGACAAGGGTCTCGTCCGTACGCACCGCCAGGGCATCATCACCGTTGGACAACACCGCCGGTGGATTCGCTGTCGGCTGAGCCAGGGGCAGGAACCATTGTCGAATGCGCTGAAACTCACCGCTCATATCAGGCTCTGCCGGCGATCCCTCAGCGGGACGCCATTTCGGACTGGCGCAGGTGTCGGGCCAGTTTGTCCAGCACACCGTTCACGTAGCGGTGGCCTTCACTGGCACCAAATGACTTGGCCAGTTCCACGCCCTCGTTGATGATCACCCGGCCCGGCACATCAATGCGGTGCAGCAGCTCATAGGTCCCCATGCGCAGAATGGCTTTTTCCACCGGCGTCAGATCCTTGATGGGCCGATCAAGCAAGGGCTCCAGCGCGCCATCAATCTCCTCCAGGCGGTCAGTGACCTGGTGCAGCAGCTCGTGAAAATACAGCTTGTCCACCTTGGTGGTGTCCTGGTCGGTGAGAAACTGACTTTCAATCTCGTGGGCAGTGGCCTTGCTCACATGCCATTGATAAAGCGCCTGCAAAGCCAGGTAACGGGCACGGCGACGAAAGGCGGGTTTGAATTCGCTCATCAGGCCTTCAGCTCCGCCAACAGATTAACCATCTCCAGTGCGCTCAGTGCCGCCTCTTCACCCTTGTTGCCGGCCTTGGTGCCGGCACGCTCGATGGCCTGCTCGATGGTGTCTACCGTGAGCACACCGAAGGTGACGGGCACTTTATGAGACAGTGCCACGCGGCTCATGCCGCTGACGCATTCGCCGGCCACAAACTCGAAGTGCGGGGTACCGCCCCGAATGACCGCACCCAGGGCAATGATGGCGTCATATCGGCCGCCATCAGCCAGTGTCTGGACGGCCAGCGGAATCTCATAGGCGCCCGGCACCCGGATAATGGTCAGTTGATCTTCAATGATGCCGCGCCGGGTCAATGCCTCAATGGCGCCCTTCTCCAGGCTGCTGACGATAAACTCGTTCCATCGTCCGACCACCAGGGCGTACTGCCCCTGGTTCGCCTGCAAGCTGCCTTCCACTGTCTTGATGCTCATGATTTGGATTCCTCCTGTTGCTGCGTGCCGGGGCTTTGAATGGTTTCCACCACTTCCAGATCAAACCCGGAGATACCGCCAAAACGAATGGGTGAACTCATCAGGCGCATTTTACCCACACCCAGATCCCGCAGGATCTGAGCCCCGGTACCAATGGTGACATAGGTACCTGAGCGATTGGACTGCCAGCCCGCCTGACGTTTCTCCGTGCTGTCCAGTCGGGTCAGCTCATCGAGGATATCGGCGCCGGTGGACTGATCGATCAGGACCACTACACCGCGACCTTCCTCATTGACGCGTGTGAGCGCCTGCTGGAGAGACCAGCCCCCGGTCTCCACACCCAGCAGGTCGCGCAATGTCTGCGCACCATGCACCCGCACCAGGGTGGGCTCGTCGGCCGACAGCTTGCCCTGTGACAGCGTCATGTGCACACCGCTGCGGATGCTGTCTTCATAGACCCGCAGATCGAACCGACCCCATTGGGTATCGATTGGGCGATCTTCAAGCAGGCGAATGGTGCGTTCATTCATCATGCGATAATGAATCAGATCGGCAATGGTCCCGATTTTCAGGCCATGTTTCTTGGCGAAGACTTCCAGATCCGGACGCCGGGCCATGGTGCCGTCGTCGTTCATGATTTCGACGATCACGCTGGACGGTGTTCTGCCGGCCAGACGTGCCAGATCACAGCCTGCTTCGGTATGACCGGCACGACTCAGTACACCGCCCGGTTCGGCGCGCAGCGGGAAAACATGCCCCGGCTGAACAATGTCGCGGGGACCGTATTTCGGATTGGACACCACCTGGACCGTGCGTGCGCGATCGGCGGCACTGATGCCCGTGGTCACGCCTTCGGCGGCTTCCACGGACACGGTAAAATGCGTACTGTATTTTTCGCTGTTGGCATGCACCATGGCCGGCAGCTCCAGCTCATCACAACGCTCGCCGGTGAGGGTCAGACAGATCAGGCCCCGGGCTTCCTTGGCCATGAAGTTGATGATCTCGGGTGTGACACAGTCCGCCGCAACGATCAGATCGCCTTCGTTTTCCCGATCTTCATCATCCATGAGAATGACGGGTTTCCCCTGACGCATGTCTGCGACAATTTCATCTACCGTGTTCAGGCTCAAAGGATGCCTCCCCTATAACTGTGAGAGCGCCTGACACATACTGAGTCAGGACGCGTTGTAAATACTAGTCGGCCACCTGGGGCGCTTGCAGCGAGGCGATTATACGCCAGTCGTCACCGAATTGTCGCTGCTCCAGCACTTTCAATGGCAGGGCTTCGTTCATTCGGGTGTACGGCAGTTCGGCAACCGGGCGGCCCTCGCTGCCCAGCCAGATGGGCGCACAATACAGTATGCACTCATCCACTAGCCCGTGCTGAATCCAGGCGCCTGCCAGTGTCGGCCCGCACTCCACCAGCAACTCGTTGACGCCCTGTTGCCCCAGCGTGTCCAGCAAGGCATCCAGTTGCAAATGCCCCTCATGACCCCGGCGGATGGGCTCTATCTGAATGCCGGCATCCCTGAATGGCTGGAGTGCAGACTGCGGGCTGTCATCGCCGCACACGACACAGGCGTCTTCAGTCTGGGCAAAAAACGGGTGGTTCGCCGGCACACGCAGATGGCTGTCGATAACCAGACGCCGAGTCGTGCCCAGTGGTGGATAGTCCGGCCAGCGCTGGGCTAGCAGGTCTTCTCGCACCTGCAACCGTGACTGATCATGCAGCAGGGTGTCGGCGCCGGTCAGGACAGCACAGCTGCGCGCGCGCCAGTACTGGACATCGGCGCGGGCTGCCTGCCCGGTGATCCACTGGCTCTCACCGCTGGCCATGGCCGTGCGACCGTCCAGGCTGTGAGCCAGTTTGAGACTCACCCAGGGGCGTCCCTGGCGCATGCGTTTGAAAAACCCCCGATTGAGCGCCTCGCCCTGCTCCCACAGCACGCCGTTGAGCACCTCAATGCCGACCTGGCGCAGGCGCTCCAGACCGGTACCGGAAACCTTGGGATTTGGGTCGGTGTTGGCCACCACAACCCGTGCCACACCGGCATCAATAAGGGCATTGGCGCAAGGTGGTGTGCGCCCGTGGTGGCTGCAGGGTTCAAGGTTGACATAGGCGGTTGCGCCTCGGGCAGCGTCACCGGCTGCACGCAGGGCATGCACTTCGGCATGCGGTTGTCCTGTTCCGGGATGCCAGCCCGACCCCACGAGCTGGCCGGACTTGACGATGACACAGCCCACCCTGGGGTTGGGGCTGGCACAGAACAGCCCATTACCAGCGAGGTGCAGCGCGCGCTGCATCCAGTATTGGTCAGAACCGGCTCCGGTCATTTTCGATGTTTCTCCAGGCGCTCGATTTCGGCACGAAACTCGGCAATGTCCTGAAAGCTCATGTAGACAGAGGCAAACCGGACGTAAGCCACCTGGTCCAGCTTTTTCAGTTCCGCCATGACCGCCTCGCCCACATCACGAGTTGCCACCTCGCGCTCGCCCTTGGCACGCAGCCGGTGCTCGATATGCTTGATGGAGGCTTCGATGGCCTCCATGGGCACGGGGCGCTTTTCCAGTGCCCGCATCATGCCGGCCCGGAGCTTTTCAGCGTTATACGGCTCGCGCGTCCCGTCCTGCTTGACCACCTTGGGCAATACCAGTTCCGCCGTTTCGTAGGACGTAAAGCGCTCACCACAGGATGGACATTCACGGCGGCGACGCACCTGCTGGCCCTCGGCCACCAGGCGGGAATCGATAACTTTTGAGTCGGGTTGACCACAAAACGGACAATGCATAAAGGGCTGGCTACGAAGTTGACGTGCGCAGATTTTACAGACACTGATACGGCTTGCCTACCGCCAATCCAAAAGAGGTCATATCCCGCCCCAAATGGGTGCATGTCAAGCCTTGACACAAAAAATTATTCACATTTTTTCACATACACTCCAGGATGTGTCCTGCGGCATGCCAGACAGCACGGAGAGAGTCAATAACATTTTTATCTAACTGATTTTATTGAATTTTTCCTATATGGCTAATTTTTGATCAGTCCAACAACCCCCCTGTTATATCAACGCAAAACGGCCTTATCAAAGAGTTACACACATACTTATCCACAGAATCTGTGGAAGACTGCGTCCAGCCCATTAAGTGCGCGGGATTGAAAATTCCGGTCGCCTAACCAGGGGCTCGAACGGTACACTGTTGAGCGAACCCGGCCCGGTTCAACCAACAGACGGAGCAATTTTCTTGGATACACCGATCTCGGTCGCACAACTCAACCGCCAGGCCAAATTTCTGCTGGAGCAACACTTCCCCACCCTGCTGGTGTCGGGCGAAATCTCCAATCTGGCCCGACCACGGTCCGGCCACCTGTATTTTACCCTGAAAGACCAGAACGCTCAGGTTCGTTGTGCCTTTTTCCGCGGCCAGGCCGCGCAGCAGCGCTATCAGCTTCGGGAAGGCGATGCGGTTCTGGTACGGGGCAAACTCAGCCTTTATGAAGGGCGAGGTGACTATCAGGTTATTGTGAGCGGCGTGAAACCGGCCGGCGACGGCGCCCTGCAGCAGGCCTTCGAGGCGCTGAAGCTCAAGCTGGAGCAGGAAGGCCTGTTTGAGCTGGAGCGCAAGCAGCCGTTGCCCACATCAATCAGCCACCTGGGGGTGATCACATCGGCCTCCGGTGCTGCCTTGCAGGATGTACTCAATGTTCTTAAACGCCGCGATCCAGGCATGGCCGTCACCGTGTTCGCCTGCACTGTCCAGGGGCTGCAGGCGGCTGAGGACATCAGGCGGGCATTGCGACGCGCCCAGAGCGATACCTCGCTGGATGCCCTGCTGATCACCAGGGGCGGTGGTTCGGCGGAAGACCTGTGGTGTTTCAATGACGAAGCCCTGGCCCGGGACATTGCGGTCTCCTCGCTGCCCACGGTCAGTGCGGTGGGCCATGAAACGGATTTTACCATTGCCGATTTTGTCGCCGATGTCCGGGCCCCAACCCCCTCGGCCGGGGCAGAACTGCTGTCGGTAGATCAGTCCGTATGGCAACAGCGTTTTATCCAGATAGAACAACGCTTGCGCTATCTCATGCAGCAAACCCTGCACTCCGCGCGCACCCGGGTCGATCATCTGAGCCAGCGGATGCGCCATCCCAGTGAACGCATAAGAGAACAACAACAGCGTCTTGACGAGCTGGACAGTCGGGTACGTCGTGCCTTGACGGTACGGCTCAATCACAAGGCCCAGAGTTTCTCGCACCTGCAGGCCCGATTCAAACAGGCGTCTCCGGCGCTGCAGGTCGAGAGGCAGCGTCAAAGCCTGGGGCAGATCCAACCACGCCTCACAATCGCCATGGAACGCTTTCTGAGCCAGCAGAAACAGATTCTGGGCACACAAGCCCATCATCTGCATATCGCCAGTCCCATGGCGACTCTGGAGCGTGGATACAGCATCAGTCTGGACAGTCAGCGGCGGGTAATCAAATCCATTCAGTCAGTCGCTCCGGGCGATCGCCTGGAACACCGACTGGCCGATGGCACTGTTCAGACCGAAGTGGTAGACGTCGAGGCGGCACACTCGGATTACCGGCGCGACGACTCGTAATTAGAAAATGCTTCTTCGCAGTCCAGAAAGGCACGCCAATCCTCGGCCAGTTGGGTCAGAGACAGGCGCAGTTCATGATCGTCCGGCAGGTCGTTGAGCGCTCGGGCATACCGCTCGATTGAATGCTGCTCGAAGAGGATGAACCATTGATTGATACGATGCAGGGTATCGGCCTGGGCACGCTGCAACCCCGAGTCCCTTTGTTGCAGGAAAAGACCTCGCTCGCAATCACGCAACGCTTCACGCACCTCACTGTGCCGGGCTTCCAGACGATCTCTGTTGAGCGACGGCGAGGCATCGGTTGCCTGGGCCAGGCTCGCTGAACCGATGAGCCAGACCAACAGGACGCCGGACGAGAGCCGCTTGACCGATGCTGATCCGCACAGACTGGCGCTAACGAATTTTCCGCTTTTTGGTGGGCGCATAGGGGTTTTCACCAGACCTGAATTCAAACCGCACCGGCGTGCCGCGCAACTCGAGTACTTCACGAAAACTGTTTTCCAGGTACCGCTTGTAGCTACCGGGCAAACGGTCGACCTGGTTGCCGTGGACCACGATCACCGGCGGGTTGCGGCCACCCAGGTGGGCGTAACGCAGCTTGATACGCCGACCATTGACCATGGGCGGCTGATGCTCCTGCACGATGCCCTGCATAAGCTCGGTGAGAAAATGCGTCGACCACTGAGCGGTGGCCGCCTCATAGGCGCGCTGAGCCGACTTGAACAGATGGCCGACGTTCGTGCCATGCAGCGCCGAGATAAAATGCAGATCGGCCCAGCCCATGAAATCCAGACGACGGTTCAGGTCACGACGGACCTGTTCCTTCTGCTCCTGGTCCATGCCATCCCACTTGTTGACCGCGAGGACCACCGAGCGCCCGGCTTCCATTACAAAATGCAGCATGTGCAGGTCCTGCTCAACCACGCTGTCCCGCGCATCCAGCAACACGATCACCACATTGGCACTCTGAATGGATTGCAGGGTCTTGATGATGGAAAACTTCTCCACCGCTTCGCGCACGTGCTTGCGCCGGCGTACACCGGCGGTATCGATCAGAGTGTATTCCACATCGTCGCGAGTAAACGGGATCTGGATACTGTCCATGGTGGTACCCGGGTGATCATAGACCACCACACGTTCCTCACCCAGCATGCGATTGACCAGGGTCGATTTGCCCACATTAGGCCGCCCCACTACCGCCAGACGAATCCCTTTTCCTTCCAGTTCATCCGGATCAATGGCCTCGGCGTCGGGGAAGCGGTCCATGACCTGGGTGATCAGACTGGTCACGCCGCGGTTGTGCGAGGCGGCCAGGGGGACCGGCTCACCCATGCCCATTTCATAGAAGTCTGCCAGCACGGTGTCTTCAGGAAGACCATCCACCTTGTTGACCACCAGCATCATGGGTTTGCCTGAGGTACGCAGATAACGGGCCAGGCTCAGGTCACTGGCGGTGACGCCGGCTCTGGCGTCCACCATGAAAAGTACGAAGTCGGCTTCTTCAATGGCCTGATAGGATTGCTCCGCCATTTCATTGTCCAGCCCCTGCTCGTAGCCACTGACACCACCGGTGTCCACGACTATATAGGGGCGGTCACCCAGTACGCCTTCGCCGTACTTGCGGTCACGGGTCAGGCCTGGCCAGTCGGCCACCAGCGCATCCCGGGTCTTGGTGAAGCAATTAAACAGTGTGGACTTGCCCACATTGGGCCGACCCACCAGTGCAATAACAGGCGTCAAGAGTTACTCCCGCGACGTGCGCAGTGAATTGCCTGTCACCAGGCCTTGCATGGACTGAAGGTAGAAGCGACTCTCGTCCGTCGCCGCCGGAACAGTGAAGTTCTGGTGACCGCGGAAATTGATCCGACCACGGGACTCTCCGTCACGCGTCGACAAGACATGGGCATAGCCGCGTCGGTCGGTCGCGATCAGGTTCTCGCCACTGACACTGAGGCCAGTGATCGGGCGGCCGGCATAGCCCTGTTGCTGCCACCGAACGCCCTTGTTGGCGATGTCGTAAGCCAGGATTTCACCGGACCGGTTGGCCACAAAGAGCGACCGACCATCGGTGGCCAGACTTGCCGTGACCGATTGCTCAACCGACCACTGAATGCTGCCGGAACTCGGATCAATCTCCACCAGACGCCCCTCGTAGGCGGCCGCGAACAGTCGACCATCAACAACCAGTGGCTGTGCATCAGCATCGACCAGACGCTGCAGATCTGTACTGCCACGCGGATCTGACAGGCGCTGAGCCCAGCGCAGTTCACCACTGCTGAGGCCAAAGCCCGCAACACGACCATTGGCAAACCCCGCTATGACCTGATCTTCGTAAAAAATAGGCTGTGCCTGACCATGCAGGGTCAGCGAAGGCTGCTCGCTGTCGTAGACCCACACCCAGTTGCGACTGCTGGTGTCCCAGAGTCGCAGACCGCCATCCTGCCCCAACACGGCAATGCGCTCGCCGGAGACCACCACCGGCGACAATGTCGCCAGGTTCCAGTCATCGGTACGCAGGGTTTCGCCGGTCTCGGCGTCCAGGGTCAGCAGGTCGCCCTCAAGGGTCACAGCGTACAGGCGACCCTCGCTCACGGTCACACCCGCCTGAAGTTCGGGCCCATCAACATGCCACTGGTTACGACCCGTACTGGCGTTCACCTTGACGATCTGGCCATCCGAATGGCCGGCATAGAGGTAGTCACCCTCCAGTGCAGGCCGCAACCGAATAGCTCCCTGTCCGGGCTGCCAGCCCTGGAGAAATCTGTGGTGCCAGTCCAAACTCGCCTGGTTATCGACGATCTCGGGCGGCTCCGGCGGCTGATTGCTTTGCAGTGACGAGCAACCGGCCAGCACCAGCATAAGCAAGAGGACAAGCCCGGTGAACGGACGCGCAGTCAACCTGGAAGTCAGAGGCATATCAGAGCACACCATAATTTTCAGCTTTTACCTGCAACAGCGGGCGACTCATGCCTCTGGCCTGGGCGGCTTCCCACGCAGCACCGTAAGCCTGGCGTGCCTGCTCGCGCTCACCCATGGCGGAATAGATGTCACCGCGCAATTCGTCATAGCCTACCCGCTGATTGCCAGGGTCGACCGATTCCAGTTGCGCCAGCGACTCATCATAAGCCTCCTGGGCAAACAATACCCGGGCCAGGCGTAGATTGATGGCGCGCGACATGACTACACTGTCAGTGTTTTCGAGTGCCCAGTTCAGGCGCTCAGATGCCGTGTCGTACTCGCCATCCACGGTTGCAAAACGCGCCTGCAGGAGGGCGGTATAAAGTGTGTAGGTGGTATCGGGGAACTCGTCCATCATGGCGGCGAAGTGCTGGTCCAGCTCTTCGCGCTGTTCGGTGTTCAGAGACTGTGAATTACCGACCACGCGCAATACCTGCTGGTACCGATCAGACGCTGCCTCCCGGGTTTTCTGCTGCTGATCCTGATAAAACCAGGCACCGCCGGAGCCAATGATTACCGCCAGAACCCCTGCGATAATGTAGTTACCCCAGCGGGCAAACCAGCTTTTGATCGCTTCTATCTGTTCTTGTTCAGTCTCGTACACGACTCACTCCTTGCAAGTTTATTCAGTAACCGCATCCGCAGATGTGTCTGTATTCAAAGACGCCAAGTCGGACCAGGCCACCTGACGCTGCGGCGAAGCATCGCGCAGAGGCTTAATGGTCAGAACCTCGTTGGCCAGCTCATCTTCACCCAGTATCAGGGCGAAACGGGCGCCGCTCTTGTCCGCTTTCTTCATTTTCGATTTAAAGCTGCCGCCACCGAGATGCGTCTGCAGACGCAGCTCTGGCAAAGCGTTACGCAGGGTTTCAGCCAGCGTCAGCAATTCCGCATCCGCCGCATCCCCCATGCTCACCAGGTAGGCATCGGCCGTTTGATAAGCCGAGTCCGGGATGGCTTCCAGTGTTTCCAGCAACAGCAAGAGGCGTTCGACACCCATACCAAAACCGATGCCGGACACAGGTTTGCCACCCAGTTGCTCCACCAGGGCGTCGTAACGCCCGCCGCCCAGCACGGTACCCTGGGCGCCCAGGGCATCCGTCACCCACTCGAATACGGTTTTGCCGTAATAGTCCAGACCGCGCACCAGACGCGGGTTCACGGTATAGGCCACACCGGCCTTGTCCAGGCGAGCGCAGAGTTCACCGAAGTGGTCACGCGACTCGGTGTCCAGATAATCAGAGAACGAGGGCGCTCCGTCCAGAACACTCTGCGTCTGTGGATTCTTCGAGTCCAGAATGCGCAGCGGATTGGTCTCCAGACGGCGCAACGAATCGTCGTCCAGTTGATTCTTGTGCTCGGTCAGGTAAGCCACCAGATCGGTACGATAACGGCCACGGGATTCAGCCGTCCCCAGGGTATTCAGTTCCAGGTTGATGTGGTCATTCACCCCGAGCTGTTCCCAGAGTCTTGCCGTCATGATGATCAGTTCGGCGTCTACATCGGGGCCTGCCAGTCCGAAAATCTCCGCCCCGAACTGGTGAAACTGACGATAACGTCCCTTCTGTGGCCGCTCGTAGCGGAACATGGCGCCGGTGTACCAGAGTTTCTGAATCTGGTTATGCAGCAACCCGTGCTGAATGGCCGCGCGGACCACGCCGGCCGTGCCCTCGGGTCGCAGGGTGAGGCTCTCGTCATTGCGATCGGCGAAGGTGTACATTTCCTTCTCGACAATGTCGGTGACCTCGCCAATGGACCGCTTGAACAATGCCGTGTCTTCAACCACGGGCGTACGCACCTCACTGTAGCCATAGCGGGCAAAAAGCTGACGCATCTGTTGTTCCAGGTATTGCCAGGCAGGTGAACGCTCGGGCAATACATCATTCATACCGCGAATGGCTTGTAGGGTTTTCAAAACCGCTCCTGTCTCACTACCAATAGGTTGGCACGACGTCATTGACCGCTGCTGCGGGCAATCACCTGTTCGTCGGCCGCTTCTTTCAGCGCCACTTTCTCCCGGATCATGCGTTCAAACGCATCCACCAGTTCTTCGTTCTGCATCTTCCGGTGTGGCTTGCCATCCAGATAGATCAGATTCGCCGGGCTGCCGCCGGTAATACCCAGGTCAGCCTCCTTGGCTTCCCCCGGGCCGTTGACAATGCATCCGATCACTGCAACATCCAGCGGCGTCATCACGTCTTCCAGACGCTCTTCCAGCGTATTCATGGTGTTGATGACATCGAAATTCTGCCGGGAGCAACTGGGGCAGGCAATAAAATTAATGCCTTTATTCCGTAAACGCAGGCTTTTCAGAATATCAAAACCGACTTTTATTTCCTCTACCGGATCAGCGGCCAGGGAAACGCGCAGGGTATCACCGATGCCATCCATAAGCAGCATCCCGAGACCCACCGACGACTTGACCGTACCCGAGCGCAGACCACCGGCTTCGGTAATACCCAGGTGCAACGGCTGCTCGATCTGATCGGCAATCAGCCGATAGGCGGCCACCGCCATAAAGACGTCCGAGGCTTTCAGGCTCAATTTGAAGTCCTGAAAATCCAGGCGATCGAGAATATCGATATGATGCAGCGCCGATTCCACCAGGGCTTCCGGCGTGGGTTCACCGTATTTTCTCTGCAGACGCTTTTCCAGCGAGCCGGCGTTCACCCCGATGCGGATGGGAATCCCCAAGTCCTTGGCCTTGTCCACCACCGCGCGCACGCGATCTTCCTTGCCAATATTGCCCGGATTGATGCGCAGGCAGTCGACCCCCAGATCAGCGACCCGAAGGGCGATCTTGTGATCAAAATGAATATCGGCGATGAGCGGCAGATTGGACCGCTGGCGGATCACCCCGAACGCCTCCGCCGCATCCATACTGGGCACCGAGACGCGGACCATGTCCGCACCGGCTGCCTCCAGTTGTGCGATCTGTGCGACCGTGGCGTCCACGTCCGTGGTCTCGGTATTGGTCATGCTCTGGACCGATATCGGCGCATCGCCCCCGACCGGCACATTGCCAACCATGATCTGACGCGAACGCCGACGCTTTATGGGTGATTCGGACTGCTTGTACATTACCTCACTCCTCTCAGATAGTCGCTGTCAGGGAACTGCTCTTCCAGTATCTCCAACAGGCCCGAGTAACGCTCTTCCCGCTCCACAGCCTGGGTGACGCGCAACCCCAGAATCAGACTTTCCTCGGTATGATCCATGACCTCGGCGTCCACCAGATTGTGGAACCCCTCGAAGTACTCTGCCGCCTGATCTGGATCACCCTGTGACAGGTGGATATTGGTCATGTGCCAATACGGCATGGGGAGCATGCGATTCAGACGAATGGCACGGTCAAAATAGGTTTTCGCCGATTCCATGTCATTCTGATACAGGCTGAGGATGGCCAGGTCTTCGAAGGCCACTCCCCGGTTGCGAAAATCCGGATCCGAGGTCACCTGGCGCAGTTCCTCTTCCGACTCGTCAATGCGGCCTTCGCTGAACAGGAACTGGGCATAGAGATGACGGGGCTCCATGTCATCGGCCAGCGATATGGCCTGGTGGAAGTAATCTTCCGCCAATTCCGACTCGCCGTCACGCTGATAGACCAGCGCCATACCCAGATGGGCCCCCGAAGAATGGCCGTCCAGGCTCAGGGCCTGACGGAACGACTCACGGGCTCTCTGCGCGTTGTCGAATTCCAGATGTCGATAACCAATTTCGACATAACGCTGGGCCGTTTCCCGGTCTTCGGCACTGGGCCCGCTGCCCAGGCTGGCACAGCCTGACAGCACAAGTGCCATCAGAGTCAAAAGGGTCAGTTGTCTCAACAGAGTCATCAGGCTCTCCCAATTCGTCCGCGGGCACTGGCCATTTCTGCGGCCGTACTGCCGATCTGGACGGCCTTGATATAACGTTCACTGCGTCGGGTCCGGTCTTCAACACGGCCTACCAACTGACCACAGGCCGCATCGATATCTTCACCCCGCGTCTTGCGGATGGTGACATTGTACCCGGCAGCCAGCAACTCATCGCGGAAACGGTGGCTGCGGTTGTTGCTCGGGCGCTCGTAGCCCGAGTTCGGAAAGGGGTTGAACGGAATCAGGTTGATCTTGCAGGGGGTGTTTCGCAACAGTTCCGCCAGTTCCCTGGCATGCGTGAGTTCGTCGTTAACCTCATTGATCAGCGTATACTCAATGGTCAACTGACGCTTGTCCGCCAGGTTTGACAGGTAGTCGTTGCAGGCCTGCAAGGTCTCTGCAATACCGTACTTCTTGTTCAATGGCACGATTTCATCACGCAATGCGTCATTGGGCGCGTGCAATGACAGCGCCAGGCTGCAATCGGTATGGTCACCCATTGCGCGGATGGCCGGCACCACGCCGGAGGTACTCAGGGTAACCCGACGTTTGGAAATACCATAGGCGTTGTCTTCCATCATCAGGTCGATGGCGGCCATGACGTGGTCAAAATTGAGCAGCGGCTCGCCCATGCCCATGAACACCACATTGGTGATGCGGCGTTCCCGGCGCTCGCTGGTGCCTTCCAGCGCCTTGGCCGCCACCCAGAGCTGACTGATGATTTCCGCTGCAGACAGATCCCGGTTGAAGCCCTGCTTGCCGGTCGAGCAGAAGGAGCAGTCCAGGGCACAGCCAATCTGGGACGATACGCAGAGCGTGCCCCGATTGGCTTCCGGAATGAACACGGTCTCCACCGCCGACCCGCCCGGCATGAGCATCAGCCACTTGCGAGTGCCATCTTTTGCCGTGGCGTCGTAGGTGACTTCGGGCACGTCCAGTGTGGCCCGGCCTTTAAGTTTTTCCCGCAACACTTTGGACAGGTCAGTCATGGCATCAATGTCGTTGACACCACGGGCATGAATCCACTTGAGCACCTGCGCTGCCCGGAACTTTTTCTCGCCCATGTCCAGAAACAGTGTTTCCAGTTGCGACCGGGTCATGCCCAGCAGGTTGCTCTTCGGTGTATCCACGTGTTCAGACTCTGTCATAGTATGTGCTCAATTGGCTTGTGCATGCGCTCGCAACCAGCCTCAGGCGCGGCTGTGAATTTCTTCCGGCTTGAAGAAAATGGCGATTTCGCGCGCTGCGGATTCCGGCGAGTCGGATCCGTGAACGGCGTTGGCGGAGACTTCTTCGGCAAAGTCGGCGCGAATGGTACCGGCGGCCGCTTCTTTCGGATTGGTGGCGCCCATCAGTTCGCGGTTCAGGGCAACGGCGTTCTCACCTTCCAGCACCTGTACCAGAATCGGTCCGGAAGTCATGAAGCCGACCAGATCCTTGAAGAAGGGACGCTCGCGGTGCTCGCCGTAAAAATCACCGGCCTGGGCTTCAGTCATGTGAATCATCTTGGCAGCTACAATACGCAGGCCATTCTTCTCGAAACGGCTGATAATTTCGCCGATCACGTTTTTACCCACTGCATCAGGCTTCACAATCGAGAACGTTTGTTCTGTTGCCATAATTTTAACTTCCATCTCAGTTGATTAAGGTGGCCGAATTATACAGGTCAGCCCGCTTCAACTCTACGCGCAATGCTGTAATTTTTGCATACAGTCACGTTCTCTGGGCCCTCACAGCCTTCGAGTTTCTCCTGTCAACTACCCCAGCATTGGCTTTATGTGTCAAAATGAACTAAATATTCTTCAAGAACCCGAAAAAGGAAGGCCAAATGCGCCACGTAGTTACCTTTTTCGCCGGTCTGACCCTGCTGTTGCTCAGCAGTCTGCCATCCAGTGTATTAGCCGATGAAAATGTACTCCTGGGTACTCACATCGCCGAATCAGAACAGCGCTATGACGCGGCTTTTCGCCGGGTCACCACGCAGCGCCGTGGATTCACTGGAAGGTTTCTCCACCAGTTGGGTCAGACCTGACGTTGACTGGCAGGGAGAGTCCGGACGTGATGCCCTCAAAGCTCGGGGAGAAGAGTCGCGCCTGCCCATTGTCGTTACGTCCGAACTGACATTTCCGGGCCGCAACCGGGCCCAGGTGGACATCGCCTTCTTCAACTCCGTCGGCGGCGACGTTGTTCTGGATCGTACCTACGAGTTCCGCTATCGCTCGATGCCGGCCTTGATGGCCCAGATCGAATACGAGATGACGCATGATCTGAAACGTCAGTTCAGTGAAGTGGGCCGTGTCATCCGAGCGCGCGACAACGAAGTGTATTTCGATCTTGGCAGCATCGTGGGCGTCGAGGTCGGTGATGTCTACCGCGTCTACCAACGCGGCGACCGCCTCACCAGCTCTGCAGGTGACAATTATGGCTACCTCAATGAATACACGGATGTAGTGGAGGTCAAGGCGGTTACCGGCAGTTTTGCCATCGCGGACATCATTTTTGGTCACCGCAGCATCGAGGACAATCAGTGGCTGTCTGCGGTGCCCGGCGAGGCCAGCGATTATGCGGGCTACGTCCTGGCGAAACTGGAAGACGAAGTGGCTGTCAGCCTGGGCCGCATGGTGGGCGTGCAGGTGGGCGATGAATTTGCCATACACAAGGACCTGGAACAGATCACGGAACAGGATGCCTTTCAGGTGGAGGTGAGCCGGGTACGCATTACCCAGGTCCACGATGACTATGCTCGTGGCGTGATTCTGCGCAATGACAATTATGAACTTGCCAAGGGCCTGGTGGAAGCCGGTGATGCGGTGTCCGAAGTGGAGCCTTCGCGGACGGTACAGTTGAATCTGAGCAGTCGCTGGATGGGCCTCACCGAGGACAACCCGACGACGGTCTATACTCTGGGGTTGCGCTTTGAAAGCCAGCAGAGTCAGAACCTGTTGTTCCGTATTACCGGGGGATACTGGGATACCACCTATGCCTCGGTGGGCCTGATGCTGGCCGCTAATCAGTCGGAAAGCTTCTTCTACGGTGTGGACGCTGTCTGGACCGGAGAGACTCTGGATACCTTCGGCAGCAACCTTTTCGTGTCCATGAACGCACCGCTGCCGTTCCCGTCCATCTTCCGTCTCAATTCGGAGATCGGCTATATGGTCTCAGGCGATGAAGACCACAGCGGTTTGAATATCAGTGTGGGCATTACCGCGCTGACACCTGGCAGCTGACCATCGAGTGTCCTGAATGGTTAATGCGTTCACCATTCAGGACACTAGTGCATCCGGGACGGGTGACGAAGGTGATCACCGAAGCGGCGACTGAGATACTCCATCTGGTCGCCGCGAATATATCGGTTGGCCAGATACATGAACTCAAACAGATTGGGACGAAATGGCACCGCCAACAGGCGCATGCCAGCCTGTTCCGGGGTTTTACCGCCCTTGCCCTGATTGCAGCGCCGACAGGCCGTAACCACATTGGTCCAGGTATCGCGGCCGCCCTGTACTTTGGGCACCACATGATCCCGGGTCAGCGCGGTGGCTGAGAACACCTGGCCGCAATACAGACACCGGTGCTGATCGCGGCGAAACAGAATGGGATTGGTCAACGCCGGCACCACGCCTTCTGATGCATGCGTACCGTTACAGGCGATAATGGGAGCAATATCCAGAAAGGACTGCTGCCCTTGACGATTAAAACCGCCGTGAAACCGCAAATCACTGTCCCCCAGTGACCAGATCACCTGATTTCGAACATAGAGAATGGCAGCTTCTTCCCAACTGATCCATCGAATGGGTAACCCGCTTTTGGTAAGCCGCATTATCCGTTCACTCATCCTGACCTCCGCCGCCCGCAGTGGGCGTTTACTCACGCAATGGACGGTCCAGAAGACAGCCCTGATAAAGTTATAGCACACTCTGTGTGACAAGCCGATGTCAGGCCGATGTAAAACGAGGGAGGGGAGAGATTTGTCAGGGCAAAAAAAGCCAGCCTTGCGGCTGGCTGAGCAAAGAATGAAAAAAACCTGCTTCTGGTTAAGTTTCATTCACTAAAAAGGTATACGGTCCCGATAGGGCTTGGATCATCGCTCTGTATGAAAGTTCCGCAAAGCCGGGACTCAGAGTGAAAGGCCAATCCGGCAATAAGCATCTGCGCCCTTGAATTGCTTGACGGCCTCCAATCGCTGGAAACCGAACGATTCGTAGAACGGCAGCGATTCCTCACGAATATTGCACCACAGCTGATCGTAACCCTGAGCACGTGCCTGATCGATGAGGTGTTCCAGCAGGCCACTGCCCAGACCCAGATTCTGGTAGTCATCCACGACGGCCAGCTTGCGCAAGCGGACCAGTTTGCCGTCGGCAAACAACGAGGCGACACCGACCAATCGATCGTCTACATATACACCCCAGTGCTGACCTTCATCATCATTGTCCAGCATGCCCTGGCTCATGGGTTGATCCGGCCAGAATACAGTCTGCCTGATGGGCCAAGTGTCTGCGGCGGTGATGGTCTGAATATCGGCTTTCAACGTGCTGCCACCTGCGGGTATCTCAAAATAGGGGCGCGCAGTTTAGACGGTTTGAGGCGATTTGTCGCCCCGAATTTACGAAATTTTAATCTGGCAGCTTTGCAATTGTTGGGCCAGTGAATCGGCATCCACCGGAGCATCATGGATACATTCGATGACGCTCTCGACTTGTGTCCCTATTTCACTGGCACTCAGGCTTCCCTGAGCCACATTGAAGCCCAGCCAACCGCGCTGTGTTCTTACCGCTCCCTTCAATCTCACCAGATCCAGTTCGTGGAGGCACATGAGCAACTCATCGGCATCCCAGATTTCTTCCGGCGAAATACGCCACCCCAGGCTGTAGTAGCCATCAGCCTCATGGCTTGAGGCAAGCCAGTGACCAGGCTTCGGGGTTTCCGGCGCTGAGCGCCAATCCAGAGGCGGCGTTGCGTCATCCGCCCACTGTTCCGATTCGGTGCTGATGCCGGAGGGCGGGCTCAGCCAGGCGTAGTCCAGTTCACCCTGTTCCACCGCGTGGATCGGAGTGTCTGGCCGGATACGCTGACGAATCCAGTCTTCTGCTTCCTCACGAGTGGCGTCGTCACAGAGATCGGTCTTGTTGAATACCACCCTATCTGCGATGCGCAACTGATCCTGAAACAGGTCAAGGGCCTGGTATCGGGGCGATACGGCCTGTCGGGGATCCACCAGGACGATGGCGTCCCTCACATCCAGCACGCCCCGATACCCGGAGCCTTTCAACAGATGCAGAATATCGGCCGGGTGCCCGAGGCCACTGGGTTCGATAAGCAGTCGATCCGGGCGTTCCTGACGCAGCAGCGCGTTCAGTGATACACGGGTCACCGGACCGGCGGCACAACACATACAGCCGCCGGGAATCTGTTTCACCGCAATAGTCTGACCACCGCTGGCATCATTGAGAAATGTGGCATCCACACCGATTTCGCCAAATTCGTTGACCAGGATAGCCCATCGCTCGTCTTGCGGCTTGTGCGCCAGCAGGCTGCGCAGGGCGGTGGTTTTGCCCACGCCCAGAAACCCCATGATCAGATGAGTCTGTACGGATTGAACAGTGCGGTTCGCCATGGTCACAGCCGATCAGGCATCACTGGCGGTGGCCTGGATACGCCCCACCATGGCCCTGAGCCCGTTGCCCCGGGTAGGACTCAGATGCCGAATCAGGTTGAGTTCATCGAAATAGGCGTCAATGTCGAAGGCGCGCACTTCTTCCGGCGTTTTACCATTGTAGGCGGCGAGCACCACGCAGAGCAGACCCTTGACGATATGGGCATCACTGTCGGCACGGAAATGCAATTGTCCGTTGTCCAGGGAATCCACCAGCCAGACCTGACTCTGACAGCCGCGCACCAGATTGTCGTCTACCCGATACTCCTCCGGCAGCGCCGGCAGTTCCTTGCCCAGATCAATGATGTACTTGTACCTGTCTTCCCAGCTGTCGAAGAACTGCAGCGTGTCCACAATGTCTTCCGCGGTAATGTCTGTGCCTAATTCTGCCATGTCGGATCCAAAAAACCTTTTCTGTACTAGAAAAACATGCCGGTTTCGAGCTGCGCTTCTTCGCTCATCATGTCCCGGCTCCAGGGCGGATCGAATACCAGTTCGACTTCGACCTTGTTCACATGCGGCACCTGGGATACCCGGTACTCGACGTCCCCCACCAATACGGGGCCCATGCCACAGGCCGGTGCGGTCAGTGTCATGCGAATGAAGACATGACCGTCATCGGGATCGACATTGACTTCATAAATCAGTCCCAGGTTCACCAGGTCCACGGGGATTTCCGGGTCATAGACGGTTTTGAGCGCCTCCCACACCTGATCCTCCGCAACACGGCCGTCCGCCGGTGGATCAAAGCTGAGGGTTTCCGCCTCCAGACCCAAAGCGCCGGCATCGGTGCCGTCTACACGGACCATCTGGCCGTTGTAGGTCACCGTGTAGTTGCCTCCCAGCGACTGGGTAATGGTGACAAAGGTGTCCCGGGGGATGGTCAGGGGCGTGCCATCGGGTACGCGACGTGCAGGACAATCAGCCTGCGCTACTACCATGCGTCTTACCATCAATTCAGTCCTGGGTCACGTTGAAGCTTTCACCACAACCGCAGTGGTCACTGGCTCGGGGATTATTGAATTTGAGCTGCCGATTGACCCCGTCCTGGACATAATCAATCTCGGTGCCCGACAGGATACCCAGGCTGCTGTTGTCCACATACAGGTCGACCCCGTCTTCCAGTTCATAATGCAGATCGTCCACTTCACCCGAGTTGACCATATCCACCACATACATGAAGCCGGTGCAGCCACTTTCCTTGACGCTGAGACGCACGGCACCGGCCTGCCCGTCGTTGGCCAGTTGGCGCTTGAAATGCTCCGCCGCCGCTGGCGTCACCCGGACTGCCTGTTCATTGGGGCTGAATGTTTCAACTGCCATGACTTTCTCCTGGTTCGTTGATGCTCAAAAAAAGCGCTTGGCTTTTTCCAACGCCGCGAACAAACGGTCCACGTCGTCATAGGTATTGTAGAAGCTGAAGCTGGCTCTGACCGTGCCCGGCACACCCAACTGGTCCATTATAGGCTGCGCACAATGGTGGCCGGTGCGCACGGCGACACCCTGCTGGTTGAGCAGAAAGCCCAGGTCCGACGGATGCGTGCCTTCAACCAGAAAACTCATGACGCCGGTCTTGTGCTGCGCTGTGCCCACCAGGGTCACACCTTCGGTGGCGCGTGCCTTGTCTTCTGCATAGGCCAGCAATGCAGCCTCGTGCTCGGCAGCGCCCACCCGGTCCAGCGCATTGACGTAATCAATGGCAGCGCCCAGGCCAATGGCTCCGGCAATATCCGGGGTGCCGGCTTCGAACTTGTGCGGCAGTTCCCCATAGGTGGTACCGGCGAAGCTGACCTGGTCAATCATTTCGCCTCCGCCCTGATACGGCGGCATGCTTTCCAGCAGTTCGGCCTTGCCGTAGAGCACACCGATGCCGGTGGGTCCGAACAGCTTGTGCGACGACAGGGTATAGAAATCGCAGTCCAGTGCCTGCACGTCCACAGGGAAATGCGCTACCGCCTGCGCTCCATCGATGAGGGCTCGTGCCCCCACTGCATGAGCCAGACGCACCATGTCCGATACCGGGTTCACACTGCCCAGGGCATTGGAGACATGGCCGATGGATACCATCTTCACCCGATCATCCAGCATGGCCGCAAATGCTTCCAGGTCCAGTGTACCGGTTTCGTCCACCGGTATGGCCTCTACCGTGGCGCCCAGCGGCTCGGCCACCATCTGCCAGGGTACGATATTGGAATGGTGTTCCATGGCCGATACCAGCACCCGATCTCCGGCCTGAAGGTTCTCCCGCCCCCAGCTAGTCGCCACCAGATTGATGCCCTCGGTGACGCCCCGTGTCCAGATAACCTGGCGTGCTTCCGGTGCATTGATAAAGGTCGCTACCTTTTTGCGCGCGGCCTCGAACTTTTCCGTTGCCCGGTCACTCAGGGTGTGCGCACCCCGGTGTACGTTGCTGTTGTCCTGCTCGTAATAGGCCACAATGGCGTCCATGACAGCCCGTGGCTTCTGCGTGGTGGCCGCATTGTCCAGATACACCAGCGGGTGACCGTTGACTTCCTGATGGAGAATCGGGAAATCGGCGCGCACCTGGTGTGCATCGAATGTGTGTGTCTGCGTCGCAGCGTTAGTCATGGCTCACCTGTTCATTGGTCCACTGCTCGCTCAGTGTATCCGCCTGCCCCAGCAAGGTGGCAAGGCGCGGCCTGAGATAGGTCTGAACGGCCTGATCCGGCGCCTGCTGCAGCAGTTCATTGATAAAACCGAAACTCAGCATCACCTGGGCGTCTTTCCGGCTCAGCCCTCGGCTTTGCAGATAATAGAGTGCGGTGCTGTCCAGTTGACTGACCGTGGCACCGTGGGCGCACTGTACGTCATCGGCGTAAATCTCCAGCTCCGGCTTGGTGTCTACCTCAGCCTTCTTGGACGTCAGCAGGTTCTTGTTGCTGAGCTCGGCCAGGCTCTTCTGTGCCTGCGGGTGTATGTGTATACGCCCGTTGAACACTGCCCGCGATGAGTCGCCCACGATGCCCCGGAAGGTTTCGCTGGTGGTGCAATGGGGCACGGCGTGCTCTATGTTGGTGTGATAATCCACCAACTGACGATTGCGCGGCAGATAGACGCCGTTGAGCGTCAGTTCACCGCCCTCGCCCCGGTAATCCACCTGATAGTCGATGCGCTTGAGGCGACTGCCCTGGGCCACGGTAAAGCCGTTCATGCGCGCGTTGCGGTGCAATTCTGCGTGCACACCACCCACATGCAGCAGGTGCTCTTCTTCCAGGTTTATCCGGCAATGGGACAAGGACGCGTTGTCTGCCACCCGGGCTTCCGTGAGCGCGTTGACAAAGCCGTTCTGTTCGTCCGAAGTGGACACATAGTGCTCGATCACGCTGGCCTGCGCACCGGTATCCAGCAGGATCAGTGTGCGCTGGCTGGCGGTGGCCGGTTCGGCTTCCGGTGTGGATACATGGACGATATACACCGGTTTTTCCAGTGCCTGATTGGCCGGCACATGGACCAACACGCCTTCATTCGCCCAAGCATTGCTCAGCGCGGCAAAGAGGTGGCGCTCCGTGTTCACTACCGAGCCCAGATTCTGACGAATCCGTTCGCGGTCGGTTTCGCCGGCGCTTTCAAAACGCACCACGCCGTCGGGCAACTCCGCCGATGAGTGCTCGGGATCGAACACCCCGTTGACGAACACCAGGCGAGTCGCGTCGCCTTCGATCAGGTCAACCTGAGATTCCCACCCGGATTGCGCATCGGCCCACTGGGCGAAACCACCTTTTTGCAGCGGCGCCAGCGGGGTGTATTTCCATAATTCGGTTTTGCGCGTGGGCCAGGGCGTCTGTTCCCAGCGCTGTGCACCCTGCTCGCGCAGAGACTGCAGCCAGTCATGCGACGTCTGCTGTGTCGCCAGCTCCAGGGCGTTGATCTGAAAATCAGAAGGTTGATTACTCATGGCTCATGCCACCTCGCTGTCCAGCCAGCCATAGCCCTTGACTTCCAGCTCTTTCGCCAGTTCCTTGTCACCGGACTTGACGATCTGGCCCTGGGCCAGCACATGCACAAAATCCGGCTCGATATAGTCCAGCAAGCGCTGATAGTGCGTCACCACGATAAAGCTGCGTTTGTCGTCGCGCATGGTGTTGACGCCGTCTGACACGGACTGCAGCGCGTCGATGTCCAGGCCGGAATCCGTCTCGTCGAGAATGCACAGGCGTGGCTCCAGCAGCATCATCTGCAGGATCTCGTTACGCTTTTTCTCACCGCCCGAGAAGCCTTCGTTGACTCCGCGTTTGAGAAACGACTGATCCATCTTCACCTGCTTGCAGGTCTCTCGGGCCAGTTTCATGAAATCCACCGAGGACAGCGCTTCCAGGCCCTGATGGGCCCGCTTGGCGTCCAATGCGGCTTTCAGGAATTCCATATTGCTCACGCCGGGAATTTCCACCGGGTACTGAAACGCCAGAAACAGCCCTTCGCGGGCCCGTTCCTCGGTATCCATGTCCAACAGGTCCTTGCCATCGAAATCTATCGTGCCACCAGTGACTTCAAAGCCTTCACGGCCGGTCAGTACATTGCCCAGGGTGCTCTTGCCCGCCCCGTTGGGGCCCATGATGGCGTGCACTTCGCCAGGCTTCACCGTCAGGCTCAGATCCCGGAGAATAGCGCTGTCGCCTACGGAGGCACTGAGATTGTTGATCGTTAACATACTGTATTCCCACTCATAACTGATACTTGCATTCTGTTGTCGGCTGCCCGGGCTCAGCCCACGGAGCCCTCAAGACTGACTTCCAGCAGTTTGCCGGCCTCTACCGCAAATTCCATGGGCAGTTCCCGGAAGACCTCCCGACAGAAGCCGTTGACGATCATGGAGATGGCTTTTTCTGCATCCAGTCCCCGCTGCTGACAGAGAAACATCTGATCATCACTGACCTTGGATGTGGTCGCCTCGTGTTCCACAACGGCCGACGGATTCTTGCTCTCGATGTAGGGGAAAGTGTGTGCCCCGCACCGATCACCGATGAGCAGGGAGTCACACTGGGTGAAATTGCGTGCCCCGTCGGCGCCGGCGTTCATGCGCACCAGACCACGATAGGAACTGTCGCTTTGACCGGCGGAAATGCCCTTGGCAATGATGGTCGACCGGGTGTTCTTGCCCAGGTGAATCATCTTGGTTCCGGTATCGGCCTGCTGATGATTGTTGGTCAGGGCCACCGAGTAGAACTCGCCCACGCTGTTGTCCCCCTTGAGGATACAGCTCGGGTATTTCCAGGTGACCGCTGAACCGGTTTCCACCTGGGTCCAGGAAATCTTGGCGTTGGTATGGCACACGCCGCGCTTGGTGACGAAGTTGAAGATACCGCCCTTGCCGTCAGCATCACCCGGATACCAGTTCTGCACCGTCGAATACTTGATTTCGGCATCGTCCATGGCCACCAGCTCCACCACAGCGGCGTGCAACTGGTTTTCGTCGCGCATGGGCGCCGTGCAGCCTTCCAGATAGCTCACATGACTGCCTTCTTCGGCCACGATCAATGTGCGCTCGAATTGCCCCGTGTTCATCTCGTTGATGCGGAAATAGGTGGACAGTTCCATCGGGCAGCGTACACCCTTGGGGATGTACACAAAGGACCCATCTGAAAATACCGCCGAGTTGAGCGCTGCGAAATAGTTGTCTTTCTGTGGCACCACAGAGCCCAGGTGTTTTTTCACCAGCTCCGGATACGTGTGCACCGCCTCGCTGATGGGGCAGAAGATGACACCGGCTTCTTCCAGCTTCTTGCGGAAGGTGGTGACCACGGATACCGAGTCGAATACCGCATCCACAGCCACGTTGGATACGCCGGCGAGCATTTCCTGTTCGTGCAGGGGAATGCCCAGCTTCTCATAGGTCGCCAGCAGTTCCGGATCCACCTCTTCCAGGCTCTGCGGCTTGTCTTCCATGCTCTTGGGCGCGGAGTAATAGGAAATGGCCTGGAAGTCGATCTTCGGGTACTTCACTTTGGCCCAGTTGGGTTCCGGCATTTCCTTCCAGGCACGGAATGCCTTCAGGCGCCATTCGGTCATCCACTCCGGCTCTTCCTTTTTTGCCGAGATAAAGCGCACAACGTCTTCATCAAGCCCCGGAGGCAAGGTGTCCGACTCGACGCTGGTATGAAACCCCGCCGAGTATTCTTTCTTGATCAGGCTTTCGACTTGTTCCGACATCTCAACTCCTCACTGCGGTCGTGTCAGACCGCCGCTTTATCCAGTGAAGTGACCACCTGGCGAATGTGCCCGATGGCGTAATCAATTTCTTCTTCCGTGGTGAACCGGCCGACGCTGAAACGCAGCGACGCATGAGCCGTCTGGTCATCCAGACCGATTCCCTTCAATACAAAACTGGGCTCCAGGGTGGCTGAGGTACAGGCCGATCCCGTGGATATCGCCAGATCACGCAAGCCCATCAACAGGCTCTCCCCGTCCTGGCCGACAAAGGCCACGTTGAGGTGACCGCAGGACCGCTCCGTCGGGTGCCCGTTGAGCCGTGCGCCGGGCAGGTCGCGTACACCGTCCCACAGGCGATCTCTCAGTTGCTGTATACGCACCGGCTCCGAATTCAGATGGTTCAATGCCAGTTCCGCTGCAGCCCCCATGCCCACGCACTGATGGGTTGCCAGCGTGCCCGAACGCATACCCTGCTCGTGGCCACCGCCGTGAATCTGAGCCAACGGCTTGCCGTTCGTTCCGCGCCGCACATAGAGCGCACCCACGCCCTTGGGGCCATACATCTTATGCGCCGACAGTGACAACAGGTCTACATTCAGCGCGTCGACATCAATGGGCAGACGCCCGGCACTCTGGGCTGCGTCAACATGAAAAACTATGTCTCTTGCGCGGCACAGTGCGCCAATGGCGCCCACATCACTGACCGTACCCAATTCGTTGTTCACCTGCATGACACTGACCAGAATGGTGTCATCGCGCAGTGCCGCCGCCACGGCATCGGGCTGAACCCGACCGTACGCGTCCGGCGCCACCCAGGTAACCTCGAAGCCCTGACTCTCAAGCCATATCACAGGGTCCTTCACGGCCTTGTGTTCAATGGTCGACACCACTATGTGCCGTCCGTCGGCCTGCATTGCCGCCGCCACACCCTTGAGGGCCAGGTTGTCCGACTCAGTGGCACCACTGGTCCATACAATCGAGCGCCCTTGTGCACCGATAAGCTCAGCCACCTGCAAGCGGGCCTGTTCCACCGCCTGTTCGGCCTGCCAGCCATACAGGTGCGACCGGGACGCCGCATTGGCAAAGGTGCCATCCAGGGTCAGGCAGGCTGCCATCTGTTCGGCCACTGCCGGATCGACCGGCGTGGTGGCCGCATAATCTAGATATACCGGCTTACGCATCATTCACTCTGTGCTCTGCTGATCAGACAATTCGGTTTAGCGCTATCTGCTCTGAATGCTGGTTGGCGTGAAACGCATCCTGACGGGACCGTACGGACTGTATATCCTTTCGTGCCACCAGATCGGCCAGACTGATATCGCTCAGAAAACGGTGAATCTGCTGACTCAGGTCTTCCCACAGGTGATGAGTGAGACAGGTTTCGCCACCCTGACAGCCGCCCTGACCCTGACAGCGCGTGGCATCCATGGATTCACTGACCGCATCCACCACCTGCGCCACGGCAATATCCTCCAGCGGCCGCGCCAGGCGATACCCGCCACCGGGACCACGGACGCTCTGCACCAGTGAATCACGTCGCAGTTTGGCAAACAGTTGCTCAAGATAGGACAAAGAAATACCCTGTCGCGCGGAGATATCAGCCAGGCTTATCGGGCCCTGAGTGTCATGCAGTGCCAGATCCAGCATGGCCGTCACCGCATAGCGACCTTTCGTGGTTAACCGCATAATGGATAGCTCCGGTACCGACCAACATTCATGATAGGGAAATTATGGAATATCCGACCATTTTAGTCAAGTATTGCACAGAGCGTGAACAGACGCGCAATTATACTCATCAACCGGCCAGACACCAGCATCCCTCCCGCTGGCTCGCCGGCATTGTCACCTGCCTGATCAGCTTCAGCTTGCCGGCCCTGGCAGACGACCTCTGTACCGGGGCGCTCAACCCCTACACAGTTCAGGGCGACGGCGACAGCAGCCCCCTGGAAGGACAGAGGGTGGCCGTCGGCGGCACTGTGACTTACGCGGACAGACGCGATGACGGCGTCGGTGGTTTTTTCATCCAGGGCCCCACGGATCACAACCCGGACACATCGGAAGCCCTGTTCATCTATGCCCCCGACCATCGTACCGAACCCGGCCAACAGGTGGTGGTGCAGGGTGAGGTGAAGGAGTATTACGGCCTCACCGAGCTCACATCCGTCACCGGGGTCACTCAGTGCGGCACTGCCCCCGTGCCTGAACCGGCCACACTGGGCGAGCCGGATGAGCCCATGGAGAACATGCGGGTCCGCATTCCGCCTACCCGCATCATAGACAATTTTCGACTGCTGGATACGGGTGAGCTATTGGTTTCCGATGGCGAGCACCGATGGACCCTGGAAAACGGCACCAATGCACGGCGACTCGACGCAATACCCTGGGGCCTTCCTCAGGATCCGACGCGGGTCGCCAACGGCTTGTCTCTGCCCGCCATCACGGGGATACTCACCTGGCGCTGGGAACGTTGGGTGATACTGCCCGATGAGGCGCCCCAGACAACGGACACACCGGACCGGACACTGCCCCGGCCCGCTGACGAAACCCTGCGCCTGACCACCTTCAACGCGGAAAACCTGTTCAATGGTGACCAGGGGGACTTTGCAGGCTCGCGCGGCGCACGCTCCGAGGCGGAATGGCACCAGCAGCGGCGAAAGATCACCAGCGCTCTGATCGCCATGCAATCGGACCTGTTTATGCTGCAGGAAATCGAGCATGATCAGGACCAGGCGGACCCGGTAATGTCCGATCTGCACCAGTCATTGAACGACGCCAGTGACCACAGGTTCGACTATGTGGCCCCTGTCGTGGAACCCGGTGACGACGCCATCACCAATGCGTTCATCTATAACACGGAACGCCTGACCCCGGAGGGCGAACTGATACGCATCGAGACAACCCCCAGACCGGCACTGGTGCAAACATTCAGGGACGAGATCAGTGGCGAAGTCTTCCACGCCATCAATGTTCACATGAAATCTCGCGGACGTGGCTGTACGCGTATCTGTGCTTCGGACCGGGAGGCGGAGCTGGCAGAGATACTGGACTGGTTGAGCACACAGGATCTGGAGGCACCCTGGTTACTGGCCGGTGACTTCAACACCCTGAGTCACGAACCGCTCTGGGCGCCCTTGGTGGACGCCCACTGGCAGCGTGCTGAAGTGAGCGAGCCCACCTACTGGTTCCGCGGCGAGCCGCAGCAGATAGATCATATCTGGCACCGCAACCTGCCGGACAACCTCACTGCCCATGTTCAAACCGGACATGCTGAGCTCCCGCCCATGCCATTCCAGCATCCACTGTACGACCCGGATTCACCCTGGGGCGCCTCCGATCACAATGCCGTCATTCTGGATATTGGCTGGTAGCCTGTTTGCGGGCTTGTTTGGCGGCCTTGCGCCGCCTGATTTCAGCCTGGGCGTCGGCACCGATATGAGCTTCACCGCGCTGCCTGGCCAAGGCCAGCTGACGCTCACGCTCCTCGTACCGCCGTCGCTGTTCGGGCGTCTTTTCATCAATGCAGTGAGGACAACTGACCCCGCGCACAAAGTGTTCGTGCTGACGGTCAGTCACTGACAGTGGCGCCCGGCAGGCCGCACACAGCTGGTAGTCACCCGGCAGGAGCGCGTGATTCACGGTCACCCGATTATCAAACACGAAACATTCACCCTGCCAGAGCGATTCGGACTCGGGCACCTCTTCCAGGTATTTCAGGATACCGCCCTGAAGATGATATACCTCATCAAAGCCCTGCTCTTTCAGGTAGGCCGTGCTTTTTTCACAACGAATACCACCGGTGCAGAACATTACTACTTTGCGGTGTTTCTCGGGGTCAAGCGTCTCCCGGACGTAATCCGGGAACTCCCGAAAACTGTCGGTGCCCGGATTGACGGCACCCTTGAAGGTGCCAATGCTCACTTCGTACTGGTTGCGGGTATCAATGAGCAGAACATCCGGATCCGAGATCAACTCGTTCCACTCCCGGGGCTGAACATAGGTGCCCACCACGCGCTTGGGGTCGATGCCTTCTACCCCCATGGTGACAATTTCTTTCTTCAGTTTGACCTTGGTGCGGTAAAACGGCTGGGTGTCGGACACCGACTCCTTGTAGTCGATACCGCTGAAACGGGCGTCCTGATCAAACCAGGCTTTCAGCCGGTCAATGGCTTCACGACTGCCCGCTATGGTCCCGTTGACGCCTTCTGACGCCAGCAGCAGCGTGCCGCGAATACCCTCCTTGACCAGGATATCTTTCAGGGGTTTCTGCAGTGCCTGATAATCGTCCAGAGACACAAAACGATACAGCGCACATACGATAATCTGTGCCATGCGATAAACTTCCTCTCAGCGAAATCGGATCGTAAATCCGGAGCCTGTGCCTGTTTACGACACCGCCACATGATACCAGATTGTCATCAGGAATCACGCCGAGCCTGAACTCAGGCCGCCTTGGAACCGCCGGGACGACTCTTCAGGTAAGGCCGAAGCAAAAGGCTCATCAATTGAAACCGGTTGGTGACGTTGAAACGCGAGTAAATACCACGGCAGTGATATTTTACCGTGTGCTCGGTCACACCAAGAGCCTCGGCAATTTCCAGATTGGACTGGCCCGAGGCCAGCCCCATCAGAACAACCTGCTGGTGATGCGTGAGCGGTTTTTGCGGAGTCGGGGCGTTTTTCATTGCGATATCCTTATACAGTCCATGAGTGGAAGCGCCACTGGCTCGGCACATACTGCGGCCTTCCCAGCCACAGCCCTATACTAGCGCACCCGTTGCGGCTGTATAACGACATAGGATGACAGTTTGACGCACAAAAACTGTCACTTTTTGTCTGCTTTCGACCCCTGTATTGCCGCCTGATCCGTGTCTTTCTCAACGCCGTCACAGGCCCGGTCCGCCTCCTCGATGACAGAAAAGTCCCGGTCATCGAGCGCTGGCATTTCCCCGCTCTTGAACCCTGAATCCAGGCGATTGAGAGTGCGGCACATATTGTCCACGCGTTCATCCACCGCGTGCATGTGGTCGAGCAGCGTCTTGATGGAATGAGCAATTGGGTCCGGCATATCCGAGACCCCGTAGGCATCAAAGCCCATTTTGTGAGCGATCTGCGCCCGCTGTTCTTCCTGGCTGAGCTCATCGTCCTCCCGACGCTTGATGATGCGACCGGGCACGCCCACCACAGTGGCACCTGCAGGGACTTCCTTGGTCACCACGGCATTGGAGCCAATGCGCGAACCACGACCCAGAGTGAAAGGCCCCAGCACCTTGGCGCCGGCACCCACCACCACATCGTCTTCCAGAGTGGGATGACGCTTGCCCTTCTGCCAGGACGTACCGCCCAGGGTGACTCCCTGATAGATGGTCACATCGTCGCCGATCTCAGCCGTTTCGCCAATGACAACGCCCATGCCATGATCAATGAAAAAGCGACGACCAATGTGCGCCCCCGGATGAATTTCAACGCCGGTCAGCCAGCGGGCAAAGGTCGATATAAAGCGGGCCAGCCATTTGAGTCCCAGATTCCAGAGCGCGTGCGTGAGCCGATGAAACAGAATGGCATGCAGTCCCGGATAATTGGTCAGCACTTCGAAACTGTTGCGTGCCGCCGGATCCCGGTCAAACACACTGCGAATATCTTCTCGAATTGTCTTGAACATGATGCCTTCAGCGCCTTATGGATTTCTGGGTCTGGCTGACGATACCCCGCAGGATGTTGAGTTCCGTGGGTTCCGGCTGGGCGCGCATGTAAAATCGCCGCAGCTTGATCATCAGTTGTCGCAAATTATTGGGGTCGGCAAAATCGATATCAACCAGAACGGACTGCAAATGCTCGAAATACCCTTCGAGATCCTCGGCTCTGGCCAGCGCCCGTTCGGGTGTTTCGGCCGGGCTCGCCGCACCCGCCAGGGCTGCCATACGCAGTTCGTAGGCCATGACCTGAACGGCTGAGGCGATATTGAGGGAACTGTAATCCGGATTGGCGGGAATGTGTACATGGTAGTGACACCGTGCCAGTTCATCATTGGTCAGGCCGCTGCGCTCGCGCCCGAATACAATGGCCACGGATGCCCCGCTCGCCAGTTCGGAAATCCGCGCCGGCACCTCTCTCGGGGTCAGCATGGGCCAGGGCAAGGCCCGGTTGCGGGCACTGGTGCCCAGTACCAGTTGGCAGTCCACCAGTGCCGCATCCAGATCCGGCGCCTGGTGGGCATTTTCCAGAACATCCTGGGCGCCGGAGGCGCGCACCAGCGCCGCTTCCGACAACAGGGGTTCTTTCGGGTTTACCACCACCAACTGCGCCAGACCCATGGTTTTCATAGCACGGGCCGCGGCGCCGATATTGGCCGCCAGCGAGGTCTCCACCATGACAATGCGAATCGAGTCCAGACCGGGCGTACTATCCGGGTGTGTGATTTCTGACAATGAACGAAGTCTCCCCATGACAAAGAGTGCATGCCGGATGCCGACGGCTTTGAATCCCGGCACTGACGAACCACAAGGTTATCACAGAAGGTCTTGCGTTGCCTTGCCGAGAAACCCGCTGACAGCCCCAAAAGACGGATGCATTGACGAGGTTTTCTGTTAAAATGCCGTTTTGTTCATTTGCTATTTAACAGTCAGGCATTACGCAACCATGCATCCCACTCTTAATATCGCGTTAAGAGCAGCCAATGCTGCTGCCGAAAAATTGATTTACACCCGCGAACACTGGGCCACACTGACAGAAGAGTCGGGCACCGGAAAAGCCATGGATCAGCTTCATGAGGGCGCCGGCAAGCGCGTTTACAACACCATTCACAAGGCACACCCGGACCACACGGTTGAATGCGTGCAGACGGGCACCTTCGAGGCGCGGGATGCCAACCCGGACGTTGTCTGGCAGGCCGACCTGCTGCTTGGGGATACCAATTATACCCGGGGTCTGAGCGACGTCGGTGTACTGGTGAGCCAGTGGCACAAGGGCCGCATGGAGCATCTGACACTGGTGTTTCCGTTCCTGTCGACGGAGGTAATGGCCTCCCGGGGACGCGGCATACAGATCAATGGTCGCCGCGTGCGAACCGGTAATGCGGATCGTCTCAACGGCGCTCTCACCGGTACCAGCATGGACACCCCCATCGCCATGGCACGCTTTGTTGAACAAGGGGCGTCCGTTCGCATTAGCGGCTGTGCCCTGCTGGATATCAGCCGACTCGCCGCCGGGCAACTGGACCTGATCGCGCACACTGAATTGTCTCCGCTGGAAGTGGCCGCCGCACAGTTGCTGGCCACCGAGTCAGGCGCGGTCACCGGTGACTTCACCGGCAAGCCCGTTGATACTCGCACAAGGGAGTTGGTAAGCGCCAATCCGAAGCTGCTGCGAGTGGCCACCAAAGTATTGCGCCAAGCCTGACATTTATCGTTGACCCGGGAGCTACTCGCTGATGCACGCCTTACAAATTGTCGCCGGCAAACGCGCCTACAAGCGGATCAGGGAGCGTAACTTACAGCCCAAAGACATCAAGATGGTTCTGGGGGCATCAGGCGGACCCAAATGGTTCGTGCTGAGTCATCTCGACAGACTGCTTGCCCAGGAGGTGTTGCCCTACACATCCGGTCCGGTGCATCTGGCCGGATCATCCATCGGCGCCTGGCGTATGGCGTGCTACGCGTCCACCAATCCGGTGGCCGCGCTGACACGGCTGGAAGAGAATTACCTGCAACAGACATTCGAGCCCGGGCTGTCTCCCAGAGATGTGAGCGCCCAGTGCGAGTCCATGCTGGGGCGCACGCTGGGACCGGACTACAGTATTCAGGCAGACCGGTTACTGCACATCATCACGGCACGCTGCAAGGGCATCACCGAGAACGAGGAAAAGTGGCGGCAGGCGGCGGCCTTTGCCACGGTTGCAGGCACCAATCTGATTTCCCGGAAAACCCTGCGCTGGTATTTCGATCGTCATCTGGTGCAAAGCCAGCCCGGCACACTGCCGGTGACCCATTTCCCGGATTTTCGCACCACTGCCAGCCAGCTGTGTGATGACAACCTGTATCCATCGCTGATGGCGAGCGCGGCCATACCCATGGCTCTTTCAGGGGTAGATAATATCCCGGGCTCATCGCCGGGCATCTATCGCGACGGCGGTATGGTCGACTATCATTTCGACCTGCCCTTTGATGTTGACGACGGCATCATTCTCTACCCTCACTTCTCACCGCTGCTGAAGCCGGGCTGGTTCGACAAACCACTGAAATGGCGTCGTATCAAGGAGGATAACTACCAGGATGTGGTCATGGTCATGCCGACTCAATCCTTTATCGACCGGCTTCCCTATGGCAAGGTGCCGGACCGCACTGACTTCAATCGGTTGAGTGACAAGGATCGCCTGGAATACTGGCGTCGCTCGGTACAGGCCGGAGAGCGCCTGGCAGACGAGTTTCATGAATGGATTGCAGGCGGGGGCACCGGGGCAATCATACAGCCCCTGAAAGCGGACAAGCTGTCCGCCTGACGGCGAATAACCGACCATCGCCCAGTGGTGCAAAGACCAGCCCACCCGTAACCGGCCGACCCAACGCGATAATGATCAGGACCGGGTCAGTCAACTACAGGTGGACTGGGATGGTTGGCAACCCCGTTGTCCAGAGTTGCACTGAATGCTCTGATGATCAGTATACGCCTACGAACAATGAAAGCTGTCACAGCACGTAACACCGGGCAACTTTTTGTAAGCTGCCCGGCCGCTCTTACGTACTATCAATCTTCGTCTTTCAGCCAGTCCGGCACGTCTTCCTCATCATCACCCTCGGGTTTCTTCTCCGGACGGGCCAGGTCCTGCTTGGTCAGATTCATCTGCAGCAGCACATTCGACGTGACATAGATGGACGAGTAGGTACCTACAAAGATGCCGATCAGCAGCGCCAGGCTGAACATTCGGATCATTTCACCACCGAAGATCAGCAGGACCGCAAGCACCATACCAGTGGTTCCCGAGGTCACCAGGGTTCTTCCGAGCATTTGCGTCAACGACAGGTCCACAATGTACCGGTTGTCATCACGTCGGATGGTGCGGAAATTTTCACGAATCCGATCCGACACCACAATGGAGTCGTTCAACGAATACCCCACGGTGGCCAGCAACGCAGCCAGCACAGTCAGATCAAAATCCAGTTGGAACAGTGAAAACAGGCCGACAATGATGATCACATCATGAATCAGCGCCGCCACGGCACCGACTGCAAACTTGAACTGGAACCGCATGGCGACATAGAGCATGACGGCCAGCAGGGCCAGGATCATCCCCAGACCGCCGCGATCACGCAACTCTTCGCCCACCTGGGGGCCGACGAACTCCGCCCGTCGCAACGACAGGGACTGATCGTACTGATCACGCAACTGGCTGACTATGCGGTCGCCCAGTTCCGGATCGTCGTCCTGCTGCAACCGGATGACCACATCCCGTTCCGATCCGAAGAACTGGACGCGGGCTTCGGGGAAACCGGCATCACGCAGGTGCCCACGCAGCACGGGCAGATCGGCCGGCTCTTCATAACCGATCTCGATCAGAGTACCGCCGGTAAAATCCAGCCCGAAGTTCAGACCCTGAACCGCCAGGGAGCCCAGTGAGACCAGAATCAACAACCCCGAGAAAGCGGCTGCCAGCAGCCGCTTTGACATGAATGGGATTAATTTTATTTCCGCCATGACCACACTCCCCAGATGGGAACGCTCGTCAGATTGCGCCCCCCGTAAAACAAGTTGACCAGACTGCGGGTACCCACAATGGCCGTAAACATGGAGGTCAGTATGCCGACCGTCAGCGTGACAGCGAAGCCCTTCACCGCCCCCGTACCCACAGCAAACAGAATGACCGCCACGATCAGCGTGGTGATGTTCGCATCCAGTATGGTCACAAAGGCTCGGTCAAACCCTGACGAAATGGCATTCTGGGGTGACAAGCCGTTATTCAGTTCTTCTCGTATGCGCGAGAAGATCAACACATTGGCATCCACCGCCATGCCCACGGTCAGCACGATACCGGCAATACCGGGCAGCGTCAGCGTCGCCCCGAGCGTCGACATGATGGCGGTAATCAGCAACAGGTTCACACCCAGTGCGATATTGGCAAACAGCCCGAAGGTGCGGTACCAGACCAGCATGAAGGCCACCACCGCCAGCAGACCGACGATTACCGAGGTCACGCCCATGCGGATATTATCGGCGCCCAGGCTTGGCCCAATGGTGCGTTCCTCGACGAAATACATGGGGGCGGCGAGCGCGCCGGCACGCAGCAGCAAGGCCAGTTCAGACGCTTCTGCCGCCGAATTCAGACCCGTGATGCGAAATGACGGGCCGAAGGCACTCTGGATGGTTGCCAGGCTGATAATGCCCTCTTCCACCACATTCTCGTATTCGGCCACACGTTCGCCGTCCTGCATGGTGTAGGTAGTGACCGTGTTGTACTCGATGAACAGGACACCCATGTTGCGCCCGACATTCTGGCGGGTCGCCTGCATCATGCGTGAACCACCGGCACTGTTGAGGTTCACCGATACCTGTGGCCGGTTATTTTCATCGTATTCGAAATTGGCGCCGACCACGTTTTCGCCGGTAGCGATCACTTCCGTGCTCAGCTCGGCACTGCCAGAACGGGAACTGCCTTCACGGAAGGGGAAAGACTCCTTGTCCAGCGGTGAGGCATCGGAACGCGCTTCCAGCCTGAATTCCAGCTCTGCCGCGCGACCGATAATGCGCTTGGCGGCTGCCGTGTCCTGAATACCTGGCAACTCGACCACGATGCGGTCTCCGCCCTGACGCTGTACCAGAGGCTCCGCCACCCCCAGCTCGTTCACGCGATTGCTCAGCGTGCTCAGATTCTGTTGCAGTGCATTGTCCTGCAACTCTTCCAGTCGCTCGTCAGAGAGAACCATGCGCAATTGTTCGAGTTCGCCATCCGACGCGTTGGACCGAGAAAACTCCGGGTACTGCTGTCGGATGTAGTTTTCTGCCAGCGTTCTGTCATCAGCGCTGCGGAAACTGGCCACCACCACACGCTCGTCTGCCTGTTCGATGGTGGCAAAACGAATGGATTCTTCTCTCAGTTCACGGCGCAGTGTGGCCACATAGTCAGACATGCGGTCCGCGACATACTCTTCCATATCCACTTCCATCAGGAAGTGCACGCCACCACTCAAATCCAGCCCCAGGGCCATGGGTCTGGCACCGATGCTGCGCAACCAGTCTGGTGTGGTTTCGGCCCGGTTGAGCGCTACCACATAGTCATCACCCAGATCCTGCTGCACCATGGTTCGAGCCACCAGTTGATCTTCCGGGTTTTCCAGTCGGATCAGCAGACTGCCGTTGGACCGCTCCGCCAACCGCACGGGCACACTGCCACGGTCCAGAATGGAAAGCGCTTCCTCTTCTACCTCTGTGCTGATGCTGGAGGTGGCAGATGCAGGTGTTATCTGCAACGCGTAGTCCGCCGTGTAGAGATTGGGCAGACTGTAGATAATGCCCAATAGCACAACCACAGCGACCATGGTGTACTTCCAGGCAGAAAAACGATTCAACATAATGCAGTCCCGTCAGACAGAAAAAGCCCGGCCTTGCCGGGCTGTCGTTAGCACGGAAGGCTATTACAGCTGCTTCAGGGTGCCTTTTACCAGAGTCGCAGCCACAGAAGACTTCTGTACCTTCAATTCAACACCTTCAGCCGCTTCCAGAACCACAAAGTCGTCCGTTACCTTGCTGATCTTGCCGGCAACACCGCCAACGGTAACCACTTCGTCACCCTTGCTCAGGCTTTCCATGAGCGCTTTGTGTTCTTTCTGCTTCTTGGACTGCGGGCGCCACAGCATGAAGTAAAAAATCAGTACAAACAGACCCAGCATGATGAAGGACGGAATGGGGCTGGGTGAGCCAGCGGCAGCCAGTGCTGTCGCAGGTGTCATGATACCAAGCGCAAGCAGTAGTACGATGAGGGCTTTCATGAAATGTTACTCCTTAAAATTGATTGTGAGGCACCGGATACGTCCATTCGCACGCGGCCCTGACGGTTAACGCTGATTTCAACAGGGCGCTTAGCGACCCCGTTTGGCATAGAACTCGGCTACAAAGTCGGACAAACTACCTGATTCGATTGCCTGACGCAAACCTGCCATAAGGCGCTGATAATAACGCAGATTATGGATGGTGTTCAGCTGCGAACCCAATATTTCCTTGCAGCGATCAAGATGATGCAGATAGGCCCGGGAAAAGTGCTGACAAGTGTAGCAGTCACACTCCATATCCAGAGGGCTGGTATCATGACGATGGACGGCGTTGCGAATCTTGACCACCCCATCGCTGGTAAACAAGTGGCCGTTGCGGGCGTTGCGTGTGGGCATGACACAGTCGAACATGTCGACACCGCGCTGTACCGCCTCCACCAGGTCCTCGGGCGTGCCCACCCCCATCAGATAGCGCGGCTTGTCCGCCGGCATCTCGGATGTGATCTCGTCCAGCACCTGCATCATTTCGTCCTTGGGCTCACCGACGGACAACCCGCCTATGGCATAGCCGTCAAAGCCGATGGCTTCCAGACCAGCCAACGATGCGCGTCGCAGGTCGGCGTACATGCCTCCCTGAACAATCCCGAACAAGGCAGACGGACTGTCCCCATGGGCATCCTTGCTGCGCTTTGCCCAGCGCAAGGACAGCTCCATAGACTGCCTGGCCTGGTCTGGCGTCGCCGGATAAGGCGTGCACTCGTCAAAGATCATGACGATGTCGGAACCCAGATCGCGCTGTACCTGCATGGCAATTTCCGGATTGAGCTCTACCGGGGAACCATCCACAGGCGACCTGAAGGTCACACCCTGCTCGGTTATCTTGCGCGTCTCTCCCAGGCTGAACACCTGAAAGCCACCGCTATCCGTGAGAATGGGCCCCTGCCAACCGTTGAAGTCGTGCAGGTCGCCATGGGCCTTGATCACCTCGGTGCCCGGACGAAGCATGAGGTGGAAGGTGTTGCCCAGTATGATCTCGGCACCAATGCCTTCTATATCCCGGGGCAGCATGCCTTTTACCGTGCCATAGGTTCCCACCGGCATGAAACAGGGGGTTTCCACCTTGCCGCGGGGGAAGGTCAGGGTACCGCGACGGGCCTCCCCGTCACTGGCATGGTGCGTGAATTCCATAAAGCAGGTGCGGCTCATAGAGCGGCCTCCGGGCGGTGGGTAATGAACATGGCGTCCCCGTAGCTGAAAAACCTGTATTGGGACTCTACAGCGATGCGGTAGGCATTCAGGACGTTCTCGTAGCCGGCGAACGCACTCACCAGCATGAGTAGCGTGGATTGGGGCAGGTGAAAGTTGGTGATCAGCGCATCCACCACGTTGAACCTGGACCCGGGGTAGATGAATATATCCGACTCACCTCGATACGGTGCCAACTCACCCGTCGCCTGTGCGGCCGTTTCCAGACTGCGCACCGAGGTGGTTCCCACGGCTACCACCCGACCGCCCCGGGCACGGCAGGCCTGAACGGCGGTCACCGTATCCTGGGTAACCTCGAGGTATTCCGAGTGCATGACGTGGTCTTCCACACGTTCGACCTTTACCGGCTGAAAGGTACCGGCACCGACGTGCAAGGTGACAAAGGTCTGCTCAACGCCCTTGTCGGCAAGCCGGGCCAGCAGATCGGTATCGAAATGCAGGCCGGCTGTGGGTGCCGCCACCGCGCCTTTGTGGCGCGCGTAGACGGTCTGATAGCGTTCCTGATCTGTCGCCTCATCCGGTCGGTCAATATAGGGGGGCAGTGGCATATGACCCTGCTCGTGGAGGACGGTCAGCCAGGTCGAGTCGCCGCTCAATTGCAGTTCGAACAGTGCGTCCTGACGCCCCTGAACCTGCACTTCCCCACCCTCGGCCAGAGCAATGGCCTGACCAGCCCTGGGTGCCCTGTTGGCCCTTACGTGAGCCAGGGCATGACGTTCGTCCAGCAAACGCTCGATAAGGATTTCCACCTGCCCGCCCGTGGTCTTCTGACCAAACAGCCGGGCTGGAATGACTCTGGTATTGTTCATCACCAGCAAGTCCCCCGGCGCCAGCAGGTCCAGGATATCGGCAAAGGACTTGTGACTGACCTGCCCGCTCGGACCGTCAAGGCAAAGCAAACGACTGGCGGTGCGCTGCGCAACCGGATACCTTGCTATCAGATGCTCGGGCAATTCGAAATGGAAATCGGCGACGCGCATGCAGTTCCTTACTCTCCAGACCGACCCAGGTCGGTTTACCATAATGGGCTGTAAAAAGCGGCGCCAGTTTAATCTCTGGGCCCGGCCATTGCCAGTTTTCCGACACGGATCACGTTTTCAGTGGCCGCCACCATCGCAGTTGTACAATCCTGGCATGCAAATACTGCGTAATGGCGTAATCTGTCCATAAAGTAAACCGAGGGAGAAACCACATGAAGTATTTAGCAACAGCGATTGCCAGTCTGTTTATCTCCACTGGTGCGGCAGCAGCAGGGCAGTTTGGCAGCAGCCCGTCACCATCCCTGATGGTCGGCAGTTACGGCTCTGGTCTGGGCGGCAAATTCAGCTACACCGCCCCGTTGAACATTGACGGGCTGGCCCGCAGCGGCATGGGTGTTGTCGTTAAAGGCGACCTGGGCGGCGGCATTGCCAATGACGACGTTGTCATGTCCAGCATGCTGGGCGCCAACCTGGTGTTTGTCGTCAACAATGACTTTGATGTCTACGGCGGACTGGGTGTAGGTTCACGCCTGCTGCCCGATTCCTACATCGGCGCCGGCGGCAAGATCGGCATCAACTTCCGCGTCGACAATACGCGCCTGTTCATTGAAGGTGGCTCCCACCCGGGCTCCGTCAGCTTCCTGGGTGTCGGTATGCGGCTCTGAAACAGCGGCATTTGACCGCTGCAAAAAAAAGGCCCTCAATTGAGGGCCTTTTTTATGTCACCAGATTATGCAACCGTCAGGGATCCACTTTCTCGGATGCCTTTTTGGCGGTTGTCGTCTTGCCGGACGTCTTCTTGGCCGGGGCCTTGGCAGAGCCTTCAGCCTTACCCTTGTTGCCGGTCAGCGGTTCGGAAATCGGCTTGGCCGGATTCTTCTGCTCGTCCGGGTGGTGCCAGATCACCTGGGTCTGATCACGGGCCGGCTCGTCAAAGGCGAAGTCGTCCACCGTGAGCATGGCCAGCACTTCCGTCTCATAGCCCTTCATGAACTCGGCATCATCGGCACTGATCAGGTCAAGTTTGGCCGCCTCCACAAAGCGCTCTTCCGGGTGCAGTGCCATCTCCGGCAACTCGCCCTTGGCGTAGGCCTTGTTGACGGTCCGGTAGATGTCGTGTGCTCGCGGATTGTCTTTCAGCAGGCGATTGTAGATCGCCAGCGGATTCTCTTCCTGACCAGCCTCCTGTGTCTGCCAGGTATCTTCCAGCATGTAGGTACGAATAGGACTGTCTGTGGAGATACCACGCGCGATACTGCGCTTGAGACTGTCCTTCGGCCCAGGCCATTTGCGACCCAGAGGCATCACGATCAGGCGCAGGCCCGTCGCCAGAGCACGATTGGGCAGATTGTCCAGCAGTGTGCTGATGGCTTCTTCGGTCCGATACAGCATGAACTCACAGCTGTAACGCATCAGGGCCTCTTCGCCTTCCACCTGTTTGCCTTCATGCCACTGCTTGAGCACCATGGAAATCATGTACAGGTTCGACAACACATCACCCAGGCGGGCAGACAGCATCTCACGCTGCTTGAGGGTCGCACCCAGACTGGTCATGGCGGCATCAGACAACAGGCCGAAAGCCGCACTGAAACGATTCACCGCCTTGGCATAGGGTGTCGAGGCCACGTCAAAGGGGTTGCTGCCTGTGGGCACATACAGTGCTGCACTCAGAGCACGGGCCGCATTGCCGGCAATCAGCCCGGCGTGACCAAAGAAGGCCTTGTCGAACGCCTTCACATCGTCAGCGTCCTTGGCTGCCAGCTCTTTCAACACCCAGGGGTGGCAACGGATAGCGCCCTGCCCGAAGATCATAAGACTCCGAGTCATGATGTTGGCCCCTTCCACCGTGATGGCTACCGGGGTCGCCGAGAAGCCGAGGCCCAGGTAGTTGCGCGGCCCCAGGGTAACGGCCTTGCCACCGTGCACATCCATGGCGTCCATGGCGATCTGACGCTGAAATTCCGTCAGTTGGCTTTTCAGAATGGCCGATGGCACCGCCGGCTTTTCGCCACGGTCGATCATGTTGGCCGTGTTGCCCACGGTGGAGCGCGAGATGTAGGCCAGGCCGGCAATGCGCGCCAGGGGATCCTGCACGCCTTCCATATCAGCCACCGGCACGTTGAACTGGCGGCGGATACGGGTAAAGCCGCCGGACAGACCGGTAATGTATCGCCCGGACCCACTGGCGCCGGACGGCAGCGTAATACAACGCCCCACCGACAGACATTCCACCAGCATGCGCCAGCCCTGACCGACCATTTCCTGGCCACCGATAATGAAGTCCAGGGGAATAAAGACGTCCTTGCCCCGAATCGGCCCATTCATGAAGGGGCTGCCAATGGGGTAGTGACGACGACCGATGTCCATGCCCTCGATTTCCCGCGGGATCAGCGCCAGAGTAATACCCAGATCGGATTCGTCACCCAGCAGGTTGTCCGGGTCGAACATGCGGAAGGCCAGGCCCACGACCGTGGCCAAAGGTGCCAGGGTAATCCAGCGCTTTTCGAAGTTCAGCTTCAGACCGAGTACTTCCTCACCATTATACATGCCCTTGCAGACCACACCGGTATCCGGCAGGGACGTTGCGTCCGACCCGGCGCGCGGGCCAGTCAGACCGAAACAGGGGATTTCACGGCCATCGGCCAGACGCGGCAAGTAGTGGTTCTTCTGATCTTCGGTACCGTACTTGAGAAGCAGTTCACCCGGGCCCAGAGAGTTGGGCACGCCCACGGTGACCATGAGCACTTCGTTCACGGCCAGTTTCTGCAACACGGCAGACTGCGCCTTGGCTGACAGACCCAGACCACCGTACTCCTTGGGAATGATCATGCCGAAGAAGCGTTCCTTCTTCAGGTAGTCCCAGGCTTCCTCAGGCAGGTCGGCACGCTCCATGGCAATGTCCCACTCATTGCACATGCCAGCGGCCACCGAACACTGATTGTCTACAAAAGCCTGCTCTTCTTCGGTCAGACCCTTGTTCTCATTGGACAATAGAACATCCCAATCCGGACGTCCCGAAAACAGTTCGCCGTCCCAGCCCACGGTGCCGGCATCCAGAGCCATGCGCTCGGTTTCCGATACCCGGGGTGCCACCTTCTTGAAGACGGAAAAAATAATGGGTGACAGCCACAGGCGGCGCAGAAACGGGAGTCCGGTCGCTGCCACCACGGCGGCAATGGCCAGCATCACAACACCCAGAACCGGACTGTTAAGATAGAAGGCCACCACAGTCAGGACCACCAAAGCGGAAATCGCGGCCACTCCGCCCAGTTGACGGCGCAGCACACTGAACATGACGATGAGCGCCAGAATGGCGACAATTAAATGATTCATAAGAGCCTCTCGATTGGCATGAATGCTGATGCAAGCATGCGTTTCAAACACGCGTTTGAATTTAGGCCGATTGACTGGCTTATGCCAGCCTGTGCTGAATTTTTACGGCTACTGTGAATGCTGGGCACAGGTAGTATAGGAAACTCCGGGTCTCTGCGCGCAGAGGAAACAGTCTGTCAGTTCCGGGACCTTTGCCGGCTTACCCGCATCAACTCCCGCATGATGTCTCGCCAGGTCAGAATGCCCACCGGCCGGTTATTCGAGTCCACTACCGGAACGAAGGACACATTGTGCTCCACAATCAAGGCGACAGCATCATGCACGCTGTCTTCCGGATTGAGGGCATGCACCTTTCTTGTCATCACCTGGTGTACACGACGATCAAGTGTAGTCAGATCATGGGTGGTTTCTGCCATGGTGCCCAGACGATGACTCACCGACTTGAACAGGTCGCGGTCAGAAATGATACCGACCAACCGACCGTTGTCGGTAACCAGCAACTGATGAAAGTGCGTGTTGTCAAAAATCTCCTTGACCGTTCGCAGGACATCGTCAGGCTCAACCGACACCACGGGTCGTGTCATAAGCTTGGAGACACTCATGCTATGTTCTCTTCTCAGCGCGCTCCCAACTCTACTGTGCCATCAAGGCTCGGGATAGTCACGCAGATACTCTTCCACCTTGTTGACCATGTCTCTGGACCCAATGAAATAGGGGGTTCGCTGGTGCAGCTCTGTCGGTTCTATATCCAGAATGCGGTCCACACCGTTGCTGGCCTTGCCGCCCGCCTGTTCGGCGATCCAGGCCAGCGGGTTGCACTCGTAGAGCAGGCGCAGCTTGCCGTCCGGTGCATTGGCATAGGACGGATACATGTAGATGCCACCCTTCAAAAGGTTGCGATGGAAGTCCGCCACCAGTGAGCCGATGTAGCGCGAGGTATAGGGGCGCCTGGTATCGTCGTCCATCTCCTGGCAGTACTTGATGTATTTTTTCACACCCTGAGGAAACTTGACGTAGTTGCCCTCGTTCACCGAATAGATCGAGCCCTCTTCAGGCACACGGATATTTTCGTGGGAGAGGTAGAACACGCCAATGGAGGGGTCAAAGGTAAATCCATGCACTCCATTACCCGTGGTGTAAACCAATATGGTCGACGAGCCATAAACAATGTACCCCGCCGCCACTTGCTGATTGCCGGGCTGCAGAAAGTCTTCCAGCCCCACGGGCCCGTCCAGCGGTGTTACCCGTCGGTATATGGAAAAGATGGTACCAATGGACACATTCACGTCGATATTGGACGAGCCGTCCAGTGGGTCCGTGAGCACCACGTATTTGCCACCAAAGGAATGCCCTTCATTGAAGGCGACGAAGTCATCCTCTTCTTCCGAGGCCATGCCTGCCACATGGCCCCTGGCCAGCAGAGCGGCCTTGAACTTGTCGTTGGCATAGAGATCCAGCTTCTGCTGCTGCTCGCCCTGAATGTTTTCCACGCCCGAGGCACCGGTGATATCCACCAGGCCGGCCTTGTTGATCTCCCGGTTTACCACCTTGCAGGCAAGGCGTATCGCACCAAAAATCTGACTGAGTTCACCCGTGGCATGGGGGTACTCGTCCTCTTTCTTGATCACGTATTCACCGAGGGTCGTGAGGTTGGTCATGTCTGGAATGTCCTGCTAGTCGATAATGATAGAGTCAGTCTGCTTGGCGTTTCGGCTCTGGCAGCCGTTGGGCGTTAACTTTACACGGATCAAGGGCGAACTCACAGACCCGGAATGCGTCGAAACGCTGTGAAATCCCGGATTTCAGCAAGGAATACAAATGAAAGCGCTCTCATCGCAAATGGACGATCCCGGCAATTCTCTCGCAATGCATTGAAGATACCCGGGCACAACTTTGGTGAGCCAATATTTGACGCCCTCACCTTCTGCGAGTATTTTGTGTCCTGAAACATCTTGTCGGAGTGCCCGTCCGGAATTGTCCGGGCTGGCTGAGATCGCATTAGCGGGATCCGTAGAACCTGACCGAGCTAGTACTCGCGTAGGAAACAGGAATCGATCGTCAAATCTTGGTGATCCTCTTCTTGCAAACCGTTCACATTCGGTTATCTACCCCCTGAATCACGCGGTCACTCCGTCTTTCTTGCAACGGTTAAAGGAAGATAGGAATGACTACTACACACCCTGCTCCAGAACAGACCGCCGATCGCGTGGCGCGCCTCAGTGACGACGTCACACGACATTTCCCGGGTTCAGAGAAACTCTACATCACTGGCAGCCGCCCGGACATTCGTGTCGGCATGCGCGAAATTCACCTCAGCCAGACCCGGCTGGGCAACAGCGACACCCTGGAAGACAACAACCCCATACCGGTTTACGACACCTCGGGCCCCTACACCGACCCGGCGGCCCGGATCAACGTTCGCCAGGGGCTGGATCGACTGCGCAGTGCCTGGATAGACGAACGCCAGGATACGGAACAACTGGGGGAAGTCAGTGCTTACTACACGCGTGCTCGCCGCGAGAACCCGGCATTGTCTCACCTGCAGTTTGAAGCTGATCACAGGCCCATTCGCGCACGCAGCGGCCGCAATGTCTCCCAGATGCACTACGCCCGCCAGGGCATTATCACCCCGGAGATGGAATACATTGCACTGCGTGAAAACCAGGCTCGGGAACGGGTACAGGATGACGTCCTGACCCAGCAGCATCCGGGCCAGGCCTGGGGAGCCGATATACCGGCGAGCATAACACCCGAGTTTGTGCGCGCCGAGGTGGCTGCCGGGCGGGCGGTCATACCGGCCAACATCAACCACCCGGAAGCCGAACCCATGATCATCGGGCGCAATTTTCTGGTGAAGGTGAACGCCAACATCGGCAACTCGGCGGTGACCTCCAGTATTGAAGAAGAGGTGGAGAAGATGATCTGGGCCACCCGATGGGGCGCCGACACGGTCATGGACCTGTCCACCGGCCAGAATATCCATGAAACCCGGGAGTGGATTATTCGCAACGCGCCGGTTCCCATCGGCACCGTGCCGATCTATCAGGCCCTGGAGAAAGTCAACGGCGTAGCCGAAGATCTCACCTGGGAAGTCTACCGGGACACTCTTGTTGAACAGGCGGAACAGGGCGTGGATTATTTCACCATTCACGTCGGGCTGCGGCTGCACCATGTGCCCATGACGGCGGACCGCGTCACCGGCATTGTCAGCCGGGGTGGTTCCATCATGGCCAAATGGTGTCTCTCGCATCACAAGGAGAGCTTTCTCTACACGCATTTTGAAGACATCTGCGAGATCATGAAGGCCTACGATGTCACCTTTTCACTGGGCGACGGTCTGCGCCCCGGCTGCATTGCCGATGCCAATGATGCCGCCCAGTTCGCCGAACTGGAGACTCTGGGCGAACTGACCCGGATTGCCTGGAAGCACGATGTTCAGACCATCATCGAAGGCCCGGGTCACGTGCCCATGCATCTGGTAAAAGCCAACATGGACAAGCAACTGGAAAGCTGCGACGAGGCGCCCTTCTACACCCTGGGACCTCTGGTAACAGACATATCGCCCGGCTACGATCACTTCTCCTCGGGCATTGGTGCGGCCATGATTGGCTGGTACGGCTGTGCCATGCTCTGCTATGTCACGCCCAAGGAACACCTGGGCCTGCCCAACAAGGAGGACGTCAAACAGGGGTTGATGACCTACAAGATCGCCGCCCACGCCGCGGATCTGGCCAAGGGTCACCCTGGCGCCCAGATCCGCGACAATGCCATGAGCAAGGCACGTTTCGAGTTTCGCTGGGAAGACCAGTTCAACCTGGCCCTGGACCCCGATACCGCCCGCCAGTTCCATGATGAAACGCTGCCCAAGGAAGGTCACAAACTGGCGCATTTCTGTTCCATGTGCGGGCCCAAGTTCTGCTCCATGAAAATCAGTCAGGGGGTGCGAGACATCGCCCGTGCCCAGGGGGCCGCAGACACGGCGTCCGACACCATCCAGCTGCGCGATATATCAGACCCGGACGAAGGCATGCAGCCCATGGCAGAACGTTTCCGGGAATCGGGCAGCCAGCTGTATCAGGACGCAACGGAAACCAGTCATGAGCACTGAAACACTGACACAACCCCCGATAATCTGGACCATAGCAGGCAGTGATTCCGGTGGCGGCGCCGGCATACAGGCGGATGTGGCCACCATACAGGCCATGGGGGGCCACCCCTGTACCGTGATCACGGCGCTCACCGCCCAGAACAGCCAGGGCGTGCAGGCGGTAGACCCGGTAGCCCCGGACATACTGGAAGCCCAGATCAAGTCACTGGCCCACGACCTGCCACCGAAAGCCATCAAGATCGGGCTGCTGAGTACCCCCTGGCAAATCCACTGGCTGGCGGCACAGATCGCTGACTGGCGAATCCAGTGGCCCAATACCCCTGTGGTTCTGGATCCGGTGCTGGTGGCCACCAGTGGCGACTCGCTGACGCGCGAAAGCACGGTGGAGGCCATCCAGGGCCTGCTGTCACAGATCGACCTGCTGACACCCAATCTGTCCGAGCTGAGTGCCCTGACCGGCCAGAGCTGTGACACGCTCGAAGCGGCCGAAATGGCGGCACGCCATCTGGTCGACGCAGGCTGTTCCGCTGTGCTGGTCAAGGGCGGTCACAGCGCAGAGTTGGCGGATCGGATTCAGGACAGTCTGGTCACTGCCAGCCGGATCTGGCGTTTCAGTCAGCCGCGTCTGACCACCGATCATACGCACGGTACGGGCTGCACACTGAGCAGTGCCCTGGCTACCGCGCTGGCCCAGGATTACCCCCTGGAAGACGCGGTAGTGCTGGCCAGCCGTTATCTGCACAACGGCCTGCGACAGGCGTATGCCACAGGCCAGGGGGCCGGCACGCTGCGGCGATGGCAGCCCGAGCCGGAACCTGCAACCCGGGGCTACCCAAGTGTGCAGATCGCCCCGCCCTCGGGCACCGAACCGGTCAGTGGTTTCATGGCCTGTACCTGGCAGCCCCTGGGCCTTTACCCCGTGCTGCCCGACAGTCAGTGGGTGTTGCGGGCCCTGAAAACTGGCGTCAAAACCGTACAATTGCGCATCAAGGACCCCGATCATCCGCGGCTGACCGAGGAAATTGCCGCCGCCGTGCAACTGGGCCGTGAGTATGGCGCGCAGGTGTTCATCAATGACCACTGGGCACTGGCCATTGAGCTGGGCGCTTACGGGGTGCATCTGGGGCAGGAAGATCTGGATACCGCCGACCTTCAGGCGATTCAAGGCGCCGGCCTGCGTCTGGGCCTGTCCACCCATGGTTACGCCGAATTGCTGCGCGCCGTGAGTTACAAACCCAGTTACATTGCCCTGGGCCATCTGTTCCCCACCCAGACCAAGGACATGCCCAGCAAACCCCAGGGGCTTGGCCGTCTGGCCCGCTACCAGGCCATCGTCGACGCCCATGGCATTGCCAGCCTGGCCATCGGTGGCATCACTCTGGACCGGGTAGAAGCCATAAGAGCCTGCGGTACTGATAGCGTGGCTGTGGTCACGGCCATTACCCGGGCCGACGATCCGGAAGCGACGATCCGGCAGTTTCAGGAGGCCTTGCAGTGAACGCCGACAACACCCTGACCATCGAGCTCAATCAGACACCCACCACCCTGAGCCGGCCCATGACACTCACCGAGATGCTCAGTGAGCTGGACATACCGGCCCAGGGGCTGGCCCTGGCGGTGAATCAGACGGTGGTACCCCAGACGCTGTGGGACAACACACCGGTGAAAGACCGGGACCGCATTCAACTATTTCAGGCCATCGCAGGAGGCTGAATCATGACGCAAGACAGATTCACACTGGGCGGAGAGACGCTGACGTCGCGCCTGCTCACCGGCACTGGCAAATTCGGCAGCACCACGCGCATGACGAAGGCCCTGGCCGCCTCGGGGACCGACCTGGTCACCCTGGCCATGAAGCGCGTCGATCTGGAGCAGCCGGCCGATAACCTCTACACCCCCCTGAGCGAGGCGGGCTATCGCCTGCTGCCCAACACATCCGGCGCACGCGATGCCCAGGACGCCGTGTTTGCAGCCCAGCTTGCCCGGGAAGCAATGGGCACGCACTGGCTCAAGCTGGAAATACACCCGGACCCCAGATACCTGATGCCGGACCCGGTGGAGACCCTGAAGGCCGCCGAGATACTGGTCAAGCAGGGTTTCACCGTGCTGCCCTATGTCCACGCCGACCCGGTGCTGTGCAAACATCTGGAGGAAGCCGGCTGTGCGGCCGTGATGCCTCTGGGATCTCCCATCGGCTCGAATCAGGGCCTGGAGACCCGGGTTTTTCTGGACATCATCATCGAGCAGGCCGGCATCCCCGTGATTGTCGATGCTGGGATCGGCGCACCCAGCCACGCGGCGGCGGCCATGGAGATGGGGGCCGACGCGGTCCTGGTAAATACCGCCATTGCTACCGCCCGGGACCCGGTGGCCATGGCCCAGGCCTTTCGCGATGCGGTCATTGCCGGTCGACGCGCCTACACCGCCGGTCTGACAGAGGCAACGCCCCAGGCCTCGGCCTCCAGCCCGCTCACTGCGTTTCTCGAGCCCGGGACGGCCTGATTGGAGTCCGTGCCAGGTTACCGGCTCAGGCCGGGGTATGGCCCTGCCCGGGCCGCCGTAAACCCATCCATGGGGGCTTGCACGAAAACATCCTGTTTTCGAGCATCCTCACAGGGGCCACTCTCTCTGCTGGCGGTGTTTAGACTCCCAATCCAAGGGGAAAGGGTTAAAAGATGACTTTCAAGACCATGACACAACCGGATTGGGACAGCGAACGGCTCTCCCTGTATGGGAAAACTGCACAGGATGTAGAGCGAGCGCTGGCCAAAACCCGCCTTGATCAGGAAGACTTCAAGGCCCTGATCAGCCCCGCTGCTGCCCCTTATCTTGAAATCATGGCCCAGAAGAGCCACGCCCTCACCCTGCAGCGCTTCGGGCGCACGCAGCAGTTCTTTGCACCGCTGTACCTGAGCAACGCCTGCGCCAACATCTGCACCTACTGCGGCTTCTCCATGGACAACCACATCCGGCGCAAGATACTCAACCGTGATGAAATCAGCCAGGAAGCCTGGGCCCTCAAGGAACGCGGCTTTCGACATGTTCTGCTGGTCACCGGCGAAGCCCCCAAAGTCGTGGGTGTGGATTATTTTCTCGATGCCCTGGACGAACTCAACAACCATTTTTCCCAGATCAGTCTCGAAGTCCAGCCGCTGGAAGAGGAGGACTACCGCCGCCTCATGGAACGGGGACTGCATTCAGTACTGGTGTACCAGGAAACCTACCACCGCCCCACTTACGCCGAACACCACCGAAAGGGCAACAAGGCCGACTTCGACTACCGCATCGACACCATGGATCGTCTGGGCCGCGCCGGTATTCACAAGATGGGGCTGGGGGTTCTGCTGGGGCTCACCGACTGGCGTACAGACAGTCTCATGATGGCTCACCACCTGAGGTATCTGGAGCAGACCTACTGGCGCAGCCGGTTCAGTGTGTCCTTTCCTCGCCTGCGACCCGCCGAAGGCGACTACGAAGCTCGCCACCCCATTGCCGACGCGGAGCTGGTGCAGTTGATTTGCGCTTGGCGACTGTTCAGCCCGGATCTGGAACTCAGCCTGTCCACCCGTGAACGGGCCGCTTTCCGGGATCAACTGGTGCCACTGGGCATCACCGCCCTGAGTGCAGAATCCCGCACCCAGCCCGGCGGCTATGCCGCCGACGCCGACACCGCACTGGAGCAGTTCGAAATCGACGACGGCCGCCCGCTGGAACAGGTGGTGGCAGCAGTCAAGGCAAAGGGCTATGAAGCCGTCTTCAAGGACTGGCAACCGGGCTGGTAGCCACAGCCCGGCTAGGCTGCCTCCCGCTCCCAGGCCCGGTGGCTTTCAGCAATCAGCCACTGCCCCAACTGCCGGGCGTCCGGCAGTTGCCACCAGCGCGTGATATCGTCTGACAGGCCAGCCGTCAGCGTCTGCACCAGGCCCACATGGCCATCGCCACGCCGGGACAGGCCCTGGAGACTCTTCACCAGATCCGTGGAACTGTCCGGCAAGGCTTCCAACTGGCGACAGACCGCCGATAACCAGGCAGCAGTATCAGCGTCTGCGTCCGGTGTCTTCGGCCAGCCCGTCTGCTGGTTGAGCAGATTGAACCCCCGCTCGGCCTTGCTGATATCAGAGGGTACCAAGGGAATGTGCTGAGCCAGCTCAGTGGCCAGCGCGAACAACGCCGACGGTTCACCGTCCTTCAGTTCCAGCTCGAATTCGGCAATGGTGGATTCCTGGTCACCCATGCGGGCGGCACCCTGGTCCAGCACCAGTTCAATCCTGGCGCCTTGATAATCCAACAGCCACAGGCGACGCTCGAAGTTGGTCTCGAACACCACGTCCACGGCAGACCGATCCAACCCCTCTGGCAGGGCATCTGCCGGCAGCCGGTCCCACTCCAGCGCGTCCTCGGACACTGCCATCTCCCACTCCTGGCGCTGATGCAAGCCGCCTTTAGGGCTGTGCTGCGACTTGAGAGTCTGTAGCCACTCACCCTTCTGGTGGCGCAGCCGAAGGGCTATCCCCGACTGGGTCAGCTGCTGATCCGGCGTATCCAGATATCGGTTTTGCAACGGAAACGTCAGTCTCTCCACCGCCTTCAATGGCGGCAATTCTTCCAATGGAATATCCCACTGTGGAGCAACCAGTAACTTTAGCTCAACTTCTATGGCCATGATCTACCCTTTTTGAAGTGCCCAACTACAGTAGCGATTTGTGTCCTTTAGTTCTAGTGTCCCGGATCCGGAGTGGCATCGCACCGACGTCAGTCGCAATATAGCCGTCAGCTTGTCGATGCCGCTCAGGATGAAGATCAATGAAATCAGTACTCGTCCAGCCAGCATAAATACGGGGTTGAATGCGTTCACAGTGTTTACTCCTTCTATTTTATTGAATGGATGCTGAATGCCTGACATCGAAATGCCAGGTTTGGCAGCAGCCGTTTCGAACAGTGATGCGCATACTATTCCTTACCATCCCACCCAGATAGCGAATGAATTCGTGGTTTTTGTTTAAAAAAGCTGAACCAGAGGCCCTCCAGGCGCTCAGGCCTTTTCACTCGGGCCTACATTTGCTGTAATGTCCACTTGCCATCAGGAAGATCATCATGCCCGCAACATCCAGCCAGTTTCTCCAGTTTTTCCGGGGGACCAGTCCCTATATTCACGCCCACCGGGGCAAGACACTGGTGGTGTATCTGTCTGGCAAGGCGCTGGCGAACAGCAGCACGGATCTGATTCACGATCTCGCCCTGCTGCGCAGCCTGGGCTTGCGGCTGGTGGTGGTGTTCGGTTCACGCCCCCAGGTCTCTGCGGCCTTTCAGAGCCAGACACTGGCGGAGTCCTTTCACGGCTCACTGCGCATTACCACGGCAGAAACCTTGCCACTGGTCACCGGGGCGGCGCAGCAATTGCTCGTGCGGCTGCAGGCAGAGTTCTCGACCGGCCTGGTTAACAGCCCCATGCATGGAGCGTCGGTACGCACAGTGACGGGCAATTATGTCTACGCCAAGCCACAGGGCATTCTGGATGGTGTTGATCTGCAGTTCACCGGGCGGGTGCGTTCAGTCGCGGGCGAGGAGATCAACAACCAGCTGGATGGTGGCAACATTGTGCTGGTACCGCCGTACGGCTTTTCGGTGACCGGGGAATTGTTCAATCTGAGTGCTCTGGAAGTGGCACAGGCCTGTGCCCAGGCCGTACAGGCCGACAAACTGGTTCTGCTCAGCGATATGACCGCCCTGCCCGACCCGGACGAACGCAGCCAGCTGACGCCCAACGAACTGCGCCAGCACCTGTCAGATCAGGATGCAGAAACACCGGGCTATGGTGAAGCTCAGACCGCTATTCAGGCCTGCCAGCAGGGCACCGCCCGCACCCACATCATTGATGATCAGATGCCCGGCGCCCTGCTCACGGAACTGTATACTCGGGACGGTTGTGGCATCATGGTGTCCAGGGACGACTATGACACTTTCCGCACGGCACAGCCGTCGGACATTGGTGGTATTCTCGCACTGCTGGAACCGCTGGAAGATACCGGCATCCTGGTCCGTCGGTCCAGAGAACAGCTGGAACGGGGCATTCGGGAGTTCGTGGTCAACGAACGCGACGGCATGATCATCGGCTGTGCGGCACTGCACGTCTTTGACAATCAGGGCGCTCGACATGCCGAGCTGGCCTGTGTCGCCGTACATGAAGACTATCGAACCCACGGCCGGGGAGCACAATTGCTTGCCCACATCGAACGCCAGGCAGTGCGCCAGGGCATCGAGCAGATATTCTCCCTGACCACCCAGGCCATTCACTGGTTTCAGGAACACGGGTTCATGCCGGGCAAACTCAGTGATCTGCCCGACGAACGGCAAGCCCTGTACAACTACCAACGCAACTCAAGAATTCTGATCAAACCGCTGCATTCGGCCCAACAGCCGGCCTGAACGCGGTCATCAAAGGAGCCCTCGTGAGCTTTTATCAACGTCTGAAATCCCGGTGGGATACCACCGGCTCACTGATCTGTGTCGGCCTGGATCCCCAGCCCGAATTGTTTCCGGACACCTACCGGGACAGTGAGACGCCCATTTTCGACTTCAACCGGGCCATCATCGACGCCACCCATGATCGGGTGTGCGCCTTCAAACCCCAGATAGCCCACTATTCGGCCATTGGCGCCGAGGATCAACTGGCGGCCACACTGGAGTACCTGAAGACTCGGCACCCGGATATCCCCGTGATTCTGGACAGCAAACGGGGCGACATCGGTTCCACAGCCACAGAGTACGCCCGGGAGTCTTTTGAGCGCTATGATGCCGACGCCGTGACCGTTAATCCGTATATGGGCTGGGATACCATTGAACCCTTCGCCCGCTACCAGGACAGGGGTGTCATCGTATTGTGCCGGACGTCCAATCCTTCGGCCTCCGACCTGCAGGATCTGGCCCTGGCGTCCGGCAAACCCCTGTTCGCCCGGGTGGCCAAGCTGGCGGCCAGGGAATGGAATGGCAACCGCAACCTGGCGCTGGTCGTGGGCGCCACTGCACCGGAAGAACTGGCACAGGTTCGGTCCATCGTGGGAGACATGCCTATTCTGGTGCCCGGTCTGGGCGCTCAGGGTGGCGATGCCGGAGACGTCATGCGTGCCGGTCTGACCGACGCGGGCGACGGCCTGATCATCAACTCGTCGCGCAGTGTCCTTTATGCCAGCCAAGAGAATGATTTTGCCGAGGCGGCGCGCGCCGAGGTCGAGCGTCTTGTCAATCTGGCAAACAGCTTTCGCTGAAGCTATCAGGAGAGCTGCAATGAATCGTCTGTCAGCAATAACACGCACTGGCTGGCTGGCTGCCATGATCTGTCTGGCCGCCACGCCGGCTATTGCCGAGACAATCTCGGTTAATGACGACGCCGGCCGGACCGTAACCCTGGATTTTCCAGCGCAGCGTATAGTGACATTGGCTCCCCATGCCACTGAACTGCTCTATGAAGTGGGTGCCGGAGACCAGATTGTCGGTGCCTCGGAACACAGCGACTACCCCGAGGCGGCACGGGACATTCCCCGTGTCGGTGACTACTTTTCGGTAAATATTGAGAAAATAATCAGCCTGGAGCCTGATCTTATTCTGGCCATGGAAACCGGCAATATCGCAGATTCTCTCAGCCGATTGGCAGAGCTGGGAGTGCCCTTCTTCTACACGGACCCCCAGAACATCGAACAAATCCAGGATACCCAGCGCCGCCTGGGCCAATTGAGCGGCCACCCGGAACAGGGCGAGGCAGCGGCCCAGGCATTCGCTGATGGCATGTCAGAGTTGGCCGACCGGTTCCGTGATCGTGCGCCGGTCAACACCTTTTACCAGGTCTGGCACGACCCTATCTATACAGTCAGTAACCGGAATTTCATTGGCGAACTGATCACCCTCTGCGGGGGGAACAATGTGTTTGGGGAGTCTGAGGTTTACGCCCCTCAGGTGGGGCGCGAAAGTGTGGTCACCGCATCCCCCGAGGTCATTCTGACCGGCGACACTGCTGGCCTGAGCCTGTGGGTAGGCGTAACCCAAATACCCGCAGTGGCGGGTGACCACCTGTATCGGGTAGACCCAGACAACACAGGTCGGCCCACCAGCAGCCTGCTGGCGGGGGCCGAGGAGATTTGCCAGGCCATTGACCGGGCACGCTGATCCACCCTTTCGGTATAGGTAGTATAAACTCATGGAAAGGCGGTGCAGGCAAAGCTGTGACCACAGTCACCAATAGGTCCTTGCTCTATGCCACAACCTCTCTATACTGGAATTGAAACAAAAAAACTCTGCGGAGGAGAAGCACGATGAGAAAGCTAGGACGTTTTGTATTGACTTCGTTGTTCGCTGTCGGCCTGATCGGCGGCGTACAGGCTCAGGACATCTGGACCGGTGGTGCCGGCATGGAGTCCCGTGAGCTGGCCCCCGAATATAATACGGCCATCCAGTTCTTTGCACACGACGGATCCTATCTGTCCGAAGTCTGGTATACCCTGTATGACCGCCATGGTGAGCGTATGTCAGAGGGTATGACTGAAGGCCCCTGGCTGCTAGCCGACCTGGATGACGGCGTATACAGCGTCAAAGGCCAGCGCATGGCAACCGGTGAAGTTCAGAGCGTACGTTTTGAAGTGCGTAACGGCGCCCACCAATTGCTGGGTCTGCGTTACCACGAAGAAAACTGATTGATCTACAGTCAGGACAAATACGAAAAAAGCCCGCTTATGCGGGCTTTTTTGCGCTGGTTACAGCGTCACACCGGACACGCAACACCGGTGCCTCGGATACCGCAATACCCGGCAGGGTTCTTGTGCAGGTATTGCTGATGATAGGTCTCGGCGTAATAGAAAGTCTGTCCTGTTGCGATCTCCGTGGTCACCGGCCCCATGCCCCGGGCTGACAACGCCTGTTCGAAGGCGTCTCTGGAGGCGTTGACCGCTTCCAGTTCATGACCAGAGGACACATACAGGGCGGAGCGATATTGGGTACCGCGGTCATTGCCCTGGCGCATACCCTGGGTCGGGTCATGCGACTCCCAGAACACCTTCAGCAGACTCTCCAGCGAGCATCGCTTCGGGTCGTAGACGATACGGACCACCTCGGTATGTCCGGTTCGGCCACTGCAGACCTCCTCATAGGTGGGGTTTGGCGTAAATCCGCCAGCATAGCCGACTGCCGTTGTATACACACCGGGCAGCGTCCAGAACAACCGTTCGGCACCCCAGAAACAGCCCATGCCCACTACCAGCTCTGCAGCCCCCTCGGGCAACGGCGGCACGATGTGGGAACCATTGACTGCATGAACCGGGTCCACCGGCATCGGCGTATCACGCCCCGGCAAGGCCTGCTCGGAAGACTCGGGTAATGTCAGTTTATTCGATAGCACCATGTCATCTCCTGTTGCTGGTCAGGGCTTGCCCCACTATAGTGAACAATGAAACACCAAATCGTGCCCGAGTATAACAACTATGGAAGACACACGCCGCTTTACTCGCCTTCCGGTCACGCTGAATGCGTTTCTGACCATTGACGAGACGACCATAGACGGCGAAGTTCATGACATCAGTCTGAACGGCGCGCTGCTTCTGTGTCTCAATACCGAAGTACCGTCACAATCACTGAACGAAACAGGTATACTCACCCTCGAATTGAACGAGGGCGAAGTCGTTCTGACGATGTCCAGCCGCATCGTCTACATTGATGATCATTACGTCGGACTGGAATTCGAGGAAATCGGCATAGAGTCGGCATGCCACCTGCGCCGCCTGGTCGAGCTGAATCTTGGCTCCGAAGACATCCTGCACCGGGAACTCAGCCTGCTCTGGGATCATCGAAAATAGTCGTCACGCCCTTGCAAACCCATTCGTTAACCGGAGCCAGACCCTGCGTCCCATGAACAGACCGCCGCTGCGTAAAGTCCTTCCGCTGACTGCCCTTTTCCTGTTTCTCTGGCCTCTTGTGGGCTGGATTTCACTGTACGCACAATACGAACACGCCCTGCAGCAAGACCGGGTTCTGCCCGAGCGAGTATTGAATCAGCACCCGGACCTGACTTTGAGTCCCGGAGAACTGCAGCTGCAACTTATCCCGCTGCCCAGCATCCGCATGACCGGCGCCGAGCTCTCGGTAGAAGGCCTGGACGAATCTGTCCGTGTTCAGGACGCCACCTGGCGCGGACAATGGTACAGCGCCTGGTTGTTTCACTGGGTGCCTGATCGCTTCATACTTCACCGCGCCAGTCTGATCCAGGATATGGACCTGAGCCAGGAACTTGAACTGACAGACGCCTGGGACCTGCTGGAGCTGATGCACCAACCAGAGGACCTGTTGTCTCACCTGAACGCGGTGGACATACAGGCGCTCAACCTGACGCTGGTTGATCCTGCATCGGAGAATTTTGTTGATGTTCAGATCAGTGGCGAACTGCGACGCCTGGCCAACGGGGATCTGGCCCTGCAGAGTATTTCAGACCTGTCTGGTGATGGCTGGATAGACCACGGGTTTGTCCGCCTTCATGGCCGATGGCAACCCCAGCCGCAGGGCGAGCCTGTCCGTTTCAGTAATCTGGATACCCATCTCGAGTTCGCCACCAGCACCCGCCCCTACGGTTTCTATCAATGGTCTGCCGAGGCCGAAGATCTCACGGTCGACGGAGAATCCAGGCGCATCAGTGCCGATCAGTTGATTCTGGGGCAAGGCCGCAGTGAAGGCACCTCGGATGCGCCGGATGAAGAGCACGGCGAACGCACACGACTGCTGAATCTCAGTTGGCAGGCCGACGACCCTCTGTGGCGGGCGGAGTCCGTCCAGCGGGCGGCCGCGCTGGCACCGCACAGTGCCGACGTACAGGACATACGCTGGCTGCTGGACAGTGACCACTGGCGTACCGGGGGCAGTGATCAGGTGGGTCGTACGCGCCTTACCTGGGAACTGAACCTGCGGGATGACACCCTGGATCAGATCAGTCTGGAAGCCGTTCAGGGCGGGGGTTATGCGCAATCACTGAATGAGTGGCGGGCAGACTACGCTGAGCTGACCCTCTCTGTTTACGGTAACGGCCCCACCCGCTCCCTGTCCGGCTGGGGAGCTGTAAACAGCGATACGGGCAGCGGAACCATCCGTCTGGACAACGCGGAGTTTACCGAGCAACGGGGCGAGTCCGACACCATCTGGCTCTACCTGGACGCCGAAGCCGGTCCCGGCGGCCTGTACCTGAACGATGTCACAGGCAGCCTGCGTGGCGAACCAGTGGAACACGAGGCGAGTCTGACGGAATGGCTTGACTGCTATGATGCCGCCACTACCCTGCTCATTGCCATTGTCACATATTGTACACAGCCGTGAGCATGTCCGAGTCGTCACAGACCGATCAATTACCTGATCCCTCAGGGTTCCAGCGAGCAGTGCTCAACTGGTTTGATCACTTCGGCCGCAAGGACCTGCCCTGGCAGCAGGCACAGACCCCCTATCGGGTCTGGGTTTCAGAGATCATGCTGCAACAGACCCAGGTCACAACGGTCATTCCCTATTTTCAGCGCTTCATGGCCCGCTTCCCCACGGTCGAGGCTCTGGCGGCCGCCTCACAGGATGAGGTGCTGCACCTGTGGACCGGTCTTGGCTACTACGCCCGGGCCCGCAACCTGCACCGCTGTGCCCAAATCGTCGCTGAAGACCACCAGGGCCAGTTCCCGGACTCCGTCGACCGCCTGGCAGACCTACCGGGCATAGGCCGTTCAACGGCCGGTGCCATCGTGAGCATGGCCCATGAGCAGCCGGCACCCATACTCGACGGCAATGTGAAACGCGTACTGGCACGGTATCGCGCCGTGTCCGGCTGGCCCGGTCGCACCGCTGTGGCCCGGCGGCTCTGGACCCTGGCAGAGCACTATACCCCGGACATTCGCCCTCGGGACTACAGCCAGGCCATGATGGACCTGGGGGCAACGCTTTGTACCCGGTCGCGCCCGGCCTGCAATCGCTGCCCGCTGGCAGATGGCTGTCAGGCCTGGCAGAACGACACGCCCACGGCCTACCCCCATTCCAAACCCAAGACCACCAAGCCGGAAAAACAGACCTGGTGGCTGATCCTGCAACTGCCGGACAACCGCTGCCTGTTGTCACAGCGCCCCGATACCGGACTCTGGGGCGGCTTGTACTGTTTCCCCGAGTTTGACACCCTGAGCGACCTTGAGGCCTGGCTCGCCGCGCGGGGCTTGAGCAAGCCTGCTCAGGATCGCTGGCGTGCCTTTCGACACACTTTCAGTCATTTCCACCTGGATATTCATCCTGTGCATGTCCAGGTGTCGACCGTGGCGGCGGTCGCCGACAACGAGTCCTGGATACAGCCTGGCCTCGATGAACCCGTAGGCCTCGCGGCCCCCACTCACACGCTATTGCAGAAACTGATCTAAGGAGCCCCGGATGTCACGTACCGTATTCTGTCGCAAGTACCAGAAAGAACTGCCCGGCATGGAACAACCACCCTTCCCCGGCCCTAAGGGTGAAGATCTGTACGAGCATGTCTCGCAGCAGGCCTGGGATGAATGGCAGGCTCATCAGACGCGCCTGATCAATGAAAAGCATCTGGCCATGACTGACTTCAAGGCCAGACGCTACCTGATGGATCAGATGGATCGATTCCTGTCCGGCGACGATTTCGATCAGGCAGAAGGCTATGTGCCAGAGGATCAGTAACCGCCAGAGCCGCTGATTTGCTTAAAAAAATCAGTAGGTTAGGAAAAAACAGTTGACGTTGGGACGAAAAAACTTTTAAATACGTCCCGTCGCTTCGGCGATGCCCAGATAGCTCAGTCGGTAGAGCAAGGGATTGAAAATCCCTGTGTCGGCAGTTCGATTCTGTCTCTGGGCACCAAATTACTGAAAACCCGGTCATCGTACCGGGTTTTTTTATGTGTGCAGGTTCGACACCATCGAACTGATCGTTCGTTTACAGCGCACTGCCCCGCCCTTTACCAGATGATGTTGCCGCTCAAGTGAGCTATCCTTGAGCAGGCTGTAACGCGACAAGGGCAACAATAATGAAGCGGGTGGTGGAGCAACTCCTGTTCCGGGGCATGTGGCAGAACTCTCTGGACTCCATGTTTCTGATCCTGTACGAGCAGGGCGAGTTTTTCATAGATGGTATCAATCCGGTGCTGGAACAGCTTGTTCATACCACCTCCGAATCTCTTCATGGCACACCCGTGCGCGAATTCCTGCCCGACCCGGAAACCGTGCTGGAACAATACGCTACCTGTATTCGGTTGCAGGAACCCCGTACTAAGAGGAAGAGAGTGCCGCGCCAGATGGCCAAAGCAGCTTCTGGCACACCATGCTGGTGCCAGTACGCGACCATTTCCGGAGATCTGGAGCTCATCATACGCTCCGGTGACGCCATGAATCGCCTGGTGGATGACATTCTCGATCTGTCCAAAATCGAACACAGCAGCCTGAATATTGAGCCTGCACCCTGTGATCTGCGACCCATGATTGCGGATATCTGCAGAGTCCAGAGGCAAGCGGCACAGAGCAAGGGACTGAATTTTCGCCATCACATCGATCAAGGATTACCGGACCGGCTCATGCTGGATGAAGCCAGGGTCCGGCAGATCCTGCTGAACCTCACGACCAACGCGGTGAAGTTCACCGATCAAGGCACCATTACCCTCTCGGTCCTCGTTGCGTCGGATGAACTCACTCTCCATGTGGACGATACCGGAATGGGCATGCCAACCGGCCTGGTGAAACGGGTGGGGACGCCGTTCTATCAGATCAACCCGGAACGCACTCGACACAAAGACGGGTCTGGTATCGGCCTGTCGGTTTGCAAATCCCTGGTCGACCTGATGGGTGGCAAGCTGGAGATTGACAGCGAGCCGGGTCATGGCACACGAGTCAGCGTGACACTGCCGGTTCACGCGGCGGACGAACAGTCCGTCGGTGCAGAGGGGCCGCAATACAAATACCGCCTGCCGGATCATTGCCAGGTACTGACTGTCGAGGACAATCAAACCAACCAGATAATACTGCAACGCATGCTGCAGCATCTGGGCGCAGGGGTAACCGTGGCCAGAAGCGGCGAGGAGGCCCTGCTGCTAGCCGGTGAGACGGAATTTGATCTGGTACTGATTGACCTTCACATGCCGGGCATGGACGGCATTGCCACCACTCACGCACTGCGTGAACAGGGGCTGGAAGCGCCCGTCGTCGCGGTCACCGCCTCGGTCACCCAGCATGAACGGGATGCCTGCCAGCGCGCGAGGATGGATGGGTTTGTGGACAAACCGGTCAAGGTGGCTACCCTTGCCAGGTTGCTGGCCGAGTTGTTCCCGCTCGTCCCGGACTAGGCGCCATGCGGGCGCCGCCACGCCCTGATCCATAGCCTGTCATTGGATCAGGGGCTCAGACAGTCAACGAATTAACCCTAGATACCCGGCTTCCAGCCATGCGTCAGGGGGTAGCGCCGGTCGCGCCCGAAGCCTCGCGGTGTAATGCGCACACCTTCCGGCGCCTGACGGCGCTTGTACTCGTTGCGATCGATCAGCGTAATCACCCGATACACGTCATCACGCTCAAAGCCGGCCGCCACAATGGCTTCCGCACTCTCATCCTGCTCCACGTATCGCTCGATAATCTGGTCCAGAATGTCATACGGCGGCAGACTGTCCTCGTCCACTTGATCGGGCGCCAATTCGGCGCTGGGCGGTCGATTGATCACTCGCTCGGGAATCGCCGGACTCAGGGTGTTTCGATAGCGTGCCAGGCTGAATACCCGCTGCTTGGGCACATCCTTCAAAGCATTGAAGCCGCCGCACATATCGCCGTACAGGGTGGCATAGCCCACCGCCAACTCACTCTTGTTACCCGTGGTGAGCACCATGTGCCCCCATTTGTTGGACAGGGCCATGAGTAGCACACCCCGTAACCGGGATTGCAGGTTCTGCTCGGTGACATCCGGACGAGCATCATCAAAGAGCGGGCTCAACCGGGCCATGCTGGTGTCATACATGTCTTCAATGGGCAGTACGTGATAGTTCACACCCAGAATCTCGGCCTGGGCGCGAGCGTCCTCCTGGCTCATGGACGAGGTGTAGCGGAAAGGCATCATCACCGCTTCAACCCGGTCCGCTCCCAGGGCATCCACCGCAATAGCCAGGCTCATGGCCGAATCAATACCACCAGACAACCCTAGAATCACGCCCTTGAATCCGTTGCGATTCACATAGCTGGCAAGACCCTGCTTCAGGGCGCCGTACACACTGGCGTCCGTGCTCTCCAGTGGTGCTACCGGATACTCTCCCACCAGTTCTGCCGGAGACTCCAATTCGGCCTGCCAATCCACCAACAGGGTATCCCGAGTATAGGCCGGCAAGGCAGCACCCAGCTTACCCTTGCGATCCATGACCATGGAGCCACCGTCGAAAACCAGCTCGTCCTGACCGCTGTTGGCGTTGACATAGACAATGGGCAGACCGAAGCGTTGCGATTGGCGGCCAAGCACCTCTCGTCGCTGGGCAATACGATCAACATGAAAGGGCGATGCATTGAGCGTCAACACCAGTTGGGCCCCCGCGTCAGCCGCATCGGCCAGCACGTCATCAAACCAGATGTCCTCACAAATGGTCAGTGCAACCCTGATCCCTCGGCATGACCAGATCACCGACTCACTGGAGGATGCAAAATACCGATGCTCATCAAACACCTGATAGTTCGGCAGGTGACGCTTGCGATAGCGCGCCGTGATCTCGCCCTGCTCCACCACAAAGGCCGCATTATAGAGGTGAGCGCCGTCATGCCAGGGCAGACCAATGACCAGTGCCACGGGCAGGCGGGCCGCCTGAATGGTCGACAGCGCCTGATTGACCCGGGTTTCCAGGCTGGGACGCAACAACAGATCTTCTGGCGGGTAGCCGGTAAGCGCCAGCTCCGGAAACACCACTATGTCGGCACCGGCATCGACCGCGGCCTGACCGTGGGCAATAATCCGCTCCGCATTGCCGACGATGTCACCGACGGGAAAGTCACCCTGTACTAGCTGAATGCGCAATAAATCCTGCATGGTTGGCCCCCTGATACTGTGGGCCTATTGTCCGACACAGGGGTCGCAATGCCAAGCCGGACACGCAAAAACAATTCGGCCAGGTCTGAACCTGGGGTGAGTCACGGCACTGGCGAACTGCTCTAGAATAGGCCTGATTCAATGGTTGATCGCACCAGGGAGGGAAACGATCATGCACCGACCATCCGGGTTCAATATTTTCGAGTTAATGCTGACTCTGATTGTGCTGGCCATTGTCACCCAGTTGGCCGTGGGCGGTATCAAGCCACTCCTGGAGGATGTCATATCGCGCAGTACCGTATCGTCCATTCATCAGGCCCTGCGTCTGGCCCGACAATCGGCGGTCGAACATCAGCAGACGGTGACCCTGTGCCCGCTGGACGAGGCAGGCGCGTGTGGCAATGACTGGCACCAGCCGCTGAGTGTATTTCTGGACCCGGACAACACACGTACCCTGTCTGAGGACACGCTGTTATTGCACGTGGTAGAAACGCCGGCCGGTGGCCGCGTCATGGCCCGGCCGGAATGGAAGAGTTATTTTCAGTTCGACGCTCTGGGAGAAACCCGGGGTAGCATGGGGCATGTCGCCATCTGCCCACCGCAAAACCAGCAGGCGTACGCCCGCATTGTGGTGTCCATGAGCGGTCGGTCCCGGGTTGATTGGGACAACGCAGACCCGGTGGACTGCCAGTGATCAGGGCTGCTTACCAGCAGTCATTCTGGGGGTCACCGTCTGCATCAAACGCTGTGCGTTCACCTGTCTGGGTCAGCGTCATGGTATGACAGGAATCCCGTGTCTGAATGCCGTTGGCCACAGCACGCAATTGAAATGATGTCGCGTCGGCCGCGTTCAGATCGAGATTGTAGAACACCGACGAGCCGTTCTGCGGCGATTCTTCAAAGGGCAGATTGGCAGCGTCGTAGGTATTGTTATTGATCCGATAGCGCTCCAGCCACTGAGCCAGTTCAACCATATCGGCCTGGGCATCAGCACGCCGGGCCCGGTCCTGATAGGACTGATAGTTGGGTATGGCGATGGCTGCCAGTATGCCGATGATGGCGACCACGATCATCATCTCGAGAAGAGAAAACCCGTGCGCCGACCCGTACTCTGTTCGTCTGCCTGTCCTGCTCATTACGCTATCCCGCTCTTTGGTTATCTCAACTGTTCCCAAGCCTGACGGCCGGTTGCCGATATGTCGCCCTTAAGCCCCAGGGACGGATCCAGATGCTCGTCACCCGCCTCATCAATGGGCTCGACGATTTTTTCAACACCGTCCTCATCCGTGACCGTACTAAGGTCTTCCCCCTGAGTCACGTCACCCACGCCGCTGATGGGTATTTCACCCTCACCCGGCACGTTGATCGTGTCCGTCTCATCGAACTGGCCGTCACCGTCCAGATCGAACACCGGCTGGTCCGGTCTGCTGCCGGTGGCCAGGTCGAGTTCCATCACATAACCGGTGCGCCCAACCCCACAGGGATCATCATCCGGCAACATGGTGGTAAAGCGCACCCCGGTGCGCCCTGGGCTGGAGATAATGCTGGGTCGGCTGATCACCCGTTCTCCCAGCTCATTGCCCTGGTATACCAGGTCCATTCGCCAGCCCGGTTCATTGTTCAGCATCTGATAATTGCTTGTTGCCCTGAGATTTTCATAGGTCACTTCGTCATCGCCTTCTCCGAAGGTGTACTCTCCTTGCCAGATAATCTCCTGCTCCAGCAAGTCACTGTGATCGATGGTGTCATCTTGCTCTCGGTCAATGATCGCATACAGGGACTGCACCTGAGTGTCATTGGCGTCAGTCTCAAGGAAATAACTGCCCGTACCGAAGGTCACCACAAAATGCTGCGGCTCATCGGGGTGCGGCCGGCCCGTGGGCTTGGTGGTAATGGGCTGATCGTCAGTAACAAACACATGATGCAAGGCGTCGTTCTGATCACTGTCGAGATCACCGAGATCCAGATCCGCCAGTTCAACCCGCCACAAGTTACCCAGCAAATCCCCGACATAAGCGCGAGCAGCCTGGCGGTTATTGTTGGGCCAATCAGTCACATAGGGAGCCGCCATCGCGTTCGGGTTACCGCCTGTGCCTTCATCGGTCTCGACCTGGGCCAGCAACTCGCCGGATGCCAGATCCACCACAAACAGGGACGCCGTATCGCTGGCGCCATAGCCATTGCCGAACAGAGCCACCCATTCACCGCTGTCCAGGCGTGCTATCTCGGGCTGGGTAACACCATAGCCCAGATCGTCATGGGTAAATTCCCACAGCACGCTGTCGGTATCAAAATCGTCCGGGTCAGTGACATCCAGAGCGAATACGGTGCGCCCTCCCGCACCGGTTGTACCCACCAGTACAGTCCGCCATTGGTCGGAACCATCATGAGGGATATAGGCATCACGTACCGTGGGTGTTCCGTCCACGAAGTAGCGGTGACTGTAGTCAGGGTCCATCAATTGGGTAATGGCACTGGGCTCATCCGCCTCTGCCTGAAGGAACTCACCCGGCATGTACGCAATCTTCTCAGTGCCATCATCTGCGCTGAAGCCATGCAGCATGCCGTCGTTGGCGCCCACATACACCATGTCTTCGCGCTGGCGATAGGCATCGCTTGCCCGGAAAGTGGAGTAGGCCTGTCCCTCGTCATCGGGCAATTGACGGAAACCGTAATTGGGCTTGCCCACAAACACCGGGTCGGAGTTGACAATGCTCCCCAGCAGGCGGGCATTGCCCTCGGGCGTTACCCGGGAGCGCAGTTCGCTGGCACCTGTTTCACCATAGAGCCAGGCAATACGCTCGCCAGCCAGATTGTCCTGACTGCCGTCCGGCGCAAAATTCAGTCCGGACCGCTGATCTGCATTCAGAAAACGAAGTTCAGATACGTTACCGTCCACCGTCGTCAGTACAGTGCGCTGATTCATCGGATTAACCAGCTCGTCCAGCTCCGCCTCGGCGCTCCAGCGGGATTCGCCGTTAACCAGAGAATAGGACTCGATGTCACCAGCCCACACACTGCTGTCGAACAGAGCCTGAAACGTCGCGGTATTGCCATCCACCCGGCTGGAGGTGGTGGCAATGGTGGTGGCACTGAGGCGTGACTCCTCGATAATGCGATCAAATACGTCATTCATCGCCTGCTGCAGGGCCGTCTCATCATCCGCCAGATAGGCGGCACCGGTGCCGCCGGCCGTGGCGAGCTGATCCAGCGCATCATCCGGCACCCCCGGCGGCATGGCAAACCCCATGACGAACACATTGGCGCCCGTGCTGCCATGGAACTCGCCTGCGGCTGCCACAGCCTCCTCAAGGGCCGTGTCCACGTTTTCCCCCAGGGCCACACCGTCACGGTTCACCGACGGCATACCGTCGGTCAGCCAGATCAGCGCATCATCGGCATCACAGGTTTGCGGCAGTTCACGGCCCTGGACATTGTTTCGCCCCTGCGCATTGCCAAAGTAGTCCGATTGGCCCAGAAAGTAATCGCGCGCGGTGTACAGCGACCCTTCCAGAGGCGTCAGTCCCGCCACGATCACAGGTCGGTCATCACCCGTCAGAGTCTCATTGTTATTCCAGGAAATGGATCGGTCGTGGGTATCCAGTTTGGTCTCCAGCCACTCCAGATGGTCGTCTTCCAGACTGCCTATGGGCACGTGCAAATAACCCAGACCAGGGGAACTGACAGCCACGTACTCTTCCTGACCAAGGGTCAGAAACACCATGCGCTGCCCCCAGTGGGTAACACCCCGGGCACGGGCGCTGTCGTTCAGGTTACCGCTGGTGTTGCGCTGATAGTTCCTGTAACCGTTCTGATCCCAGTTGTTGTTGGGAATCAGATTGCTGGTCCCCGTCTTCTCGGCAAAGCACCGAAAGGGAAAGGACTCGGTCAGATAGCCACCACCCGGTTCACGCGTGGTGCAGAACAGGGTTTCATCAGTTGACGAGAAACCCGGCACCCCCACGTTGTAAAAGATATCGTGATTGTTATCAAAGGGATTGCCCACGCTGAATGCCTTGGTTTGAGAATCCCAGGGCGCGCCGGAAAAGTCAGCATCATAATCGGATACATCATAGGACACATCGTAGTATCGGTTGCCGATGGTACCCATGGAGGTCCGGTCATGGTTGAAGATATCGCTCCAGCGACTACTGTAAGGGTTCTGCTGATAGGACATCAGGCCCAGATTGATGCGTCCTTCGTAGTCATTCAACAATTGCCGGGCGACTCGCCGGGATATTTCGGATTTGCTGTCCGGGCTCTCGGCACCCGCCACACAGGTATCGGAATCAACATTGGGACCCGGGTCGCAATTGGCGGCGACCGTGCCCTCGGGGCTTTCGACCATGGTGTTCGAGTTATCCAGCAGCAGCAGAATATTGGGTGGCAGCCCCTGGGTCATGAACAAGGGGCTCTGGGCTACGTTGGAGGACGCCTGGGCACCCGCGGCAGCCAGCAAGAGAGCCGCGGCACAGCCGGCCAGCCGGGTGCCGACAGACCGCAGCCGGGATGTACTACCCAGAGTCGAGTTGAGTGACAGTATCTGTTCCATGAATTAGCCCTTAAGTCGCGTGTTGACCACTGGCATCAGTCAGTGGGAATCCGAAATGTAGACTGCAGCACTACGTGGGTTGTGTCGTTACGGCCAAACCCCTTTGCCGTAACGGAGTAAAGATCATCGCATTCGTCTATATCACCACCGATCGCGCAGACCACGCCGCGCTCGGCAATGTGATAAAGCGGATCTGATGACCCGTGGGGCAGGCCGGTCACCCCGGTCACCCCTTCAACATTCGACTCGCCAGTCTCGAACGCATCCAGATCCAGGGTCTCGTTGCCGAGAAAATCGACGGGACTGTCAAGCAGGGCTTGCTCACCCCGGCGCAGCGCCAGTTCGGCGACGTTGAATGCTTCTTCTACATCCCGCTGGTTACCCGACATGCGCTCCTGCATGATGGTGCCCTGCATGGCACTGACACCCATCAGGGTAACCGCCACCAGTAAAACCAGTGCCACCAGAAGCGCCACACCCTGTTGAGCATGACGGGCTGGCAAATGCCTGTTCCTGTTGCGCTGTCTGTTCAACACGTTCACTCCTTATTGCAGCCGGTTGCGCAAACCAATGGTCCGGGTGGCCACCATCCGAATGCGGTGATCCTCGCCGGGACCTGAGGCCGAGTCCTCATTGGGTCTCACGTGAACACCCATCAGGTTATAGGTTTGCGTATTGAGCGGGTTGCTCAACAGCTCGGACGATCTGATCAGCAACGCCACCCGGATGCTCACCACACGGTCCCAGTCATCCACCTCATTGGCCGGCACATAAGCGGTCGCCACGGTTGCGTCAGCAGATTCAGCCAGACCGTAGCGCACCAGCAGGGACTCCACACCGCGGATCAGCTCCTGCGCTGATCCGCCTTCGCCTTCCACTCGTTGCTCGAACAGGCCGGGCACGCCGTCATCATTCAGGCGTACAAAGTAGGCGGTACTGCGCTGGCTGTAGAAACGTGTGTTGTCGTCAACGGTAAAGCTGAACGGATCATTGCTGGCATTGCCGGGGTTTACACTGGCACCTATGCCTTTGGTCAGTGTTTTGCCACCCGAGTTGTTGGTCTGCTGAAAAAGCTCGCCCTGGCTGCAATCGCTGCCCACCATCAACACGATCTGACCCAGCGGTACGTTGACATCGCCATCGAGGTGCAGGGTATTTTCATTGCCGCTGTCAGGCGCTGCGGATGTGACACCGTCTTCTGCCGCCGCCCGGTTCAACACCAGGATATCGCTGGATCCCACAACGCCCTGGCCTACAAGCTGGGTCAGTATACCGTCGTCCGTTCCGGTGCCGGTGAACCAGTCGCCGCTGGAGCCATGGCTGAGGTCGCCCAGAGTCAGAGTATCGTCATCCATGCTGTTGGTGGCCCACCCCATCAGGCGCCCACCGTCATAGAGCGCCTCTGAATAGGCTTCATCTGACTGGTCCAGTGAATTGAGAATCCGTTCACCCGGGATGCAGCCACGATAGCCGGCCATACGGCCTTCACGCCCAAGGCGGTTCATGGCAAACCGGGTATCTTCCTGCATGCGCGACAGCGACTCATTGGTCCGGAATGTCTGGCTGGAGCCCAGAAACAGATTGGTGGCGCCGGCCAGCAATACAAGACCCAGCCCCAGGGCGATGACTATTTCGAGCAGGGACAGGCCATGTGCGCGCTTGCGTGCAGCCAGATGTCTGCGTGTGTTCTGTTGATGCCGCCGGGTCATGTGTCGCGTCTCCTTCAAAGCTCTGAACTCAGCTCTACCTGTTCCGAATCTGATGAATCCAGGTCATGCCAGCGGATCCTGACCGTATAGCGGTCATCCGCCCCTCTGATGTCGGCATTGCCATCCGGCAGGTAACAACTGATCTGATTCCGCCATTCCGACAGATCATTGGTGGCCATATCGGCACTCGCGCTCGGGGTCCAGTCCCGCTCACACTCGGGAGGGTCCTCCATGAACGCGGAGACATAGTCCTCGCTATTGGATTTGTTGGCCCGCATACGGTCCATCAAGTCGCTGGCCAGAAAAACCGCCTGAGTGCGGGCACTGGCGTGCTGGTTGCTCTGCATGGCGTTGCCCAGAAGTGCCGCCAGTCCCAGCAGGCCGACAGCCAGGATCATGGTGGCTACCAGAACTTCAATCAGTGTCACGCCGGATGCTCGATGCGGTCGTTTGGTCCAGTTCATGAACAAGCCTCTCTCGTCACATTGGGTCGGCCGGACGGACTGATCTGCACGGTTCGGGCCCGGTCACCTGCGGTGCAGTTCGGTGGCTGAACTGCAAAGGTATCAACCCCGCCGTCGAGTGCGCCCTGGGCATCAAAGGTGACCCGTGTGCCACTTATTTCTCCGAAGTCCACATTGCCGGGCGCTTCAAAGACGCGAACCACGGTGTCATCGGAACAGTCATCGCCCTCAGGGACTACACACCAGCCCACCTGAAAGTTGGGCGCATCACCGTCGTCCGGATCGGGCCGTGCCATGACCCGATACTCGGTGCCGGCCCGCACGGCTTCACTTCTGGCCAGATTGAAGGAGGTCGTCAGATCATTGGTGACAGCACGCACCCGGGCGTTTTCCACCGTGGTTGTCAGGGCCGGGATACCGATCAAGGCAATAATGGCCGCAATGGCAACCACTATCATCAGTTCCAGAATGTTAAACCCGCGCATGTACACGCTCGTGTGCTCCGTCCGTTACCGGTGATCAACTCGATGTTGGCGATATCATACCGAAACGTCAGACAATATCGTGACGGGATTGGCCGAACGGTCGATATTTCGGGATAAACGGCGGGTAAGTTGCGCGGAATGTGAAAGAGTTCGCACTTTCCATCAAGGATGTTACGTGCGCTTAAGCGCCAGGCAGGGGGTGCCCGGTGCGGGTTGGCTGCTACTCTATGGTACGCGCCTCAATGCGCAGCTCTCTGGGAAGACTGAACACCACGTTTTCCGGCGTGCCTTCAAGGTCGGTGACCTCATTGACGCCCTGAGTCCGCAGGTGATTGACCACTTCTTCCACCAGTACTTCCGGGGCCGAGGCACCGGCAGTCACGCCAATGGACTGCTTGCCCGTCAGCCATTCCGGCTGGATCTGCTGCGCACTGTCCACCAGGTGAGCCGGGCAGCCCAAGCGTTCGGACAGTTCCCGCAGTCGGTTGGAATTGGAACTGTTGGGCGAACCCACAACCAGCACCAGGTCACATTCCGCGGCCAGCGCCTTGACGGCGTCCTGGCGGTTCTGGGTGGCGTAACAGATGTCATTCTTGCGCGGCCCCTGGATGGCGGGGAAGCGCTCACGCAGCGCATCGATAACCTGCGCCGTGTCGTCCATGGACAGGGTGGTCTGGGTCACATAGGCCAGTTGTGACGGATCGTCGACCTGCAGGTTGGCGACGTCTTCAACGGTTTCCACCAGATACATGGCACCGCCCTCTCTGGCGTTGAACTGCCCCATCGTGCCCTCCACTTCAGGGTGGCCGGCATGGCCGATCAGGACGCATTCCATGCCTTCGCGGCTGTATTTCATGACTTCCAGGTGCACCTTGGTCACCAGCGGACAGGTGGCATCAAACACCCGCAGACTGCGACGCGCCGCTTCGTCCTGTACGGCCTTGGATACGCCATGGGCGGAGAAGATCACCAGTTGATCTGCCGGCACCTCATCCAACTCATCAACGAAGATGGCACCACGTTCGCGAAGATTGTCCACCACATACCGGTTGTGCACCACTTCATGACGCACATAAACCGGTGCGCCGTATATTTCCAGCGCCCGGTCCACGATATCAATGGCCCGATCCACACCGGCGCAAAAACCTCTCGGATTGGCCATCTTGACCGTTTTGGCGGGGTTCACACTATGGGCAGTCATAACCTTCTCTGTCGCTTGATGCGTGTCAATGGGTGTCGTCGGCGTTGCGGGGGGCCGGCGCCACATCCACAATCCGCACCCGGAAAGTAATGGTCTTTCCGGCCAGCGGGTGATTGAAATCAACGGTAACATAGTTCCCGTCCAGAGACGATACTACGCCCGGCAGCTCGGCACCGGCGGCATCGGCAAAGGACACCACCACACCCGGTTCCAGAACGGTATCCGGCCCGAACTGATGGCGTTTGAAAGACTGCACATTGTCTTCCAGATGAGGGCCAAAGGCCTCTACCGCAGGAATCTCCGTGGTTTGTTCATCACCGGGCTGCAAACCCAGAAGACGTTGTTCAAAACCGGGCAACAGGCTTTCATCGCCCATGACAAAGGTTGCCGGCTGACCTGAAAAATTACTGTCAATCACATCCCCGTCGGCCAGGGCCAATTCGAAGTGCAGGGTCACCTGACTGGTGTCATCAATTACGCTCACGGTACTGCGTCCCCTTTTCAGTTCATTGTTTCCCGTGCGAGAGCACGAAAGCATCAATAATCAACATGATTGCACCGGCCGTAATGGCCATATCGGCCACATTGAAGGCGGGAAACATGTAGTCTTGCCAGTAGAGCAGGATGAAATCTTCCACGTAACCAAAGCGGATGCGGTCGATCACATTCCCAATGGCGCCACCCAGCACCAGTGTCAGGGTTACCGGCATCCACTTCGAGCCCCGCGGCAGTCGCAGCAACCAGATGACAAGCACCACGCTCATGCCCAGGGCCACCAGGGTGAAAAACCAGCGCTGCCAGCCACCGGCGTCGGCCAACAAACTGAAGGCAGCACCGGGGTTGCGGGCATATATGAGGTCCAGAAAAGGCAAAACCACCACCCGGTCACCAAAGGTCAGGGCGGACGAGACCAGATACTTGGTCCACTGGTCCAGTATCACCACGGCCAAGGCTATGAGCAGCCAGATCAACTGATGCGAATTCATTGACCGGACCAACTCATTCCCCTTGCGGCGCAAAGTGCTCACCATCAGGCGTACAGCCTCTGCTCGCCCTGTTCAGCCACATTGGTGACACAGCGGCCACACAACTCCGGATGCTGGGGCTGGGCGCCCACATCCGACCGGTGGTGCCAGCAGCGCACGCACTTGGGCTTGTCCGATACCGTCATGTCGACCTTCAGGCCCTCAATGCCCGTTTCCTGTGCCGAATCAGGTGCGTCCGCCAGAGGCTTGAGGTCAGCAGCCGAGGTGATCAATACAAAGCGCAGCTCGTCACCCAGGTGCGCCAGCGCATCACGCATGTCGTCGTGACAGTACAGGGTCACTTCAGCACCCAGACTGCCACCCTTCATGCCCTCGGCACGGGCCAGCTCCAGCACCTTGTTGACCCCTTCCTTGGCCGCCATGGCTGTTTCCCAGAACTCATCGCCCATTGCCGTGTCATCCGGCAGTTCAGCCAGGCCGTCATACCAGGTATTGAGGAACACGGACTCGGCCTTCTCGCCGGGCATATGCTCCCACAATTCCTCCGCCGTAAAGCTCAGGATGGGGGCAATCCAGCGCACCATGGCATTGAAGATATGGTACAGGGCGGTCTGGGCACTGCGCCGGGCCAGAGAGTCGGTCTGCAGCGTGTACTGGCGATCCTTGATGATATCCAGGTAGAAACCACCCAGTTCCAGTACACAGAAGTTGTGCACCCGCTGGTAGACATTCAGGAACAGATAGTTGTCGTACTGGGTCTCTACCTCTTTTTGCAACTGGGCGGTGCGGTGCACCATCCAGCGGTCCAGCGCCAGCATCTCATCCAGCGGTACAGTATCCCGGGCCGGGTCGAAGCCGTTCATGTTGGCCAGCATGAAGCGACTGGTGTTGCGAATCCGGCGATAGGAATCACCGGTGCGCTTGATGATGTCCTCGGAGCAGGTCATCTCGCCGCTGTAATCGGTGGAGGCAATCCACAGGCGCAACACATCGGCGCCCATCTTGTTGTTGATCTCCTTGGGGTCCACCACATTGCCCAGTGACTTGGACATCTTGTGGCCGTTGGGATCAACGGTAAAGCCGTGCGTCAGCACCTGCTTGTAGGGGGCCTGGTTATTGATGACAATGCCCGTCTTCAGCGAGGACTGGAACCAGCCGCGGTGCTGATCGGAGCCTTCCAGATACATATCAGCCGGGTACTGACCCAGTTCCGGGCGCTTGCGCAGGACACTGTGGTGGGTCACACCGGAATCAAACCAGACATCCAGGGTATCAGTGACCTTCTCGTATTCCCTCGCGTCTTCCCCCAGCAGTTCGTCCGGGTCCAGATCCCACCAGGCTTCCATACCCTCCACTTCGACCTTTTGCGCCACCTGCTCGATCAGCTCGGGCGTGCGCGGATGGATCTCACCCGTGGTCTTGTGCATGAACAAGGCAATGGGCACACCCCAGGTACGCTGACGGGAAATACACCAGTCCGGGCTCTGGTCGATCATGCCTTCCATGCGTTGCTGTCCCCAGGCCGGTACCCAGCGGATACCGGGAATGGCGTCCTGCGCGCCTTTTTTCAGGCCGTTTTTGGTCATGGACACAAACCACTGCGGCGTAGCGCGATAGATGAGAGGTGTCTTGGTGCGCCAGCAATGCGCATACTGGTGTTTGATCTCCGTATGCGCCAACAGCGTATCCGTGCTTTTCAGCCGCTCGATCACCGCCGGATCCACCTTGTACACATGCTGACCGGCAAAGCCTTCGATGTGGTCCCGATAAAGCCCGCCGTCGGTCATGGGGTTGATGGTGTCGATGCCATAGCGCCCGCAGATCAAAAAGTCATCCATGCCGTGGTCCGGCGCGGTATGTACACAGCCAGTACCGGCGTCCAGAGTGACGTGGTCGCCCACCAGCACCGGCACATCGTAGCCGTAGAAGGGGTGACCCAGGGTGATGCGGTCCAGAGCCTTGCCCCGGGCGGTGCCAACGATTTCATACTGGCTCCAGCCGTAACGTTCGGCCAGACCTTCCACCAGTTCCTCTGCCACCACATAATGGGTGCCGTTGGTGGCTACCAGTGCGTAATCCAGTTCTTCGCCCACAGACACCGCCAGACTCGCCGGGATGGTCCAGGGGGTTGTGGTCCAGATCACAACACTGGCCGAACTCGGAGAGGCGACACCAAAGGCGCTCGCAAGGCGCTCCAGGTCTTTTACCGGGTAGGCCACATCAATGGACTGGGAGGTCTTCTCCTGGTATTCCACCTCGGCCTCGGCCAGCGCCGATTCGCCCACCACGCTCCAGTAAACCGGCTTGTACCCCTTGTGCAGATGCCCGTTCTCGATGATCTTGCCCAGCGCCCGGATGATGTCGGCTTCGACCTTGATGTCCAGGGTCAGGTACGGATTGTCCCAGTCGCCGAAAATACCCAGGCGCTTGAAGGACTCGCGCTGCCCGTCAATCTGCTCCAACGCATAATCCCGACACTTCTGGCGGAAGGTCTTGAAATCCACCTTGTCGCCCGCGCGGCCGATCATGGTTTCCACCTTGTGCTCGATGGGCAGGCCGTGGCAGTCCCAGCCCGGCACATAGGGGGCATCGAACCCGGCAAAGGTGCGGGACTTGACGATAATGTCCTTGAGCACCTTGTTCACCGCGTGGCCGATGTGGATATCGCCGTTGGCGTAGGGAGGGCCATCGTGCAGAATGAATTTGGGGCGCCCGGCAGAGAATTCCCGAATTTTCTGATACAGACCGCTCTGCTCCCAATGTGTCAGGCGCTGCGGTTCACGCTTGGGCAGCATGCCGCGCATGGGGAATTCGGTTTCCGGCAGATTGAGCGTGGCTTTATAGTCAGTCATGGCCTTTTATTCATTCCTCTGGCCGGGCGAAAGCCGCCCGAGCGGTTGCGATATCTTGGTGTATGTGTTCTTTCAGATCATCCAGCGAGTCGAACTTGCGAGCGTCTCTTACTTTGTCAATGAACTCCACCGTAATGGCCTGGCCGTAAAGGTCCGGGTTGCAGTCCAGCAGGTGGACTTCCAGCATCGGGCCAAGATGGGCAAAGCTGGGCTTGATCCCGACGTTGGCAATGCCGTTGAGGCGCTCTTCTGAGCCCTCGCGCAGCACGTGTACCCGGTACACACCATTGACCGCGCGCTGGCGATGTCCAATGGCAATGTTCGCCGTGGGGAAACCCAGTGTCCGCCCCAGTTGCTGGCCGTAGATCACCTTGCCGGACATGCTGTAGGGGCGCCCCAGCAGGGCTTCTGCCGTGTCCAGATCGTCGCGTATCAGGGCCTCACGAATGGCTGTACTGCTCACCCGCTGGTCTTTTGCCATAAAAGACCCGGTGCCTTCGGCGCTAAATCCCAGTTCACGGCCCAGACCCTGCAACAACGACAGATCGCCCCGACGACGCGCGCCAAAGCGGAAATCATCACCCACCACGATATGAGCGGCACGCAACTGTCGAAACAATTTGTTCTGGGCAAAGGTTTCCGGCTCCTGAGACGCCAGATCCGCGTTGAAACGCAGCACCCAGACCCAGTCCACGCCCAGGTCGCGCAGGGCCACTACCTTGTCGCGCAGCGACGACAGGCGAGGTGGCGCCTCGTCGCCCAGAAAATATTCCTTCGGCTGCGGCTCGAACAACACCACGGCGGTGTCCAGTTGATGCTCGTCGGCATAAGCCTTGAGCGCACCGATGAGTTGCTGATGGCCCAGATGCATGCCATCAAAGTTCCCCACCGTCACAACCGTCGGTCGATCCGGCGACAGCCTGGGCTGTTGTCCTCTAAGTAATTTCACGGCGGTCCTGCGGTTAAACGGCTCGTCATTATAACGGCCGTAAGCGTTTAAGTGTAGGTACGGAAGCCTCCCGACCCGGCCTTTTTCATCTCAATCGGAAGACAGATGGCGAGGACGCCACCCTGATGCCAGCAGGACGGCTCCATAGGTACCCAGTCCCAGCCCGATCAGGCCACCCAGCCAGAGTACCCGCGCCGGCATGTCAGCCAGCAACCACCAGTTGGCGGCAGGGCTGCTGAGCCAGAGCACCAGCGCCATCACGGTGGCAGACAGTGCAATACCTAGGGTGCGCCGGTCAGTAACCAATTGCAGAGGGGAAAGCAATCCGGCACGGGTCAGCATCCAGGCCAGCAGGCCGGCATTCAGCCACGCCGACATGGAGGTTGCCAGCGCGAGCCCCACGTGCGCCAGAGGCCAGATCAGAATCAGATTGAATACCATGTTGGCCACCAGAGCCGCAGTAGCGATCTTGACCGGGGTCTTCATGTCCTGGCGGCTGAAAAACCCGGGCGCCAGCACCTTGATCAGCATGAAGGCCGTCAGGCCCAGTGTATAAGCCCGCAGACTGGCCGCGCTCTGGGAGACGTCATAGGGTGTCATGGCGCCGTAGAAGAACAGAGTGCTGATGATGGGCTCGGCCAGCACCCACAAGGCCACCGCCGCCGGAATACCCAGCAACAGTACCATGCGCACCGCCCAGGCCAGTGCCTGGCGAAACGCCTTCTGGTCGTCCAGCGCCGACAACGAGGACAACCCCGGCAGCACCACGGTACCGATAGCGATGCCGATCACCCCCAGAGGCAGCTCGGTAAGCCGGTCCGAGTAATACAGCCAGGCCACACTGCCCGCTTCCAGCCAGGACGCCAGCACGGTATCCAGCAACAGGTTGATCTGGCTGACACTCACCGCCAGCATGGCTGGCGCCATCAACTTGAGTATCTTGATCACACCCGGATGGCGCCACTCCCAGACCGGCCGGGGCATCAGTGACAGGCGCATGAGAAACGGTACCTGAAACAGCAACTGGGCCGCCCCGGCAATGAGCACACCCCAGGCAAGAGCATGGGCCGGGGACGCTGTCCAGGGAGTCAGCCAGAAAGCCGCCCCGATGAGGCTCAGGTTCAGCAACAGCGGCGTCAGCGCCGGCACCGCGTAACGGCCATAGGTATTCAGAATGCCGCCGGCAAAGGCCGTAAGAGAAATAAAACCCAGATAAGGAAAGGTCAATCGGATCAGTTCACTGGTCAGCGCCAGTTTGTCCGGGTACTGATGAAACCCGGAGGCGAACACCCAGGCGATGCCCGGAGCAGCCAGCCAGGCCAGAGAACACAACACCAGGAGTGACACACCCAGCACCGCCACCACCCGATTGACCAGTTCCTGAACCGCCGCCAGACCACCCTGCTCCTTGTATTCGGCCAGCACGGGCACAAAGGCCTGGGCAAAGGCCCCTTCAGCAAACAGGCGACGAAAGAAGTTGGGGATCTTGAAGGCCACATAGAAGGCATCAGCGGCATTAGTGGCGCCCAGCAACGCGGCCATGACCACATCACGCACCAGACCCAACACTCGGGAGGTCATGGTGCCGGCTCCGACGATCAATGAACTTTTCAACAACTTAGCGGTAGCCATGAAGCCTGCGATCTGTAGAAAATAAAGGACCGGGCCAGAACCCCCGTAACAGGGCCTGCCCAAAGGTTGTGCAGTCTACTGGAAAGTGGCCGGTTCTGGAAAGTCATTTGACATGAGGCCTGGTACGGCTTAGAATCGCGCGCTCTCAAACTTGAGCATATTTAAAGTAATAGGAGCGCTCGACTGTGGCAAACAACCCTGGTTCTCGTAAACGCGCACGTCAGGCCGTTTCGCGCCGTGCACACAATGCTAGCATGCGCTCTATGGTACGCACGTACGTCAAAAAAGTAGTTGCGCAGGTTAAAGCTGGCAATTACGAGGCAGCCAAAGACGCTTTGTCTGCCGCACAGCCGAAATTGGATGGCATGGCCCGCAAAGGCCTGATCACCAAGAACAAGGCATCGCGCACCATGAGCCGCCTGTCCAAGAAGGTTAAAGACCTGAAGGCCTGAGGCCAGCGACAGGACAAGCCCGTTCAGACAGAAACGGGCCCATAAAAAAAGCCAGCATCAAGCTGGCTTTTTTTATGGGCGGGCAGAATGCGTCGTTGGTCAGAGTGATTCCGTGGTAGTCAGGGCATCCTGAACCGGCATCCACCATTCTGCATCGCCGGACGGCTCCCAGGCACCCTGGGGCCAGCGGATCTGCACCTGAACTTCCGTGCAGTCACCGTGATGGTCTGCCAGGCCCCATTGAACCTGCCATGTATCACCCGGCGTATCGGTAATCTGCTGTTCAATCTGAGAGGACCGGGTCATGCTGGCCGACTCCGTGTGGACGGCGTCGGCTCCCGCCTCGATGCCCTCCAGTAACGTAATGGCGTCAGTTTCAATGATGCGGTCGCGCAACACATCCCAGTCATCGACAATGGTCTGGAACAGGGTCAGGCTGCCGTTCTGCACCACCACCTGCGGGTGAGTCGTCGTACATTCATGGGCCACGGCCCCCGCCGACAGACCAATGCCGACAACGAGTGTGGCGTATCTGCGTAGTGCAATATTCACGGCTTAATCCTCTAGAACGATAAAGGCCGAAGACTAAGCAATGTCTGGGCAGTGGTCAATCGGGGTAATGGGTATGAACACTGTACCATTCAACACCTTTACAGGCCGCGTCAGGACCCGGAGCGTTCGTGCCGCTTGGCCGCTTGCCACAGTGCGTCCAGGTCATCCAGACTGGCGTCTTCGGGCGCCCGTGACTGCTCGCGCAGCGCCTGCTCAATAAACCTGAAGCGTCGGGTGAATTTGTCATTGGTACGACGCAAGGCCCGGTCCGGGTTGAGCTTCAAATGACGGGCCAGATTGACGGTGGCAAAGAGAATATCACCCAGTTCTTCCTCCATGTGGTCCGTGTCTCCCTGCTCACAGGCTGACTGCAATTCATCCAGTTCGGATCGCAGCATGTCCCAGACCGGCTCGGGCGACGCCCAGTCAAAGCCGACCCGGGCGGCTTTCTTCTGCAATTTGGCCGCCCGCTGCACCGCCGGCAGCGCCAGCGGCACATCGTCCAGCACACTGTCTGTGCCTGCCGCACTGGCGTCGGCCGTTCGGGCTTTTTCAGCTTTCTCCGCCTGCTTGATGCGCTCCCAACTGGCGGCAATCTGGGCATCGCTCAGAGGTGTGTCGCCCTGACGACTGGCCAGGGTACCGTCCGGAAACACATGAGGATGGCGCCGGACCAACTTGGCGGTGAGGTCATGCACCACATCATTGAAACTGAAATCACCCTGCTCTTCGGCCATGCGGGCATAGAAGACAATCTGGAACAACAGGTCACCCAGCTCCTCGCGAAGGTGCGTCCAGTCCTGGCGTTCGATGGTGTCCACCACCTCGTATACCTCTTCCAGGGTATGGGGCACGATGGAGGCAAAGGTCTGCTTGCGATCCCAGGGACAGCCGTCCGCCGGATCACGCAGGCGTGCCATGAGGGTCAGCAGGTCGTTTAGATCAAAACTTTCGTCGGCCTGACTCATGAGGGCACCTGAGTGGACACGCGGCGACAGTCCACAATGTTGGGGGTTCGTTCAATCTGGCTGAGCACCTTGCCCAACCGCTCGAGGCCATCAATCTCCAGCGTCAGCCGGATACGTGCCATGCTCTCCGACATGTCGGACAGCGTGTTGGCCGCCAATACGTTCACATGGGCATTGGCCAGCACCAGCATGATGTCGCGCAGCAGGCCGGTCCGGTCATAGGCCTCGATGAGCACATCCACCGGATAGGCGTGGCTGACCTTGCGGCCCCAACTGACTTCTATGATGCGCTCGGGTTCATTGTTGCGCAGCTGCAGCAGGTTCACACAGTCTTCCCGGTGAATGGAGACACCACGGCCCTGGGTGATATAACCCATGATGGCATCACCCGGCACCGGCTTGCAGCACCCGGCAATGGTGGTGAGCAGGTTACCCACACCCAGTATGTTGAGGTCGTCATCCACCGGCCCGGAGTCTTTCGGCGGCTTGACCGGCACCTCTTTCAGGTCCGGCTTGGGCCGCTGTTGGCGCTCCAGGGCGTGCACCACCTGCATCAGCTTGGTGTCACCCGCCCCCACGGAGGCAAACAGCTCATCGGCCGATCCGTGTTTTAGATGCTCTGCCAGTTCCCGATAATCCGGCGCATCCAGACCAAAGCGTTTGATTTCCCGCTGCAGAGCCTGCTTGCCATCAAGGATGTTCTGCTCGCGGTCCTGTGCCTTGAACCAGGCGGCAATCTTGGCCCGGGCTCGCGAGGTGGTCACATAACGCAGATCCGCGTTGAGCCAGTCCCGACTGGGCTGCGCATTCTTGCCGGTAAGGATTTCCACCTGATCACCGATCTGCAGGGCATGCGTCAGCGGCACCATGCGGCCGTTCACCTTGGCACCGCGACAGGCATGACCCACCTCGGTGTGTACCCGATAGGCAAAATCGATGGGGGTGGCCCCCGTGGGCATATCCACGATGTGCCCTTCCGGTGTCAGCACATAGATACGATCGTCGGTGACTTCCCGCTGAATGTCTTCTCCGCCATTATCAATGGCCACCAACTCATCGTGCCATTCAAGGACCTGGCGCAACCAGGCCATTTTTTCTTCGTAACCCTGGCTCGCCGAACGCACGTCCGTGCCCTTGTAGCGCCAGTGGGCACACACGCCCAGTTCGGCGTCGTCGTGCATCTGATAGGTGCGAATCTGGATTTCCACCACCTTGCCTTCCGGCCCCACCACGGCGGTGTGCAGCGAGCGGTAGCCGTTGGGCTTGGGCGAGGCAATGTAGTCGTCGAATTCCTTGGGAATATTGCGCCAGGTTGAATGCACAATCCCCAGCGCGCTGTAACAGTCCCGCACCTCGGGCACCAGGATGCGCACCGCGCGGATGTCATACACCTGAGAAAAGCTGATGTTCTTGCGCTGCATTTTGCGCCAGATCGAATAGATATGCTTGACCCGGCCGTTGACCTCACCGTCGATGCGCGCCTCGTCCAGCTTGCCCTCCAGTGTCTCGATCAGCGACCGGACATAGGCCTCCCGGGCCAGGCGCTTTTCATCCAGCAATCCGGCGATCTTCTTGTATTCACTGGAATAGAGATAGCGGAAAGACAGGTCTTCCAGTTCCCACTTGATGTGGCCGATACCCAGGCGATGCGCCAAAGGTGCATAGATATCAAACACCTCCCGGGCCACCTTGTAGCGCTTGGTGGCCGACGTATCCTTGACCGCGCGAATGGCGCAGGTCCGCTCGGCGATCTTGATCAGCGCCACCCGGACATCATTGATCATGGACACCAGCATGCGGCGTACGTTCTCGCCCTGAGAACCCGTCTGACCGAGTACCGTCTTGTGCGAACCCCGGTGCTTCTGCTGAATCGCCGCCATGCGCAGCACACCGTCCACCAGGCTGGAGACGGACGGCCCGAATTGATCCAGTACCGTTTCCTGCTGCAGTTTCCCTTCGCGCACACTGCGAAACAGGATAGCCGCTTCCAGGGTCTCCTGGTCCATTTTCAGTTCGGCGAGAATTTCGGCCATTTCCAGGCCGGTGCGGAAGCTGCTGGTGCCTTCAGACCAGATATTTTCTGCGGCAATGGCTTCTTCCTCGGCCCGCCGCGCGATGCGACAGGCCCGCAGCAGCTCATCTTCATCGATCACCACAGCCTTTTCCCGCATGCGTTGCATCCACGCATCCAGGTTGACCTGGCCGTCCATGGACAGCGGCTGGTCGTCCCGTACTTTTACCATTTTGACCTCATCACCGGCTTATTGCTCTGCGAATACGCCAGTCGACAGATATCGATCACCACGATCACACACAATGGCGACAATCACGGCGTTTTCAACCTGTTGTGACAAACGCAGGGCGGCAGACACCGATCCGCCGGACGATACGCCACAGAAGATCCCTTCTTCACTGGCCAGGCGGCGCATGGTGGTTTCTGCTTCCTGCTGGTCAATGTCCATAATATGGTCTACCCGGCTGCGTTCAAATATGGCCGGCAGGTAGGCTTCCGGCCAGCGCCGAATGCCGGGTATCTGGGCCCCGTCAGCGGGCTGCAGACCGATGATCTGTACGTCAGGGTTTTGTTCCTTGAGGTACGTCGAAGTGCCCATGATGGTGCCGGTCGTTCCCATGGAGCTGACAAAATGTGTGACGGTACCCCGGGTCTGCTGCCAGATTTCCGGTCCGGTACCTTCGTAATGGGCTCTCGGGTTGTCCATGTTCCCGAACTGGTTCAGCACCACACCTTCACCGCGGGCGGCCATGCTGCCGGCCAGGTCCCGGGCCCCTTCCATGCCATCGGCCTGCGACACCAGCAACAGCCTGGCACCAAAGGCCGCCATGGAAGCCTTGCGTTCGGAGCTCATGTGATCCGGCATGATCAGTACCATGCGATAGCCCATGATGGCAGCCGCCATGGCCAGCGCAATGCCGGTGTTGCCACTGGTGGCTTCAATCAATGTATCGCCGGGTTTGATGTCGCCGCGGCGTTCGGCCTGCTGGATCATGGACAGCGCTGGACGGTCCTTGACCGAGCCAGCCGGGTTGTTGCCTTCCAGCTTCACCAACAGGGTATTGCTCGTCTCACCCGGCAAACGCTGCAGGCGCACCAGCGGCGTATTGCCCACGTAATCTGCAATGGTAGGGTATTCGACCGAGGCCATGCGGGTACCTCTTTGACTGAAAATACTTCTAGTGTATCGGTTTTAACGACGACTGGACAATCCGCACCGGCAATAATCGACTTGCATCGGGCTGTCGAGAGTATTGCCTCACATTGACGGACTGTCAGCGTCTGATTACTCTCATGGGCTTGGGTCTACGGGATTACACGCATTATGCACTCCAGTCTTCATCGACGCCTGCTCCAGATGGCACTGATTCCGGCACTGGTTTTTGCCCTGGTAATGACCACCTATTTCGCCGTCAGCCAGAACTGGCGCGCAGAGCAGGCCTTTGAAGACCAGATAACCGCCCTGACTCGCACCGCCGGCCCTGCCGTAGCGGCCGCCTTGCGAAGCGGTGACAACATGGTACTCGACGACGTTGCCCAGGAAATACTGAATTCGCCGCACAGCCGCTCGGTGTCGGTGCTGCTGGCAGACGGCACGGAACCCTTGCAGCGCGGGGCCGATATCATGCTGGACAACCCCCCTGCCCCGGGCGATGACCTGACAACCCACTGGCAGGATCCCTGGGTGCGGGTCCTGCTGCCGGTGACACTGGATGCCGCCCGCAACGAAGGGCCGGACGCCTGGTTTCAGGTGGACTATTCCACCAACAATATCAAGCTGGACAGCTACCGGCTCACCGCCCTGGGCGCCATCATTGCCCTCACCGGTCTGATCATTGTCTGGCTGCTGACGCTTGGATTGTCCCGGTCCATTACCCGGCCGTTCTACCTCATCATGGATGTGGTCCGAACCATCGCCGACGGACAGCGGGGTCAGCGCATCACCCTCTCGGGTCAGAATGACCTGCAGGCACTGGGTCACGGCATCAATCAGATGGCCGACTCGCTGCAACATGCCCATCAGGAAATGCAGCAGAGTGTGGACCAGGCCACACAGGATCTGCGGGAAACGCTGGAAACGCTGGAGATCCAGAACATCCAGCTGAGTACGGCACGGCGCCAGGCGCTGGAAGCCAACGAAGCCAAGACCCAGTTTCTGGCCAACATGAGCCACGAAATTCGCACCCCTCTGAACGGGGTGCTGGGCTTCGTCAAGCTGCTGGACCGCACCGAACTCACCCAGAAACAACGCGACTATGTCACCACCATACAGCATTCCTCCGAAGGCCTGATGACCATCATCAACGACATCCTGGATTTCCTCAAGCTGGATGCGGGCAAACTGGAACTGGAACGGCGCAGCATGAACCTGCGCGACGTGGTGGAGGATGTACTCGACATCATGGCCCCCATGGCCCATGAAAAGAATCTGGAACTGGCGGCCATGGTCTATGACGACGTGCCGCTGCAGGTCATTGGGGATCCCCTGCGCTTACGCCAGGTCATTCTCAACCTGGTGAACAATGCCATCAAGTTTACCCAGGCGGGTCATGTCGCTGTGCGTGTGGCCTCGGAAGGCCAGCACCGTGATCAGGTCCGTCTGCGGCTGGCGGTCAGCGATACCGGTCCGGGCATACCCAGAGACAAGCAGAAAGCCCTGTTCCAGGCGTTCAACCAGACCGATGCGTCCACCTCGCGCAAGTTTGGCGGTACCGGCCTGGGGCTGGTCATCTGCCAGCGTCTGGTGAATCGCATGGGCGGCAAGATCGAGCTGGACAGCGTCGAACAGGAAGGCTCCACCTTTTCTCTGCTCATGAACTGCGAGCTGGACGCCACCGAGCACACGGAAGACACCAGCGACCTGCTCGCCGGGACCCGCACCCTGGTCTGGGAGCCCAACGAGCTGTCCCGTCTGACCCTGCAGCATCGCCTGGAGAAGTGGGGCATGACGGTGTCCACCCTGCCGGACGTGCCCGCCAGCCAGGCATTCATCGAGCCACTGGATGGCGTCGACACCGTGGCCCTGCTTACCTACGAAGCCCGCCATGCGTCCTGGCTGCGCAACACCATGGAAGCGTGCCAGGCGATGAACATCCCGGTGTTGCTGATGACCTGTCACAACGATGCGTCTGCGGCCCTGCGGCCGCTGGAAGCACTGGCCACGGCAGTGACCACCAAGCCCATGCGCTATCACCGGCTTTACTCCCTGTGTCACCGTCTACTTTCTCCGGAAACCGAAGCCCGCACGCCCAATCCGGTCCGATTGCCCAGAGTGCTGGTGGTGGACGACAATGCCACCAACCGCAAGCTGCTGGTTACCTTTCTGGGTGATTTCGGTATTCAGCCGGATGAGGCAGAAAATGGCAGTGACGCCATGGCCCTGATCAGCCAGCAGACGTACGACCTGGTGTTCATGGACATTCAGATGCCGGTCATGGATGGCGTGACGGCCACCCGGGAAATCCGGCGCCACGAAGCACTCGGACAGCACCTGCCGGTGGTCGCTCTCACCGCACACGCACTGCCCCACGAACGCAACGAACTCATGCAGTCGGGCTTTGATGACTACCTCACCAAACCCATCAGCGAACAGCAACTGACGGACACTATCCGGCAATGGACAGGCGCCGATCTGGGCAGCCACCCCTATCGCCCGGCACCGGTAGCGCCCGGCTCGCAACCGGCCACTGACACCCCGGTGGATTTCCAGCTGGGCCTGCAACGGGCCGGCGGCAAACCGGCACTGGCCCGGGACATGTACGCCGGACTGCTGGAGCAACTGCGGGAGGCCCAGTGGCAACTGTCTCCCATCATGGACGATCAGGATCACGACGCACTGCTCGAGTGGGTGCACGCACTGCACGGTGTCACACGCTATTGCGGCACGCCGGAGCTGGAGCAGGCACTGAGAACCCTGGAAGATGACATCAAGCGGGGCAAATCCGAGCACATACCGGGCGGACTGGAACACCTGCAGGCGGCCATTGATCGGGTCATTGACTGGAGTGATCGGGAGAACTGGGATCAGTGGCTGGAGGAAGCCAGCAGTCCGGCACTGTGAGCCAACAGCGCCTTACTGGATCACCACGAAGGCCACAGCGTACTCGGCCTCATCCGACAGGGTGAGCCAGCAGCGACTGGCGCCCAACTCGTGCAGACGGTCCGCCGCACCGTCATGCAGGGCAACTTCCGGTTTACCCAGTGCATCGTTGGTGATCTCAATGGTCTGGAAGCCCACCCCGGCACGAATGCCGGTCCCCAGGGCCTTGGCCGTGGCTTCCTTCGCCGCCCAGCGCTTGGCCAGAAACCGCATGGGATCGGCATGCGCCGCGAATTGCGCGCGTTCAGACGGCACCAGAATTCGCTCACTGAGCCGCTCACCATGACGCTCCCAGGCTGTCACCATGCGTTCGATACGAATGATGTCAGTGCCTATACCTGTAATCATGCTGACGGCCCCCTGCCTGAATCCTGTGTCTGAAAAAATGCCCGCGACTGCAGAGGCTGGTCACCCAGATGATGTTGCAGTGCCTGGCACAGCACCCGCTTGGCGGCGCGCAGGGTCTGCTTGTCAGCGTAGTCGTTCTGGCCGATCGCTCGAACAAGGGCTCCGGAAAGTGCGCCCGCATGTGTTTCGTCCACGGGAATAAACGCGTTGACCCCATCGAATCGGTACTGCCCAGCAGACCGGATCAGCTCACCTCGGCTGTCACGCTCGAAATCAATGGCAAAGCCCAACTGGGCCAGCAACTGACGCTCAAAGTACCGCAGTTGGGGCTCGATGGGTAGGTCGGCCTGCAAGGACCTGAGGGTGGCATAATAGGTTCCCATGAGTGCTTCGGCAGGCACCCACCGGGGCAGCAGCCGACCACAGAGTTCGTTCAGATAAAGTGCCAGATACGTATTGGAACCACTGAGCCGCAATACCTTGCCCGCCAGTTCGGCGTGGCGCACGGTCTGCCAGTCGGAAGTGCCATGCAACTCCACATGGTAGGGCTGATACAGGTGCAGCGGGTCTTCACCGCGATAAAAGGCAGTGACCTGCCCCTGGGCAGCGGTAAACAGACGCAGCAGGTAGGACTGTTCTCGGTAGGGCGTACGCTGCAGGACAAAGGCATTGACCGGCGGCAGACCAATCATTCGTCCCAATAACCCAGACTGCGCAGGGCCCGCTCGTCATCAGACCAGCCGGCCTTCACCTTCACCCAGAGGTTGAGCATGACCCGCGATTCCAGCAGCTCTTCGATGTCCTTGCGTGCATCCGTGCCGATGCGCTTGAGCTTTTCGCCTTTCTGGCCGATAACGATCTTTTTCTGGCCGTCACGCTCCACCAGGATCAGGGCGTGGATGTGCAATATCCCGTCCTCAAGCTGGAAGCTTTCAATCTCCACCGCAGCGGCGTAAGGCAATTCCTCACCCAGTTGCCGCATGAGCTTTTCGCGCACGATTTCCGCCACCAGAAAACGCTCGGTGCGGTTGGTGACCTGGTCTTCGGGAAACAGATGCTGGCCCTCAGGCAGAGTGCGCATCAGCCAGGTTTCAATGGTTTTCACATTCTTGCCGCGCAGCGCCGATACAGGAAACACCTCGGTAAAGGTTCGCCGCGCACTGAGCGACTCAATGTGTGGCAGCAGCTGAGATTTGTCGTCCAGTTGATCGACCTTGTTCACCACCAGAGCCACAGGCGCGTCGACGCGCTCCAGGTGTTGCAGAACCAACTCGTCCTCTTCAGTCCACTTCAGGCGTTCCACCATGAAGAGCACCACATCCACATCTTTCAATGCGGTCAACGCCGACCGGTTCATGAACTGGTTGATGGCACGATCCACTGGTTTGTGAATGCCCGGCGTATCCACAAAGATGGCTTGGTTTGTGCCCTCGGTGACTATGCCGAAAATACTGTGACGCGTGGTCTGGGGCTTGCGAGAGGTAATACTGATCTTCTGTCCCAGAAGATGATTCATCAGGGTGGACTTGCCCACATTGGGACGCCCGACAATAGCGACAAAGCCACATCGCTGCTGCGTTTCACTGTCACGTGGTAAATCCGGATTCATACTTTCTGCCCCAGTTGTTTCAATGCCGAACGAGCCGCTGCCTGTTCGGCGCCACGCCGACTGGAGCCCGAGGCCTCTACAGCACCCACAACACCGGCCACGCGACATGCCACGGTAAACACCTGGTTGTGTGCCTTGCCCTTCACCTCTGTCACCTCGTACTCCGGCAGCGGATGACTCTGACTCTGCAGATATTCCTGCAGCCGGGTTTTCGGATCCTTCAGGACCAGTTCCGGGTCCATGGCATCCAGTCGTGCCTGCCACCAGGCAAGCACCCGCGCCTGTGCCGTCGCCATGTCAGCGTCCAGGCTGATGGCACCAATCAGCGCCTCCACGGCATCAGCCAGAATGGATGAGCGCTGATGTCCGCCGCTTTTCAGCTCGCCAGCGCCGAGCACCAGAAAATCACCCAGATCAAATTCCCGTGCCACATCGGCCAGGGTATCACCCCGGACCATGGCCGCACGATACCGACTCAGGTCACCCTCGGTGGCTTTTGGGAACCGCTCGTAAAGCGCCTGGGCAATGGTGCAGTTGAGGATGGCATCGCCCAGAAACTCCAGACGCTCGTTGTTGGTCGTGCTGGCACTGCGGTGGGTCAGTGCCTGCTGCAGCAAACGGGGTGACTTGAAGGTGTATGCCAGGCGCTGTTGCAGGCGAACCAGATCATTGTCGGACAGGATCATTCGGCAGGAAAACTCTCATTGAAGGACACTACCGCGTCCACGTTATACATTACAGGCACCCGGCGCTCGTAGTTGAGATGAATCTGCATCGGCTCGCGTCCCTCGAAGCTGAACACGTCATTGTCCAGATGCACCTGATTCACCCGTGCTCGACGCTGGAACTGTTCCAGGAACGCATGGCGGTCGAGCTCGTCTCCGGCCTCTTCCACCAGAGCGTTGACAATTGACCGGGTATAGAAATGATCTACATAGATGGGTATCAGGCGCACAGCCAGATTGATAAAAAACACCAGGACTGCCAGCAATAGCAGCAGAATCAGTTTGGATGTGCCCTGTTGTGTTTTCAAGCGTCCCGCTCTGTGCATACCCTGTCACCCTAGTGAATCGGACCGAATCGACTGAACGATGGCAGGCTGAACAGGCTGGGCCAGTACATCCAGCGCAGCACCGCCTTGCCCTGAAGCTCGCGACCATCAACAAAGGGACTGGTGCCGTATTGCGGTTCCCAGAAGCGCGAGTCCAGTGAGTTGTCTCTGTTGTCACCCACTACAAAATAGTGCCCCTCGGGCACCTGAGTATCAAGTGCCGGCCAGTTGGGTGCCGGACTGTTTTCTATCTGATAGACATCATAGCTGTAGTCGCCCAGAGTCTCTTCGTAGGTACGGACCACACGCCCGTTTTCCTGACGCTCGGACAGAAACACCCGCTCGATCAGTTCACCGTTTACCCACATGTCACGGCTCTGGTAGTCATAGCGGACATGGTCACCGCCGGTGGCCACCACCCGTTTTATGTAGTTCTGGTTATCCCTGTGCGGCGGCGTAAATACAATGACTTCGCCCGGCTGCGGGTTGCCAAAATCTGTTAGCTGGGTCTTGATTACCGGCAAGCGGAAACCATAGGAGAATTTGTTGACCAGCAGGAAGTCGCCCACCAGAAGTGTCGGCCGCATGGATTCCGAAGGAATCTGATAGGGTTCGAACAGGAAAGAGCGGATCACCACCACCAGTGCCAGCACCGGGAAAAACGTGCGGGAGTATTCGACAACCGTGCTGTCGGTCTGCACATGGCGCACTGCGTCTTCATCCACCAGGGCCGCCGCGATGCGTCTTCGCACCGGGCGCATCAGGATCAGATCCAGCAGGGCCACCAGACCGGCAAACAGAGTGCCGAGAATCAACAGCAGCGCCAGATCCCGGTTCGCCTGCATGGCAGAATAGATCACCACCACAATCAGCGGCAGTCCGACCACCTGCAACGGGTGTGTCCAGGGTCGACGACGCAGCAGGGCAATGGCGTCTGCATCACGCTTCAGAGTCCCCTGGGCCACCGCTACATCAAGCCGACGCAAACGAATGCGTTCAAACACGAATATATCAACCAACCAGAATGCGGCCAGCAGAATCAATACCCAGGCAGACAGTTCAAACACAGCGTATCCTCTCAGTTATCAGCTTTTAGCACAGCAAGGAATGCATCCTGTGGAATTTCCACATTGCCCACCTGCTTCATGCGTTTCTTGCCCTGCTTCTGTTTTTCCAGCAGTTTCTTCTTCCGGGTTACATCGCCGCCGTAGCACTTGGCGGTTACATTCTTGCGCAGTGCCTTCACTGTCGTCCTCGCCACAACCTGACGCCCAATGGCAGCCTGAATGGCCACATCAAACATCTGACGGGGAATCAATTCCTTCATCTTTTCGCACAGGGATCGCCCCCGTGACTGCACCTGGTCGCGGTGCATGATGACCGCCAGGGCGTCCACCCGGTCGCCGTTCACCAGAATGTCGAGCCGCACCATGGGGGCGGCCTGGTAGCGCTCAAAGGCGAAATCCAGGGACGCAAACCCGCGACTCACCGACTTCAGTCGATCAAAGAAATCCATGACCACTTCATGCATGGGCATATCGTAGACCACGTTCACCTGATTGCCGGTAAACTGAAGATCCACCTGAATACCGCGCTTTTCCGTGCAGAGCGTGATCACATTGCCCAGAAATTCCTGGGGCACCAGAATCTTGGCCCGCACGATGGGCTCGCGAATCTCCTCAATGGCCCCCGGATCCGGCAGGCGGGACGGGTTGTCGATATGAAGCAGTTCACCGTCGGCTTTTTGCACTTCGAACACCACGGTGGGCGCCGTGGTAATCAGATCAAGGTCGTACTCCCGTTCCAGACGTTCCTGAATGATTTCCATGTGCAGCATGCCAAGGAAGCCGCAACGAAAGCCGAAACCGAGGGCATCGGAACTTTCCGGCTCGTAGAACAGAGACGCGTCGTTCAGGGCCAGTTTTTCCAGCGCATCGCGAAAATCTTCGTAGTCGTCGGAGTTGACGGTAAACAGACCGGCATAAACCTGCGGTTTCACCTTCTTGAAACCGGGAATCTGGGGCACATCCGGTGTCTTGGCAGAGGTAATGGTATCGCCCACAGGCGCGCCGTTGATGTCCTTGATGCCGGTAACGATAAACCCGACTTCACCGGCCTTGAGTTCCTGGGTGAGCGTTCGCTTGGGGTTGAAAATACCCAGTTCGTCGACACCGTGGGTGCGCTGAGTGCTCTTGATATAGATTTTCTCGCCACGCCGCAGACGACCCTGGCGAATACGCACCAGAGACACCACACCGAGATACTTGTCAAACCAGGAGTCGATAATCAGGGCCTGCAGATCGCCCTCGATATTACCTTTGGGGGGCGGTACACGCCTCACCAGCTCTTCCAGTACATCCTCTACGCCCATGCCGCTTTTGGCGCTGCAACGCACAGCATTGGTGGCCTCGATGCCGATGATGTTCTCGATTTCTTCCGCCACACGTTCGGGTTCCGCCTGCGGCAGATCAATCTTGTTCAATACGGGGATGACTTCCAGGTCCTGCTCGATAGCGGTATTGCAGTTGGCCACGGACTGGGCTTCCACACCCTGAGCCGCGTCCACCACCAGCAAGGCCCCCTCGCAGGCAAACAAAGAGCGTGAAACCTCGTAGCTGAAATCGACGTGCCCCGGCGTGTCGATAAAGTTCAACTGATACAGCCGCCCGTCACGCGCCCGATAGTCCAGGGTCACGCTCTGCGCCTTGATGGTAATGCCGCGCTCGCGTTCCAGGTCCATGTTATCGAGCACCTGCTCTGCCATCTCACGATCTGTCAGGCCACCACAGACCTGAATAAACCGATCTGCCAGAGTCGATTTACCATGGTCGATATGGGCAATGATGCTGAAATTCCGGATATGGGAGAGGTCGCTGTTCTGTTCACTCACAAATGGTCAATCCTCAGTCGTACGTCGGTACCGCAGGGCGTCGACAGGCCCAACTACGGGGTTCGCTCAGAAAGTTGGCAAACGGGTGAGGATTCTACTCAATTGTGCGGAAAAAGGCTATGTGTGAGCCCGGTTCTGCCAGCACAGGGCGAACCGGGTCACACTCCGGCGCGTCTGATACACGCCGGAGCAGGGAGAGATCAGGTCAGACCGATGGAAATGAACCGGGTGGTACCGTCACGCACGATGCGCATGGCAATTCGACGCCCCTCGGGCAAACCGCTCACCGTGGTCTCGAAATCTTCCACTGTGGTGACGAACTGCCCATGAATCATGGTAATGATGTCACCTTCGCGCAATCCGGCTTCCCGGGCCGGCCCTTCCAATACATCGGTGACGAACACGCCGCCATCACCCAGCGCCCGGGCTTCGTCCGTGGTCAGTTCACGGACCCGAATGTTCAGCACGTTGCCAGCTTCCTGTTCCGGCTCTGGTTGCGCCTGGCCGACGATCGTCCGTTCGTCCTGGGGCAGCTCACCCACCTCCAGCGGCACGGTGATCTCCTCACCATTGCGCAGCACCAGCAGATCCACTTCCGTACCGGGACGGGTCGCACCGACCATGGGCGCCAGGTCAGAGAATCGAGTTACCAGGCGGCCGTCGTATTCAAGGATCAGATCGCCCGGCTGCAAGCCGGCATCCCGTGCCGGCGTACCGTCGTAAACCTGAACCACCAGGGCCCCCACTACCCGATCCAGCCCAAAGGATTCAGCCAGTTCCGGATCATCGTTGAAGCTGTCGTCCATGGCGATGCCCAGCCAACCCCGGGACACGCTGCCGTTTTCTCTCAGTTGCTCGACAATATCCACCACCAGATTGGAGGGAATGGCAAAGGACATGCCCATGAAACCGCCAGAGCGGGTGTATATCTGGGAGTTGATGCCGATGACCTCGCCGCCCCGGTTGAACAGCGGGCCGCCGGAATTACCCGGATTGATGGCCACATCAGACTGGATAAAGGGCACATAGCGTTCACCCAGGCTGCGGCCCTTGGCGCTGACAATGCCCGCGGTGACGGAATAGTCCATACCGAAGGGCGCGCCGATGGCCAGGACCCACTCACCCACATTCAGGGCATCGGAGTCGCCCATTTCGACATAAGGCAGATCACTGGCGTCCACCTTGATCAGAGCGATGTCGGATTGCTCATCCGTACCCACCACTTCGGCATGAAAGATGCGATGATCACTGGTGCGCACACGGATGTTTTCGGCGTTGGCAATGACATGGTGATTGGTTACCACATAGCCGTCATCCGATATGATAAAGCCGGACCCCTGAGAGTTGCGGGGTCGCTGCTCCGGCATGGGAGGCATCTGATCACCGAAGAAGTGCCGGAACAGATCGGGCATTTCACGTTCCCACTGCTCCATCTGTTGACGCTGCTGGTCAGAGCTTACCTCGGCTTCAACACGCACGACCGTGGTCGAGTGTTCCGCCGCCAGATCGGAAAAATCCGGCAGATAGTCTCTGGCGTTAGCCACGCCCGCCATCAGACACAGCACCAATACCAGACTGCCTATTCGCATGAACGACTGCATTCTTACCTCCAGTTCACTACGGGGTGTCGCCTGCATGCTGAATGAGGGACCGCCTCCCGCTAACGAGTCGATGAATGTTTCATTATGGTTCTAATGATGTGTGGGTACGCACCCTGCAAGCTTACCTTGGCGCGTTTTACAGTACTTTTACCGCTATCGTGTCGTCTCCCGAAACCGCGCTCGACTCGGTGACCGTGCGCAGTATTCTGGGCCGCCAGCGATCATCCCGTTGCCAGCGACTCTGCTGTCGCCGGACATACAGCAGGCTGAGAGCGAATCCGCTCATCCCTCCAAGCAGCGCAGCAACGTCCGATCCGGTGAGTGCCTGCAGGGCCACCGCCGCAACAATGAGGGCCAGTACCGGCGCCAGATAAAGCCAGAAAGCACCGGCCAGCAGGGAGGTTTCGGGAATTCCCAGGCGTACGGTATCGCCCACACTGGGCGTCAGGTCGGTCTGCACCGGCAACCGGTTGCGCTGTGACTCCGCGTTCCGGCTCAATACCCGGGCCATGAGTGGCTGACCACAACCGGCGCGGGCGGAACACTGGCCACAGGCGCTCTGGCGCATGGTTTCCACCCAGACCTGACCCGGCTCCACCGACACCACTTTTGCATCTTCTTCAATCATAGCGAATACACCGACCACGCTTGCGCCAAATTACTTTAGCACAACTGGACCATTCATTAAGCGCAGTTTTTTTACCCGGCTTCTGGTTCCCGCGCCACCGGGGTGTTTATACTAGCAATAACACCATGAACCCTGCCCCGACACACAAGGCGCTATATGACCGACTCCTCCACTTTTGATGTACTCGTGATCGGCACGGGTGCCGCAGGCATGACGCTGGCCCTGAGCCTGCCCGAGCATCTGTCCGTCGGTCTGGTGAGCAAGGGCGACCTGGGTGGCGGCAGTACCGAATGGGCGCAGGGTGGCGTTGCCGCCGTGCTGGAAGCCGGTGACTCGGTGGACAACCATATTCGCGACACTCATGAAGCCGGCGCCGGGCTTTGCCACGACGACACGGTGCGCTACACCGTTGAGCACAGCGCAGAGGCCATTCGCTGGCTACTGGATCTGGGCGTTCCCTTTACTCAGGATGCGGCCTCGGCGGTGGGCTATCACCTGACACAGGAAGGCGGGCACAGCCACCGCCGCATCATTCATGCGGCAGATGCCACCGGTCAGGCGATCACGGACACCCTGACCCAGGCCGTGCTGGCGGCCAGCCATATCACCCGTCTGAGCCACCACACAGCGGTGGACCTGATTACTTCCCACAAACTGGAACTGGACGGCGACAACCATTGCCTGGGGGCATATCTGTATGACCAGAACGCCGACCGCGTTGTCAGTTGCCGGGCCCTGCACACTGTGCTCGCCACTGGCGGCGCCAGCAAGGTGTACCTCTATACCAGCAACCCCGACGGTTCCACTGGCGACGGCATTGCGATGGCCTGGCGGGCCGGCTGTCGGCTTGCCAATATGGAATTCAATCAGTTCCATCCCACCTGTCTGTACCACCCCCATGCCAAGTCGTTTCTGATTTCCGAAGCCTTGCGTGGTGAAGGCGGCAAACTCCTGCTGCCCGACGGTCAGCCGTTCATGGAGCGCTTCGATCCCCGCGGCGAACTGGCTCCCAGGGACATTGTGGCCCGCGCCATCGACCACGAGATGAAACGCCTGGGGGCAGATCATCTGTATCTGGACATCAGCCACCGGCCAGCGGATTTCATCGCCGAACACTTCCCCACTATCATGGAACGCTGTGCCCGTTTCGGCATCGATATCACCCGTGAGCCCATTCCCATCGTACCGGCCGCACACTACACCTGTGGTGGCTTGGTCACCGACCTGCATGGCCAGACTGACCTCAGGCACCTCTACGCCATTGGCGAGTGTGCCCATACAGGCCTTCACGGCGCCAATCGGCTGGCCAGCAACTCTCTGCTCGAGTGCCTGGTGTTCGGCCGCGCAGCCGCCGCTCATATCACCCATGCGGCGCCCGAACCCAGGGAGGCAAAGATCCCGCGCTGGGACGAAAGCCGAGTCACGGATTCGGACGAGGACGTGGTCATCTCCCACAACTGGGAAGAGGTACGGCGTTTCATGTGGGACTATGTGGGCATCGTGCGCACCCACAAGCGCCTGTTGCGGGCCCGACACCGGGTGGATCTGCTGAAGGCGGAAATACACGAGTTCTACAGCAACTATCGGATCTCCAATGATCTGCTGGAGCTGCGCAACCTGGTCGCCATTGCCGAGGCCATTATCGAATCAGCCATTCAACGACCGGAGAGCCGGGGCCTGCACTACACTCTGGATTATCCCCAGCGATCCGAGGCTCCGGCAGACACCATACTGCCCGGAAAACTCAATGTGCCGAGCGATCAGGAAGCCGTCGACCCAACCCGCGTCAAGAGCGAGTCGCAGGCACACTGAACCGTGCGCAAAGATTGAGGCGACGCCATGCCTGGCTCGAACACTCGTCCGAGAATAACCAGAGGCGGCGCCCCGGGCGCCAGGGCAAAATCAACAGACCGGGCAGAACAGCCGGCTGACCCGAAGAGGAGAACAGCACCTGTTCTCTTGGGTGATCTGCGTCAAAAGACAGAAACCAGCGACCTGATACTATCTGGATGTATCCCGCCCGGGCTGACGGCCAGGCCAGCGCCCGCCACCCCAGCCAGGCGACTCCCACCAACAGAGCCTGAACCAGCCACCCGGCCCGACCCGGCACTACGAAGGCACCATGGATGAACCAGAGGCTAATACCGGTGACCAGACAGAGTGCCACTATCGCCCTCTGGCAACGACGACGGACAGCCCCCGGCGTGACACGAAACATCAGGGCCGGGGATGGTCCAGAATCAGGGTAACAATGCGGGCGAGACCTGGCTCCGTGGCCTCAACCCGGCGCATCAGAAGATTGTACATATCCTGATCTTCCATCTTGATGAAGGCTTCATACAATAACTGATCGGCCGGGGCCAGCGTCGGATACGCTTCCTGCACAAAAGGGACCAGCAGAAGGTCCAGCTCACGCATGCCCCGTCGGCTGTGCCAGAACAATCGGTTGAGTTTTTCTTGCGCTGTCATAAATACGACCTGAATCTTGAGACGGGCTGTGAGAACACCGCCAGAGCCAGTAATACGGTTTTTACGCGCACCCCGGACCCATGGCAATTGAATTGTGTCGAACCAGCCCCATAATTCAAGTCACGGAGCTTGACCGACACGGTATTCTAGATCACAGCGCTGATCGGCACCAGACCAGCGTGTGTGTGCTTGCTCAATCACGCCAGACAGGAGATGACACCCGGTATGACCACCCTCGCCTCACCACTGGAAACCCGCGGCATTATCCGAGTACAGGGGCCCGACAGTCAGAAATTGTTGCAGGGGCAATGCACGGCCGACGTGCAGTCCCTGAACCCGGGCGAATGGCTTCCAAGCGGACTGTGCACTCCGAAAGGCCGGCTCTATGCCAACTTCTATCTGCTGGCACTGGATGCCGAAACGTTCTGGCTGGTCATGCCACGATCCAATATCGAGTCGACCCTGTCTCGTCTCGGCAAGTATGCCGCCTTTTTCAAGACAACGCTCACCGACATAAGCCAGCACTGGCATGGCCTGGCGCTGCAACAGGCAGGGGCCGAGTCCGTGCCTGCACTGCCGGGCCTGATGCATCTGAAGGCCACCGACGACTACCTGATCATGGGCGTGTCGGATGAACAACATCTGTTGTGGCTCAACCCCCTGGCCGAGACCGCTTACGAGGAACGACTGCAAACCCTGGAATCCCGTGCCGAATTCCTCCCGGAATCAGCCTGGGACCTCTGGGAGACCCGCTACGGGCTGGCCTGGATAACACCGGATACCGCCGAAACCTTTGTCCCCCAGGTGCTCGCCTGGGACAAGCTGGGTGGTGTCAGCTTCTCCAAGGGCTGTTACACTGGCCAGGAAGTCGTGGCACGCCTGCACTACAAGGGTGCCAGCAAGAAAACACTGCGTCGGATCAGCGGCTCGGGGCAGCCCCCGGCCGCACTGCTCACCGTCACTGACGAGGCCGGGCAGTCAATCGGGCAGATCGTGCGTACGGCAGCCGATGGCACGGGCTGGCAAGGGCTGGCAGTGATCAACCTGAAAGCAGAAGGAACCGAATCGGCCCTGGTCGACGGACAACCAGTCAGCCTCGGCACCTGGGTGGATACGGAACAGAATGGAGACAAGGAGCACAGCAAGACCCATGGCGAATCTGGTTGAGGTCATTCACAATGACATACTGCAAAGCCTGAGCGAGGATACGCTCACCCTGCCCACGCTGCCGGAAGTGGCCCTCAGAGTGCGGGAAGTGGCAGAAGATCCGGAGGCAGACATTGCGCAACTGACGCACACCATCAGCCAGGACACGGCTCTGACTGCGCGCATTCTGAAAATATCCAACTCCCCGCTGTTCCGCGCTCACCAGGAAATCGGTGATCTCACGCACGCCATCAGTCGGCTGGGCATGAACTACACCGCCAATCTGGCAGTCGGCCTGGCCATGGAGCAGATGTTCCAGGCAACCTCGGATCTGATCGAAGAGCGGATGCGGCACAACTGGCAGACCACAACCCAGGTGGCGATCTACGCCGCCATCCTGTCAAAGCGCACTGACATTTCCCCGGATGAAGCCACGCTCGCGGCACTGCTCCACCGTATTGGCGTGCTGCCCATCCTCAGCTACGTGGAAGAACGGGAACCCGCCGGGATGGATGGCATCCACCTGGACAAGCTCATTACCCACCTGCACCCCAGACTGGGAACCGTGATATTGCAGCGGTGGCACTTCCCGGAGGCACTGGTTGAGGTCCCGAAAGCCTATCGCACGCTCAGCCCCATCAAGGGACGCATCACCCATGCCGACCTGATCACGGCCGCCAACCTGCTCATGTCCGCCGACCAGAGCAATTCGTTTGGCCGGGCGGACTGGCACAAGGCGCCTGTTATCGAGGCGCTGAATCTCCCTGCAGACAGGGACCATGACGTGATCCAGTCAATTCACGCCGAAGTGGCCGATTACAAGGGGCTATTCTGATTGCGTCGGACCGGAGGCCTGCTCGAGCGTTGCGAGAATCGTCAGCGCTTGCTCACGCTGATCGCCGCAGACCGCATGATCGGCCTGGAACTCGGCACAGACATCCGGGCGTTCCGGCTGACCGAACAGAGCGCACAGGTTATCGTCGGTAAGCTGCACGCAACGCACCCCCGCAGGCTTGCCATGGGGCATGCCGGGTATGGGCGACGAGATGGACGGTGCAATACAACAGGCACCACAACCCAGGCGACACGGCATGGATTCCGGCATAAACTGACTCTCCTCGCTACCAACGCAAACCAGACCACATGTATTGGCCAACCACTATGAAACTCTATTATCGCACACAGGGTGAAGGCACCCCAATCATCATCATTCACGGACTGTTTGGCGACGGCCTCAACTGGGGCGGCGTTACCCGAAAACTGAAAGACCACTACCGGCTCATCCTGCCCGACATGCGCAACCACGGCCGCTCCGGGCAAGACGACAACGACAGCAGTTACCCCGGCATGGCCGGTGATGTGATTGCCCTGATGGATGAACTCAACCTGGCCGACGCGCACATTGTGGGCCACTCCATGGGCGGCAAAATCGCCATGACACTGGCGCTGACTGACCCTGACCGCGTCCGCAGCCTGACTGTCGTGGACATTGCGCCCAAAGCCTATCCCGAAGGTCATCGGGACGTATTTGCCGGTCTGCAGGCCGTCGCAGACGCCCGACCGGAAACGCGCCAGCAAGCCGACGAACTGCTCAGACCCCATCTGGAGACAGATGCCATTCGCACCTTCATTCTGAAGAATCTGGAACGTGACGGCGACCACTTCAAGTGGCGACTGAACTGGGAAGCCCTGTATCGGCATTATGGCGACCTGAGGGACTTCCCCCTGGCCAACCAGTCCCCTGCACCGTCCTATGAAGGCCCGACACAGTTTCTGGTGGGCGGCGACTCCGACTACGTCGGGGCCGATGACCAGGACAGCATCAAGGCCTTCTTCCCCCAGAGCAAGGGCCGGGTCGTGGGCGGCACCGGCCATTGGCTGCATGCCGAAAAGCCCGACCTGGTGGCCCGCTGGATTGATGACTTCATTCGTCAGTCCGACGAGCCCGGGTAACCTGAACAAAAAAAACCGGGCCAATTGGCCCGGTTTCAGTAGCAAAGGGTTGGACGAACTCAGTCGTCCGCCTCGTCAAAGTCACCCTTGTGTTTCGGGTTGGTGCGCGCCTTGCCGGGATCAACGCCAGGTTGCTCGGGCTGGCGTTCCTGCTCCAGACGAATAGGCGCCGCCGGTGCCGTACCGTCCTTGTCCTGTCCGAAGTAGATGGTGGTGTGCGGGAACGGAATCTCGATGCCTGCGGCATCCAGATGCTGCTTGACCAGCCGGTTGTAGGCACGACCCACAGCCCACTGCACGCCCGGTGCCGTCTTGATGCGCACGCGCACGTTCACCGAACTGTCAGCCAGTGCGGTCACACCATGAACCTCGAGTTCGTCGGACAACAGGTTGTCCTGGTGCTCCGGATCGGTTTTCAGCTCTTCGAAAGCTTCACGCAGGCGCATGATCACTTCGTCCGTGTTCTCCCGATAGGCGACACCGTACTCGCCCACGTGGAAGGCGAAATCACGCATGTAGTTGGACACGCTGTCGACCGACGAAAACGGAATCATGTGGTAAGTACCCGACAGGTCGCGGATACCCAGAGACCGAATGGTCAGCTTCTCCGCCACCCCGGTTATACCACCGGCCGTGACCACATCACCGGCATTGATGGCATTTTCCATCTGGATGAAGACACCGGTAATAATGTCCTGTACCAGTTTCTGGGCACCGAAACCGATGGCCAGACCCAGCACACCGGCACCTGCAATCAGGGGCCCGATATTGATACCGATCTCGGCCAACACGATCATCAGAGTCAGGATGATCAGCGCCACAGCGATGGCATTGCGGAAGATGGTCAGCAGGGTCACTTCCCGAGCAGACGGTTCACGACTGTCGGAATCAGGGTTGAGGCGATGCTCAATCCAGCTGGCAATCACGATCCAGAACGCTTTCACGGCCAGCAGAATCAAGCCGACGGTGACCACCTTGAGGATAAAGGCAGTACCGGTTTCGGACGCCAGCCACTGACCCAGATTGAACAGACCCCAGGCATCCAGAATCACGGCAACCACGATCACCATCACCATGACATGAATGACTTTCAGGACCAGAGGAATAAAGCCGTTCAGGCGTTCTTCCAGCATGGGAAACTTCTGCTTGTGCTCATCGGAAATATGCACCTGGGCACTGACGATCTGGGCCAGGACCACCGAAAAGAATACGCCGGCGCCGATCGCGACCAACATTTGCACAGTCGCCTGCAGCATGATGGGAAGGGCATCCTCCGGGCGCACCATGGTGACCAGGGTCAGAGCCGCGAAATAGGCAATGGCCAGCAGGTGCCAACTGCGGGCCAGCAGCTTGGTGGCGAACCGGATACCGCCATTGCCGGACTCGTCAGCGGCCGAATTCAGCTTGTCAGACACCTTGCTGCGATTCTGCAGGATGATGATCAGCGCATAGAGGAAGGCCACCAGCATGATCACCAGGGTGACCAGGGCGCCTACCGCTGGCGACAGGTTGGCACTGGCTATGGGAGCAACCAGCATGACGCCGTAACCGATAAAGGAACTCAGACGCGCCAGCCACGCATTCCAGTACACCGCATCTTCAGCGCGTATGGGTATCAACCGCAGGCCGTCATCGCGCGAGGCGAAGACAATACGTATCAGCGCCTTGAAGACTTCAATCATCAGGAAGGCATTCAGAAAGAGCGACTCACGTGCCTCCATCTCTCCGGCACCACCGACGACAAAGAGTGCGATGGCATAACCGGTCACCCAGGCCAGTGCCACCACGATAAAGTCAACACCGGCTGCGCCCACCACAGCCACCGACCGGCGCAGCAAGGCACTGCCCTGGGCAGGCTTCTGGGCCCAGACACTGAAGCGGTGGAACAACGGGCGCGCAAGCCGTCTCAGCATCAGAAACACAATCAGGGTGGCTACAATCACCAGTACCAGATTCAGCCCGCCGTCGGACAAGGCCGCATAGTCGACGGGTTGTTCCTGAGAACCGAGATCCGACAACGCACTCAGCGCTGCGCCCAGATCGGACACCAGACTTTGTGCATAGGTCTGGGTGGTGTCGGCCAGGACACGGGAAAAGGGAACCGGCGCGTCGTCCTCGGCGGAGGCCAGGGCTCCCCCCTCGGCCGCAGAGGCGGATCGAAGATTGTTGATCAATTCAGCTCGGGCGGTATCGTCTTCAAGAATGTCAGCCAAGCGTTGCTGCGGCGTTTCCGACTCCTGGGCCAGAGCCGTGCCAGGGAGCATGAAAACAGCCAGCAGGCATGCCAGACCGACCCGTACCAGGGATTTCTTCAGGGGGAGTCCTCGCAAACCACTTCTCCTTTTCCACACCAGGGTGTAATTCTATGTATTTTTGAACTTTTGATACGGGGCAGGATGGCGCTCAGATCAGGCCAAGGCCGTAACTGCCCAGCACGATGTAGCCAATACCGGCCAACGACTGCAACATGCAGCTTTCAGCGTAGGCCGGTGCCCGGTTTCTGGCCAACCCCCATTGCAGCCAGCCCACGGGCGGCACGGTCGACAGGGCAATGCCGAGGAATAACTTGACTTGTTGTCCGGGTTTCGCATTCGGTGCTGCCTTGACGGTGAGAAAACATATGACGGTCAACAGCAGGATATGCAGCAACAAAAAACCGATCGCGGTGAGCATAAAAGAACGTCCTATCGAATGATTGCCATAAATTCGCTCTATGGATAGTAGTTCAACATGCCCCGACCATGACAGACCGGATCTGCATTCGGGGCAATCTGCACCGCTCTGCAACACGTAAACCTTCATTGAACCTGCATCCAATCAATGGCTAATTGCACGAGAAGAGCATCCCCCGTCATGACCCGCCGACGTTCTCTTACAAGCCTGATCCTGGCAAGCGCCCTGCTGCTCACCGCCTGCGCCCAGCATCTCAATCTCCCGGAAGATCGTCAGTCCAGCGTGCCGCGAACCGGCTTCGAAGTGACACGTGACCTGACCATCAGCCCGGAAGACTGGCCGCAGACGCTCTATGCCGATCTCTACGAGCCGCAGAATTCGGACGCACATCGACCGGCCGTACTCATGGTCCATGGAGGTGGCTGGGAAGGTCGATCGCGCGGCGACATGAACAGAATGTCCCGGGCGCTTGCACGGGCCGGGTTCGTGGTGCTCAACGTGGATTACCGGTTTGCCCCGGAATATCCCTTTCCTCATGCGCTGCATGACGTCCAGATCGCCATGCACTGGCTGCATGACCAGGCATCGGACCTGCACATCGACCCTGACCGCATCGGCGCTGCCGGTTTCTCCTCGGGCGCGCACCTGGTCAGTTTGATGGCCATGGTGGCCGGTCAGGACGGGCCGCTGGATGCGCCCTACGGCGGCGAACGAACCCGCCCCTACGCCCTGGTGGCGGGCGGTACACCCAGTGACTTGCAAAAGTTTGCTGACGGGCGACTGGTGGAGCAGTTTCTCGGTGGCACCCGGGCCGAAGTGCCGGAACAATACGCTCTGGCCTCTCCGGTCGAGCACGTTCACCCGGATGCACCCCCTGTCTTTCTCTTCCACGGCACCTGGGATCGCCTGGTACCACCTGATCATGCGACGGATTTTCTCGCGCAGTTGGAGGAGCAGGGAGTGCAGGCTGAACTGTTCAAACAGCGCCTGCGCGGTCACGCCACCAGCCTTTTTCTGGCCGGTGATGCGACCCGTGCCGCGATACGATTTCTGAGTTCGGTCAGCGCACCGGGTTCTCCGGACCCCGACCCCGATAGGCCTCAATAAAGGCCGCCATGGCCGCCTGATCAAAACTGTCCAGGCGCAGACGATGGTTCCAGGCCGTCAATACCACGCCCTCGCCCAGACCGGCATGGGGTACGGCATTGACCGCTGACCAGGTGCCGTCGTAAAACGATGTCCAGCTTCTGAGCACGGCTTCATTGTACTCACTGAGCTGGTCATAGTAGACATTGATATTGCCATGTTCGATGGCGTGGACCAGAGCCTCGTTAGGCTGCTCCTGAGTGTAGAACCCGGGCGGTGTCGGTCGCGGCCAGTGTGAACCCGACGTTGGAAAGGACGAATCATAGGCAACACGCGTACCCTGAGCGAGATGACGGTCGCCCTCAAAGTCAGGGGTTTCCACCTGATCCATCGCCCATTGACCCTCTTCCACCAGATTGTCCCAGTCGTCCGGCGATCCGGGTATCATCAGAATAGCTGCAAACACCACCAGGACGGCCGCAACCACCCCGCCACCGATCATTATCTGCTTCTGGCGCCGGGCCTTGGCTCGCTGCGCTCTGATCTGTCTGTTCTTTTCCTGGCCCATGGCCACCTCGCTGTCGTTCTATCTTGTGTGAATAATAACTCGCTGTCAGTCCCGCTGTGTACGCTCCAGAAAGTCTGCCAGACCTTGTCTGTAGTGCTCGCCCGAGATCAGAAAGCCGCGGTTGTGATCGCCTTCCAGTTGCAGAAACGTCTTGTCTTCCGGCGCGGCTTCATACAGCGCCTCGCCATGAGAGAAGGGAACGATTTCATCATCCGGACTGTGTACCACCAGCACCGGACTTTGCGCGTTGCTGATCGCCTGCTCGGCATCAAAATCATGTCGAGCCAGCCATCTGACCGGCAGAAACGGATAATGTTCCGCGCCCATGTCGGGTACTGATGTAAAGCCCGATTCCAGTATGATACCCCGGAACACGTGATGCTGTCCCAGCCAGGCGGCCACCGGCGCCCCCAGGGAACGTCCAAAAACCATGATGTCTTCGGTTGAAAGCGCCTGGTTGTCCAGCAACCAGTCCAGGGACGCTTGCGCATCCCGATACAGGCCCTCTTCATCCGGTGACCCCGTGCTGCGCCCGTAACCGCGATAATCCAGGATCAGCACGCTCAAGCCCAGATCATTGAAGATACGGAGAGAATCCATCCGGTGTGACACGTTGCCGGCGTTGCCGTGAAAGAACAACAGGGTGCCCCGGGCGTCTTCGGCGGGCACCCACCAGGCATGGAGTGTTTCGCCATCTTCGGTGTCCAGATACACGTCTTCGTAGTCGAGATTCTGGTCGTCAGGGGTCTGTACCCAGTCCGTGCTCGGAAAAAACAGCAGCCGGTCCTGAAACAACCAAAGGCCCCCGACCAGAAGACCCAAACTGGCCAACACTGTCAGTGCTGTGGAACGCATGATCATGGCCTGCTGTTACGCCGACTCGGACGATTCACTGGCCAGTACCCGCTGGAGGCCCTGGCGCAGCAGGGTCGCGTAAAGTCGATGATAGATAATCAACCCCACGACCGCAGCCACCAGCACCGTAGCGAAACCCGCCAGGCTGCCCAGCCCCAGATGCAGTTGGCCAAACAGCACAATGACAAAGGCCACCGTCAGGCTGAAGAGAAAATACAGGGCAACACGACCGGTGAGACGAAGCCCCACAAAGGCTTCGTAACGGGCTTTCTCCAGCATCTCGGATTGTTCCTGAGCCGACCGGTCCTTTATTTCGGAAAAGTAATTGATATAGCGTTTGATAACGACTCTCCAGCAAACAAAACAGGAAATGGTCATGATGCCAGAAAGGACAGGGGACCGCACCCGCATACCGCAGCGGGCACGGTTGCCAACGCCTATACTGCCAATGGCGTTGCCTGCTTCGGTGCAGCCTTAGAGTTCAGGCGCTGCAGCGGTTTCACCGACCCGCGCGTCGCCACGAACTCGGGCCGCCGCCGGGTACCGCAGTAGGGGGCCTGCAAGCGGTTTTCCACACTGTTGTAGACAAAGAACAGATTGCTGCGCGGCCAGGGCGACAGGTTGTTCGAAGATGCGTGCAGCGTATTGCACTCGAACAGTATCACCGAACCGGCCGGGCCGGTGGGCGATACCAGACCACCCTCGCCAGCCATGTCGTGCAGTCGATCAGCACCCGGCACACCCAGTGTCTGGGACTTGAGTGACTGCTTCCAGTTTTCTTCCGGAGTACGCCCATGAGTAGGTACAAACCAACGATGCGACCCGGGTATCAGCATCAGCGATCCGTTGAACTGGTTGTTCTCGGTCAACAATATGGACAGGCTGAAACACCGCATTCTCGGCATACCGTCTTCACTGTGCCAGGTTTCGAAATCGGAATGCCAGTTGAAGCCCGTGCCGGTGAATCCGGGCTTGTAATTGATCCGGGACTGATGGATATACACATCGCTGTCCAGCAGTTGACCTGCGATATCCAGCAGACGAGGGTCCCGTGTCAGTCGATCAAACCGGTCGGACAGGTCATGAATACCAAAAATGGAACGGATTTCGTCGGCATAAGGTTCAATGATCACCTGGTCTCGACTTTTCAGATTGGCGTCCTGCTCATAGTCTTTCAGATTATCAAGAAAGGGCTGCACCTCGTCCGGAGAGAAAAAGGAATCAAAAAACAGGTAACCATTGCGGTCATAGAAGTCGACCTGCTCCGGAGACAGAGGGCCTTGGTATTTTTGCGGTTCAGGGCTGTACACCACCGGGTCGCGGCGCTCCACCCATTCAGCTTCGGTGTATGAGCGAGTATCTGTCAGGCGAGTTGGATACACATCATGAACCTGAGTCATAGGGCTATCCTCTTTCTTTCAAATTGTTGAGCTCCTGATTAAAACAATGTGCCTATACAGTTAAGGTTTTTATTTTTGATTTCAAGGTCTTACGAACACCCTGCCGACCGTGGGTAAATTTTTTGCCAAACCCCCTTCCGCTCCCCTTGAAGCATCCAGGAAACCCCACTAGCTTTTAGGGGGCCTTTACAGACACACAGACACCTTTGATCTGCAAGGAGGAGCACAATGATCCCCAAAACCATGAATGCCGTTCAATTGGTGGGCCACGGTGGGCTCGACAAACTGGTTTACCGGGACGATGTGCCCGTGCCCGAGCCGGCTGCGGATGAGGTGCTGATCCGGGTCAGCGCCTGTGGCATGAACAATACCGATGTCTGGGTACGCGAGGGCGCTTATGGCAGCGAGACCAACCCCGATGAGGTGTCTACCTGGCGGCGGGGTCGTTCAACCCTGACCTTCCCTCGGATTCAGGGCACCGATACGGTGGGCGAGATCGTGGCCGTAGGCGACGATGTGGACCCTGGTCGGATCGGGCAGCGGGTGATCGTCGACTTCAGCATCTACAATCGGCCGGAAGGCGATGACAGTCTGGCTGACATTGACTACATCGGTCATGGTCGGGACGGTGGCTATGCCGAATACACGGCAGTGCCCTCGGCCAATGCCTATGAAATTACCAATGACATGTCGGACGCCGAGCTGGCCACCTTCTGCTGCGCCTACCTCACCGCCGAACAGATGCTGGAACGCGCGGCGCTGAGCGAAGGCGAACGAGTACTGGTCACCGGCGCCTCCGGCGGTGTGGGGTCGGCCATTATCCAACTGGCGCGAGTCCGGGGTGCCATCCCCTATGCGGTGACCAGCAAGGGCAAGGAGGCCGCCATGAAAGACATAGGCGCCGAAGACGTCATTCTGCGTGAACAGGGCGATCTGGTCGCCAGCGTGGAGAAAGTGATTGCCGGGCAGCCTGTGGACGTGGTGGCCGATCTGGTCGCCGGGCCCATGTTCAATGACCTGTTGCGTGTTCTCAAGCTGGAAGGCCGTTACACCACCGCCGGCGCCATCGCCGGACCTGTGGTGAATCTGGACCTACGGACCATGTACCTCAAACAGTTGCAGCTCAACGGCTCCTCTCAGGGTACCCGCACCGACTTTCGACGTCTGGTGAACTACATACAGGAAGGCCGGATCAAGCCCCTGCTGGACCAGACCTTTCGCCTGTCCGACTTTCACCGTGCCCAGGAGACCTTCATGAGCAAGTCCTATGTGGGCAAACTGGTGGTGGTACCCGACAGCCTGTGGGATGAAAAAGGAGCCCCCTATGCCAAATAGTCGCGCCGCCGCGCCGCATCGCATGCGCTCACTGGAGCTCATAGACACCCAGTCCGGCGGCGACGTCAGCCGCATTGTGGTGGACGGCATAGGCCCCATCCCCGGGCATAGCGTGCTGGAGAAAATGCGCTATCTGCAGGACCACGGTGACGGCCTGCGCCGTCTGCTGCTGTCGGAGCCCTATGGTGATCCGGCCATGTCAGTGGACCTGATCGTCGAGCCCGGACATCCGGACGCACAGGCCGGTTACATCATCATGGAAGCCATGGGCTACCCGCTCTACTCCGGCTCCAATACCATCTGTACGGCCACCGCCGTGCTGGAAAGCGGCTTGGTACCCATAGAGGAAGGCGAACAGTCGCTGGTTCTGGAGTCGCCCGCCGGGCTGGCCCACATCAAGGCAGTGAACCGCCATGGTCGGGTACAGAGCATAACCACTCAGGGCGAGCCGGCCTATGTGGCCGAACAGGGGCTCAGCATTGATGTACCGCACTACGGCCGGGTGACCTATGACCTGGTCTGGAGCGGTGCCTTTTTTGCCATGGTGGACGCCTCGGCCATCGGCTTTGAGCTGGTGGAAGAGGAAATGATCGCCCTGGCTGCCTTTGGCGACGCCTTTGTGCGCGCCGTGCGCCCCGAGTTCAAACAGATTCATCCGGACCTGGGCGATGTGGGACCCCTGCCCTTCGCCCACTTCATGGGGCCGGTCGAGCCTGTGGGCGACGAGGGCTTCCGCTCCCGTTCGGCCACCTATGTGCACCCGGGTGTGATCTGCCGCAGCCCCACAGGCACCGGCACATCGGCACGCCTGGCGCTGATGCACGAACGTGCCGAGATCCGGGACGGCCAGTGGCTGAAAACCATTTCACCGCGCAACAGTCATTTTATCGGCACAGTGCTCGGTGCAGCACAGGTCGGTGAGCGCAAAGCGCTGAACAGTCACATCACCGGGCGCGCCTGGACACTGGCCCACTCCACCATCTCGGTAGACCTGGATGATCCACTGGTGGATATTTCCGATCTGGAGCACCTGCTGCCCGATGACGCACCCTATGAAAACAACCAGACCTGAGGACGCACCGGGGCGCCATTGCCTCGTTCGTTGAACCTGCTCTTACAAAGCAGCCACTTCCCAATGGGTAACCGGCAGGTTGAGTAAAACATCCAGACCTGCAACGACAAACAGTGGATGCGGCGCCAACTCTATTCCCAGGAAAAAATCACCCGATGCCCCTCCCTGAACACCAGGACCTCCCTGGCCGGCCAGCCGAATGAGTTGTCCGGGAGCAACACCGCCAGGAATCGTCACCTTGAGCGTTTTGCTTTTAGTGTGCGGGCGCCCGGAGGTAGCGGTGGTCGGCACGTCCAGTTTAACCGTTCGTTGAATACCCTGTACCGCCTCTTCCAAAGACAACGCTATCCGCTGATGCAGGTCTCGCCCGCGATGGCAGGAAGAGGCACTCGGATCCTGATCAACACTCGGGCGATACCCGCCACAACCAGCCTGACCAGAGCTAAACGCAGATTCAGAGAAACTCCTGAAATGACGGCTGACTTTCTCGTCACCCCTATCAGCACTCACCCCCGAGTTGCTGCGCTCACCTCCGGCGGAGTGCAAGGCCATGAACTGATCGTACTCGGTTCGTTTCCTGGCGTCTTTGAGCACTGCGTAGGCTTCCCCCAGGGCCTTGAATCGAGCGTCAGCATCCTGTTCTTTGCTCACATCGGGGTGAAACTTTCGAGCCAGTTTGCGATAGGCCTGTTTTATAGCCAACTGTGTGGTGGGTTCTGCCACGCCCAACACTTTGTAATAGTCTTTGAAGTCCATTTGCGAGTGACATCTCCGAATAAAAAGATTTATCGAACCTGTCAAACCAACCAAAAACTGAGACAGCTACACCATGGTCATGTCCGAGACCATGGGATCCTCGCTTGGCGTATGCTGTAACCATGCCTCGCTAATTGCTTGTGTTCAACAACTAACACATCATTATTCAATGAACACAGATGTATCTGTGCGGTAGCAGACGTTTATCTATAGGGAACGGCAATCAGGCAGCCTCTTCTGGCCGCGCGGGGTGGTGCCTGCTTTGCCATGGTCATGGCTCCCTCGACACCGGTTCAATCCATTGGCCACCCGGCCCAGGCCGAGAAGTCGGCCACCGACAAAGGCCTGGCATAATAGAAGCCCTGGGCGTAGCGGTAGTTGAGCGTGCGCAAATAGGCCTCCTGGGCGGCAGTCTCCACTCCCTCCCCGAGCGCATCAATCCTGAGGTGATGACTCAATTGCGACAGGCTTGCCACTAAACCTGCGCCGGGCCCATCGGGTGTCTGCCAGACAAAGAATTTGTCCACCTTGATGAGTTTGAACGGCATATCGACCAGCCGCCCCAACGACGAATAGCCAGTACCGAAATCGTCAAGAGCCAGAGGGAAGCCCGCAGCCACAAGCTCGTCGATGACATGGCTGACCTCCGACAGGTCGAACTCCAGCGCATTCTCTGTGATTTCGAGCTTTACACAAGCAGGCGCCACACCGAGCGCTTGCGTGATCGCGACAAATCGGGTGGCAAGGCCTGGATCGCGAAGCTGAATAGGGGCGACGTTGACCGAAACCCAGAATGCCGCGTTACCCGACAGTGCCTGCCAACGTCGCAGCTGCAAGCAGGCGTCCTCGAAAACCTGCCTGCCAAGCTCACCCATAAGCCCCAGTTGTTCAGCCAGGGGAATGAACTCATCCGGCCCCATGCGCACCTGCCCGTCAGGCAAAGGCCAGCGCAACAACGCCTCAGCCCCTACCAAGTCTCCGCTTTCCAGGTCGACAACGGGCTGATAACAGAGCGTTAACGCTTTATCGGAGACCGCTCGTTGCAGATCACCCGTGGTAATGACCACCGAAAAATCTGATTCCGCAATGGCCTCCCTCAAAAAAGGGGGTATATCGGTGAACTTCATTGGCTGGCCCCTCAAGGCGGTGAAGACCACTGACACTTATTGGCTAATGCAGAAGTCGTGATTCCGAATAGCGCGGCGGTGAGATGCCTGGCCACTGGAATGCTGTGACAAGCTGGCCGTTTATCGGGGCAGGTTCATCAAACCAACAGTACGCCTTACAGTGCTTACGTCAAGGCGATCGCCAGCATAAGCCCGGCTATAAGCGGACTGGTGACACGAGGTCCGGAGACTGAGGGCTTGCTTGAAGGTAGCCAGGGAGACGTCCACTCACTGCCGGCCAACTGCTCGGCTAAAGCCAATTCTCTTTCACCCTTTAATATGGCGCTGGTATAGACTCAGAGCGGCAACGCCGTGGGCGCAAATCGGCATGGACTGCCTATTGTTCGCGTTCACTACCCCCGGACCATCAAACTCGCAAAAACACAGTAACTGAATTTGTAAATTCAGTCGCAACGGCGTTTTGAAAGTTGGAATGGGTGTCCATTTTGTATGTGAAAAAATACTCCTAAAACTTAACGCTTGGCTTTGCGCCGTGCCGGAGCGCAGCGTAGGTGCGTCTGACAACAACCACTTGTTAACCCCTAAGCTCAAGGTCTTCCCGAATCACCTCCGGGTGGCGAAATGCAATCTCAATCAACGCCTGGGCAGGTCCCGAGGGTTTACGCCGACCCTGCTCCCATTCCTGCAAAGTGCGAGGAGAGATATGAAGCACCTCTGCAAACTCCAACTGTGTCAGGCCGGTTTTACTGCGTGCCTCTGCCACCTCATTAGGCTCTACACGACTAATCCGCGCAGCTTTCCCCGCTTTCATTTCCTTTACGGATTGGAGGAGCTTATTGCCAAGCTCCTCAGCACTCAAGGTTTCATCACTCATTGTCCAGCACCTCACGAATCGACTTCAGGATGTGAGCGGGTATGTTCTCCTTGACGGCCTTTTTGTAGATCACCAACAGCCAGGCAAAGAAAGCGCTACGCTCCTCCTCAGTCCAGATTTTACTGGCGTCCGCTTCAAATGTAGGGGTTTCAATGATCGTATACATAACCATAAGTATACGTCATGGACGGAGTCCTGCAAAGAGGGCAGCCAGAAGGGTTAACGCCGTCAACAAGCGCAGCTTTGTGGCTGACGTCGCTCGCTTACCGGGATATAAGGCGTCAACTATCTTGAACTATAGGGTACCCCCTGACCATCAAGCTCGCAAAAACACAGTAACTGAATTTGTAAATTCAGTCGCAGCGGCGTTTTGAAAGTTGGAATGGGTGTCCATTTTGACCTCATCCAATGCATAGCTAACCGGCGCGAGGTACGAGCGTCCGGTTGAGCGACGTGTTATGCATCAGTCTTCTCCCACGGCTGCTCGGCACTACCAAGGCTCGGTAGGTAATCCCCCCATTTATAACCGAGGCGATAAGTAGTGTCGGTCAGGCAGCCATGGCCACCTTCTGTTTCGGTGTAAAGCCACCCAATGCCATATTCGGTCGTTCATGGTTGTATGTCCAGAGCCATCGGGTGGCAAAGTCCTGAACCTCGCTGATCGATTCGAACAGATAGTGGCTCAGCCAGTCGTATC
>LFIK01000016.1_pt1 | contig 113675 bp, 111 predicted proteins | sample 643401 | NCBI WGS metagenome assembly LFIK01 (sample SAMN03777447, study PRJNA286221) | soda lake metagenome | biome: soda lake; feature: Kulunda steppe; material: water; isolation source: sample T5-Br brine of Lake Tanatar-5 | place: Russia: Kulunda steppe | collected 2010-07
CCACGGGGTAGCCCATGGGGAAGCGCCCGCCCAGGCCACTGGTTACCAGCAGGTCACCCACTTCGATATCGGCAGTCTCCGGCACGAACATCAGCCTGAGTTCTGCCAGGTCACCGGTACCCGTCACTGTGGTTCTGACGCCATTGCGATTCACCTGGACCGGCACAGCATGATTGGAGTCACCCAACAGAAGTACTCGGGAGGTGAGGGGGTCCACCTCGATCACCTGCCCCACCAGACCATTCGAGTCGATGACCGGTTGCCCGACATAGACATTGTCGCGGGTGCCGCGATTGAGAATGACATGATGTGTAAAGGGGTCGGAGTCCACGCCGATCAGTTCGGCCGAAATAAATCGGTCCTCCAGCACCTCGGACGCGTTCAGCAACTGGCGCAGCCGCCGATTCTCGATTTCCAGGGATATCATCTGCTGGGAACGGCGTTCCTGAACAAAGAGCTGGGCCCGCAACTGGGTATTTTCTTCAATCAATGAGGCGCGACTGGCCACTGAACGCGAAGCCCAGTCCACAAAGGTCGACGGTATATTGACCACCCAGCGAATGGGCGCAATGGCGGCGGATACACCCTGGCGCACATAGTCCAGTTGCGTCAGTCGCCAGTCAGCCACCAGCAGACCGATACCGATTAATATGACCAGAACAAACCGTTTACCGTAGGCACTTTTATTCTGGAACAGGGAGGTACTCATGAATCGTTGCGACTCCAAAGGAGACCGGCCAGGCACGAGGCCCGGCCGACTTTACCCTGACCATTGGCCGAAACAGGTTTAACCGTCGTGGGCCAGATCGAAAATCTTGTCATCCATCATTTCCAGCGCTCGGCCACCGCCACGCGCCACACAAGTCAGCGGATCTTCCGCCACCAGAACCGGCAGACCGGTCTCTTCACTCAGCAGCTTGTCGATGTCGCGCAGCAATGCACCGCCACCGGTCAGCACCATTCCCCGCTCGGCAATGTCGGCGGCCAGCTCGGGCGGTGTCTGTTCCAGCGCACTTTTCACTGCCTGCACAATGGCGGACAGGGATTCCTGAAGCGCGTCGATCACTTCATCACTGTTCAGTGTGAAACTGCGCGGAATGCCCTCGGCAAGGTTACGGCCACGCACTTCGAATTCACGTCGCTCATCACCCGGGAATGCGCAGCCGATTTCGACCTTGATGCGCTCTGCCGTCGCTTCACCGATCAGACTGCCGTAATGACGGCGGATGTAGGAGACGATGGCCTCATCGAAGCGATCACCACCCACACGGACGGACTCGGAATACACCACGCCGTTGAGCGAGGTGATGGCAATTTCCGTGGTACCGCCGCCAATATCCACGACCATTGAGCCGCGGGCTTCTTCAACCGGCAGACCAGCGCCGATCGCCGCCGCCATGGGCTCTTCAATCAGAATAACCTGACGGGCACCAGCACCGTACGCAGATTCGCGGATGGCCTTGCGCTCCACCTGGGTGGATTTACAGGGCACACAGACCAGAACCCGGGGGCTGGGCGTAAAAAACGACCCTTCGTGTACCTTGGCAATGAAGTGCTGCAGCATCTTCTCGGTCACCTGAAAGTCGGCAATCACACCGTCTTTCAAAGGCCGGATAGCGGTAATGGAGCCCGGTGTACGACCCAGCATCCGTTTGGCCTCGGTACCTACCGCAGCCACTTCTTTCTGGTTGCCCCTGACACGCACCGCCACCACGGAAGGCTCGTTGAGCACGATGTCACGGTCACGCACGTATATGAGCGTGTTGGCAGTACCCAGGTCAATTGACAAATCGCTTGAGAAAAGGCCTCTGATTTTCTTAAACATGTATCCCGTCCGTTTACTGAAAGCCTGTACGCGCCTCGCAGTCTGCGCGCCTTAGTCTGGCAGCAATGTATCAGTGGCGGGGATTTTGAGCAAGGCACAAATGTGGTAATGTACTCGCCTTTAAGCAACCCCACCACTTCACCCATTATCAATCTGGAGACGCGCATGAGCCTTGATCGCTCACAAGTGGAGAACATCGCCATGCTGGCCCGCCTGAAAATAGACGAACAGGACGCGCCCGCCTACGTAAATGCTCTGTCCAGCATTCTGGACCTGGTTGACGAAATGCAGGCCACTGATACGGGAGGAGTGACGCCGCTGGCCAACCCTCTGGACGCCGTACAGCGGCTGCGCGCCGACGAAGTCACCGAAGCCAGCCAGCGCGAACATTTTCAACGTATAGCCCCCGCCACTGAAGCCGGGTTATACCTGGTTCCTCAAGTCATTGAATGATAACGGACGCCCAATGATCAACAAGACACTCAAACAGATTTCCGACGGCCTGGCCGCCGGCGAGTTCAGCAGTGCTGAACTGACAGAGGAATACCTGGGGCGCATCGAGTCCACCGACGGGGACCTCAATGCCTTCATCACCCTGACCGCAGACAGCGCGCGTGCCGCTGCCGCGGAGGCAGACAAAACCCGGGCCGCCGGACAGGCCGGCCCTCTTACCGGCGTCCCCATTGCCCACAAGGACATCTTCTGTACTCAGGGGGAACGTACGTCCTGTGGTTCCAGAATGCTGGACAATTTTGTCGCGCCTTACGAATCCACGGTCACGCATCGTCTCAGAACCGCCGGCACGGTGAGTCTCGGCAAGACCAACATGGACGAATTTGCCATGGGGTCATCCACTGAAAGTTCATTTTACGGCCCCACGCGCAATCCCTGGAACCGGGCCGTCATTCCCGGCGGGTCCTCCGGTGGTTCCGCAGCGGCCGTGGCCGGCGGCCTGGTGCCTGTCGCCACCGGCACCGACACCGGCGGCTCCATTCGCCAGCCCGCCGCACTCTGTGGCCTTACCGGCCTCAAGCCGACCTATGGCCGGGTATCGCGCTGGGGCATGATAGCCTACGGCTCGTCGCTGGACCAGGGCGGCCCCATCGCCCGCACAGCAGAAGATGCCGCCATGGTGCTCAATGTCATGGCCGGATACGACGACAAGGACTCCACCAGCAAGCAGATCGAGGTGCCCGACTACACTGCCGAGCTGAATCAGCCCCTCAAGGGACTGCGCATCGGCCTGCCCAGAGAGTATTTTGGTGACGGCCTGAATGCGGACCTGTCAGCACGGGTACGCGACGCGGTGGCTGAACTGGAAAAACTGGGCGCCACGGTGAAAGACATCAGTCTGCCCCGGACCCGATTGTCCATTCCGTCCTACTACATCATTGCGCCAGCGGAAGCCTCCACCAATCTGTCGCGCTACGATGGCGTGCGTTACGGATACCGCTGCGAGGACCCCAAGGACCTGCTGGACATGTACATCCGCACCCGGGCCGAAGGCTTTGGCGAAGAGGTAAAACGTCGCATCATGATCGGCACCTACGCGCTGAGCGCTGGCTATTATGACGCCTATTACCGCAAGGCACAGCAGTTGCGTCGTCTAATCAAGGACGACTTCCAGGCCGCCTTCGAAGAAGTGGATGTCATTGCCGGCCCCACCACACCGTCACCGGCCTGGAAGCTGGGCGAAAAAATGGACGATCCCGTGGCCATGTACCTGGAAGACATCTACACGCTCTCGGTTAACCTCGCCGGGCTGCCCGGCATGTCTGTCCCCTGTGGGCAGGTCAACGGACTGCCGGTTGGCATGCAACTGATCGGCAACTATTTTGCCGAATCACGACTGCTCAACGTGGCGCACCAGTACCAGCAGGCAACTGACTGGCATACACAGACTCCGGCATTCGGTTAAGAGGTAACGATTCATGGAATGGGAAACAGTCATCGGGCTGGAGGTGCACGTCCAGCTCTCCACCAAAACCAAGATATTCTCCGGGGCCAGTACACAGTTCGGGTCGGCCCCCAATACCCAGGCCTGCGGCATTGATCTGGCCATGCCGGGCACCTTGCCCGTATTGAACGAGAATGCCCTGCGCAAAGCCGTGTCCTTTGGACTGGCCATTGACGCAGAAATCGGCAAGCACTCGGCGTTTGACCGCAAGAACTACTTCTACCCCGATCTCCCCAAGGGATACCAGATTACCCAGATGGATCACCCCATTGTGGGCAAGGGCGAGGTAGACGTTCTGCTGGATGACGGCACCATCAAAACAGTCGGCGTAACCCGCGCCCACCTGGAAGAAGACGCCGGCAAGTCACTGCACGAGGACTTTGACGGCATGACCGGTGTGGACCTCAACCGGGCCGGCACACCCTTGCTCGAGATTGTCTCCGAGCCAGATATCCGCAGTGCCAAAGAGGCGGTGGCCTACCTGAAGAAAATCCACAGCATTGTCACCTACCTGGGTGTTTCCGACGGCAACATGGCAGAAGGCTCCATGCGCTGCGATGCCAACGTATCCGTGCGTCCCAAGGGCCAGGAAGAATTCGGCATGCGCGCGGAAATCAAGAACGTCAACTCGTTCCGCTTTGTGGAGAAAGCCATCAATCACGAAGTGGAGCGCCAGATTGACCTTCTTGAAGACGGCGGCACCGTCGTTCAGGAGACCCGCCTCTACGACTCGGAACTGGATGAAACTCGCAGCATGCGGTCCAAGGAAGTGGCGAACGACTATCGCTACTTCCCCGAGCCGGACTTGCTTCCGGTGTCGATCGACGACGCCTATATCGAAGCGGTACGCTCAGAGTTGCCGGAGCTGCCAGACGCCAAACAGAAACGCTTTCAGTCCGAGCACGGCCTGAGCGAGTACGATGCGCTGGTATTATCCAGCTCGCGCGAAATGGCAGACTTCTTCGAGGAAGTTGCCGCCAAAAGCGGTGAACCCAAGCTCTCCGCCAACTGGGTCATGGTCGAGTTGGCTGCTGTGCTCAACAAAAGTAACACCCCGATTACCGAAAGCCCGGTACCGGCGGCTAATCTGGGACAGCTCATTCGGCGTATAACCGACAAGACCATTTCTTCCAAGATCGCCAAAACCGTCTTTGAAGCAATGTGTCAGGGCGAGGGCGATGCTGACACCGTGATCGAGCAGAAAGGCCTGAAACAGGTCAGTGACAGTGGTGCCATAGAAGAAATGATCGATCAGGTCATTGCCGACAATCCGCAACAGGTTGCGGACTATCGTGGCGGCAAAGACAAGTTGTTCGGTTTCTTTGTCGGGCAGGTCATGAAAACGTCCAGGGGTCAGGCCAATCCCGGGGTCGTCAATGACCTGTTGAAAAAGAAACTGGCCGGTTAACGGGCAACGTTGACGACACGGCACGATTGTTGAACCTGCCCGCCGGGGCGAACGTGGATTTTGCAATTCATGTTCGCCCTGTCGCAGTACGTTAATATTCTGTCTGTATACCGATCAGATGAAGATCGGCGATGCATTATAGGGTATGCCTTGGATAAGGACTCAGTAACCAATTGGATCAGGACCATGGGATTCAGGCTGTTCTTGCTGCTTGCTGTATCGCTGTTGATCAGCGGATGTGCGACGACCCGTATTCCCGGCCATCTGTCTGAAGGCATTCTGAGCAACGACGACCTTGAACTGGTGGCAGACGGCTTGCCCGCCTACCTGCTGACCATGGACGGTCTGGTCCTCACCTACCCGAACAGCGCCCGAGTACTGGGCGCTTCTGCAGAACTGCACAGCGCCTATGCCGGGGTATTCGTCGATGACCCCGAGCGCGAAAGGCGCCTCACCACCAAGGCACTTGACCTTGCTGTACGTGCCACCTGCGAAGACCTGCCTGACCTGTGCGACATCAGAACGATTCGCGCCACGGAAGCGGAACGCCGTATTGATGCCGTTACCCGGGAGAAGCACGCCCCGGCACTGTATCTACTGGGGTCCATCTGGGCCAGCTACATCCAGGCACACAGTGACGACTGGAATGCCGTGGCCGACCTGGCCAAGGCACAGCGGCTGCTGGAGAGACAGACGACCCTGATGCCCGGTTACAACCAGGGTATGGGCGAGCTCTATCTGGCTGTCATGGCCAGCCTGCTGCCGCCATCACTCGGTGGCCAGCCAGAGGTAGCGCGCACCTACTTCGAACAAGCCATTGAGCATTCCGAAGGCCAGAATCTGATTGTGAAAGTGTACTATGCGCAGGAATACGCGCGCATGATGTTCGATCGTGAACTGCACGACTCGCTCCTGCAGCTGGTACTGGATGCCGATCCGAGGGCCGGCACCCTGACCCTGCAGAACACCTTTGCCCAGAGGCAAGCGCGGGCGCTGCTGGCCTCTGGAGATTCCTATTTCTGAGGCATTGACTATGACCGCAAGCACCCTGCTAAAACTCGCCCGAAGACTGGTATTACTGACTTTCGTGCTGGTGGCTCTGCCCGTACAGGCGATGGAGTTCCGCATTTCCACACTGCTGCCTGGAGGCACTTCGGAAGTGAGAGCGCTGGAACGCGCCGGCCAGGAGATCAATGAGGAGACCGATGGACGGGTTTCTCTGCGCATCTTCCCCGGTGGCGTCATGGGCGAAGGCGACGCGGTGGAGCGCCGCATCCGCTCGGGTCAACTGCATGGTGCCCTGGTACAGACGGGGGCCATCGCCAACACCTACAACAACGTGCAGATACTCAATGCCCCCTTTTTGTTCACCGACTATGAAGAAGTGGACTTTGTGCGCGCGCAACTGGAGGACGATCTGGAAGCCGAGCTGCACGCAAGGGGTCGGCATACTTTCGGCTTCATTGACGGCGGTTTCGCCTATGTCATGAGCCAGCAACCTCCCCGGTCGGTGGAAGACCTGCGCAACAGCCGACTCTGGCTGCCTGCCAACGACAGTTTTTCGCTTCAGGTGGCACGATCGTTCAACGTGTCACCCATTGTACTCAACATCTCGGAGGTTCTGACCTCGCTGCAGACTGGCACGGTCGACACCATCATCGGGCCCGCCGTAGCGGCACTGACTCTGCAGTGGTTCACCCGCGTGGACTATGTCACCGACATGCCTCTCATCTATACCTTCGCCACCCTTTATATCGACGAACGTCACCTGTCCCAAATCTCCGACGAAGACCGGGTCGTGGTAAATAGCGTACTGCGCGAAGTATCGGCGTCCATGGACAGTAACAACCGGCAGAACAACCGCGACGCCTTTCAGGCGTTGCTGAATCAGGGCCTGGAGGAGGTGGAACTGACCGAGGAGGAAGTTGCTGCAGTACGAGACAACGCCGGACGTGCCCATGCGGCGCTGGTCGACGCCGGTGAATTCTCACAGGAGTGGCTCGACCGGCTAATGCAGGAGTTGGAAACCTACCGGAACAACCATCAATGACAGTGCTGCGCCAGCCCCTGCACAAGATTCGCACAGGTCTTTGCTGGCTGGAAGATGCAGCCCTGGTGGCGGTGCTGCTGACCATACTGGGGCTGGCCGTCTACCAGATCATTCTGCGCAACGTCATGGGGTACTCACTGCCCTGGATCGATCCGCTCAATCGGGTCGGCGTACTCTGGATTGCGCTGCTGGGCTCCATGGTGGGTGCTCGGCGCAACAATCATATCAAGATCGATCTGGCGGTACAGTGGTTGCCGCCAGCACTGGCACACTGGGTTCAGCGTCTGGTGGCGCTGATGAGCGCGGTGGCGCTGGCACTGATCAGTTGGCACACCTGGCGCCTGGTAGAGGACGAACGGGCCTGGGGCGCCTCAAGCCTGGTTGGTATCGAGACCTGGCAACTGCAACTGATCATGCCCCTGGCGTTCGCCGTTATGGCCGTGCGCTATGCCAGCATGGTGATTCGCCCGATAACCCGTCAACCGCCGACACTTCTGCCTGGCGAAACCGTCTCGTCCAACGGGGGTAATCGCTGATGAATGCAGCCCTTTACTCCAGCGTTCTCTTGCTCGCTCTCCTCGGTATGCCCTTGTTTCTGGTGCTGCTGACATTCTCCGGCGTCGGCTTCACTCTGGAACAGATCGACCTGATTGTACTGGGCATAGAGCTATACCGATTGACTGATTCAACGGTGCTGATTGCGCTGCCGCTGTTCGCCTTTGCCGGCTTTCTGCTGAGCGAGGCCAACACGGCACAGCGGGTCGTACGCCTGTCACGGGCCCTGCTCGGCTGGCTGCCCGGGGGCATGATGCTCATTGCCCTGCTCACCTGCGCCTTTTTTACCATGCTCACCGGCGGTTCGGGGGTCACCATAGTAGCACTGGGTGGACTGCTCTATCCCGCTCTTAAAGCCAGTCAATACAAGGACAGCTTCAGCTTGGGTCTGGTAACCACATCCGGCAGCCTGGGCATTCTGCTGCCACCGGCGATACCCCTGATTCTGTTCGGCATCATTGCCCAGCAGATGAACGTGCCGGGCATCAACATCGTGGATCTGTTCCTGGCCGGATTGATCCCGGCTCTGCTGATGATTGTTGCGCTTTACAGCTATGGGTTGTGGGCCAATCGCGGGCAACCGATAGAACGGGTTGCATTCCGACTGCAGGAAGGCCTGGGCGCGTTGCGGGAAACCTTCTGGGAACTGCTGATTCCAGTGATCATTCTGGGGGGTGTATTCAGCGGTGTTCTGGTGCTGTCGGAAGCGGCGGCCATTACCGCCCTTTATGTGCTGGTGATCGAAACCCTGGTCTACCGGGAAATCGGCTGGCAGAAACTGATCAAGGCCATGCGCGAGAGCATGGTCATGGTGGGCGGCATATTGCTGATTCTGGGTTCCGCCATGGCCTTCACCAATCTCCTGGTGGACATGGGAATCCCGGCGCAACTGTTCAACCTGATCAGCGAGCGGGTATCCCACCCTCTGGTGTTCCTTCTGTTGCTGAACATTCTGCTGCTGGTGCTGGGCGCCTTTCTCGATATCTTTGCCGCCATTGTCATTGTGGCCCCCCTGATCATCCCCACCGCCATGCAATTCGGTATCGACCCCATTCATCTGGCCATCATTTTTGTCGCCAACATGCAGGTGGGCTATTTCACGCCGCCCGTGGGCATGAACCTGTTCATTGCCAGCTACCGGTTCGACAAGCCAATCACTGAGCTCTATCGCTCTACCTGGCCGTTCCTGCTGGTACTGCTGGGAGTGGTTCTGATGGTTACTTATATTCCCTGGTTGAGTCTGGCTCTGGTACGATAGGGCTATTATGATCAGTCACTTTTTTGCCTACCTGAATCGACTGCGCTGGATCAAGCGCTGGGGCCTCAAGCGCAACGTGGTCGAAGAGAATGTCATGGAGCACAGTTGGCAGGTGGCCACCATTGCCCATGTTCTGGCATTGATCAAGAACCAGCACTTCGACGGCGGCCTGAATCCGGAGCGCATTGCCGTTCTGGGTCTCTATCACGACGTGAGCGAAGTCATCACGGGCGATATGCCGACACCCATCAAGTACCACTCCCCTACCATCACCAAGGCTTACAAGGCCATTGAAGAAGAGGCCGAGCGAGACATACTCAGTATGCTCCCCGGCACACTGCAAAAACCGTTCGAGTCCATTATGCTCCACGATCAGGTACCGGACGAGCACCGACGCATTGTGAAGTACGCTGACCTGATCAGCGCTTATCTGAAATGCGAGTCGGAGCTGCGGGCAGGTAACACGGAATTTACCAGTGCATTCAAGAACATCGAACAGCGCATCAGGGACGCCAATGCGCCCGAGCTTGATTTTTTTATGAGCCATTTTGTAGAGGCCTACACACTCACGCTGGATGAGATGCTAGACTCACATGATAGGACACTGGGCATAAAAAACCGCTAACAGGCTTGGTGTTACAGTAAACTGAAAAGCGTTTGGTGTCTGTCTCCTGCTCACCCGGGGTGGCAGTGCGCTGAATCAGGGATCTACGCAGTTACAGGATTCACGAATGAGTCAGGAAAAATCTCTACAAAAACTGGCCTACCTGGTCATTGATGACTTCCCCAGTGCCCGTAAATCGGTACGTGGCATGCTGGTTCAACTGGGCGTGAACACCATCTTTGAAGCGGGTAACGCCAGTCAGGCCAAGCGGGTAACGCCAGTCAGGCCAAGCGGGTGTTAAAGGACCAGTCCATCGATATCGTTATCTGTGATTTCAATCTGGGCACCGGCCAGGACGGTCAGCAGTTGCTGGAAGAAATGCGCTCTACCGGCGAGGTAACCCATGTCACCCAGTGGGTGATCATTACCGCTGAAACCTCCAAGGACATGGTCATGGGGGCCATTGAGAACGAGCCGGATGATTACCTGGCCAAACTCAGCCGGCAGCTCAAGGATTACAACGCCTCTGCCCGGGCCTACAAAGAGGTTTTATCGCTGTCTAACAACACCCTGCACGACACCCCGGAAAACTACGTCAACCTGGCAGACACCCTGAATACCGCGGCCCGTCAGGGCGGTGACGGCAAGATCCGCAACGCAACCCGACAGGCCATGGAGCTGGCACAACGGATGACGCAGAGATTCCCCGACAAGGTCTCTGTCAGCCTCAAAAGCCGCATCATACAGATCAATGCTAATGACATTCAGGGTCTGGACAAAGTGCGCGACAAGCAACTGGACAAACTCTTTGAACAGTCAATGAACAACATTGATTCACTGGAGCAGGATTTCACACTGGACATCGCAAGAACGCTCTACAGCTTCGACCGCCAACAGCAGGGCGACGAGTGGGTTGACGCGCTGAGACGCAAATACATAGACGATTCCAAGTTCCAGCAACAGCTCATGATGCTGCAAAGTGAACCCATCTCCGATATCGCCAAGGCGCGTGCGGCGGAACTCAACAAGGCCGGCAACACCTGTTACCGCAACGAAGACTTCCCCGGAGCCCTGGAAAAATTCAGTCTGGCCCTGGAATACTCACCCCGTCACCCGGGCCTGATTCTCAACATTGCCCAGGCCTACCCTAAGCTGTACCTGGACAAACCGGACCCCAAGCACCTCTCCAATATGGAGGGTTATCTGAAACGGCTTATTCACCTGCCCCAGGACCACTACCAGTATGAACGCTTTCAGACCCTGGTTCAGCGTCTGATTGCTTTACAAGAGGAGGCAAACTGATGTCCCATGATCAACACGACATGGCCACTGTGCTCGCATCAACGGTACACGACGCCAAGAACTCGCTGGGCCTGATCAGCAACCAGCTTGATGATGTCGTGGCCGAGCTCAAGGACACGAGTCCCGAGCACGCGCGTCAACTCAAGCGAATACTTCTGGAAAGCAACCGCATCAACAGTGCCCTCACCCATATGCTGGGCGTGTACAAGGTGGATAATCAATTACTGCATCCGGCGCTGGACGAAGTACTGGTGATGGAAGTACTGGAAGACGCGGCGTCGCGTTACACCGGGTCGCTCAAGCAACAGAATATTCAAGTCGACATACAGTGCGAAGACGAGGACCTGGTCTGGGTCATGGATGAAGCGCTGATCAACAACGTGCTGACCAACATCATGACCAACGCCATCCGTTATACCCGGGACTGGATCGGCCTCATTGCATATGAGGAGGACGGTCAGCTTTGCCTCTGCATCGACGACAATGGGGACGGCTACCCGGACTCACTGCTCAATTGTCTGGCACCAGACGCCAGTCTGAAGGTCAAGACCAGCAGCACCGGCCTGGGCGTCTATTTCGCTCACCGTATTGCCGAACTGCATGTCGACAAGGCCAAAGGACGTCATGGTCGCATCGAACTGATCAACAAAGAGGACAACGACGGGGGACGCTTCGCGCTCTGGCTCCCCTGATCCGGCCCCGCGCATCCGTGATTACAACGTTCAGAATGAACAAAAAAAACGGCTCCTGATTCAGAAGCCGTTCTTCGTTGGGTATTACCAGTTCCGCTTACTGCGGCTGCTGCAGCACCGAGTCGATCTGACCCATGTTTTCACGCACTACGGCGACATCTTCGTCCGGCGCGTTCATCCAGCGCTCCAGCATACGGATCGAGCCTTCAATCTGCTCTTCCATCATGGCCAGCTGCTCCGGGGGCACTTCCGGATTGTTTTCCATCGCCGCCAATTGCTCTTCCGCCTGCTGGCGCATTTCTTCCACAGACTGACCGCCACCTTCGGCTTCCAGCATCAGGGAGCCATAGGCATTGATAATGCGGCTGCCGACCACAGCCCACTCTTCGGGATCATTGAAGCCATTGTCATCCACGATATCCTGAACGTCAGGATTGCGCTCTACAGTACGCAGCATGGACAGCTCAACGTTGGAGGGATCACTCTCATCGACAAAGTCCTCTTCCGTCAGGCCTTCCTGTGTGGACGCCCAGGACTCCAGCTCTTCCATGGAACTCGTCCAGCGTTCAATGACATCACCATCCAGATCACTGGCGTTGACCATCATCGGCAAGGCCAGCAGAAGCGCGGGCAGAAGTTTTATCAGTTTTTTCACGGCTTTCTCCGCTCGGTTTCAATTACGTTGACACACCCTAACCGGGCAGACCGGAAGCGTCAATTGATCCGCCGATTCAAACTGTAAGCAATCTTTAAAGCCTGACAGGCATTCGAAGTGGGATTCATCACATCACTTTTTCACGGAACGTGTGGAATCCGGGGGTATTTTTGATGTATGGTCACGCAAAATTTCAGGCGTTGCTGTATTCTATTGAATAAAACGTCTCCTGAATTCCCTGCACAGAAAGGTTATTGCTCATGACTGAAAGACCCAGCTCACTCGACAAGGGCATGTTGCTGCAATGCGGCTATGGTGAAATGTTCGGCCCCGGCAATGCACAACTTCCGGTCAAGGAAATGCTGATGCTGGATCGGATCACGCACATTTCGGAAGGATCAGGGGATTTCGGCAATGGGCACATTGTTGCCGAACTGGATATTGACCCGGACCTGTGGTTCTTTCACTGCCACTTTCCCGGCGACCCGGTCATGCCGGGGTGTCTGGGGCTTGATGCCATGTGGCAACTGGTGGGCTTTTTCCTTGGCTGGAAAGGCAACCCTGGACGGGGACGTGCCCTGGGTTCCGGCGAAGTGAAGTTCACCGGTCAGGTGCTGCCTGAGAACAAAATGGTACGCTACAATATCCACATGAAGCGTGTCATTGAACGCAAACTGGTAATGGGTATTGCGGATGGTACGGTGGAAGTGGACGATAAAGTCATTTATACCGCAAAAGATCTGCGCGTCGGGCTGTTTTCAGCCGGACAAATGGAGGGTTAAGTATGCGTCGTGTAGTTGTCACTGGAATGGGTATTGCGTCTTGCCTAGGCAATGATCTGGATACCGTTACTGCAAGCCTGAGACAGATGAAGTCCGGGATAAAGGCCAAGGACAGCTATGCGGAACTGGGCATGCGCAGCCACGTGGCTGCCTGGCCCGAGTTGGATCTCAAGGACCATATCGATCGCAAGACCTTGCGGTTCATGGGCGATGCCGCGGGATATGCCTATTACAGCATGGACCAGGCGCTCGCCCAGTCCGGTCTGACCGAAGCGCAATATTCCAATCCGCGGACAGGCCTGATTGCCGGCTCCGGCGGGGCGTCCTCGGCCAACCAGACCGAAGCCGCCGACATACTGCGGGAAAAAGGCCTGAAGCGGGTTGGCCCCTACCGGGTTACCCAGACCATGGGCAGCACGGTATCGGCCTGTCTGGCCACCCCCTTCAAGATCAAGGGGCTCAATTACTCTATCACTTCGGCCTGTGCCACGAGCGCGCACTGCATCGGCAGCGCCATGGAACAGATCCAGTTGGGCAAGCAGGATGTGGTCTTTGCCGGTGGCGGTGAAGAAGAGCACTGGACCCTGTCCTGCCTTTTTGACGCCATGGGCGCCCTGTCCACCCAGTACAACGAGACGCCGGAACAGGCCTCACGGCCTTACGATGCCAACCGGGACGGTTTTGTCATTGCCGGTGGTGGTGGCATGCTGGTACTGGAAGAACTGGAACACGCCAAGGCCCGAGGGGCCAATATCATTGCCGAACTGGTGGGTTACGGCGCCACCTCCGACGGGTACAACATGGTGGCTCCGTCGGGAGAAGGGGCTGTGCGGTGCATGCAACAGGCCATGAGCACCGTGGATGGAGAGATTGACTACATCAATGCCCACGGCACCAGTACACCGGCAGGCGACACTGCCGAGCTGGGTGCCGTCAAACAGGCATTTGACGGTAAAAAGGCACCCTATGTAGCCTCGACCAAATCACTCACGGGTCATTCTCTGGGGGCCACAGGCGTACAGGAAGCTATCTATTCCCTGCTGATGATGCAGCATGGTTTCCTGTCCGGCTCGGCCAACGTCGATGACCTCGATCCTGACGCCATTGGCGCCAACATTCTCACTGAGACAATGGAAGGCGTCACGGTCAATCGGGTGATGTCCAACAGTTTTGGCTTCGGCGGCACGAACTCGACGCTGATCTTCCAACGCTACGAAGGCTGACCCAGCCCCCTCTCAACGGATGCAGTCCAATGAGGGGGCTGCCACCGCCACGCGGATTTGCTTAATGCATAGCAGAGGTCAGATGCCAGATTCGGGCAGCGCACAAAAACGGGAACTGGTCAGACAGCGAGCAGAGGAACTTCTGGGCACACACCTCCCGGACTGGACGTTTGCCTTCAACGGCCAACGCCGTACGCTAGGCCTCTGCCGCTATCGAGAGCGCCGCATCGAACTGTCCCGTCACCATGCCGCTGCCGGCAGTCTGGCGCAGGCAGAAGCAACGCTGCTGCATGAAATCGCCCATGCTCTGGCCGGCCCCGGAACGGGACATGGCCCGGCCTGGCGCCAGATAATGCGCCAACTGGGTCAGCCTCCCGAGGTGACAGCACGTCCCCAGTACCAACTCAATGATTACAAGTGGGCCCTCGTCCGTCGGGATCACAATGGCGACCTGCAGATGATAGCGGGCCGGTACCGCAGACCACGCCAATGCGCTCACTGGGCCCTCAGAGGGCAACCAGAGACTCTGGGCAGCGTCTATTACTGCTGCTATTCTCAATTCACGGCTTATGAGGCAGGCGAACTGACCGCCCGGGATGTCACCTTGCATCAATAGGCCACCGCATGATCTGGATCAAGGACAAAGCGCTGCCCGGCGCGCTATGATCGGTTTACCCATACGGACGAGGAGCCCAGCGCCATGAAAGTTGCCGTGTTCAGCACCAAGCCATACGACGAAGCCCACCTGACCCGTTTCAATGCCGAAACCGGGCACCAGCTCACCTACTTCGAACCCAGGCTGAATCACAAAACAGCAACTCTGGCATCTGGACACGAGGCGGTCTGCTGTTTCGTCAACGACGTCATCGACGAAGCCACGCTGACAGTACTCTCCGACCTGAATGTCCGACTGGTGGCCATGCGCTGCGCCGGTTTCAACAATGTTGATCTGATCACCGCCGAACGTCTGGGTATCGAGGTGGTCAGGGTCCCCGAGTACTCACCCCATGCAGTGGCCGAACATGCAACTGCGTTGATTCTGGACCTGAATCGCAATATTCATCGGGCGTTCAACCGCGTTCGCGAGCACGACTATTCTCTCAACGGTCTGCTGGGGTTCGATATCTACGGCAAGACGGTTGGCGTAGTAGGTACCGGCAAGATAGGCGCCACCTTTGCGAAGCTGATTCAGGGTTTCGGGTGCAAGGTGTTGGCTCATGACCCTTATCCAAACCCTGAAGTGGAAGCCCTCGGCATCAACTATGTTTACCTGGAAACACTCTGGCGTGACTGTGACATTCTGTCCCTGCATTGCCCCCTGACAGAGCAGACCCATCATGTCATTGATGCAGAGGCCATTGCGCAGATGAAAAGAGGCGTCATGCTGATCAATACCAGCCGGGGCGCTCTGGTTGACTCCCGAGCGGTCATTGACGGTCTCAAAAGCGGTCAAATCGGTTATCTGGGGCTGGATGTATACGAAGAAGAAGCCGATCTCTTTTTTGAGGATTTTTCCAACCAGGTGCTGCAGGACGATGTATTTGCCCGCCTGCTGACGTTCCCCAATGTCATCATAACCGGGCACCAGGCATTCTTTACCCGGGAAGCGCTCAATGCCATCGCGGCCGTGACGCTGAGCAACATCACGGCTTTCGAGAAGGGAAACCGGGTGGGTCGCCACACAGTGACGCGGTGAACCACAAGCCGGGGGGCCGATCCTGTGCGGAGCACGGAGAGGCATTATCCTGTGGACCCCGTATCTTGTAGATTGCCTCAACAATCACAGCGCAGGGACCACCTGTCCTGCCCTATCGCACAGCAACGGAGCCTGCGCGCTTATAACCTGCCGTTTTTTCCATTAGCGTTAGTGTCACGATTTTCAACAGCGTATGACCAACAAGACACAACAGTGGATAAAACAATGACAACTGCACTGGTAATAGACGCATCCTGCGATATTCCCCACAGCCTGATCAAACAGCACAACATCACAGTACTACCCGTCAGTGTTTTCACCAATGGCGAAGAGACTCGAGACTGGCGCACCCCGGAAACCACACTGCACTACTACCAGCACCACTTGATCGACAAGGACAACCAGGTGAGCACTCAGCCTGTGAGTGTCGACTCGGCCGTCACCCTGCTCTCTGAACAGGTCCTGCCCAACGCCGACTATGTTGTGGTGCAGACCACGAGCCGTACGCGCTCCGCGACCTTCGATCGACTGACGGAAGCGGCTCACATACTCAACCTGAAATTCAACAACGACCCGACCCCCAGACAGGTCCGTGTCATGGATTCTCATTCTCTGTTTGCCGGTCAGGGCATCATAGCGGCCCATACTCAGGCCCTGATCAACAAAGGGCTTGAGGGCAGCCAATTGCGGCGCGCAGCCACTGCCGTGGCGGATTTCACACACACCCTGGTTGTGCCGCCCGATTTGTACTATATCCGCGAGCGTGCCCGACAGCGGGGCGAAGACAGCATCAACTTCGTCCGTGCCATGATGGGCAAGGCGTTGGGTATCACCCCAGTGGTCTGCGGCTTTCGAGAGAAGAATTTTCCAGCCGCCAAGTTCAAGGGGTTTGCCAGTGCGGTCGAAGGTACGCTGGAAAATGTTCTGCGCCAGATTGATCGGAAAACGCTGAAATCACCCTATATCGGGCTGAGCTATGCCGGTGACCTGCAGGACCTCAATGGCTATGACGGCATGCAGCAACTGCGAGCTAGACATGAATGCGGCGACATTCGACTGCTCATCAGCACCATGGGTCTGGCCGGTGCCACTTATCTTGGACCGGGCGCGTTATCAGTGGGTCTTTCCTGTGCAGAAAACGAGTGGTCTCATCCCGAGTAACCCGCGTACAATACGAGACAAATTGTCGACGTGAATGCTCCAACCGCCCTGAGGGGTAACCTGGAGCATCTGACCAAGGCACTCTGCACCTGAACCCAGGGAAGCTTGTCGAGACACCCGGAGTCGAGCTTCCGCCCAACGTACGTAAGACAGATATGAGCCAAGTGACATCAGAGCAGACCCAACGTCGACTGCCCTCGGGCTTTGCGCATGTAATCGTGTTTGTCGCGCTTATGGCTGCCCTGTCACTGCCACTGCTGGTGTCTCCCGTTGATGCCGAAGCCTACATGTTCTGGCCGGTTACAGGTTTCGCCATTGCCACCCTGCTGTACCGCCCCACCTTGTTCCCCAGTGTGGCACTAACGCTCTGGCTTTGGGGGATTCTGGGGCCATTGGGTGGACTCTTCAGCACGCTTAACCTGCTGACGCTTGCCGGGCCCCTCATTTATTTTCGTGTTCAGTCCAATCGCGCCGTGGCACGCTCCATTCCGGCCCGGAGGCTGGGCGAACTCGCGCGGATCATACTCTACGCGCTGATGCCCTCTGCCCTGGTAGGCACGGTGTTGCTTGCCCTGGCTGACGTAACCATGGAGAGCCTTGTCGCCGGCTTCCTGGTGTACCTGCTCAGCGACTTCGCTGGCGTGGTGATATTCCTGCCGGCAGTGACACACTGGCTGCTCCGTGAACACAGTATCCAGTGGCAATACCTGGGGTTCATGCTGCTCATCGTGCTCTTGCCCCCACTTCTGGTGGTGACGGGTCTGTCTGCATATGCACGGATATCCCTGTTTGTTGTACTGCCCTACCTCTTGTGGCTGGCACAAACGGTCAATCGAGCTACCCTGAGCCACGCCCTGCTCATTCTATTTCTGGGCCATCTGACCATGGCCTATTTTGGCATGGGTGGCTACGACCCCCTGAACGATCTGGCATCATTGACCTCTCTGGCTCTGCTGCTGATCGCCGTATTCATTACCATTGATACGCTTCAGGCCATGCGCGAAGACAGGGACCATGCACTGGAACAGGCCGAATGGCTGGCCAAGCACGACAACCGCTCACCGGCACTGAACGAGCGGGGCCTGTTGGACTGGGCCGAGGACGTGTCCGATCTGAGCCGTTACTCCGGGATCATCTACAAGCCGGTCAAGGCCGGCATATTCCAGAGCTCACTGAACTGGCAACAGATTGGCACCATAGAGACACGACTCATCGGGCTAATGGCCGCCTCCTTGCCGGGCGCGCGTATCGCCAAAGTCAGCGACCTGACCCTTGTTGCCCTGCTGCCCAACGACCGACCAGACACGCTGAATCTGCGCGATCTGCTAAAGCTTCAGATGACGATAGATGATACCCGTTTCACTTTTGACGGTGCGGTCGCCTGCCTCACTGAATTGAGTGACAACATGGGCGACAACCTGGCGCGTCTGAACGCACTCTGGTATGACGCGTTGAAACAGCCCAACGAACGCCTCAAGGTTGAAACCAATGGGCTCTCTGTACAGGCAAAACAGAACCAGATCAGTCTGTTTCAGCAATACCGGTCGGCGGTGGAGCAGGAGGGTCTCGAGCTTTGGTTGCAGCCTATCCGCTCACTGAACAGCACCCACATCGACAAGGCGGAAGTACTGGCACGACTCAATTGCTCGGGACACATCATTTCACCGGGCCAGTTCCTGCCGGTATTCCAGGACTTCAGCTACCTCACCGAATTTGATCGCCGAGTGCTTACCCAGACATTCAGACACTTCAAGGCACTTCACGCCAGTCTGCCGGCTGAAGCCTGTATCAATGTCAATATCTCCGGTGCAATGCTAAGCGACCAGAAACTGCTGCCCTAGCTGGAGGCAAGTCTCGGCACGTACCAGGTTCCTGCCGAGCATCTGTGCCTCGAAATCACGGAAACCGAACTGGTGCATGACAAGGCGCTGGCGGTTCGAAATATTCAGGGGTTTCGTACTCTGGGCTTCAACGTGGCCATCGATGATTTCGGAACCGGGCTTGCCAGCTTCGAGTACCTGAACCAGTTTGCCGTCAACGTGCTCAAACTGGACGGCCAGTTCATCTCGGACGTGGCACAAAACCCCAGACATCAGGCCATAGTCCGCTCCATGGTAGCCGTGGCGGCCAGCTACAACCTGGAACTGGTGGGCGAATTTGTGGACAGCGAAGAGGCACTGCAGTGCCTGCATGAACTGGGCGTCGACTATGCTCAGGGATACCATGTGGGCAAACCAACACCGGACTGGCGTGATCAGGACTGACCGTCCACGACAGTCAGCACAGCTCGATCCATTGCTCGATGGCTCGGCTGCGAAACTTTCGCCGGTGCAGTACCAGATAGAACTCCCTGTCCATTGGGCGATTCGGCAGGGGCAGCGGCACCAGACTACCCCGGGCAAACGCGTCCTGCAAGGTCAGGCGTGACAGACAGCCCAACCCCATACCGGCCTCCACGGCTCGCTTGATGGCTTCCGTATGCTGCAGCTCCAGCGGTGACTTGAGACGTGACAGCAAGCCGTGCATGGCCCGGTCAAATGCCTGACGAGTACCTGAACCCTCCTCGCGCAAGATCCAGTCGGCTTCGACCAGGTCCTCATCGCTGAGCCAGGGTTTCCCCGCCCAGGGGTGATCCGGCGCACACATGATCACCAATTCGTCTTCTTTCCAGGGTATCAACTGCAGATCGGGATGATTCAACTCGCCTTCGATCATGCCCACATCCAGTTCGAAGTTGGCGACCTTCTCCACCACGGTCGCCGTATTGGCCACCTCGAGAGACACCTCGGCATCGGGATGCTGGCGCCGGTAGTCGGTCAGGATGCCCACAGCGAGATAATTGCCAATGGTCATGGTGGCACCCACCTTCAGCGAACCCAGATCCGATTTCTGCATCAGATCCTGCTCCAGGTCTTTCGCCTGATCCAGTAACGCTTCTGCTCGCGGTCGAATGGCCCGTCCCAGGTCGTTCAGCATCAGACGTTTGCCCACTCGATCGAACAACGCCATGTCATACTGACGCTCCAGCTCTTTCAGGGAACTGCTGGCCGCCGACTGGGAGATGTTCAACTGCTCGGCGGCTCGACTGATGTTCCCGGCACGGGCCGTCTCCAGAAACACATCCAACTGACGCAGGGTAAAACGCATATTAATTTTTCCGATAGCAATTATTAAGATAAATCATTTTGCTGATAATAAAGAAAGCCTTATGCTCTGTGCAACTCGATTTAACCTGTCCCACATGGACAGCAAGCACCCTTGGAGGCGAATACTTTATGGCAACCCTTGAAAAAGAACGCGTGCTGGATGTACATCACTGGAATGACTCACTGTTCAGTTTCAAGACCACTCGAGACCCGGGCTTTCGCTTCAAGAACGGCCATTTCACCATGCTGGGTCTGGAAGTGGAAGGCAAGCCCCTGATGCGGGCCTACAGTATAGCCAGTGCCAACTACGAAGAAGAACTGGAGTTCTTCAGCATCAAGGTACCAGACGGCCCCCTCACATCCAGGTTGCAGTCCATCGAACCGGGCGATGAAATCCTTATTAGCCGCAAACCCACGGGCACACTGGTGACTGATCACCTGCTGCCCGGGCGTAATCTTTACCTGCTGGCCACAGGCACTGGCTTGGCACCCTTCATGAGCATCATCAAGGACCCGGAAGCCTATGAAATGTTTGATCGCATCATTCTTGTTCACGGGGTACGCCATGTGTCGGAACTGGCTTATCAGCAGGAAATCGAGAACAACCTCCCCAACAATGAATTTTTCGGCGACATGGTCAGCGAACAGTTGATCTATTACCCAACGGTAACGCGTGAAGCCTACCGGAATCAGGGACGCATCACGGATCTTATGACGTCGGGTAAACTGTTTGACGACCTGGATATGCCACAGCCGGACCTGGACAATGACCGCTTCATGCTGTGCGGCAGCCCGGCCATGCTCAAGGACACCACGGCCATCCTGGACGACTGGGGTTTCAAGGAGACACGCCACGGTGACCACGGGCACTATGTCATTGAACGGGCGTTTGTTGGCTGAGGGATCAAGTGGGAATCGGTTCGGTGGCAAACCGCCGGATCGATTATTCCTAACTATCGAATTATTACTTTTCATTGACTGGATGCGCGCAACGTCACGGCCTATACTGCGGACTAAATACATAGTTTTTCCATACAAGGAGGAAAAGCCATGAGTACCAACGCAATTGGCATTCAAACAGACAAGGCAAAATCACTGGCTTCTGGCCTCAACGACCTGCTGGCCAACTACCAGATCTTTTACATGAATGCCCGGGGCTATCACTGGAATATCCGCGGCAAGGACTTTTTTGAACTACACGTCAAGTTCGAGGAACTGTACACGGACCTGCTGGCCAAGATTGACGAGGTAGCCGAACGTGTTCTGACTCTGGGAGAAGAGCCGGCACACACCTATTCGAGCTATCTGGACAGGTCCGAAATCACAGAAAAGGTGCGGGTCACCGACGGCAGTGAGGCCATGGCTCAGATTCTCGATGGCTTCAAGGTGGTGATCAACAAGCAGCGCGCCCTGCTGGAACAGGCGGGTGACGCCCACGATGAAGGCACCGCTGCGCTGATGAGCGACTACATCCGTGAGCAGGAAAAAACCGTCTGGATGTACAGCGCTTATTTGAACAAGTGAAACAAGTACGGTAGGTAAAAATCCCCGGTGAGCTCTGACACACCGGGGATTTTCTTTTTTTGAAGACGCCAGTGCCAAGCAAATACCGCACAATTCAGGAAATTCGGCACCTGAGCGAAAGACGGTTACCATTAACGACGTGCTGCTGCGATCCCGTCAGCAAGCTAATCTGCCTTTACCGAACAAAACGCATCAGGCGTCCATTCTCTTCGTCCGTCAGCAACCAGAGCGTGCCGTCGGGTCCGGTCCGTATGTCACGGATTCGGGTATTGAAGGTCTCCAGAAGATTTTCCTGCTCGACCAGGGTTGTACCGTCAAAGCGTAGACGCTGGACCTTCTGACCAGCCAAGGCGCCGACAAACAGATCGCCTTGCCATTCAGGAAAGACTTCTCCTGCGTAGAACGTCATGCCGGATGGGGCAATGGAAGGCGTCCAGTGCACAAGCGGATCTTTCATCCCGGCCATTGAGGTGCGTTCAGTAATGGTTGACCCATCATAGTTGGTGCCATGTGTCACCTCGGGCCAGCCATAATTCAGTCCTGACTGGATCAGGTTGATTTCGTCCCCGCCGCGAAGCCCGTGTTCATGTTGCCAGATATCGCCCGTATCCGGGTGCACAACCATGCCCTGGGCGTTCCTGTTACCCCAGGTATACAGCTCGTCCAGACCGCTGTCATCGCCGACAAAGGGGTTGTCTTCCGGCACACTGCCGTCATCATGCAGTCGAATGGTAGAGCCGGCATGGGAGAGAGTATCCTGTGCAGCGCTGCTGGTACCTCGATCGCCCAGAGTCATATACAGATACTGGTCATCATCAAAGACGATGCGTGATCCGAAGTGACGCCCGCCAGTCATCCCGGGGTAGGCCCTGAACAGCACTTCCATATCGGTCAGCGTCTGGCGGACCAGCGGCCCTTGCTGAAACTTCGCACGCGCCAGGTGAGTGCTCAAACCATCACCGGATTCAGCAGTATCCGAGTAGGTGAAGTAGACCCATCGGTTGGCTTCAAAGTCCGGGTGCAGGGCAATATCCAGTAGGCCACCCTGTCCCTGAGCCACTATATCCGGCAACCCTTCTATGGGCGTCTCCCTGAGATCACCGTCCTCGATCAAGCGCAGGTGCCCCTGGCGCTCAGTTACCAGAATACCGTCGTCGGGCAGAAATACCATGGACCAGGGGTGTTCCAACCCATTGGTCACCGTTTGCAACAGGAAGTCATAATCCCTGCTGTCATAAATCTGGCCGTGTACCTTTGCCGACAGTACCAATGCACTCACCGTCATCCCAAGGAGTGCAAGAGACAGGGGGCCAGCTTTACTGATATTCGTTTCGGAGGTGGTCATAAGTCCCTAAAGTCTCGCCGAAATATGCGGAGTTTAGGGGCTATGGCAGATCAGGACAATGCAGGAGGAGCGGATTTATCTGCCAATTTACGATGCAATACAGGGTAGGAGGGTCCTTCCCCGGTCTGCGCCGGAGAAGGACAAGCCGCTTCAGGCCAGCGCTTTTTTGGCGCGTTCTGCCAGGGCAGAGAAAGCAGGCTTTTCAAATACGGCGATATCCGCCAGTACTTTACGATCGATCTCGACATTGGCCTTCTTCAGGCCAGCGATGAAGCGGCTGTAGGACAAGCCATTCACACGCGCTTCAGCGTTGATACGGGCAATCCACAGGGCGCGGAACTGACGCTTACGCTGACGACGGTCGCGATAGGCGTACTGGCCGGCCTTGATGACCGCCTGTTTGGCTACACGGAATATACGGCTGCGAGCGCCGTAGTACCCTTTGGCCTGATCGAGAATCTTCTTGTGACGACGGTGTGCTGTGACACCACGTTTTACGCGAGGCATAGTAAATTCCTTAAATTAAGCGTGAATCAACAATCAAATGTAGGGCAGCATACGACGAACCAGAGCGGTGTCTGCTTTGTCGACCATCTGCATGTGGCGCAGCTGACGCTTACGCTTCTGCGGTTTTTTGGTCAAAATGTGGCTGCGGAATGATTGCTTGTGCTTAAAGCCATTCGCGGTTTTTTTAAAGCGCTTGGCTGCGCCTGAGACTGACTTCATTTTAGGCATTGGTTTGCTCCATTGTATGGGAAAGACCGTTTCGCACCTCGCCGAACTTAATCAGCTTCAGGGCTAGCGGTTGCCTGGGTTTTAAAGGGGCCCCGAGGGGTTGCCCTACTTCTTCTTGACCGGTGCCAGAACCATGATCATCTGGCGACCTTCCATTTTGGGGTGCTGTTCTACCTGACCGTATTCTTCCAGGTCGGCCGCCACCCGCTTCATCAGATTCATCCCGATGTCCTGGTGGGCCATTTCCCGGCCCCGGAAACGCAGCGAGACCTTGGTCTTGTCGCCGTTTTCCAGGAATCGGGTCAGGTTGCGCAGCTTGATCTGGTAATCGCCGTCGTCTGTGTTCGGGCGAAACTTGATCTCTTTAACCTGGGTCTGCTTCTGTTTCTTCTTGGCGGCAGCACGCGCCTTCTTCTCCTCGAAGACTTTCTTGCCGAAATCCATGATCTTGCAGACCACGGGATCTGCATCGGCAATCTGCACCAGGTCCAGGCTGACACTCTCCGCCTGGCGACGCGCTTCGTCAATGTCGACAATGCCGACCTGGTTCCCGTCCTGATCGATCAGGCGACACTGTGTGGCTTCGATCTGATCATTAACCGGATTGCGTTTGCCCTTGCGACCTTTGGTGTTCTTAATAACTGATTCTCCGTTACTGTTTTCGACCCAGTGTAGCAGCTTCACTGCCCAGTTTGCTTATAAACTGGTCCAGCGGCATGGCACCGAGGTCTTCACCCTGGCGCGTACGCACTGCCACCTGCTCTGATTCCACTTCTTTATCGCCTACTACGATAACATAGGGAATCTTCTGTAAAGAATGCTCGCGGATTTTAAAGCCGATCTTCTCATTTCTCAAGTCCGAGCGCGCCCTGAAACCGGCTAATTGCAGGGTTTTCTGCACTTTTTTGCAATAGTCTGACTGATTGTCAGTAATATTGCATACCATGACCTGTTCGGGCGCCAGCCAGAGCGGCAGTGCTCCGGCATACTCTTCGATCAGAATCCCGATAAACCGTTCCAGTGATCCCAGAATGGCACGATGAATCATGACGGGTTCCTTGCGCGATCCGTCTTCCGCGACATACTGTGCGCCTAGCCGCCCGGGCATGGAGAAATCCAGCTGGATGGTACCGCACTGCCAGGCGCGACCCAGGGAATCATAGAGGGTGAATTCGATCTTGGGACCGTAAAAGGCCCCCTCACCAGGCTGGTAGTCAAACGGCAGATTGTTCTTCTCCAGAGCCTCGGCCAGCGCCTGCTCGGATTTGTCCCAGACCTCATCGCTACCGATCCGCTGTTCGGGGCGAGTGGACAGTTTGATGTCGATGGCATCACTGAAGCCAAAATCACGATAGACGTCGTAGACTATCTGAATACAGGCTGTGACTTCATCCAGTATCTGCGCCTCAGTACAGAATACGTGCGCGTCATCCTGGGTGAACGAACGCACACGCATCAGACCATGGAGCGCGCCGGACGCTTCGTTGCGGTGAACGACACCGAATTCGGCCATGCGATACGGCAAGTCCCGGTAGCTCTTGAGCCCCTGATTGAAAATCTGCAGGTGACCGGGGCAGTTCATGGGCTTTACGGCATAGGTTCGCTTTTCCGACTCAGTGGCAAAGATGTTGTCCTGGTACTTGTCCCAGTGGCCGGACTTCTGCCACATCGAGACGTCCATGATCATGGGTGCCTTCACTTCTTCGTAATCATATTCGATGAGCTTCTGGCGCACATAGTCTTCAATGACCTGGTAGATGGTCCAGCCTTTCTGGTGCCAGAACACCATGCCGGGCGCTTCTTCCTGCCAGTGAAACAGGTCGAGCTGCTTGCCCAGCTTGCGGTGATCCCGCTTTTCGGCTTCTTCCAGTCGCTTCAGATAGGCCTTGAGCTGTTTCTTGTCCGCCCAGGCAGTACCGTAGATGCGCTGAAGCTGAGTATTCTGGGCATCACCCCGCCAGTAGGCACCGGACACCTTCATCAGCTTGAAGTGGTGACAGAAGGCCATGTTGGGCACATGCGGTCCGCGACACATGTCGATGTATTCTTCGTGGTGATACAGTCCCGGCTGGTCGTCACGGGCAATGTCGTCTTCGAGAATGGTCTGTTTGTAGGGCTCACCCCGGTCCTTGAATGTGTCGTAGGCTTCCTGCCAGCTCACCTTGCGCTTGACCACTTCATAATTGGTCTTGGCCAATTCCAGCATGCGCTTTTCCAGCGCGTCCAGGTCGTCTTCGGTGAGCTTCTCGTCCATTTCGATATCGTAATAGAAGCCGTTGTCGATAACGGGCCCGATGGCCATTGTGGCCTGCGGGTAGAGCTGCTTGATGGCGTGCCCCAGCAGGTGCGCCGTGGAGTGGCGAATAATATCCAGCCCGGCTTCGTCTTTCGGGGTAATAATGGCGACGTTTGCGTCTTCGGTAATCAGATCAACCGCGTCATGTTCCACGCCGTTGATGGTGCCGGCGACGGTGGCCTTGGCCAGGCCGGGGCCGATGTCTTTGGCGACGTCGAGGATGGATACGGGTTGTTCGAACTGACGCTGGCTGCCGTCTGGCAGAGTGATGGTAGGCACTGTGCTATCTCCTGAGTCAGTGGTGACCCATACCAGGGGCCACATGCGTGTTAAGGCGGGCAGTATGTTGCACCCGCAGCTATATCGTCAAGTATTGGGCTGACTTCCCTGTGGCTCATGCCTGTGGTTTCGGCGGGGCCTCGCAAAGGGGGTGGTAGGTCTTCACCGCTCAGAAGGGCATCCCTGCCCTTATTCGCTCGTCGGGCGTCCTGCCCTCTGTGAAGACCCACCACCCCCTCTGCCAGGCGTCCACCCCACAGACAAGTCTCACTCCAAGTATATCCCAAAGGCAATACACCCATGATGGTATCGGTCGGACCCCTGAAGACGTGACTTGGCGTTTGGTGCAGTGGGCGGCCTGAATAAAGGGCAGGACGCCCACCTCGAGGGCAACCGAGCGCCAGCCAGAGGAGCAACAGCCACATGCACAACAGCCAGACAACAAAAAACCCGCCAATAGGCGGGTTTCAGAATCTGGTAGGAACGATTGGATTCGAACCAACGACCCCCACCATGTCAAGGTGGTGCTCTAACCAACTGAGCTACGTTCCTGAATCTGGAGTGCATTTTAGCCATTCCAGCTCTGCTGTCAACGCCCGGTCGCTAACAAACTGATTTAAAAGAAAATTAGCCACACAGCCCGACCCGTGTCCGGGGACACTCAGGGACGACGCCGAAACGTCCATACTTCGCCATTGCTCAGTGCCACCCCCATACTGATACTCTGCGTGTGCTGATGACCCTGCCCGGTAATAATCGGAGCGGTTACGGCATCCATCAGCTTGTCGCGCAGCCCCGCGATCACGGCCGGATCCTGAATATCTTCCACAATGGCCGCAAATTCGTCCCCGCCGATCCGGGCCACCGTGTCCTCCCGGCGCATGGAGGCACTGAGGCGCGACGCAATCACGCACAACACTTCATCGCCCTCACTGTGGCCGAAAGCGTCGTTGATTTCCTTGAAATCGTCCAGATCCATGTAGATGACCGCCACCCGCCAGCTCTGGCGTCGGGCTCTGGACAAGGCGGCTTCCAGGCGGTCAAAAAAGAGGACCCGGTTGGGCAGATTGGTCAACGGATCATGATGGGCCATATGATACATGCACTGACGCGCCTGGTGCTGTTCATCCACATCCCGCGCAAACCCGTACACGGCTCTGATCCGGCCGTGTTTGTCCCGCTCCACATTAATGGCCAGTTCGACCCAGAATGTCGTGCCGTCATTACGGCGATACTTCAACTCGGTACGCGGGAAACGCAACTCTCCGGTGCTCATCATGTGTCTGAGTTCGTTGTAACAGGCGGTGGCAGACCGTTCGCTGGTAATCTTGTCCAACGGTCTGCCCAGCAATTCCTCCGGTTTCATGCCCAGCAGCCGTTCGATGGCCCCGTTGACATAGAGAAAGCGGCCATGCGGATTGATGATCCAGATCATGTCATGGGCGGTGTTGGTAAGTCGCCGGAACTGCTGTTCATTGCGCGCCACCGCCCGGATCCTGAACCACAGACGACCTGTCAGCGCCAGCAGAACCACCAATGTGATCAGTAACCCGATGTGTGCAGTGTCCATACAAGTATGACTCTTGTTGTTTTTACCCGTGGATTGGCGATACGCTGTAAGACAATGCGCTTTTTGAAACGCCTCTGTTCAAATACTGTACGATAAAGGCTATGGCGAGAATAATCCAGTGTCTGCGCCGGTTCTTTCCGGACGGCAGTGTTGCTTCCTGTTTTTTGCGGAGATTCCCACTATGTCGGACCCCCTAATGGCCGTCACCAGCCACCGGCGCGAGCAATGGCGCGCCCTGTTGAACGAGCAGCCGGACTGGCCTGTAGAGATCATCTACGACGACGATCCGGATTTTGAGGAACGTGTCCAGGCCGCCGACATCCTGTTTGGCGACACGCCTGAAGGCGCCGCCTGGCTGCCCCGGCTACCCAATATTCAGTGGTTCCAGACCAGTTATTCCGGTATCGATGCCCTGTTGCCCATCCGTGACCGCTTTCACCCGCATCTCACGGTGACCAACTCGCGTGATATCGCCGGGCCACATATTGCCGAATACGTGCTGGGGCACACCCTGAACATTACGCGCCTGATTACGGTCTTTCACGAGCATCAGAAAACACAGGACTGGCAATGGCAGGATTATCAGTCCATACACGAATCACGGTGCCTGATTCTGGGCACTGGTGCTATCGGTCAGACTGTCGCACAGCACCTGGATGCCTGGTTTTATCAGGTGGATGGCTGCAGTCGCAGCGGCACGGAGAAAGACGGATTCAATAAGGTGTTCACCTGGCCGGTACCACAGTCACGGCTGGCCGACTACCGTCTGGTGGTCAACACCCTGCCCCGCACACCGGATTCGGAAAATCTGTTGGACAAAGACTTTTTCCAGCATCTGGCCAGCGACGCCATCTTCATCAACACCGGGCGCGGCGAAACCGTAATTGATCAGGCCCTGCTCGACGCTCTGGATGCCCAGCCGGATCGTCGGGCGGTTCTGGACGTGTTCCGGGAAGAACCCCTGCCTCAATCGCATCCGTTCTGGCACCACCAGCAGATCGCCGTGACCCCGCACGTGGCGGCTCTCAGCCGCCCGGAGTGGGTACTGCCGATTCTGCGAGACAACCTGGATCGCTACCTGGCCGGGCAGCCGCTGAAAAACGTGGTGGATCTGGATCGGGGCTACTGATTCACAGCCACATCAGGGTCGCCACCAGCGAGGCCATAAGGCTGTAGTACAGCATGGGCACCAGGGTATAGCGGATAATGTCTCCTTCCCGACCCACGAGGTTCACCACGCTGGAGTCGGCAATGAGCGCCAGCACAACCGATGCCATGGGCGGGAACCCCAGGGTCACCAGCAAGGGAGCGCCAATGGCGGCGGGGGTACCGAAGCCCGACGCTCCTTCAAGAAAACTGCCGAACAGCCAGGCGATGATGATGACCTGAACACGACGATCCGGCGACACCTGGCCGAAGCCGGCCCGAATCACATCCAGGGCCCCGGTCTGGCGCAACACGTTCAGCAACAGAATGGCCCCGAACACAATCCAGAGAATGGTGGCAGCCACCACCACACCCTCCAGGATGGCGGCCGACACCTGCACCGCCGGCATGCGCCAGATCACCAGGGCAAGCACGCTGGACACCAGCAGGCTGAGGGGCATGGTCCGAGTCGCCGGCATGCGCAGTAACACCAGCAGCACGAACACGCTGAGCACAGGCATGCTGGCAGTCAGTCCTTGCAGCAGAGTCATATAATATCCCTGTCATTTGATACAGCCCCAGTATAGCGGGCCTGTCGAGCAGGCTCTTGACCCAGGTCAGGCTCAGAGCGTGCTGGCAGCGCTGAATTGCTTGGCCCGGGTCACTTCCCGATAGTCATTGGGCGTAATACCGGCGCGCTGGCGGAACAGTCTAATGAAGTAGGAGGCATCGTTGAAACCCAGCAACTCGGCGATATCCTGTACCGTCAGATTGGTCTCACGCAACATTTCCTCTGCCCGCAGCAGCCGCAACTGCATCCAGTACTGCTTGGGTGAGTCACCGGTGGCCTGCACGAAGCGGCGCGACAGGGTCCGGGGGGTCAGCCCTACCCGAGCAGCCAGATCCGCCAGGGAAAAAGGCTTGTCCAGTCGATCCAGCAACCAGGCCTGGGCTGACACCACATCTTCGTCGTCATGCTGCAAACCACCCAGACGGTAATAGGGCTCGCTGAGGGTGCGGCTCACCTCATGGGAAAAATGACGCTCGATCACGCCCATTATGTCGTCGTTGTACCAAGTGCGAATAAAGTACAGGACCAGATCGGTCAGGGCATTGACGCTGCCCACGCAGTAGATGTCCTGGTCATAGGTAATGCTCTGACGCGGACGCAGCAACACCGCCGGGTAACGCCGGGCAAAGTCTTCAAAATAATACCAGTGCGTAGTGGCCACCCGATGGTCAAGCACCCCGCTTTCCGCCAACAGGCAGACGCCGGTGCCGGTGGCTACGATGGGAATGTTGCGACCGGCCGCCTGGGCCAGCGTATCCACCAGCGTCCGGTGTCGACTCAGCATGGACAACGGATTGCCCCAGAGCGGCGGCACCACGATCAGATCGCAGCTCAGCAGTGCATCCCAACTGCCCTGCGCTTCCAGGTGCACCCCGCCGGCGACCTGTTGTGCCCGGCCGTCTTCCGAGAGCACCAGAAAGGCCGGCAGACGGGATCCGGAAAAGCGCTCACTGACCCGCCGGGCCCTCGCCAGTTGCGCTGCTGCGTGCAGCATTTCACAGGGCAGGGTAATACCCGTCGCCAATGTTTTGGGCACCGCCACAAAGCCGATCTGCACATGCACCTCCAACCTGCCGTCAATGTCTTTATTATACTACTAGTTGGCAGTTTCGTTATACACTCTTCCGCATTCTCTCCACTACCATGCTCCCCACGTTTCGATTATTCAGGCTCAGGACATAATGACACGACTTCCAGTGATTACCGGCTTTGGTGGCATCAACGCCGCCGGGCGCAGTTCATTTCATCACGGCTATCGTCGCATGGTCGAGACTTCCCTGCCCGATGAGATCATGGCCCCCACCTGGACGGGTCTGGCTCAGTTGATGGGGCTGGACAGCGGCAAAGGCCTGACATCGGAACTCATCGAACAAATCCGTCAGGGCACTCTGGTTCGACGAATCGAACCCATGAATTTTGATGTCGATGCTGTGCTCTATCAGCACCGCGCGGAAATCAGCGCACAACAGGGCGGTATGCAATTCAGCGCCCGGCGCAGTCAACTGCCGTCGACACTGCCGGACAACTGGCAGATCGTCAGTGACCGAGGCCGGGAAGTCGTGGTTCAGGTTACCGGTGACACCACGGCGTTGTTTCCGGAACACTACAAGTACCCGGTATCCAGCGCCGGGCAGGTGCCGGCCGGTTTCAATGCGTCCCGGCTCTACCGGGCCCAACACCACCCTCGGGCACTGACGCACGCGGTCTACGGCGCCTCGGACGCCATCCAGTCCCTGGGCATGCCGTGGGAAACCATCATGGCCCACGTGCCACCCGACGAGGTGTCGGTCTATGCCGGCAGTGCTCTGGGTCAGATGGACGATGCCGGCCTGGGCGGCCTGTATCAGAACAGTCTCACTGGCGGCCGCACCAGCACCAAGATGATGGCCCTGAGCCTGGCGGAAATGGCGGCGGACTTCATCAATGGGTACATGATCAACTCGGTGGGCAGCACGGGCAACAACATGGGGGCCTGCGCCTCCTTTCTGTACAACCTGCGCCAGGGCGTCATGGACATCCAGGCGGGCAATGCCCGGGTGGTCATGGTCGGGAACACCGAAGCCCCCGTGGTGCCCTCTATCATGGAAGGCTTCCACGTCATGGGCGCACTGGCCTCCGACGACGCACTGAAACGCATCGACGGCACGGATACCGTGGACAATCGTCGCGCCTGCCGCCCCTTCTCCACCAATGCCGGCTTTACCATGGCCGAATCCGCACAATTCATTGTACTCATGGACGACGCCCTGGCGCTGGAACTGGGGGCCACCGTTTACGGCTCGGTACCGGATGTATTCATCAATGCCGATGCCAACAAGAAATCCATCTCCGCACCAGGCGTGGGCAACTACATCACCCTGGCCAAGACCGCGGCACTGGCCCGCAGCCTGCTGGGCGATCAGGGGCTCAGGGACACCTTTGTACAGGCCCATGGCACCGGCACGCCCCAGAACCGGGTCACCGAATCACGCATTCTCAATGAGGTGGCAAAACTCCATGGCCTGGACGACTGGGCCATCACGGCCGTGAAGTCCTATGTCGGCCACTCACTGGGGCCTGCTGCCGGTGATCAGATTGTAGCCAGTCTCGGTGTCTGGGCACACGGCATCGTGCCCGGCATTACCACCATCGACCATATTGCCGACGATGTGCAACAAACACACTTGAACATCCTGCAGAATCACCTGGACACAGGCAGCCACAACGCCATGCGCGGTGCGCTGATCAATTCCAAGGGCTTTGGCGGCAACAACGCGTCGGCTCTGTTGCTGTCGCCTGAGGAAACCCTGCACATGATGCGCCGCCGCCATGGTGAGTCTGCACTCACGGCCTACCAGGGTCGCAATGAGACCATCCAGGAAACCGCTCAGGCCTATGATGCCCGGGCGGTGGCCCAGGGTGCCCCCATCATCTACAAGTTTGGTGAATCCGTGATGCAGGACAGCGATATCGAGCTCACCGGAGAATCATTGCGCCTGGCGCGCTTTGAACAGGCGATTTCGCTCAAGGGCAACCACCCCTACGACGACATGGTATAGCGCAAAGCCCCGGGCGCGCCCGCCGGCACGATTGGGTTCGCCGGCACAACCGGCGCCAAACGCTGGTAGGGGGCGTCCTGCGCCGGCCGCTGGTCGGCATCGCCCCGATTCGGCCAGAGAGCGCAGGCCCGCTCGGCCTGAGCGGTTATGGACAGGGACGGATTCACCCCCAGATTGGCGGACAGGGCCGAGCCGTCCATGATGTGCATATTGGGATAGTCATACACGCGCTGATAAGGATCGACGACCCCTGACTGCGCACTGTCTCCGATCACCGCACCACCCAGAATATGCGCTGTCATGGGGATATTGAACACCTCGCTCCAGCCGCCCAGTGGAATACCGCGAATACGAGCGGCCAGTTTACGGACTACGGTATGGCCAATGGGAATCCAGCCGGGATTCGGCGCACCCGGGCCCTGGCGGGAGGTCAGGCGACGGCCAAAGAGGCCACGGCGCAGATAACAGGTAAGCGCGTTGTCGACATTCTGCATTACCAGAGCAATGATGGATTGCTCCGACCAGCGCCGCAGCACCAGGCTGCGGCAAAAGGCCACAGGATGGCGCAGCACCTCACGCCCCCAGGATATCCAGCGACTGCGGTCACCGTCTGCCAGTGCCGTGGTGAGCAATCCCATCATGTTGCTGCCCCGACCATACCGCACCGGCTCCACATGGGTGTGAGCATCGGGATAGAAGGACGACGTAATGGCCACGCCCCGGGTGAAATCCACATCCTTGCGAAAAGTGCGGGCGCCCAGCAGGGCCTCGGAGTTGGTGCGGGTCAGTTCACCCAGGCAGGGAGACAGATTGGGCAGGTGTCCCCGGTGTTTCATGCGATGCAGCAGATTCTGCGTGCCCAGTGTGCCGGCGGCCACCACCACATCCCGAGCAATCAGCGTCCGACGCTGACGCCAGCGCGCGAACAGCCCGCCCGTACGTCGCACATCCACCGCAAACCGCCCGTCGGGCAGGGGCCTGACGGCGGTCACCGTGGATCGATCTTCAACCTTTGCACCACCGCGCTCGGCCAGATAGAGATAATTCTGCAAGAGGGTATTTTTGGCGCCGTGGCGACAGCCGGTCATGCACTGTCCGCATTCAATACAGCCTGTGCGCGCCGGACCGGCGCCACCAAAATAGGGGTCGCTGGCAGTTTCGCCCGGGGTACCGAAATACACGCCCACCGGGGTAGGTCGGAAGGTATGGCCCACCCCCATGTCCTCGGCTACCAGACGCATCATTTCGTCCGACGGCGTCATGGTGGGGTTGTCCACCACACCCAGCATGCGTCGTGCCTGATCATAGTGAGGGCTCAGCTCCGCCTTCCATCGGCCCCCCTCCAGCACGGTGACGCCATACCCTTTTTCAGTCAATCGCAACGCGGCTGTACTGCCGCCAAAACCACTGCCGATGACCACAACATCCTGTTCAATCCGCTTCGACTTCATGCTGCCTCCCGGGTGTCACAGGACACCGACCCGACTCATTGGTCCCATGATTCACCGGCTCGTCGGAACTTGCAACCGTTTGCTACCGAATTGCCGCAAGAGACATTAGCCTAGTGAGTGAACCGGCGTTCAAAAATGCGCGTAAGGTTCTCATGACATACAGGGGCGACTAACGGTAAAGTATGCACCCTGCGAATTGGCGACAAGGAGACCCACAGATGGGCGTTCAACTTTTGGAACCGGGCACGCCTGCGCCGGATTTTTCAGCACTGAATCAGCGCGAAGAAACCGTCAGCCTGAGCAGCCTCAAGGGCAAGAAGGTGGTGCTCTATTTTTATCCCAAGGCCATGACGCCAGGGTGCACAACCCAGGCCCGTGGCATTCGTGACAGCAAGTCCGACTTTGACAGTCGAAACACGGTGGTACTGGGCATCAGTCCGGATGCACCCAAGCGCCTGGTCAAGTTCATTGAACGTGACGGCCTGAACTTCGATCTGCTCAGTGACGAAGACCTGACCCTGTGCAACGCCTTCGGCGTCTGGGGTTTGAAAAAATTCATGGGCCGTGAATACGACGGCGTGCATCGAGTGACCTACATCCTGGACGAGGACGGCATCATCCGGCACGTCATGGGGAAGGTCAAAACCAAGAGCCACCACGACGATGTGCTGGCCGCTATCGACTCTTTATAAGGATAAGCCATGACTGACGCCTCGCTGAGCGCTCATTACGAATCCATCATCCGCGAACTGGGTGAAAACCCGGAGCGGGAAGGCCTGCAGGGCACGCCACTGCGTGCCGCCAAGGCCATGCAATTTCTGACCGAGGGTTACGACACAGACCTCAAGACCATAGTGAATGGCGCCGTGTTCGAATCCGAGACTGACGAGATGGTCATGGTGCAAAACATCGAATTCTACTCCCTGTGCGAACACCATCTGTTGCCCTTCATCGGGACAGCGCACATTGCCTATATCCCATCAGGCAAGGTGCTGGGTCTGTCCAAGTTCGCCCGCATCGTAGACATGTATGCCCGGAGGCTGCAGATTCAGGAAAACCTGACGCGTCAGGTCGCTCTGGCAGTGGAATCCGTCACCGAGGCCAGGGGTGTGGGCGTTATCATGGAAGCAAAACACATGTGCATGATGATGCGCGGCGTACAAAAGCAGAACAGCAGCATGATGACCTCAGTCATGCTGGGCGACTTTCGTGAATCTCAGGCGACCCGCTCGGAATTTCTCCACCTGACCCGCGGCAGCGGCTTCATGCAACACGGGTAATCAGTCACCAGACAAAACGAATGTCCGCGTGCTGCTTGAAATGGTGTGGCTGTATGGCGTCGTACAGCCGCACTGTACCCTCTGCGATCAGGCTGTCAGCGGCGCCCTCCCCCGACAGCCCGCCTTCCAAAACCTGATACACACGCTCCAGATCAAGGGCCGAGTAAACCGGCAATTCAGCCAGGGCAGACGCCACGGAATCCCGGCTGTTGAACAGATAGTCGATGTCCACCGTGCGACTGTTGTGGCTGCGCCCCGGTTGGTCAATGGGTCGACCGTGCTGAATCTCTATCACCTTGCACAGGCCGTCACACCAGGCCCGGCTCAGGGGATAGTTCTCTTCCACGCCCACGGCAAAACAGGCATTGAGAAACTGCCGATCCGTTTCCACGCCCACGGGTTCAGTGAGGAAAAGACGCCCCAGAGTCACCCCGCCGAACACACCGGCAAAGGCGTCGATGGACGCTGGAATGTGCGACTCGGGCTCAATATTGGAGCCTATTGAAAAGTAGTAATAGGTGATCGTCATCTCAACTTGTTCCTGATGCGGATGTCCATGGCCGTTGAAGGCAGGCGGTTGTCCATACTGGACGCTACGATAAACAGTACGATCAGATTTCAGCCTGGATCATCCAGAGTCCGAACATTGGCGAATAGAATCAGGTCTCAGGGCATTTTTGTTTATCGATCCTTTATTCAGGCCAGACATACCCTGGTCTTTTTTTTAATCTCCCGACTGATCATCCAGTGGAATCCGCTTTTTGGTTTTTGCCCCCAGTTCCCTGAGCTTCTCCAGTCGTCGCACAGCATTCCCGCGCCCATCGCTCAACCGGTTGATGGACAATGTCAGACTGCTTTGTGTCTTTTCCAGATGCTTTTGCACATCCTGCAGGGACTCCACGAAAAGCGCAAACTGATCGTAGAGCTTGCCCGCCTCCTCGGCAATGGTCTGGGCATTACGGTTCTGTTGTTCATTGCGCCAGATATTGTGAATGGTCTTGAGCACCGCCAGCAAGGTGCTGGGACTGACCAGAATGATGTTGCGGTCAAAGGCGTCACGAAACAGCATGGGGTCATTTTCCATGGCTACCAGGAAGGCAGCCTCGATAGGCACAAACATAAGCACGAAATCCAGGGTTTTCAGCTCACTGATCTGCTCGTAGTTCTTGCGCGACAGGCCGTCCATTTGCGCTCGCACAGCTTTAAGATGTGCTTTCAGATAGGCGGCCTTTTCCGCTTCGGACTCCACATTGACGTAGCGTTCGAAGTCCACCAGTGACACCTTGGCATCCACGATGATGTCCTTCTCGTCAGGCAGGTGGATGATGGCATCCGGTTGCTGCCGCTTGCCGGATTCGTCTTTCACGCTCACCTGAGTATCGTACTCGTGTCCCTTGCGCAGACCACTCTCTTCCAGAATGCGCTCCAGCAGCATCTCACCCCAGTTACCCTGGGTCTTCTTCTCACCCTTGAGGGCATTGGTCAGGGCGTGGGCTTCCGCATTCATGCGCTCATTGAGTTCTTTCAGGTGATGCAGCTCATGACGAAGCTGACGGCGGTCGTCCGTATCCTTCTCGTAGACATGGTCGACCCGCTGGCGAAATTCCTTGAGCTGGTCCCGCACCGGCTGCATCAGGGCATTGATGCTTTCCTTGCTGGTCCGGGTAAAGCTTTCCTGTTTCTGCTCGAAAATCCGGTTGGCCAGATTCTCGAACTGATCCTGCAAGCGCTTTTCCGTGTTTTCCAGCAAACTGACCTTTTCTTTCCAGTGTCGCTGCTCGGTTTCGGCCTCCTGACGTACCAGTGCCAGTTGATTGTCCGCGGACATCCGGAGCTGCCGCTCCTCCTGATGGCGGGCCTCCAGCTCGGCATAGGCCCGGTCCCGCTGCGCCAGCCGCTCGGCCAGCTGGCTCAGTTGTTCACCCTGACGTGCCTCCTCCACCGCAGCATCATTCAGTGCCTGGCGCTGTTCACGCAGTTGTCGGGCCTGACGCTGCAGAACCGACCCGGCCCCCAACAGCCCGACGGAAAGGACAATCAGGGCAGAAAACAGCGTATAGCTGGCGGCAGGAAACTCGGATAACATGGAAGAAAGTACAGTCACTGTCGGTTCAGTCCTTTTTTAATGTGGAGTAGACGAGCCACTCGGGTGGTGCGTATGCTATCTTAATCTGTACTCTGCTCCGAGCACATTCACTGACGATTCCATTCAGACAAAAACGGTGAATTATGTCCAGTCAGACAATCGTGATGGCCACCGAGACATTGGATCAACTGACGCGCTTGCTGGACGATGTCTATTGGGAAGCATCGGCCATCGAGCAAAAGGATCTTGTCTTCAACCTGAGTCGGGTGTTGACGGAAGAACTGATCGAACTGCACAAGGTGAGTGTACAGGACGGTCACTTCAAGTATGAGCCGTTGAGCGAAAACCTGCGGGATATCATACCCCAGCTGTCCTGGCTCAACGACAACCTGAACCTGGTCACACGACGCTCCCGTAGCTTCACGGAAGCCGAACAGCTACTGCGTAAAGTACAGCAACTGATTTCATGAGACTCTTACTGATCTACACCGGAGGCACCATCGGCATGGTGCCGTCTGATGGCGGTTGGCGGCCTCAGCCCGGCTATCTGGAAACCCGGATTCGAGAACACCTCCGGCACATGGCGTTCGAGGCCGAACTGGACTGGCTGGAGTACGACCCCCTGATCGACTCGTCCCAGGTAGAACCCATACACTGGAATCAGCTGGCCGAGGACATCGTCAATCGACACGATGACTATGACGGCTTCGTGATCCTCCACGGCACGGACACCATGGCCTATACCAGTGCGGCGCTGGCCTTCATGCTGCAGAACACATACAAGCCGGTGGTTCTCACCGGTAGTCAGATTCCCGTATGGGAAGCCCACACGGACGGTCTTGACAATGTCATGCTGGCATTGCAACAAGCCATGCGCGGTGCCGGTTCGGCCCCCGCCGCCAACGGAGACAGCCAGAACGAAAGCCTGCATGACGTCTATCTGGCGTTCGATCACAAGCTGTATCATGGCGCCCATGTCACCAAGATCAATTCGGATCGCCTCAAGGCCTTTTCCGCCCCACATGGTGTGCATTTGCATTCCAGGCAAGACCGCGATGGGTCGCCTCATGCCATAAAGGTGGATCCGGTGACCATAGGCGTGTACCACTGCCTGCCGGGCAATTCTCTGGCAGGCCTGGAAGCACTGGTTGATACAGGCCCCAGAGCCCTGATACTGAAAACCTTCGGCAGCGGCAATGCGCCTGACACCCAGGCCATGCGCGACCTGCTGGCCCGGGCACGGGACAACGGCACGCTGCTCATCAACGCCAGTCAGTGTTATCGCGCCAATGTGGACATGGAGCGGTACGAGGCCGCAGCCGCACTGCGTGAATCCCGTGTACTGGGTGCCCGGACCATGACCCTCGAGGCACTGTTCGCCAAGTTGCAGATCCTCTGTACCCGACATGGCGACAACCACACCATCGCCGATGCCCTGCTCACCCCCTGGACGCAGGAGCTTCCTCCACCCAAGCCCTGACCCGGTTTCCTGCCGGCGGACGTCCCGACTTTATAGTTGCGCATGAAAGCGGTATCATCCGCTTCCATTTTATTGTCAGGCCTTCTCGGGAGCACTCATGCAAACGCCTCAGGACGACACTCACCCGCCCGTACACTGGGTCGAGTTCTGGTTCGCGCCCCAGCGTCTGCGTCTGCTGCTGCTCGCCATCTGTCTTGGACTGGCTGGCGCCGCTGTATTTCCTGTAATGAGTACGCACTTGGCAGAAGGCCTGAACGTGTCGCCCTTCTGGATCGGACTGTTTTTCGCCCTGAATACCATTGCCGGGGTCACCATCAGCCTGTCGCTGGCCAAGGCATCAGACCAGGGACTGGGACGCGTGCGCATTCTCTGGGTGTCCGTGGTGGTCAGTATGGTGGGTGCCGTGGCTCTTGGCTACACCACGCATTACGGTCTGCTGCTGGTGATTGGCATGATCTGGTTCGGCATGTCCTCGGTCTCCCAGCCCCAGATATTTGCCCTGGCGCGCGAGCAGGTAGAGGAAGAGCAGGCGGCCCTGTTCCAGTCAGTGCTGCGCGCCTGTATCTCCCTGAGCTGGATTGTCGGCCCGCCGGCGGCTTACCTTCTATTTGACCTGATCGGCTTTACCGCACTGATGTGGATAACCGCCAGCCTGTTCGGCATTAGCCTGCTGCTGTTGCCCGGCCTGCCGGAATCCCTGTTGAATAAGCAGACACCGGTCAGGACACCGACCAACCGGCGCATCAAATGGTTGTCGCTCATGATTCTGGCGGTGTTTGCGGCCAACAGCATGTACATCGTCTACATGCCGTTGTACCTGCGGGACACTTTGGCCATGGCAGGCATGGCGCCCGGCTTGCTGATGGGCCTGGCGGCGGGCCTGGAAATCCCCATCATGGTGGCTGGCGGAGCGCTGGCTCACCGCTGGCCATTGTTCCGGCCACTCTGGGTGGCGGTTTTTGGCGGTATCGTGTTCTACGCTGGCGTTTATCTGGCTCAGGGGTTCACCACCCTGGCCGCCCTCCAGATATTCAACGGAGTACTAATTGGTCTGGCCGCCGGTATCGGCATCAGTGTCTTTCAGAAGCTCATGCCCGGTCGTGCCGGCATGGCCTCTACCCTCTACACCAACGCCATCAAGGTAGGCAGTCTGGTGGGTGCTGCCATGGGCGGGATTATTGCCGAACTGGGGGGTTATCAGAACGTCTTTCTGGCCAACCTGGCGCTCATGCTTGTTGCCCTGTTTGCGCTGTATCAATGTACGCATAGTCGCCACGACGCCGAGTTCCCCACCCGCGCCGTCCGTCGGTAGACGGGTTGCAGATTCGAACCAGTTTAGGGCGACTATGCCCCGACACGCACTTGTGCAGGGCATGGACCTGCAGCCTTGACACTCTCCGGCCGGTCCTGAAACCCCTGAAACCCCTGAAACCCCGGCACCAGGCCAATATCTGATACAGCCGATTTTTTGGCACGGCCTGTGCTAAATGACTAATGCACTTGCCGAACTCAGGATTGAGTAAGGTCATCGATTAAGGACGATTATTTGCTGGGCAATTTCCCCGGTAACTGCATTAGCAGTTACCGGGTTTTTTTTATAAGCTCGTCGGACCTGTTTATCAGCGCCTGTGCTGACCTCGGCCCAACAAGGAGTGCCTCTCGATGATCGCAATAATTACCGGAGCCGGACGAAGACTGGGCTACCAACTGGCTCGACATCTGCTGACTGAGGGCCATCAGGTGATCGGCAGCTACCGCACCCACTACCCGGAAGTGGATGAACTGGCGCACCTGGGGGCCGATATGCAGCGCGTGGATCTGACAGAAGCAGATGCCGTGGATAACTGGATACAGTCCGTCGTCAAACGCTATGACTACATCAGCCTGGTGGTTCACAACGCCTCGGCCTTTACGCCGTCGGAAGCCGACGCCACCGAAGGCATGGCTTCATTTCAACGCTACTTCCAGGTTCACATGCAGGCGCCCTACCTGATCAATGAACGGTGTATTCAGGCCCTGCAACGATGCCCGGAGCAGCACGGCAATATCATTCACATTACCGACATTTTTGTGCGCAAACCCAACCCGGACTTCCACACCTATTGTGCCACCAAGGCCGGCCTGCAGAGCCTGAACGACAGCTACGCCCAGTCCCTGGCTCCCCACATTCGGGTAAACGCCATTCAACCGGGTCCGCTGGAATTCCTGCCCCAGCATACCGAGGAAGACCGCGCGGCGGTGCTCGCCGAGACCCCGTTGAAGCACATGGGCGGATTCACGCCAGTAGTACAGACCGTGGACTATATCGTGAACAACCCCTACCTCACCGGCGCCAGCATCAACGTGGATGGCGGACGCGCAGTTGCTCGCTAGGCCAGGATCAGGGCGTCGCAATCCACCATTGGTCGTTGCGACCATGGCCCGTTAGGTCCCCCGGTTCTTCATCGCCCGCAAAGAGTTACAGCGGGCGATTTTGATACGCCCATTGCAGCCGACCGTCCGGGCGGGTAATCACTGAAAACCCTTGGGGCGGGAACTGGCGATGACGCGACTCGGCCACCAGAGGCGGCCACTGCTCCGAGCACGGACCGGTGCAATTGGATGTACTGGGTCGGTCTCGAGTATAGGTGTAGAGGGTCATGCCCTCGTCATTGGTCCACACCAGTCCCAGCGGCGTTCGTCTCGAATCCAGGGGGTAATCGTGTTCGTCATCGGCTTCAAGCGCCCAGCCCGCAGCGCTGAGACAGCCCAGAAAAACCAGCAAAAACACCGTACGTACTATTGTACTCACACTGATCACTTGTCCACCCGTTTACCACAGAATCATACAATGTAGCGGCTGAAGTTTAACCGGATTGACGCAGAACAGACAGAATTTAACACCAGCACTTGTGGTTGTCCCGACGGCGCAGTAACTTACACCTCAGATTCATAACGACAAGAAACGGATTGTACCCATGAAACTGCTCCTGGTTGTACTGCTTACCATACTGTCCTCTCTGACGGCCTGGCTGTATGTAGAGTTCGAGTTTCACGTCAGCTATCTGATCATTCTGGTCTCCATGTATGTGACCGTATACTACGGGCTGAATCGCAAGCTGAGTCGACAGACAAAATCGAGGGATTGAGCCACATACAAGCACGCCTGACTGGTTTATAATGCCGCTATTTGCCGTAGCAACGGCCCGGCCTGCAGGTTAATTATTCGTGTTCGATCAAATGGATCTGGCTCCGCCAGTCAACAAGGCATTATCCAAACTCAATATTCATGAGCCCACGGCGGTTCAGTCTGCGGTCATGACCCGCGTGCTGGCGGGCAAGGACCTGCTGGTCAGCGCCCACACCGGCAGCGGCAAGACGCTCGCCTTTGTCTTGCCGCTGATCAACCGGTTCTCCGGTCACCGCACTCCCTATACCGGCACACGGGCGCTGGTTCTGGCGCCCACGCGTGAACTGGCCCGGCAAATTCAGCACGTCTGCGAACGTCTGGGCGCGGCTGTTCATGTGCAAAGCGCCACCCTCACCGGCGGCGTCGCCTTCCGGGAACAGGAAGCCATTCTGCGCAAGGTGCCGGATCTGGTCATCGCCACTCCGGGCCGTCTGCGCGAGCACCTGGACCGCAACACGCTGGACCTGAGTGATCTGGAATGCGTGGTACTGGATGAAGCCGATCGCATGCTGGATATGGGCTTTCGCGACGAAGTGCGAGCCATTCTTGACCAATGCCCCGCTGAACGCCAAACCCTGCTGTTTTCCGCCACGCTGGATCACAAAGGGGTCACCGATCTGGCAGATCAGTTGCTGAAGGAACCTGAAACACTGGCCATGAACGCTTCGCGGTCGGTACCGGACAACATCCGCCAGGACTATGTGCTGGCCGATGACGTGCCGTTCAAGCAAAAACTGGCAACCGCCCTGCTGGACCGCCATCCGGACCAGCAGATCATTTTCTTCACCAACACCATCTTGCGCGCCCAGTCGCTTCAGTCCTATCTGTCCAGACCCGACATACGCTGCGCCCTGCTCCACGGGGATCTTACCCAGGATCAGCGCAACGCCGTGGTCGCCGGTATGCGCGACGGCCGCTACCGGGTACTGGTGACCACCGACGTGGCGGCCCGCGGGCTGGATTTGCCCAATGTGGGCCTGGTGGTAAACTTTGATCTGGCACGCAAGGGCGACGAATACCTGCACCGGGTCGGCCGCACCGGGCGTGCCGGCCAACCGGGTCATGCGGTCAGTCTGATTGCACCCAACGAATGGAATCTGATGATCAGTATTCAGAATTATCTGAAGACCACATTCAGCCGGTTGGATCTGCCCGGACTGAAAAGTCGGTATCAGGGGCCCGAGAAATTGCGCAAATCCGGCAAGGCCTATGGTAAAAAGAAGAAACCCAAGGCCGAAAGCAAAACCGGGCGAAATCGGCCAAAAGACAAGACAGCCGGCAAGGAAAAGGTGAGAGCCCGGGACACACGCAACAAGGGCAAACGCCCGCCCGGTGACAACCAGCAGGAGCAGAACCGCGACGGACTGGCACCGCTGAAACGCAAGCCCCGGCCCGAGGAGTAAATATACGCATCATGAGTCAGCAGGAAGCCTCGGCGACAGACGCCCTGATCCACGCCATTGAATCCGAAGACGGACCCGCCATGGAACGTCTGGTTGCGGATATTCCGGGGCCCGACTTTGCCGAATTTGTCCGTGAGCAGTCACTGGAAACCGGTCAACGGCTGCTGTCCTTTCTGCCACTCCCCCAGAGAGCCAGAGTTCTCGGGTATTTCCGTGATCAGGATCAGCGTGAACTGGCCGAGCACATGGACGAGAGTGTGCTCGTGCAACTGCTCACCCACATGAACTCCGACGAGCGGGCCGATGTCTACAATCTGCTGAATGAACAACTCAAAGCCCGGGTCATGCGGCGCATGGCGCGCAATGAGCGCGAAGACCTGCGCCTGCTCTCCAGTTATGAAGAAGGTACCGCCGGCGCCATCATGTCCAGTGATTATGTCGCCGTACCCGCCAAGTCCACCGTCGCTCAGGCACTGGAGATTATCCGCGCCACGGCGCCCTCTGCCGAGACGGTGTACAGTATCTACTGCATCGATCACATGGGCCGCCTCATGGGGGCGGTCTCACTGCGCCAACTGATTCTGGCCCGGGCGCCCACGAGACTTGATCGGCTGATGACCTCGGACACCATCAGCGCCACGGTGGACACCAACCAGGAAGAGGTCGCCAAGCTCATCGCCCGCTATGACCTCATGGCCCTGCCCATCATCGACAACGGCGCCCGTCTGGTCGGCATTGTCACCTATGACGACGCCATGGATGTGGCTGAAGAGGAAGCCACCGAGGACATTCACCGGTCGGCCTCTGTACAGCCCATGGCCCGCAGTTTCGGCTCTGCCAGCCTGTTCGACGTCTACAAGAGCCGCGTTGTCTGGCTGGTGCTGCTGGTCTTCGGCAACATATTCTCCGGCGCGGGCATTGCCCACTTCGAGGATACCATTGCCGCCGAGGTAGCTCTGGTGTTCTTTCTGCCTCTACTGATCGGCAGCGGCGGCAACGCCGGCGCCCAGGCGGCTACACTGATGATCCGTGGCCTGGCCACCGGCGAAATACGCATGTCGCAATGGTTCCGGCAGCTCTCTCGTGAGGTGCTGGTTGCGGCAGCGCTGGGCCTTACCATGGCCCTGGCCATTGCCCCCATCGGCGCCTTTAGGGGCGGCGAGGATATTGCACTCACCGTCGGTCTGACCATGGTTACGGTGGTTATCGTGGGCAGCCTGGCAGGCCTGTCCCTGCCCTTCCTCCTGAGGCGTATCGGCTGGGATCCGGCCACCGCCAGTGCGCCACTGGTCACCACCTTGATCGATGCCTCCGGTGTACTGATCTATTTCGGCATTGCGACAGTAATACTGGACCTGCCCGAAGTCTTCTGAGCACCGGACTTCCCTTATCACCCGACCAATCCAGAGAGGATGACATGTTCAAAGGCGTCACGGATTTCCATCACGACCAAAGCGAACGCACCGGCATTCTGATCACCAACCTGGGCACCCCGGATGCGCCCGAACCCCGAGCACTGCGTCGCTACCTGAAGGAGTTTCTGTCAGACCCCCGGGTTGTGGAAGTCCCCAGACCGCTCTGGTGGCTGATTCTCAACGGCATCATTCTCAATATTCGCCCCCGACGCTCTGCGGCTGCCTACAAGACGGTCTGGACCGAGCGCGGCTCACCGCTTTTGTTTCATACCCAGGATCAGTGCGACGCCATCCGCCACTACATGAAAGGCCGGTACGGCGATGATGTGGTGGTGGAATTTGCCATGCGCTACGGCAACCCCTCCATCACCTCGGCCCTTCAGGCACTGGAAGATCAGGGGGTACGCCGACTGCTGGTACTGCCCCTGTACCCGCAATACAGTGGCGCCACGACCGCCTCGACCTTTGATGCCATTGCCCAGGACTTCAAGGGCCGACGCTGGCTGCCCGAAATGCGATTCATCAACCATTACCCGGACTTCGGACCCTACATCGAAGCCATGGCCCAGCAGATAGAGCGCCACTGGGCGGAACATGGGCGCGCTGACCGTCTGATGTTTTCATACCACGGCGTCCCGAAGAAATACCTGCTGCGTGGCGACCCCTATCACTGCGAATGCTTCAAGACGTCACGCTTGCTGGCCGAGCGACTGGGTCTGGAAGCGGACGCCTACATGACCACCTTTCAGTCGCGCTTTGGCCGTGAAGAATGGCTCAAGCCCTACACCGACCACACCCTGAAAGCACTACCCGGCGAGGGCACAGAGTCGGTTCAGGTATTCTGTCCGGGATTTGCCGCCGATTGTCTGGAAACCATAGAAGAAATTGGCGAGGAAAACAGAGAGTACTTCATGGAGGCCGGCGGGAAGCGGTATGAATACATCCCCGCGCTCAATGCCTCACCGGACCACATCAACGCCCTAACCGCTCTGCTGGAACAGCACCTGAAGGGTTGGGAGCCACTGGCGCTGCACGATCGGCGTGACACGCTCGACCGCGCGCGGGCGCTGGGCAGCGACGCCTAGTGTCCTGAATGGTTAGTGCATTAACCATTCAGGACACTATCGTTGCTGAAAAAAACGTGTCATCTGGGCGGCGAACTCCGGGCTCTTCAAGCGCTGGGCAAATTCGCCGGCTTCCTGTTCGATGGTCTCGAGCGTCGACGCCTGACGCGGTTGACGCATCAGCCGTCGGGCTATCTGCAGCGCTTCAGGTGGTTTGGCCGCCAGTGTCCGGGCCCACTCCAAGGCCTGCGCCTCAACCTCTTTTACGGGTTTGATGCGGTTGATCAGCCCTGCCGCCAGCGCTTCATCAGGCCCGAACACATCCCCCAGCAGCAACCATTCTGCCGCCTTGGGGTAGCCTACGATATCGGGGAGCAGGAGCGATGAGGCAAATTCCGGCACCAGCCCCAGATTGACGAAGGGCAGTTGAAGCTGACTCTTGTCGCCCACACACACCAGATCACAGTGCATCAACAGCGTGGTCCCTATGCCCACGGCATGCCCGTTTACTGCGGCAATCATGGGTTTGGGAAAGGCTGCAGCGACCCGCAGAAACCTCAGCACCGGCGCCTCGGTCAGATTATCCATGCCGGCCATGAAATCCATTAGATCATTGCCAGCAGTGAAACTGTCCTCATTACCAGCGAACACCACTACCCGACAGGCGTCGTCAGTCACTGCCTGTTCCAGTGCGTCGGCCATGGCCGTATACATGGTCTGGGTAATGGCATTGCGCTTCTCCGGGCGATTGAAGCGCAGGGTCAATATGTTGTCCTGCTGAGTCGCCAGAATCTCGTTCGTCATGGAACAGTCCTCTTTTTCTTTGTTCACGGCTCAATCATAGCCGGTCGTTGGATCAGAATACGATTCGACACCGGGCCTGGCTATCAAGTGGCCGCCGGTGCCCACCCTGAGGCAACAATAACGATCTCTGGTACGGCATTGATGAACCCGTTAACATGACGCTTTCCATCTTGTTGAGGAGTCCGTCATGCCAGAACTGACGCTGCAAACCGCCACGCCAGAGGACATCCCCGTCCTGCTCGACTTTGTTCACCAACTGGCAGCTTATGAAAAAGAACCGGATGCGGTTGAGGCAACACAGGCCGACATTCATCAGGGTCTGTTTGGACCGGACGCCACTGCCCATGGCCTGATCTGTCGTCTGGAAGGCGTTGCCATTGGCTTTGCCATCTATTTTTACAACTTTTCCACCTGGACGGGCAAGCGCGGTCTCTACCTGGAAGATCTCTTCGTCAATCCGGACCACCGAGGATTGGGGGCGGGCAAGGCCCTGCTGTCCAGACTCGCGCGCATTGCCCTGGACAACGACTGTCGGCGCTTCGAATGGTCGGTACTGGACTGGAACAAGCCTTCCATCCAGTTCTATGAGGCGCTGGGCGCCCGGCCCATGAGTGAATGGATTGGCTACCGTCTCGACGGGCAGGCGCTTACTCGACTGGCGGCTCAGGGGTAGGCTCTTCGGGCGCCAGGCGATAGGGAATCTCCACACCCGGATGCTCGAGGCTGATGCGACCCAGCTTGCCGCTGCGCCATTCGTTCAGGACAATCTCGCTGGCACGGTGCAGATCCAGTTCGCCGTCACGGATGCAGCCCCGGCGCTCGGCCAGGCGCGCCAGCACGTCCGGGGCATGATCGCTCGCCTCCTCCAGGCCGAAACGTTTGGCCAGCACACCGGGATACGCCTGCAGCAGATAGTCGATGGTGAACAGGGCGACCTCCTCGAACTCCATGGCAGTAGAACGGATGGCACCGCTGGCGGCCAGGCGGTAACCGGCCATGGCTGAGCCCGGCGACGGCTGCATGATGCCGGGTGTGTCCATCAGTTGAAAATACTTGCCCGCCGAAACTTTCTGCTGATGCTTGGTTACCGCCGGCTCGTTCCCGGTGGTGGCTACCTTCTTTCCCGCCAGATGATTGATCAGGGTGGACTTGCCCACATTGGGAATGCCGGCAATCAACGCCCGTACAGGTTTGCCCGGAATACCCCGGCGCGGCACCATTTCCCGACACAATCGGGGAATATCCGACAACCGCTGCCGCTGCCCGGTATGGGTGGCATAGGGAGTGATGCCGGGCTGAGCTGAAAAGTAGGCCTGCCAGGCCCGCGTCGCCTTGGCATCGGCCAGATCAGCCTTGTTGAGTATTTTCAGGCAGGGTTTGTCGCCGCGAATCTCCTGAAGCAGATCATTCGTACTGGCCAGCGGCAGACGGGCGTCCACCACTTCGATCATCACATCTACCTGATGGATGATTTCCCGAATCTTGCGCTGGGCCTTATGCATGTGGCCCGGGTACCAGTGAATCTGCACGGGTCTGACTCTCTATTGGTTAGTGGGACGGGTCGACGCGGTTGCCTGGCAGATAATCATTCACCACTGATCGCCCTGGCAGGCTCCCCGGATATCGCTTTCAGTTTAAGATAACGGCTTTTCAATGCCCTGATGTAGGCCTTCAGCTTGCCATTTTCCGCTGCCAGCTCATCAGCCCGCTGATTGACTTCCTGCAGGCGGTTTTCCATTTGCCGGAGCCTGAGTTTCATTTGCCGCTCACGCTCCATGAATTGCCTGATACGCTGCTGAGCATCGGCCACACGAGAGTCGTCTTCGGATTCCAGCGTTTTCACATCGGGCAGCAACCCGAGTCGATTGCGTTTGAGGATGCGCACAATGTCCTCAAAGGGGTCGCGGCCGTTGCGTTCGCATGGCTCCCACATGGCAGCATGCCAGGCAGGGGAGCACTGACTTTTACAGACCAGGCGCGTATTTTTACCTTCGAGTAAGGGACCTGCCCTGCCACGATCTGCCAGCGTGCGAAGCGGCATGTCCCAGTGCCCCGCAACGCCACCCTGAGCATCAAACGGCAGTTGGAAGAAAACCAGTGCCTTGATGCTCAACTGACCGTCCACCTGGACGTACACCGCCTGGCGACTATGGTCTGCGTACTCGGGCAGGGTCACCATACCATTGAGCACAGCCTCGAATTCGCTGTACAGCATTTCCTTGGGCTCGGATTTCTGGCTGTATATCAACAAGGCTTCTGCGTACACAGTGACGTCCCCTAAAAACACATTGACGGGTGCCCGCACGACAACTAGTGGCTCAAGGCCACCGCCAATTCGACACCCTGACGAATTGCCCGCTTGGCATCCAGTTCGGCGGCCTTGTCGGCCCCGCCGATACGCGTTACCGGCAGTCCGGCTTGTGCCAGTTCATCGGCCAGTGACAGTTCCGACTCCTGACCGGTACAGAGCACAACCTGGTCCACAGACAGACAGTGGCGCTCGCCATTGGCGTCATCATACCACAGACCCTGATCGTCCACATGGCTGTAGCTGATGCCGGTAAGGTGCTGCACACCCCCGTTGCGCAGCTGCAATCGATGGATCCAGCCAGTCGTCTTGCCGAGTTTCTTGCCCGGTTTGGTGGTCGAACGCTGGCATAGAGTGATCTCGCGGTCAGCGTGCTGGCCCTTTGGCCGTGTAAGCCCGCCCGGCGCCTCACCCGTGGCGTCAATACCCCAGTGGGACAGGAAGGCCTCGGTTTCCTGCACCGGGGCGTCCACGTGCAGGAGAAATTCGCTGACATCAAAGCCGATGCCGCCGGCCCCCATGACCGCGATACGCTGCCCGGGAGCCACGTCGCCTCGCAGCAGTTGGTCATAGCGCACGACCATGGCATGATCAATGCCCGGCAGCTCCGGCACTCTAGCGGTCACACCACTGGCCAGGACGACTTGATCCACGCCAGCCTGCACCAGGTCGTCAACCTCGGCGCGGGTATTGAGATGCACTCTGACGTCCAGCTCGGCCAGTCGATGCTCGAAATATCGCAGGGTATGAGCGTAGTCTTCCTTGCCCGGCACCCGGGCCGCGAGCAGAAACTGTCCGCCCAGACGTGACTGTTGCTCATAGAGCGCCACATGATGCCCTCGCTCGGCCAGTTCCACCGCCGCCGACAACCCCCCGACTCCGCCGCCGATCACGGCTACATATTGTGTCTGATTGGCCCTGTGGCGGGGAAACTTGTCTTCATGCAGAGCGTAGGGATTTACCAGACAGGACACTGGCTTGCCCTCGAACACATGGTCCAGGCAAGCCTGGTTGCAACCGATGCAGGTGTTGATGTCGTCGCTGGCACCGGCCTCCGCTTTGCGTCCCCAGGCAGCATCCGCCAGCCAGGGACGGGCCATGGTGACCAGGTCTGCCGTGCCGTCAGCAATCAGGGCGTCTGCCTGATCCGGCATGTTGATGCGATTGGTTACCGCCACCGGCACGTCCACGGCGTCGCGCAACCGGGCGGTGGCCGCGCGGAAAGCGGCGCCGGGCACCATGGAGGCAATGGTGGGCACTCTGGATTCATGCCAGCCAATACCGCTGTTGAGCACATGAACCCCAGCGGCGATGAGCCTGTGGGCCAGTTGCTCCACTTCCACCCAGGGAGTCCCTTCGGGCACCAGGTCAAGCAATGATATACGGTAAATTATGAGGAATTTTTCGCTTACTGCCGCCTTCACCGCCTCGGTAACCCGCAACGCAATGCGTTGACGGTTGTCTGCCGAGCCGCCCCATTGATCATTGCGGTCATTCAGTGCCGGCGAGGTAAACTGATTGAGGAAATAGCCTTCGGACCCCATGATTTCCACACCATCATAACCGGCTGCCTCAGCCAGCCGGGCCGCATTGGCGAAGCTCTGAATTTCCGCCTCGATCTCTTCGTCAGAGAGGGCTTTCGGCTTGAACGGGGAGATGGGTGCCTGGGCGTCGGTGGCGCTGATGACATTGGGATGAAAGCCGTAACGTCCGGTATGCAGCAACTGCAGGCAGATCCGGCCGCCAACCTCATGCACGGCCTGAGGAATCACCTCGTGAGTCTGCGCATCCTCCTGAGTCAGCAACGCCGCGCCGCCGGGCATGGCTCGACCCGCTTCGCTGGGGGAGACACCGCCGGTAATGATCAGCCCCGCACCGCCTTCAGCACGCTGCCTGAAAAACGCTGCCAGGCGGGAGAAATGTTTGGGTGATTCTTCCAGTCCCGTATGCATGGAACCCATGATCAACCGGTTGTTGATGGAAAAGGGGCCGAGGTCAATGTCCGAGAAAAGATGTGTATATGCCATGATGTCTGCACGTCCAATGAAAATCCGGGTGCAAAGTTAACATCAATGGAGAGATTTGGCTCTGGGGGTAACGCAGAAAGTGATGATTGATGAAAGCAGTGAAATAATGGCGGACCGGACGGGACTCGAACCCGCGACCTCCGGCGTGACAGGCCGGCATTCTAACCAGCTGAACTACCGGTCCGCAAATGGTGGGTGTGAACGGGATCGAACCGCTGACCCTCGCCTTGTAAGGGCGATGCTCTCCCAGCTGAGCTACACACCCAATTGATAACCGGCCTGTTGCACCGATTGTCACATGGTTGGCTTGGCCAGCCAATACGCCTTTGTCACCAGGCGGGAAGCCATGCTTCCAGAAACGACTTCTGTCGAAGTCAAAGTGGCGGACCGGACGGGACTCGAACCCGCGACCTCCGGCGTGACAGGCCGGCATTCTAACCAGCTGAACTACCGGTCCGCGAAGTGGTGGGTGTGAACGGGATCGAACCGCTGACCCTCGCCTTGTAAGGGCGATGCTCTCCCAGCTGAGCTACACACCCACTTCGGTCAATCCGTTTCAAGACCACCAGCAGTGCCCTCAAAACGTGAAGCGCATTGTAATTGATTTTTGAGCCTTGTCAAACGTTTGTCGGATTTTTTCTTCAATTCCAAAGGGTTACACGACTTTTTGCCGATGGCCCCCGGAGATAGCAGGGTTTCGTCAGAACGGATGACGCACATGGGTACGTTCGTACAGGGGATAATCCGGATAAACCTCGAAAAAGTGTTCCAACTGGAATTCATTCAGCACTTTTCGGTTGTGGTGCACCTTGCGCTCCTTGTCCAGATCAATGCCCGCAAAACGGAGCTGGTGCAGGCAATGCTCACAGGCGGTTACCGGCTCACTGTACCCGTTGGCGTTGTCGGCCGCCAACTGGGCACTCACCACCAGACCCTCAGTGAAATCATCCAGATGCGCACAGCGGGTCACGTGCAGCACGCCGTCCACCAGCAGCCCGACACGGGAATTCTTGTAGGCCAGAGTATGATCGCCCAGAAACTGGACCTGAGCCCGGGTCACACGAACCCCGTCATTGCGCAGCTGCGCCCGTTCTTCACCGGCAAGATGCCGGGTCGGATCAAACACCTCGAAATAGCCCAGCGTCTCGGCGCCCATGCGCTCGCGCAATGTATTGAACGGCTCGAATTCGAGGAAGTCAGGCAGTTCCATCAGCGGGCCCGCTCCAGTATGTCTTCGATACGCTGATCAGCATCCGTCTGTACGCGGAACTCGACACGCCGTGACCGCGCCTCATCTTCCTCGCCGTCTTCTGTCATCACCAGGCGCGACGACGACAGGCCATTGGCAGTGAGGTGCGTCTTGACCCAGGGCTTGACGTCATCAATGGCATCCAGGTCGAGCAGGAATGCCGCTGCCGCACGTGTACGGGCCTGGGACAGCTCCATATTCAGGATGTAGGCTTCGTCCTCCGACACCCCACCCCAGGCCGACGACGTATGGCCTTCTATGCGCACCTCGCTGATATCGTCCCGGTAGCGCGGCTGGTGGATGATATTCATGTAGCGCGGAAAGAAGTCGGCCAGAATGTCTGCAAATTGCGGCTGCAGGCTGGTTTCGCCGCGATCGAACAAGAGGTCTTCACGGTTGAACCGGAAGGTCAGGTCGTCGTCCAGCTCAGCCCCCCAGTCTTCCAGGTCCTCTTCGAATTCAGCAAGCAGATCCTGATACAACTCCAGTCGCAAACGCTCGTACAAGAGTGCCACGTCCGTAACCGTGCGCCGCTCTTGTTCCGCATTGATCATGAACACTACGGCAATCAGCAGAAAGACCATCATCAGGCCTGCCATGAGGTCACTCACCGACAGCCAGTGCTCTTCGTTTTCCTGCTCGAACGGGGTCATCGACGCGACGCCCCCTGTCTCGCACTGGCAGAGCCGGTCTGGTTGCTGTTGACGCCCTCGGCGGCCTTGATCAGCGCCTGCAGCCGCTCAGTCAGAGGGGTGTAATCATTCACGAACTTCTCTGACAGCGCGGTCAGCTGATAGCCGAAGGTCTGCAGGGAATGAGTCAGTTGTCGGGCCAGTGCCTCATCCAATTCCTGCAACTGGGTCTCTGATTGCGTCAGTGCATGACCCGCCTGATCAACCAGTTGTTTCTGCACATGGGTCACCCCCTCGGACAACTCCGTGGCCAGGCGATTGGAGCTGTCCAGCCATTGGCGACCGGTCTGATCAATTACTTCCTGCATTCGGGTGTTCTGTTGTTCAATGGCGTCTGCCAGGCCGGTGGTGAGTGCCCCCACTCTCTGTTCCAGATCGGGCAAGCCTTTTTGCGCCTCCTGCACCATGCCAGCCATGGATTCCAGATATTTCGCCAGTTGTTCACTTTGCTGATTTAGCCCGGTGAGCAGCGCGTCCATACCTTCGGCCACATTGCTGAATGACTGGGTCTGAGTCATCAACTTCTCGTAGGACTGGGTAGCCTGGCCCATCTGCTCGGTGGCCCGTTCCAATTCGCCCACCAACCGCGTGACATTGTCCTGATGCTGATTCTGCCATTCCAGCATGCGGCCCACCGACTCGTTCAATTGCCGGAAGTTGTCCCCGTACTGAACTTCAATGCGTTTGTTGAAGTCCTCGATGATCTCCTTGATCGCCGCTGACAGAGCGCGGGTATTGGCCTCTACCATTTCACTCTGATGGCGCGCCAGTTGTTCATTGTTCTCGCGATTACTGGCCACCACCTGATCCAGACGCTGTTCGGTGGACTCGGTCTGCGCCTCGACAGCCTCTATCAGGGCCGATACCGTACTCTCTGCCGAGCGCCCAGGAGGCTTTCTCATATCACTCCAGGCATACCTCAGCTTGATGCTCAGGGCGCCACTCAGCCCGGCAATGGAGGTCCAGAAAGCCGTTTTCAGACCGTCCAGCAACGCCGGCACACTGTCTTCAATCTGCGCACTGTCAAACTGATACAGGCCTATGGCAACCCCGATAAAGGTCCCGAATATGCCCAGAGTGGTGAGTATCGGCGGTGCCTGAGTCGCCACCGACTGGGAACGGGGCAACACATGAAAGTAGAGCGTCAGTACGGCAATGCTGCCGATCATGGTGGCGGCGATCCAGGGCATGATCATGGGGCAATGGTCTCCAGAGGAAGTAGGTGGTCCGTCATTGTTCAAAAACCGTGCTTATAACAGAGGACGACTCAGGATACAAAAAAGGCCGCAAAGCGGCCTCAGTATTACATGGATTTGACGCTCTCAGCTACCCCGGCAAGGGATCAGCCAAGGAAGCTGAGCATCACACCCGCTGCGATGGCGGAACCTACCACCCCGGCCACATTGGGGCCCATGGCATGCATCAGGAGGAAATTCTGATTGTTGGCCTGCAACCCGACCTTGTTGGTGACCCGGGCGGCCATGGGAACCGCCGACACACCGGCCGAACCGATCAATGGGTTGATCTTGCTGCTCGACAACATGTTCATGGCTTTTGCCATCAGCACGCCCGTGGCGGTACCCACGCAGAAAGCCACCAGACCCAGAACAAAGATACCCAGGGTCTCCACGTTCAGGAAGTCGCCGGCGGCCAGCTTGGCGCCGACACCCAGTCCCAGGAAAATGGTCACGATGTTGATCAACGCATTCTGTGTGGTATCACTCAGCCGGTCCACCACCCCACATTCCCGCATGATGTTGCCGAAACAGAACATGCCAAGCAGCGGCGCCGCACTGGGGAGAAACAGACCCACCAGCACCAGCAGCACGAGCGGGAAAATAATGCGTTCGCGCTTGCCCACCGGTCGCAGCTGCGTCATCACGATCTGACGTTCCTTGGCGGATGTCAGTGCCTTCATGATAGGCGGCTGAATCAGTGGCACCAGGGCCATGTAGGAGTAGGCTGCCACGGCAACCGCCCCCAGGATCTCCGGGGCCAACTGACTGGCGATATAAATCGAGGTGGGACCGTCTGCACCGCCGATGATACCAATGGCGGCAGCCTGCTCCAGACTGTAGGACACCATACCGGTCTCATTGAGCAGCAAGGCACCGATGAGCGTCCCGAAAATCCCGAACTGGGCAGCGGCGCCCAACAGCAGGGTCTTGGGGTTGGCGAGCATGGGACCAAAGTCCGTCATGGCGCCGACACCCATGAAGATGATTAGCGGGAAGACACCGGTTTCAATGCCCAGTGTAAAAATGTAATAGAGCAAGCCGCCGGGCGACAACAGTTCGCCACTGGCACCATACACCGGCTCGGCGTAGAGGCCGGCGCCGGGAATATTGACCAGCACTGCGCCAATGCCGATGGGCAACAGCAGCAACGGCTCGAAACGCTTGGAAATGGCCAGATACACCAGGCCCAGACCAACCACGATCATGACAAATGCGCCGATGCTCAGGTTGGCGAGACCGGAGTCACCCAGCAGAGTATAAAGCTTATCCATGGGTCGGCTCCTTAAAGCTCCAGCAGGGTGTCACCGCTGTTAACAGAATCACCCTCATTCACGCAGATACGGCTTACCGTGCCCGCCTTCTGTGCTTTGACTTCGGTCTCCATTTTCATGGCTTCCAATACGATAATGGTTTCGCCCTCTTCGACGGAGTCACCCTCCTTGACCAGGATCTTGAAAATATTGCCGGTCAGCGGTGCGGCTATCGGTTCTCCATCACCGCCGCCACCGCTGTCATCACCACCAGCCGCCGGGGCTTCGCCGCCATCGGTGACGCTGGCGTCATAGGTTTTACCATTGACCGACACGGTCACCTTGCCCTCACCGCCGACTTCAGCGACATAGTTCTTGCCATTCAGAGACACGGTGTAGGTACCACCGTCACCGCTTTTGGCAACCGACTGCCCTTCACTGGCCACCGGGACCGGCTCAAAATAGTCCGGATTATCCCGGTTCTGCAGATACTTGAGCCCGATCTGGGGGAACAGTGCATAAGTGAGCACGTCATCAACCACATCGTCCGAGAGTTTGAACCCTTCCTTGTCAGACAATTCTTTCAGTTCACCGGTCAGGCGATCCATTTCGTCATCAATGAGATCCGCCGGACGACAGGTGATGGGCTCCGCCCCATCCAGCACACGATTCTGAAGCTCCTTGTTGAACTCGGACGGTGCAGCACCGTATTCGCCTTTCAGAATACCCGAGGTTTCCTTGGAAATGCTCTTGTAACGCTCCCCGGTCAGTACATTCAGTACCGCCTGGGTGCCGACAATCTGAGACGTGGGCGTTACCAGAGGGATATAACCCAGGTCTTCACGCACCTTGGGTATCTCGCTGAGGACCTCATCGAACTTGTCGCCCGCACCCTGCTCCTTCAACTGGCTTTCCATGTTGGTGAGCATGCCGCCTGGTACCTGAGCAATGAGAATTCGAGAGTCCACACCGCGCAGGGCACCCTCAAAGTCAGCGTATTTCTTGCGAACACTGCGGAAATAGGCTGCGATCTCTTCCAGCAACTCGATATCGAGACACGGATCTCGCTCGGTACCCTTCAGCGTCGCTACTATGGACTCTGTGGGTGAATGCCCATAGGTCATGGACATTGAGGAGATCGCTGTATCAACGTGGTCAATGCCCGCTTCAATCGCCTTGAGAATAGTCATGGAAGACAGGCCGGCCGTGGCGTGACAGTGCAGCTGGACCGGGATATCCAGTGTCTTTTTCAACTGGGTTACCAGATCATAGGCGTCATAGGGTGTCAGGATGCCTGACATGTCCTTGATGGCCAGAGACTGGGCGCCCATGTCCTCGATTTCTTTCGCCAGATCAACCCAGCTCTCTTTGGTGTGGACAGGCGATGTGGTGTAGGAAATGGTGCCCTGAGCATGCTTGCCCTGCTTTTTCACGGCTTCCATCGCACGCTTGAGGTTGCGCGGATCATTCATCGCGTCAAAGACACGAAAAACGTCTACACCATTGACCGCGGCACGCTCAACAAAGCGGTCTACCACATCATCGGCGTAGTGCCGATAACCCAGCAGATTCTGGCCCCGCAACAGCATCTGCTGTGGCGTGTTGGGCATGGCTTTTTTCAACTCACGGATACGAACCCAGGGATCTTCACCCAGGTAGCGAATACAGGCGTCAAAGGTGGCACCACCCCAGGATTCAATGGACCAGAAACCAACCTGATCCAGCTTCTCCGCGATGGGCAGCATGTCGTCCAACCGCAACCGGGTGGCGAACAATGATTGATGTGCGTCACGCAGGACCACATCGGTAATTTTTACGGGATTCTTGGCACTCATGAATCACAATTCCTACACACTATAATGAGTTCTTAGCGGCGGTGTGCCGCCTTCGCGGCGGCCGCAACCGCCGCAATCTGCTCAAGCTTGGCGGCACCACGACCGTTGTCGCCCTGTACTATGATTTCAGGCTGGGAGTAGCGACGGACTACTGTCGACATCACGAGTATGCTTACAATCAACAGGATCAGGAATCCGAAGACCGTACCCATGCCCAGGGCCATCAACTGCAGCCCTTCCTGTAACAAATCAGACATCAAGGATTACCTTTGGCTAGATGATGTAGAGACGTGACCGTTCATGTAACCCGGTTCATTAAAGCCGCAGACACTTTACCCAAGCATGCCCGGGTTGGCAATACGCACCTGGACACAGGTGCCAAAATTGCTGAATAATTAATTTTTACGATTTTAGCGTCATCATTCATATTTTTAGCTGCTTTTTTTGGCATCTTGACCCAAAAAGTCAGCATCCAAAGACGGCCAAAAGGGACCAGGAATGTAACTGAGCAACAGAAACAAAGCAGTTTCATTGCCGAAAAGGCTAAAATCGTAACTAAAGTACGGAAAAGACACAGTACTGAACAACCAATTATGGTCAGTTCAAAGAGGGGAAACAACGAAGAAATGGCGCGCCCGGGAGGATTCGAACCTCCGACCGCCTGGTTCGTAGCCAGGTACTCTATCCAGCTGAGCTACGGGCGCACATCGTTTGCAGACATCGACAAGGACAACATGGGCAAGAAGAAATGGCGCGCCCGGGAGGATTCGAACCTCCGACCGCCTGGTTCGTAGCCAGGTACTCTATCCAGCTGAGCTACGGGCGCACACGACAACCTACCGGCTATCTCGTACCAGTCAGACCCTGTGACAGCAGTCATTCCGGCATTGCCTGTGGTTTTCAACCACTACATTTCTACCAATGAATGGTAAATGGCGGAGAGAGAGGGATTCGAACCCTCGATGGGATTTCTCCCATACACCCTTAGCAGGGGCGCGCCTTCAGCCACTCGGCCACCTCTCCCTAACACGCGGCGCATGATACCACGACGATTCAAAATTAAAAGGGAAAACTTTAATAAAATGAATGGATTAGCGAATCATGCACCGTTTCAAGACTTACTCCTCTTCTTCGGAGGGGTCATCCAATTCGCGCTGAATGCGCAAATAGATTTCCTCACGATGCACAGCCACATCCTTGGGCGCATTGACCCCGATTCGCACCTGGTTGCCCTTCACACCCAGCACAGTCACTGTGACTTCATCGCCTATCATCAGCGTTTCGCCTACGCGACGAGTTAATATCAACATCTTTTCCCATCTCCTGTAACGGATTATTATCTGGGAGTCCGGGCACAACTCACCTCAATCCGGCGGTCATACCCCTCAGGCACTCCATGATCGCGCTGAGCGCAAGAATAACGCGTTTAGTCCCGTTCTTCTACTGCATCCAGACCAAACGCCGTATGCAATGCACGCACGGCCAGTTCCAGATATTTCTCTTCAATAACGACGGAGATTTTGATTTCCGACGTGGAAATAAGCTGAATGTTGATACTCTCCGTTGCCAGCGCGTCGAACATGGTAGACGCCACGCCGGCATGAGACCTCATACCAACCCCAACAATGGACACCTTGGCTATATCGTCGTCACCGCGTACTTCCCGCGCACCCAGATCCCGTACTACATCTTCCAGTATAGCTCGGGTTCGACGATAATCATTCCGGTGCACCGTAAAGGTGAAGTCGGTATTGCCCTCTTCCGATATGTTCTGAACGATCATATCAACTTCTATATTGGCCGCACTCACCGGCCCTAGTATACGCGAGGCCACCCCGGGCAGATCAGGCACCCCCATGACGCTAAGCTTGCTTTCATCGCGGTTGAACGCGATACCTGAAATGACCGGTTTTTCCATGGACTCCTCACCTTCAAGTGTAATCAGGGTGCCGGGACCGTCCTCGAATGTGGACAGTACTCTCAGCGGTACATTGTATTTGCCGGCAAACTCGACAGCGCGTATCTGCAAGACCTTCGAGCCCAGGCTGGCCATTTCAAGCATTTCCTCAAAGGTCACCTGGTTCATGCGACGGGCCTTTTCCACCACTCTGGGGTCCGTGGTGTAGACACCGTCCACATCCGTGTATATCTGACATTCGTCCGCCTTGAGCGCCGCAGCCAGGGCCACACCCGTGGTGTCCGAGCCCCCTCGTCCCAGGGTGGTTATATTCTGCAACTCGTCCACACCCTGAAATCCGGCCACAATCACCACCCGGCCCGCCGCCAGATCATTCTGCATGGCGGCCACCTCAATATGCTGAATCCGGGCCTTGGTGTGAGCACTGTCCGTGCGCACCCCTGCCTGACCTCCGGTGTAGGATCGCGCCGGACAGCCACGCTGATTCAACGCCATGGCCAACAACGCTATGGTTACCTGCTCGCCCGTGGCAAGCAGTGTATCCAGCTCTCTGGGCGTAGGCTCATCGGCTATGTCCTCTGCCAACGCCAGCAGACGATTGGTTTCGCCCGACATGGCAGAGACAACGACCACCACGTCATGGCCGTCTTCCCGGGTTTTCTTCACCTTGTCTGCAACGGCTCCAATGCGCTCTACACTGCCAACCGAGGTGCCACCGAACTTTTGCACATAGAGTGCCATCAGCTATTTCCTTACCACTGTCTCATATCAACGGATCTGCCTGTTCAGACGCTCTGTGCCACCACCCATTCACGTGCTTTCGCCAGGGCGGCATCTATACGGCTCACATCTTTGCCACCGGCCATGGCCATATCCGGCTTGCCGCCACCCTTGCCACCCACTTCCTGAGCGGCTGCATTGACCAGATCGCCGGCCTTGAACTGTCCGGTGAGATCCCTGGTAACGCCGGCGGCCAGTTGAACCTTGCCATTGAGCTCGGCTGCCACGATCACCAGGCCGGAGCCCAGTTTGTTCTTCAACTGATCCACCAACTCGCGCATGGCTTTGGCATCAGCCACTTCGACACGGGCAGCAACCAGTTTGACCCCATCCATGTCTTCGGCCTGACTGGCCAGGTCACCTCCTGCCTTGGCAGCCAGCTTGCTCTGCAGCCGTTCCAGTTCCTTTTCCAGCTCACGCTGCCGGGCTACCAGCGCTTCTGTCTTTTCCGCCAGTTGCTCCGGCTTGCTGCGGACCAGCTCGCTGACCTGGGACAGTTGGTCACTCATGCGGTCAATCAACTGCAAGGCCCTGGGGCCCACCACAGCCTCGATACGGCGAATACCGGATGAAATCCCCTGCTCGGAGGCAATCCGGAACAGACCGATGTCACCGGTACGACGAACGTGCGTGCCACCACAAAGCTCGATGGAGAAGTCATCCACCCCCATACTCAGCACCCGCACCTCGTCGTCATACTTCTCGCCAAACAAGGCCAGAGCGCCTTTCTCGCGGGCTTCCTCGATAGGCATTACCGCTGTTTCCACCGGCATATTGGCCAGTATCTGCTGACTCACCATATGTTCGATCTGACGAATCTGCTCCGCCGTCACCGCCTCCGGATGGGAGAAATCAAACCGCAACCGTTCGTGTGTGACCAGAGACCCCTTCTGCTGCACATGCGTGCCCAGTACACGACGCAGGGCAGCGTTCAGCAGGTGCGTGGCACTGTGATGCAAAGCCGTCAAGTGACGACGCTGGCTGTCCACAAAGGAACCCACCTGATCACCCACTGCAATCCGACCGCTGTTCATGCGGCCAATATGCAGATGGGCCTTACCCTGCTTCTGACAGTCATCCACGTCAAAAACGGCCAGATCACCCCGAATCTGACCGGTGTCACCCACCTGTCCGCCGGACTCGGCGTAAAAGGCAGTTTCATCTAGCACCACGACACCGGACTCACCGGCTTCCAGAGCCTCGACGGATTGTCCGTCTCGCAACAGGGCCACGACCTCCCCGGATACAGAGAGCAGCTCATAACCCATAAATTCGGTTTCACTGTCCAGATCCACCATGTTCGACAGATCCACGCCAAACTTGCTGGCCTGCCTGGCCTGCTCGCGCTGGGCTTCCATGGCTTCCTCGAACCCGTCCATGTCCAGTTCCAGATCACGTTCCCGGGCAATATCCGCCGTCAGGTCTACCGGGAAACCGTAGGTGTCATAGAGCGTGAAAACGGTCCGGCCGGGGATGACGTGACCGTCCAGATCCGCAATGGCCTGGTCCAGCAACTGCATACCGTGATCCAGGGTCCTGGCAAACTGGGTTTCTTCCTGTTGCAGCACCGACTCGATCTGTGCCTGTGCCTCCTTCAACTCCGGATAAGCGGCGCCCATTTCGGCCACCAGAGGCTCCACCAGGCGGTGAAAGAAGGCTCCCTCGGCACCCAGCTTGTTACCGTGTCGGACCGCCCGGCGAATAATACGCCGCAGCACGTAACCCCGCCCTTCGTTACTGGGCAGCACCTGATCCGTGATCAGAAAGGCACAGCTGCGGATGTGATCCGCCACCACGCGCAGAGACGCGTTGTCCTTTTCCCGGGTCCCGGTTACCGCGGCCACGGCCTGAATCAGATTCTGGAACAGGTCGATCTCGTAGTTGGCGTGTACACCCTGAAGAATGGCCGCCAGACGTTCCAGCCCCATGCCTGTATCCACACTGGGGGCAGGCAATGGCTCCATGGCACCGTCCTTTTGACGGTTGTATTGCATGAAAACGACATTCCAGATTTCAATAAACCGGTCGCCGTCCTCTTCGGGTGTTCCCGGCGGGCCACCCCAGTAATCCGGGCCGTGGTCATAGAAAACCTCGGTACACGGGCCGCAGGGTCCCGTGTCACCCATCTGCCAGAAATTGTCGGACGCGTACCGTTCACCCTTGTTGTCGCCAATTCGGATAATGCGATCCTGGGGCAGACCGATCATTTCATGCCACAGATCAAAGGCTTCCTGGTCTTCGTCATAGACGGTCACCAGAAGCTTGTCGCCGGGCAGGCCAAGTTCTTCGGTGAGAAAGGTCCAGGCGTACTGAATGGCCTCGCGCTTGAAATAATCACCAAAACTGAAGTTGCCCAGCATTTCGAAAAAGGTATGGTGACGCGCTGTATAGCCCACGTTCTCGAGGTCATTATGCTTGCCCCCCGCCCGCACACAGCGCTGTGATGTGGTGGCCCGATTGTAGCCGCGCTTCTCCTGCCCCAGAAACACTTCCTTGAACTGATTCATCCCGGCGTTGGTAAACAGGAGGGTAGGATCGTTGGCCGGCACCAGACTGGAAGACGGAACGATTTCATGACCATTTCTGGCAAAATAATCCAGGAACTTCTGGCGTATTTCAGCGGTTTTCATTCACAGACACCGTATCACCGAAAAATTGCTGGCAATGGTACAATGGGCGGCTGTCTACAGCAATGTGTAAGGGCGTCACAGCCGCATCTCAAAGCAGTTCTTCCAGATGCTCCCAGCCGAACCCACGCTGGTTCATGAAACGCGCCATACGCGCTTTTTCTTCCAGGTCTCTGGGGGATTGATGACCGAACTTGTGCAACAAGACGGCCTGCGCCTGTTCGTACCAGTCGTAGGCGTCAAGCAGGGGGGCCGAGCGTGCCTCTTCAATGCCGCGCTGTAACAGCTCATGGGCGATTTTCAGGGGACCGTGCCCTCGACTGACACGCAGGCGGATATAGGACTCGGCAAAACGTTGATCACTTTGCAGGCCTTCTTCGGCCAGTCCATCAATAACATCCGCAAAACGCTCTGCCGATTCGTCGGGAAAGCGTTTATGCAGGCGTTCCAGCAGTTCGCGACGGCTGTATTCCCGCCGCGCCAGCAGATCCATTGCGTAATGACGAGGCGTCTTGCCGCCGCGACGGCGGGACGTGCTGTCAGCCCCGTCTTCACACTCTGTCATATCCGGACCGGGTTGCGTATTCCTGTGCACAACCGATGCCCCCGCTTATTTTTCCGGTGTATTGGTCGTTGTTTTGGGTGCCTTGTCAGTTGCCGAATCGGCAACAGCCGCGTCCTTGTCTGCATCATCTGCCACCAGATCACCCATGTAGTGCTTGCGGATGTTGGTTTCAATGGTTTTGGCTGTCTCCGGATTTTCTTCCAGATACTTGGCTGCATTCGCCTTGCCCTGACCGATCTTGTCACCCTGATAACTGTACCAGGCACCGGCCTTGTCAATGAGCCCCAGCTTGACGCCCAGATCAATGACTTCGCCCATGTGATAGATGCCGCGATTGTACAGAATCTGGAACTCGGCCTGTTTGAATGGAGGCGCCACCTTGTTCTTCACCACCTTGACCCGGGTTTCGCTGCCTACCACTTCGTCGCCATCCTTCACTGTGCCAATGCGGCGGATATCCAGACGCACGGACGAATAGAATTTGAGCGCGTTGCCGCCCGTGGTGGTTTCCGGGCTGCCGAACATGACACCAATCTTCATCCGGATCTGGTTGATAAACACCACCAGGCAGTTGGCGTGCTTGATGTTGCCGGTGATATTGCGCAGCGCCTGGGACATGAGACGCGCCTGCAGCCCTACATGCTGATCCCCCATATCGCCCTCAATTTCGGCCTTGGGTGTCAGTGCTGCTACCGAATCGACAATGACCACGTCCACGGCGTTGGAACGTACCAGCATATCGGCAATTTCCAGCGCCTGCTCGCCAGTGTCAGGCTGTGACACCAGAAGATCATCCACATTGACCCCCAGACGCTGAGCGTAAGCAGGATCCAGTGCGTGCTCCGCGTCAATGAACGCACAGGTACCGCCGGCTTTCTGGGCTTCCGCCACAACCTGCAGGGTCAGTGTTGTCTTGCCCGATGACTCGGGCCCGTAGATCTCCACCACACGACCCTTGGGCAGCCCGCCGATCCCCAGAGCAATATCCAGCCCCAGGGAGCCGGTGGATACGGCCGGCATACGAACTTTACTCTGGTCGCCCAGACGCATCACCGAGCCTTTGCCAAATTGCCGTTCAATCTGCCCAAGGGCGGCTTCCAGTGCTTTGCTGCGGTTCTCTGTCATGAGGTCACCTGTTTATCCTGTCGATTCCTGCTGTTGATACCGAACAGTCACCGCGATGGAGACACCGCGCCTGACCAGTCCGGCCATAGTACTGTATATATGATCAGTAGTTTGCCACAGGGGGAGAGCCTTGCCAATCCCCCGACCACAATCTTTTTACCCTTTGATGGTGCTCGCCTGCGCGATCATGAGATCCAGCGCATGGATCACCGTCTGGTACCGGACCGAACGCCGATCGCCTGCGAATTGACAGCATTCGCTCTGTACCCGCTGACCGTCAAACCAGCCAAACCAGACCATACCTACCGGCTTGTCGGGAGTGCCGCCGCTGGGGCCGGCCACCCCGGTTACCGCTATCGTCAGATCGGCGGCCAGAGGCTCGCGGGCACCCAGTGCCATGGCTTCGGCCACCGGCCGGCTGACCGCTCCGGACTGCTCCAGATCCAGTGGAGATACCCCCAGCAAGCGGATCTTGGCGGCGTTGCTGTAGGATACAATGCCACCATTGAACCAGCGCGAACTCCCCGCCAGATCCGTACAGGCCTGGGCAATCCAGCCTCCCGTGCAGGATTCCGCCGTGGCCAGGGTCAAACGCCGTGCCATCAGAGCCTCGGCCAGCGTCTCTGTGCGCTGCGCCAGCGCATGCTGATCATTAGGGGATGTAAACTCTTTATTCATGGCCCGCCTCTGCTACCATACGTGCGCTTTCTTCCTGAAGGATAAGGGTAACCTCCATGGCCACCAAAGAACATACACCCATGATGCAGCAGTACCTGCGCATCAAGGCCGAGCACACGGACGATCTGCTGTTCTACCGCATGGGTGACTTCTACGAGCTGTTTTTCGACGATGCTCGCGAAGCGGCAAGGCTGCTGGATATCACACTCACCGCCCGGGGTCAGAGCGGCGGCCAGCCCATCCCCATGGCAGGCATTCCCTATCACGCAGCGGAAGGCTATATCGCCCGTCTGGTCAAGATGGGGCTTTCCATCTCCATCTGCGAGCAGATCAGCGATCCGGCTACGAGCAAGGGGCCCGTCGAGCGCAAGGTGGTCCGTGTCATTACCCCGGGCACGCTCACCGATGAGGCGTTTCTGTCCGAGGGCCGGGACAACCTGCTGGTGGCTGTTGCCCGGGGTGAGCCTGCCGGACTCGCCTATCTGGATGTCAGCACCGGCCACTTCGGTGTTCTCGAACTCGCTGATAACGCGGCCATCCTGTCGGAACTGGAGCGTCTGCGCCCGGCCGAACTGCTGGTGGATGAGAATACCGCCTGGGGCGATCAGTTTGACGCCCGCACCCGTGTGCGCACCTTGCCGCCCTGGCATTTCGATCAGGAAACCTGCGAGCGCCTGCTGCTCTCACACTTCGGCACCAAGGACCTGAAAGGGTTTGGCATAGAGGATATGGATGCCGCCATCTGTGCAGCCGGTGCATTGCTGGAGTACGCCCGGGAAACACAGCGCTCCGACCTGCACCACCTGCAACGCATCACCACGGAGACGCCGGATGACGCCGTGGTGATGGACAGCGCCTCGCGTCGCAATCTGGAACTGGACGTCAATCTCCAGGGAGGAGAGGATTACACCCTGAACTGGGTCCTCAACCATACGGCCACGCCCATGGGCCGTCGTCTCTTGCGGCGCTGGCTGAACCGACCGTTGCGCGATCGGACGGTGTTGAATGCCCGACTCGATTTCAACGACGCACTGCGGGACACGCTGAGCGCGGACGAACTGACGGCGGCGCTGCAGCCCGTAGGCGATCTGGAGCGAATTCTCGGCCGGGTAGCGCTGCGGTCGGCTCGCCCCCGTGACCTGACGCGTCTGCGCGACACGCTACACCAGTTACCCGAGATCAAGGCTGTACTCACCCGACTGGACGCTCAGCGGGCCAGCGAACTGGACGCCCAGTTACGCCCCTTCCCGGATCTGGCGGCTCTGCTTGCCCGCGCGCTAGAAGACAACCCGCCCGTTGTCTTGCGTGACGGCGGCGTGCTGCGCAACGGATACGATGCCGAGCTCGACGAACTGCGCGCCCTGAGCGAAGGCGCCGGTGATCTGCTCACCCGGGTGGAAGTCCGGGAACGCGAACAGACCGGCCTGTCCACCCTGAAAGTCGGTTACAACCGGGTTCATGGCTTCTACATCGAGGTCAGCAAGGCGCAGGCCGGCGGGGTGCCGGCGCACTATATCCGTCGCCAGACTCTGAAGAACGCTGAACGCTACATCATTGACGAGCTCAAGGAGTATGAGGACAAGGTCCTGAGCAGTAAAAGCCGGGCCCTGGCGCTGGAAAAACGTCTCTATGACCAGTTGCTGGATCGACTCAACGAACAGTTGGCGGACCTCCAGACCACCGCCGCCGCAGTGGCCGAGGTGGATGTTCTGTGCTGTCTGACTCAGCAGGCAGATCAGCAGGACTGGCGCCGCCCGGTCCTCACCGATCAGGCGGAGCTGCAAGTTACTGCCGGCCGTCATCCGGTAGTCGAAGCGGTGAGCAGCGATCCCTTCGTGCCCAACGACCTGACTCTGGGCGACGACACCCGCATGTGGGTTGTCACCGGCCCCAACATGGGGGGCAAGTCGACCTACATGCGTCAAAACGCACTGATCGCCCTGCTGGCTCACATTGGCAGCTTTGTCCCGGCAGAATCGGCTGTGGTGGGTGACATCGACCGTATTTTCACCCGCATGGGCAGCAGTGACGACATCGCCGGCGGTCGCTCCACCTTCATGGTGGAAATGACAGAAACCGCCAACATCCTGAACAATGCCAGCATTCACAGCCTGGTGCTCATGGACGAAGTGGGCCGCGGCACCTCCACCTTCGACGGCCTGTCCATCGCCTGGGCGGCGGCGGAGCACATTGCCCGGAAAAACGAATCGCTCTGTCTTTTCGCCACCCACTACTTTGAACTCACGGCGTTGTCAGAACGGGAATCGCGCGTGGGCAATCTGCACCTGAACGCCACGGAACACGGCGATCACATCATCTTCATGCATCAGGTGCTGGACGGCCCGGCCAGTCAGAGTTACGGTATTCAGGTAGCCCGATTGGCAGGGGTGCCCAAGGGCGTGCTGTCGGAAGCCAAGAACAAACTTCGTGGTCTGGAACATCAGTCGGTGGCCGCCGGATCACGCCGTGGCGACCAGACCGGGGCCGGCCAACCGGAACCCGCCCAGGGTGATCTATTTGTGGCCGCGCCCGGCCCGCTTGAAACAGCACTGGAAGGTCTGGACCTGGATGCGATGACCCCGAGAGAAGCCCTGAATTGGCTCTATGACTGGCAAAAACGGAACTGACAGATCCGATCGTCGATAAACTAATAACCAAACGTTCTTAAATTTATGCCGGTTCATGGCCGGCGAGAACTTGTCGCGCTGCCGGAGGCCCAATAGAATACGCCTCCATCATGGCATTTTAAACTCAGGAGAAGCCACATGGCGTTTGTCGTTCTGGATAATTGTATCAAGTGCAAATACACGGACTGTGTAGAAGTCTGTCCCGTGGATTGTTTTTATGAAGGCCCCAACTTCCTGGTTATCCATCCGGATGAATGCATCGACTGCGCCCTGTGCGAGCCTGAGTGCCCAGCCGAAGCCATTCTGGCAGAAGACGAAGTGCCGGAAGATCAGCAGGCGTTTATTGAACTGAACGCGGAATTGTCCGAAGTCTGGCCCAACATTACGGAAAAGAAAGACCCGCTGCCCGATGCGGAAGACTGGAATGGCTTTCCGGGCAAGTTGCCCCAGATGGAGCGCTAGCATTAATTCGTATCAGACAAAAAAAAGCCAGCATTTTGCTGGCTTTTTTGTGAGAAGCGGATGCCACTCAGGGCAATGACATGCAGAAATCAGCGACCCGTGTGGCGATCTCTTCTCTGCTCGTCTTTGCGAACGGGTATCGGACGCATCGCCTTGTCGCGACGACCTGCCTGCCAGTCCGTGTTCATCAACAGCCAGACGACCCCGCCTGTCATTAATGCCAATAATACAAGTGACATGGCCTTCTCCTATTTGAAATGGCTCAATTTCAGTTTAATCAGCCAGCACACCAAGCACAAACAGTTGACGCAATATTTTTATTCACTGAACACGGACAGTGCCGACAAGCCGTGTTTCTCCATGATATCACGCATTCGCCGCAGCGCTTCTACCTGGATCTGGCGCACACGCTCGCGAGTCAGGCCAATTTCCGCACCGACCTCTTCCAAAGTATTGGTCTTATAACCTCTGAGGCCAAACCGCCGCACGACCACTTCACGCTGCTTTTCAGACAGCTCACTGAGCCAGGCATCAATGCTCTCTTTCAGATCATCATCCTGCAGCCTGTTCTCGGGATCCAAGCCAACATGCTCATCGGCAATGGTTTCTAGCACTGTTTTGTCCGAGTTCGCGCGCAGCGGCACATCCACAGACCCAACGCGCTCGTTGAGGCCCAGCATTTTCTTCACGTCCGCCACGGGCTTGTCCAGCAGATCAGCGATCTCTTCTGCCGTGGGCTCATGATCCAGCTTCTGCGTGAGCTCTCGGGCGGCCCGCAAATAGACATTCAGTTCCTTGACTACATGAATGGGCAGCCGAATGGTGCGGGTATTGTTCATTATGGCCCGTTCGATGGTCTGGCGGATCCACCAGGTCGCATAGGTAGAAAAACGGAAACCACGCTCAGGGTCAAACTTCTCCACGGCCCGAATCAGCCCCAGATTGCCCTCCTCAATCAGGTCCAGCAGCGGCAACCCGCGATTGATATACCGCCGCGCAATCTTCACCACCAGCCGAAGGTTGCTTTCGATCATGCGTTTGCGCCCGGAATCATCGCCGCTTTGCGCCAAACGCGAGTAATAGACTTCTTCTTCCGCCGATAACAGCGGCGAAAAACCTATTTCGTTGAGATAGAGTTGCGTCGCATCCAGTGTTTTCTGATAAGACACACTGGACTCTTCCGGCTCCTCGGAAGTCGTTGCTTGGGTCAGCGCGTCTGCGTCCTGCTCTGCGAGCGGCGCCGTGTTTTCTGCCATATCAAGATGAGCCATGTCCGCCACTGGCGAACGCTCCTGCGTCTTATCATGGTTGGTCGTTGGCATGGTCTACGCTCCCGTCTTGTGGGCACACACCGGATTCAATCGCGACTGCGATGCTCCGCCATGTACCTTGATACCCCAAACATCAAATGCGTTCAACCAGTCTACCCTGAATGGCTGAACTGTCCCTGCACTGCATACGGTCAGCGTTGTGGCAGGTAACTCACTGGGTCTACGGGCCGCCCTTCTTCCCGGATTTCAAAGTGCAACAGCGGCGTGTCACCCCTCTGCCCCACTTCGGCAATCACATCGCCCCGGCTGACAGTCTGCTGTTCTTCAACCCCGATGGCTTCAGTAAAAGCGTATGCACTCAGCATTCTGCCCGCGTGCTCCAGTATGATGAGGTTGCCATATCCCCGCAGGCCATCACCTGCGTAGACAACCTTGCCATCTGCTGCCGCACGTACAGATTCACCCAAGGGGGCATCTATATCAATACCTTTACTGCCAGACGGATTACCCGAGAATGATCGCACTATATTCCCTTCCACTGGCCAGCTCCACCCTTCCACGGCACCGGGATCCGCCGGTTCGGTGGGAAGTGGTGTGGCAGAAATTTGACGAGATTCCTGGGAATCAGCCCCATTTTCTTCAACGGATGCCCGAGATCCCCCGGCGGGCCTGCCACTCGGACGAGCGCTGGCGTTCATGTCGATTTCCTGCCCCGGCACAATGGTGAAGGGCGGAGGTATGTCATTCGCCGCGGCCAGCCTCTCGTAGTCCATGGAATAGCGAAACGCAATGGAGTAGAGAGTATCACCGGAACGAACCGTATAGGTATCGGGTGGCGTTTCAGCTCTGGGAGGCCGGCTCTGTTGCTGGCCTGACGAGGCCGTTGCGCTGGGACGTGACGGTGACTCACGTGAGTCGGAATCAGCAGCAGGCCGGCTGGGGAGGTTTTCCAGCGCCACATAATCCGGGTTGTTGACGCAACCGATCAGTATCGCCAGAACCAGGCCCACGAGCGCAATGCGAGCACCGTCCTTCCAGATTGTCGATGGACAAAATCTTGACTGTTTGATGGACCCGGAACAGCAATGCGTCATGAAAGATTGTTATCGTTTGTAATTGTAACTGTTAAAAAATTTTACCAATAGAACGAAAGATTCTAAAAATACCTTTGACCCGATATTCCAGGCGCTACACCCACGGTAACCAATACGCTCACACCCCATGTCCACCTTCATGAACCCAGGCGCCGCCCCAGAGCGTGCAACAGGCCATACGTCAGCACGCCCAGCCCCATGGCCAGCAGCCCCTGAATGGCCAGAGCGCTACTCGCTGGCCAGGCCAGATGCAAAGCGGTGGATTCGCCCAGACCCAATTGCCAGGGCCAGAGTCGAATCATGCTCCCTGTCACAATACCTGTCATCCCGGCTAACGCAAGATTTCCATAATGCCTGAGTATCCACTGGAGAACGCGGGAAAACAGCATGATCCCGGTGGCGCACCCGCTGGCAAAAACCAGAAGAGCCACCAGATCAAATGTCCGTACCGCTTCTACCGCCGGCGTGTACAGGCCCAGCATGAGCAGGATCAGACTGCCGGAAATGCCCGGCAGGATCATGGCGGTAATGGCAAGGCACCCCCCCAGGAACAACCACGGCAGGCTGGGTGTGATGTTGGCACTGCCACCCACCACGATGACCAGCGCCAGCAAGAACATCAGTATCGACAAGGCAACGGCCTTGATGTTCCAGTGGACACTCCGGGCGATCAGGAGAACCGCCAACAGGAGTACACCCAGGAAAAAGCCCAGCACCAGAACGGGATGAGTCTCGAACAGCCAGATCACCAGATGACTCATGGCAAAGACAGAGGACAGGATCCCCGCCAGCAACACCGTGAGGAAGGTCCCGTCCATCTGACGCCAGGCCTGCATCACCCTACCGCCGAGCAGCAACTTCAATGCACCCATGTTGATGGATGCCAGGGCGGCTATCAGGCGGTAGTAAATGCCCGTAACCAGCGCCATGGTTCCGCCGGACACGCCGGGTACCATGTCGGCCACGCCCATGCACAGCCCACGGGCATAGATACCCAGCCAGGTCCGGAACGAAACCGGGGGTTGATCATTGCTCACAGTCGGTCCTTTCTTCTCTGCTGAAACGGTTCCATGACGCCCGGCAGGCCATCATCCCGGGTTTGCGCACCCTCTGCGTTGCCTGCCACCAGCGGCACAAAGAGGGCCTCGTCCACCACTTCCTGTTCAATTTCGTCGCCAAAACGGGATACCCGGACCAGTTGCTGTTGCGACTGGTCACCGATGGGCAGCACCAGCACGCCGCCATCCGGAACCAACTGTTCAAGCAAGGCAGGCGGCACCTGTTCCGGTGCAGCAGCACACAGTATGGCGTCATAGGGTCCGTGCTCGGGCCATCCCCAGTGACCATCACTCAGATGAAAACGGATGCCGGTCAGGCGCAGCAGTCGGCACCGGACACGTGCCTTCTCCTGCAACGGCCCGATACGCTCCACGGTGTAGAGCTCACGGGCAAGATGCGCCAGCACACTGGTCTGGTACCCCGAGCCGGTCCCGATTTCCAGCACCCGGCCCAGTCCGCGTTCCGGTGCGTAAGCCCGCAGCAGACTGGTCATACGGGCCACGGTGTAACTGTTGGACAGTGTCTGACCGTAACCGATGGGCAGCGATACGTCATCGTATACGCGGTGAGACAGCGCTTCGTCGACGAAAATGTGCCTGGGCACAGACGCCATCACCTGCAACACCTCCTCGTCCTCAATACCCCGTGACTGCAGACGCTCGATCATGCGACGTCGTGTCCGCTCGGAGGTCATGCCAACACCGGTCAATCGAGTCGATTCTGATGAACTCATGCCAGGCAACTTCCTTAAACCGTTTCCGGACGCGCATCAGCGCGCGCCACATCGTTGATTACACACAATTCGGCCAGCACCGTGGTGGCGAATGCACCCGGTGGCAGAGTCATGGCAAGGCGAACCCCTTCAGGCTCCTGCTCCCATGTCATGTCCTCGGGCTTCACCACACAGGCCCGTCGCCCCGCTTGCACGCGCCGCTCAATCAGTTGATCGACCCAGACCTGGTAGAGGCCGATCTGCTCGCATTCGCGCTCAGCCGGTCCCAGGCGATTGTCGTCCACACGCCCGGGCAACCACGCCGTAGGGGACAGTTCGCCCTGATCCAGCAATGCCTGCAACCGCTGATCCAGGCGAGTGACAACAAACCCGGCCCGGGAACCGCGCCAGCCGAGCCAATCGCCCTCACTGGCCTGACACCAGGTATTGTCCTCCACCCGCGCGCCCAGCAATCGGTTGAACAGATAGCTGCGCATGGCGCTGATCTGAAGCCCCCTGAGCTGGCGATCGGACGCCCAGGTCACCGGTTGCGGGCGGGTATCAAACTCGTAGCCAAATCGCTGGGCCCCGAAGTAGTTGGGCGCCCCAAGGCGGGCAATACCATTCAACCGTTCGTTCAGTTGTGCCGCCTGTGGATGCCAATCCCGCAACAGTATGCTGAACCGGTTGCCCTGATGCATGCCCCGTCTGATCTTCTGGCTCGCCCACTGCTGGGCCAACACTCTCCATCCGGCCATTTCAGTGGGTGCCTCCACTCCCCGTTTCTCGCCACCGGGAAGCCAGACGCTGAACCACTGTCTGGTCACTGCATGCCGGTCCTTCAGTCCGGACCAGGCGACGTCCCGCACCCGCACACCGAAATGCTCGGCCAACATCCGTCCGACCCAGGCGGTGTTCTGACCTCGTTTTTCAATCCACAGCCACAAATGCTCTGACTGACCAGCCCGAGTGCCACCCGGTGCCGCCTCTATGGACGGAGGGGAGAGCTGTTCGGTCACCGCAAAATCTTCCGGCACCCGGCGCAGGATGGCCTCCCCGATGGGAGTGCCATGCGCACGGGGCCAACTGGGGGAAATGGCAGCCATTCTGTCAGTCGTCGCCCGAGCTGCGGACCAGAGTCACCACCGCATGGGTGGCAATTCCCTCGCGGCGACCCACAAAGCCCAGGGCTTCCGTCGTGGTGGCTTTCACATTGACCTGAGTGCCTTCTGCGCCCAGCAAGGTCGCCAACCGGGCTGCCATGGGGACCTTGTGATCCTTCAGTCGGGGCGTTTCGGCCACCACGGTGACATCCAGGTTGTTCAATTGGTACCCGGCCTCAGTGGCCAATCCCCACACATGAGACAGGAGTTCGGCACTGTCTGCCCGCGCCCAGCGCGGATCGGTATCGGGAAAGTGGTCACCGATATCACCACGGGCCAGTGCCCCGAGAATGGCGTCAGTAACGGCATGCAGAACTACATCCCCGTCGGAATGAGCCAACAGCGGGTGCGTAACCGGCACCTCCACGCCACCCAGTTTCTGCACGCCCGGGGCCGCTTCATCGGCGAAGCGGTGAACGTCATAGCCGTGTCCAATACGAAAATCAATCATCGGATTTCAGTACCCACTCCATCAATGGCCAGTCATCCGGTTCTGTCAGTTTGCCATTCTGCCAGTGCCCCCTCACCAGACTGACCGGAAAGCCTGCGTAGGTCATGGCAGACGCCTCGTCGGTGACCGCATGATTGTCTGCCAGCGCCTGACGCAAGGCGTTACGCAACTGGTCAGCCGGAAAACACTGGGGCGTCTGCGCCAGCCAGATATCGTCGCGCGGAACCGTGGTATCAATGGTGTCTCCGGGCCCGGCGCGTTTGACTGTGTCTCTTGCCGGCAACGCCAGAATACCCCCTTCGCCACGACTCTGACACTGCGCCATCAAAGTCAGCACATCCTGTTTGCGCACGCCGGGGCGAGCCGCATCATGGACCAGCGCCCAGGCATGAGGCGCTTGGCCCATCAACCACTCCACACCCGCCAGCACGGAATCGGCGCGCGTTTCACCGCCGTCAACCCGATACAGCGGGACCGGCAGGGCCAGATCCGACTCCTGCCAATGAGGATCATCACCGGCCAGCACCAGAACAATACCCGTAATACCCGGAATCTGTCCCAGTCGTTTCAGCGTGTGATGAAGCATGGGTTCACCGGCCAGCGCCTGATACTGTTTGGGCTTCTCACCGCCCATCCGGCGGCCCTTGCCTGCAGCAGGCACCACGGCCCAGAACTCGCAATTGGATGTGGTCATGGTCAGTCCCGAATGAACAGAAACAGGGTTTCGTCGTCTTTGATCAGACCCAGCCGTTCGCGAATCTGTTCTTCCATGGCGTCCGAGTCACCCGATTCACGCAGCGCATCCACCTGTGAGCGCAGACGGTCATTGGTATCGCGCTGGGCCCGGATGTCGGCCTCGAGCACGTGTATCTCGGCACGCAGACTGTTTATTTCGGACACACTGTTGTGGCCAAACCAGAGTCGACTCTGCAAATAGATGAAGGTTACTATCAGTGCTGCAATCAACACTTTTTTCATGCCAATACCCGTGCCTGCCGACCATCATTGTTGATGACCAAACCCTGTCAGGCGCCAAGAATACTGATTAGGGGCCGCTTTGACCACCGGCGCCGACACCCTGTGGATATTTTTTCATCATCTGGCACTGACGTAACGTAAAAAGGGGCCCTGTCGGCCCCTTCCTGCGGATGATCATGGCCTGACGACCCGATCGGTGTACCCGGCCCGGGTTCAACCCTGACCCTTGATTTCCTTCAGACCGTTATAGACCGCTTTCTCGCCCAACTGCTCTTCAATGCGCAGCAGACGATTGTACTTGGCCACCCGATCAGAACGGCACAGTGAGCCGGTCTTGATCTGACCTGCGGCGGTCCCCACCGCCAGATCGGCAATGGTGGTGTCCTCGGTCTCACCGGAGCGGTGCGAGATCACCGCGGTATAACCCGCGTCCTTGGCCATCTTGATGGCATCCAGGGTCTCGGTCAGAGAACCGATCTGATTGAATTTGATCAGAATGGAGTTGGCTATCCCCTTCTCGATGCCTTCCTTGAAGATACGGGTATTGGTCACGAAGAGGTCATCACCGACCAACTGTATCCGGTCGCCCAGCAGATCGGTCTGCACTTTCCAGCCGTCCCAGTCGCTTTCGTCCAGGCCGTCTTCAATGGAGACAATGGGGAAGCGATCACACAGGCCCGCCAGAAATTCGGAAAACCCTTTCGAGTCGTAGACCTTGCCTTCACCGACCAGGTCATACTTGCCGTCTTTGTAAAACTCGGATGCCGCACAATCCAGGGCCAGGGTCACGTTTTCGCCCAGCTTGTAACCGGCATTGCCCACGGCTTCCTTAATCACCTGCAGTGCCGCCTCATTGGATTCCAGATTGGGGGCAAAGCCACCCTCGTCACCCACAGAGGTGGACAGCCCTTTGCCGCCCAGCTCCTTTTTCAGGCCGTGGAAGATCTCCGCGCCGCAGCGCAAGGCTTCCTTGAACGAGGAAAAGCCTACCGGCTGTACCATGAACTCCTGTATATCCACATTGTTGTCGGCGTGCTCACCACCGTTGAGGATATTCATCATGGGTACGGGCATGGAAAACTGACCGGCGGTGCCATTGATCTCGGCGATGTATTCGTACAGTTCCACGCCTTTCTCCGCAGCCACAGCCTTGGCTGTTGCCAGGGAAACGGCCAGGATGGCGTTGGCGCCCAGTTCCGACTTGTTATCCGTACCGTCCAGCTCCAGCATGATGCGATCGATATCACGCTGGCCGTCAGCCTCTTTACCCACCAGAGCCTGGCGGATGCGGCTGTTGATGTTCTCTACTGCCTTGGATACACCCTTGCCCAGGTAGCGGGATTTGTCGCCATCACGCAGTTCCAGGGCCTCGCGAGAACCTGTAGAAGCGCCGGAAGGTGCGCAGGCGGATCCGATTGCGCCGGATTCCAGATGCACATCGGCTTCCACGGTGGGGTTGCCACGGGAATCCAGAACTTCCCTTGCTTTGATATCTGCGATAATTGCCATTCGACATTCTCCGATTTGTTATGGTCAGGATGCCCCAGAGTCGGTGGGCACCAAACGTCCAGGGTCGCTGTTGTGTAATTTTCTTACATATTTGCTCGAAATGAAACCCATTTATGCAAGAAAACCACCTAAAACTGGCTATAAAGACGTGAAGAGCCCCGGATCAGGGCTCTCGTCGGTAAGAAAAACACAGTCAAGCTTTCTGACTGTCGGCAAACACCCCGGCTGCGGCAATAAATCCTGAAAACAGACCATGGCCATCCCGCGGTGAACTGGTAAATTCCGGATGGAACTGGCATGCGACAAACCAGGGATGATCGGGCACCTCGATGACCTCCACCAGATTACCGTCTTCACTGCGTCCGGCGATGCGCAACCCATGCTTTTCCAGTTGCGCCACGTAATGATCATTCACTTCGTAGCGATGGCGGTGACGTTCGATGATGCGCTTGTCACCATAGGCGTCAAAGGTCAGTGACGGCTCACTCAACAGGCAAGCCTGGCCGCCCAGGCGCATGGTCCCACCCAGCTCAGAGGCTTCACTGCGTTCCACCTTGCGGCCGTCGGATTCGATCCACTCGGTAATCAGACCCACCACCGGATGACGCGTCTGCTTGTCGAATTCGGTTGAATGAGCCCCTTCCAGACCCGCCTTGTGACGGGCAAATTCAATAACCGCCACCTGCATCCCCAGGCAGATGCCCATATAGGGGATGTGATTTTCCCGGGCATAGCGTGCCGCCATGATCTTGCCCTCGACGCCCCGGTGACCGAAGCCGCCAGGGACCAAAATGGCAGACACATCGGCCAGTTCGTCCGTGCCCTGGTCTTCAATGGTTTCGGAATCGATGTACTTGACCTTCACCTTGGTCCGGCTGCGTATACCGGCATGGTCAAGCGCCTCGATCAGGGACTTGTAGGCATCCAGCAACTCCATGTACTTGCCCACCATGGCGATGGTGATCTCGCCTTCCGGGTGCAGCTTGCGATCAGCCACATCATCCCACTCACGCAGATCCGGCTGCTCACACTCCAGCCCGAAGCGTTCGACGACGATGTCGTCGAGCCCGAAACCCGACAGCATTGAGGGAATGCTGTAAATGGTGTCAGCGTCGCGCAAGGGAATAACCGCCCGCTCTTCCACATTGGTGAACAGAGCAATCTTCTTCAGGGCGCTGCGATCAATTTCCACCTCGGAACGGCACAGCAGAATATCCGGCTGCAGGCCGATGGTGCGCAGTTCCTTCACCGAGTGCTGGGTCGGTTTCGTCTTGATTTCACCTGCCGTCGTGATATAGGGCACCAGAGTCAGGTGCATGGACAGGGCGCGACGGCTGCCCAGTTCCACTTTCAACTGGCGCACAGCTTCCAGAAACGGCAGCGACTCAATGTCACCCACGGTGCCACCGATTTCCACCAGGGCCACGTCTGCATTGCCAGCCCCTTCGATCACCCGTCGCTTGATTTCATCGGTAATATGCGGGATCACCTGCACGGTGCCGCCCAGATAGTCACCCCGGCGCTCCTTTTTGAGCACGTGCTGATATACGCGACCGGTAGTGAAATTGTTGTACTGGGTCATCCGGGTGCGAATAAACCGCTCGTAATGGCCCAGATCGAGATCCGTCTCAGCGCCGTCGTGGGTCACAAAGACTTCACCATGCTGGAACGGGCTCATGGTACCGGGATCGACATTGATGTAGGGATCCAGCTTGAGCATGGTGACGCTCAATCCTCGCGATTCGAGGATTGCTGCCAGAGACGCGGAGGCGATACCTTTCCCCAGAGAGGAAACCACGCCGCCGGTGACGAAAATATAGCGTGTCATAAATGGCCCATCTTGATAAAAACATAAACCCCAACCCGCAATAGCGCGACTGTACGCGGTATTGAGCAGACAGGGAGGGTTTGTTGACCGGAAATGTCAGAGTACAGTCTGCGCAAAGCAAGGCAGACGCTGGGATGCTGAGTGTTACAACACCTTTTGCGAGGCCAGTGGCAGGCACTGAACCACAGGATCTCCGACTGATCCAAGACGGGAGAAAAAGATACCACAGGGCGTATCAAGTCACAATCAATTATCAGGCCGAAGGGCGTTGCCAGTGCAGTGCCATACCCGTCTCCCCAGGCTCAGCGGCCCAGCCGACACAGACAAAGAGGTCGCCGACAGCCGCCAGTTCGCCCTGAATGTAGATCAGCGGCATTCGTGACCGCCACCAGGGCGGCACCCCGGCCTCCTGCAACAGACGCTTCAGATCGCGGCTCTTCGCCCGTCCGGCTGGATGGCAATGCTCACCGCCCTGTCGGAAACGCACCTCCACGGCTCCGGCCCAGTGCCCAAGGGCCAGGACGTGATCGGCGCGCTCGGCGGTCACCTCCACGCGCTCGGCTCGCAGCCGGCCCATGGCCGGATGCACCAGCTCACTGGCCTTCTCGGTAGACCAGACCAGGGGTGCCTCGGGCGCCGCCGACAGGCGCGGCACTGCATACAACCGACCCTGGTAGCGGCGCACCCTGGTCGCGCCGACCACCAGCTCGCCCCGGGCGTCCGGTGCAGCCAGGGCAACATCGGCCATCAGGTGCTCAAGCTGTACCTGACTGGGCTGCAGTCCCTGACGGTGCAGCCAGAGCCTAACAAGAGCCTGATCCTCGGGCACCTTGGTCAAACCTTCAAGGCACAGCGACCCGTCTTGCGTCGACATCCAGCCTGCCAGGCGCTGCTGATCATTGCCACGCAATCGCTCAGCCGCCTGCGCCATGTGGGTCTGACTGCGCACCAGATTGCCGTCCACTCCCGGCCAGCGCTGACGCAGTTCCGGCAGAATACGGTGGCGAATGAAATTGCGGTCAAAACGCAGATCCGCGTTGGACGGATCCTCCTGCCAGTCCAGAGACACGGCATCCGCTGCGGCGCGCAGGTCGGCACGAGGCACATCCAGCCAGGGACGCCAGAGTGTTCCCTGCCCCAGAGCCCGTCGAGCCGGCATGCCGGCCAGGCCTTCAAGGCCCGAGCCGCGACACAGGCGAAAGATCAGTGTTTCCAGTTGATCGTCCTGATGATGGGCCATGAGCAACTGGTCATCCATTGCCAGCAGGTCGGCAAACACCCGGTAACGGGCCTGACGCGCACTGTCTTCTAGACTGCCGCCGGGCTGGACATCCACCTGCCGGACTTCGCAGGGCAGGTCCCACTGGGCACAGAGCGCCTGCACCCGCTCACTCCAGAGTGCCGACTCAGCCTGCAATTGATGATCCACATGAATGGCTCGCACACGCCCCGGACAGTACCAGGCGGCACACAGGAGCAAAAGCGTGGAATCCAGACCGCCGCTCACGGCCACCCAGATATGCCCGGATGGCTGTGCATCGGCCACTTCCGGCGACCGGAGGCGCCGAATCAGGTCGGCAAGTGGTGGGGGTATGTCAGGTCCCAGTGGTAACGGCATTTGAAGCGATCTCCGCGCCAGTACAGTTCACTGGCAAAGGGCACTTTAACCTGCTCGATGTAGGTCGCACCAATGAGCTCACAGGTGCGCAGAGAGGCCGGATTATCGGGGTTGCAGGTAATCCACAGGCCGTCCATGGCATGTTCCCAGGCCACCACCTGCAGCAACAGGCTGGCCCGGGCAGCATAGCGCCGACCCCGGAACCGGGTGTCTATGTGATACCCCATTTGACCGCCATACTGGCGCAGGTACCGCGTATTCCCCAGACGCAGGTCGATCTCCCCCACGATGCGGCCACTGTCAACCTCATAGATGGCAAACAGGTAGGCTGGCACCCCGTCCATGGCAGAGCGCCCGGTGAGGAATTTCTTGTGGCCGAGCGCCACAATGCCGTCAGACAGGTTGGAGAATTCGGCAAAGGGTGGTTCGACGGCCAGAGTCATGACCCGATCCTAATGTCTCAGGAAAAGTTGCCAAACGACATCAGCCGTTTATAACGCTGATCCAGCAAATTGGTCAACGACGCCTCTTTCAGTCGAGCCAACTGACTCACCAATTCCTGTTTCAGGTTGGTGCTCATGAGATCCAGATCACTATGGGCGCCGCCCAGCGGTTCCTTGATCACGGTGTCCACCAGGCCCAGCTCGTAGAGACGTGTTGCCGTAATGCCCATGGCGTCTGCGGCGTCCGAGGCCCTGTCCGCAGTCTTGAACAGGATGGAGGCACACCCCTCGGGCGATATCACCGAATAGGTGGAATACTGCAGCATGTTCAGATGATCACCCACACCAATGGCCAGTGCCCCGCCGGAGCCGCCTTCGCCGATGACCGTGTTGATTACCGGCGTGCGCAGGCTGGACATTTTCTGCAGGTTGTAGGCAATGGCCTCACTCTGCCCACGCTCTTCTGCACCGATGCCCGGATAGGCGCCTGCCGTGTCAATGAAGGTGAGCACCGGCATGCGGAAGCGTTCGGCAAATTCCATCAGGCGCAAGGCCTTGCGATAACCCTCGGGCATGGGTGAGCCAAAATTGCGCTTCACCTTTTCCTGCACCGAACGACCTTTTTGCTGACCGATTACCATGACCGGCTGGCCGTCCAGACGCGCCGTGCCGCCGATGATGGCACCGTCGTCGCCGTAGTGACGATCGCCGTGCATTTCATCGAATTCGGTAAACATGCGCTCGAAGTATTCCAGCGAATTGGGTCGCTGCGGATGGCGAGCCAGTTGCGACACCTGCCAGGCAGTCAGATTGGTGAATATGCTTTCCGTCAACTTGACGGTCTGGTTGCGCAGTTTCTCGACCTGTTCCGTGATGTTGAGTTCATGGTCATTGCCCACCAGACGCAGTTCTTCAATCTTGGCTTCCAGTTCGGCAATGGGTTGTTCGAAATCCAGATAATTGGGATTCATGAATCCACTTCCCCGTCAGTACAGATCGTAAATATGTAAGGAGCCTAGCCGCTCACCCGCCTTGAGACAAGGCATTCTCGTCGCAAGGAGCTATGAATAAAAGTAAACAATTTCCCGCAAGGGGTCAAAGTGGCGTCAAAAGCGCAGCTCCACGGCATCAACCCCGAAGGATTCTCTCAATCGATAAATGAACTCGTCATCCATGGGCGCCCGGTACTGATCACTCAGTCTCACCTCGCCTTTGGCCTCGCCATTGCAGTAGGCAACATGCAGGGGCACACCCTGACCCGAGGCATCATAGTGGCGCACCATATCGCCCAGACGCTTGACGAAGGCCTGGGCCGACTGATCCGTCACCGATGTCTGATCCTGCGACGGCCAGTTCACCACCAGTGCCCGGGCAAACCGCTCGCGGGCACCGGACACACCCACCAGATCACTCACCTTCACACGGTTCTCTTCCCGATATTCGTTCCAGCTCACGTCAGCACTGATGAAAATGACCTGCCCCACCTCCACCTGTGCCAGCCAGGCCGGGTCCTGATCACCGAACAAGCCGAACTCGATGCGAGCCGTCCGGTCGTCCAGAGTGACAAACATCAGATCCTTGCCAGCCTTGGTTTTCATCCGGCGTACATCAATGATCAGTCCCGCCAGTACCTGGGTTTCCTTGCGTGCAATCACATCGCCCAGGCGACAGGACACGATGCGATTCACTTCTTCCTCGTATTCATCAATGGGATGACCGGTCAGATACAGCCCCAGGGTGTCCTTCTCGCCTGCCAGGCGCTCCTTGATGGGCCAGGGCATGACATTGCGATACTCGCCGTACACGTCAGACTGGGTATCCGCCTGCACCTGAATCTCGCCGAACAGGTCCATCATGCCGGCGGCTTCGTTTTCATTCGATTGCTCGGCGGCCTTGATGGCGTCCGGCAAGGCCTTCATCATTACCGCCCGATTGGGTCCCAGAGCGTCCAGAGCCCCGGACTTGATCAGCGCCTCGATGACCCGACGCCCCATCTTCTTGAGGTTCACCCGAGCACAGAAATCGAAGAGATCCTGGTACGGCCCACCCTCGTTGCGACCATTCACGATGGCCTCCACAGGCCCTTCACCCACGCCTTTCACGGCGCCCAGACCGAACACGATCTGGTCCTCATCATTGACCGTGAACATGTACTCACCGGCGTTCACGTCCGGGGGCAGCACGGTGAGCCCCATTTCCCGGCACTCTTCCAGGAAGATTACCACCTTGTCCGTGTTGTCCAGTTCCGAGGACATGGTGGCTGCCATGAAGGCCGCCGGATAATGCGTCTTGAGCCAGAGGGTCTGGTAGGACACCAGAGCATAGGCCGCCGAGTGGGACTTGTTGAAGCCGTAACCGGCGAATTTTTCCACCAGATCGAAAATGCGGGTGGCCAACTCCGGATCAATACCCTTTTCCGCGGCGCCCTCGGCGAAGATACGGCGCTGCTTTTCCATTTCTTCCAGTTTTTTCTTGCCCATGGCCCGGCGCAGCAGGTCCGCACCCCCCAGAGTATAGCCCGCCAGGGTCTGGGCAATCTGCATCACCTGCTCCTGGTAGACGATGATGCCGTAGGTAGACTCCAGAATGGGCTTGAGGGAGTCATGCTGCCAGGTCACATCCGGGTAGGAGACCTCTTCCCGGCCGTGCTTGCGGTTGATGAAGTTCTCCACCATGCCCGAATCCAGCGGGCCGGGCCGGAAAAGCGCCACCAGGGCGATCATTTCTTCCAGATTGTCCGGCTGCAACTGCTTGATCAGCGCCTTCATGCCGCGGCTTTCCAGCTGGAATACCGCCGTGGTCCGGGCCTGGCGCAAAAGCTTGAAGGAGGCTTCGTCATCCTGCGGAATATGAGCAATGTCGATCGGCGCCTCACCCCGGGCCTCGAGCCTGGGATTGATCATGTCCAGCGCCCAGTCGATGATGGTCAGTGTACGCAGCCCGAGAAAATCGAACTTGACCAGGCCGGCTTCTTCCACATCGTTCTTGTCGTACTGAGTAACCAGGCCCGACCCGTCCGCCTCACAGAGCAGAGGTGCAAAATCGGTGAGCCGAGTCGGGGCGATCACCACGCCCCCGGCGTGCTTGCCGGTCTGACGGGTAATGCCTTCCAGTTTCTCGGCCATTTCCCAGATTTCCTGGGCTTCCTCGTCGCCCTCGATAAAGCTCTTGAGCTCGGGCACCTCTTCCAGCGCCTTGGCCAGAGTCATGCCGGGGGTACCGGGAATCATCTTGGAAATGCGATCCGCCAGACCGTAGCTCTTGCCCTGCACCCGAGCCACATCCCGCACCACGGCCTTGGCTGCCAGGGTCCCGAAGGTGACGATCTGCGATACCGCATCACGACCGTACCGATCCGCCACATAACCGATCACCTGGTCGCGCTTTTCCATGCAGAAATCAACATCGAAGTCGGGCATGGATACCCGCTCGGGATTCAGAAAGCGCTCAAACAGCAGGTCGTATTTCAGCGGATCAAGGTCGGTGATCTTCTGTGCATAGGCCACCAGCGACCCGGCGCCTGAGCCCCGTCCGGGCCCCACCGGAATATCCTGCTCCTTGGCCCACTGAATAAAGTCCATCACGATCAGAAAGTAGCCGGGAAACCCCATCTGCAGGATGATATCCAGCTCGAAACGCAGTCGGGCCTGGTAGGTGGCACGCACTTCGGAAAAGTCAGCGGCCTGCGGATCATGGTCCTGGGCCAGCCGCTCATCCAGGCCTTCATAGGACACCTTGTGAAAGAAAATGCCGGTGCGCAGGGCTTCCTCATATTCCGGCGTCTCTTCCTTCCCGGCCCATTGGGCTTCCATGGCTGAGGCCACCGCCTCACGGATGCTCTCCCATGAGTGTTCACTCTGGAAGAAGGGGTCCTGCTCCAGGTCGTCCGGTATGGGGTACTCCGGCAGATAATAGGTACCCAGCTCCACTTCCACCGTGCAACGACGGGCAATTTCCACGCTGTTGGCCAGTGCCGACGGCAGGTCGGAGAACAGGGCCGTCATTTCCTCGGCGGATTTCAGATACTGTTGATCCGAAAACCGGTGTTCACGGCGCGGATCATCCAGTGCCATGCCCTCGTTGATGCAGACTCGGGCCTCATGGGCCTCGAAATCCTCCTCGGTGAGAAACATCACGTCATTGGTTGCCACGACCGGGATAGCAAACTCGGCTCCCAGATTCACCGCGGCGGCTACATGGATGTCATCACCCGGGCGCTGCGTCCGATGCAGCTCGAGGTAGTAGCGATCACCGAAATTCGCCTGCCACCACTGTACCCGCTGGCGCGCCATGGCGTCATTGCCGCGCAGAATGGCCTGTCCCACATCGCCGTAGTTGGCACCGGAGAGGACAATCAACCCCTCGTTCAGTTCCTGAACCCAGTCATGGGTTACCACCGCCCTATCCATGATCTGGTTCTGCTGATAACCGCGGGAAATAAGCTCGATGAGATTGCGATAGCCTTGCTGGTTGAGGCAGAGAAAGGGCACCCGATAGGGTCGATTGGGCTCTTCCGTATTCTCCAGCCAGAGGTCGCTGCCCAGAATGGGTTTGAGCCCGCTGCCCAGGGCCGCCGTATAGAACTTGACCAGGCCGTAAAAGTTGCTCTGGTCGGTCACCGCCAGCGCAGGCATGTCGAACTCGCCGGTTCGGCTGATCAGCGGCTTCAAACGATTCAGGCCGTCGATCAGCGAATATTCCGTATGCACATGCAGGTGGACAAAATCGGTCGTCATAGTCTTAAAATTCCAGCGAACCCTGTGTCGGTATTGGTTGTGGTACGGTCTTGTCGGTGTCGTCCCGGCCGTTCGTGATACCCAGCGCCCGACGCACCGGGGCAAAGCTTTTCCGGTGTTCTGGGCACGCGCCCTGACTGGTCAGCGCCGCCATGTGAGTTTTCGTCGGGTAACCCTTGTTGCGGCTCAGTTCATAACCTGGAAAGCGCTCGTCCAGTTCGGCCATGTGTCGGTCACGCGCCACTTTGGCCAGGATGGAAGCCGCCGCGATCGCCGAGTGCCGACCATCGCCCTTCACCAGTGCCGTTGCCGGCAGCGTCAGCGACTTCGGGATGCGATTGCCATCCACCAGTACGTGCTCGGGTTCAACGGCCAGCCCCTCGATGGCTCTGACCATGGCCAGATGACTGGCCTGGAGAATATTCAGTTGATCGATCTCGGCCGCCGAACACCAGGCGATGGACCAGGCTACGGCATCCGCCTGGATGATATCAAAGAGTGCGTCCCGCTGTCGCTCCGAGAGCGTCTTGGAATCATTGAGCGCAGCCACCTCAAGCCCTGCAGGCAGGATCACTGCTGCGGCACAGACAGGGCCACACAGCGGACCACGCCCGGCCTCGTCGGTGCCTGCCACACGCACGGTCTCGTACGCCGAGTCCAGTTCAAGCATCCGCCCCACTCCTGCTCTGTCGGCGGTCAATCAGATCCAGCAGCGCAGTCGCCGCCGCGACATCGGCATCACGCTTCAGACTGTGGTGCATGTCGGTAAAGGTCTGCAGACAATCGACCCGGCGCGCCTGGTCAGTGAGCATCAGCGCCAGTTCGTCCGCGGCACGCTGTGGCGTCAAATCGTACTGCATGAGTTCCGGCACCACCGTGCGTTGGGCCAGAATGTTGGGCAGAGCCGCCCAGGGTGTTTTTACAAAATGTCGGCCCACCGCATAGGTCAGCGCGCTGAAGCGGTACCCCACCACCATGGGCTTTTTCAGCAGTGCGGCTTCCAGCGTCGCGGTTCCACTGGCCAGCAATGCGGCGTCACAGGCGCCCAGTATTTCGTGACTGCGGCCGTCGAAGACACGAATCCAGTCGGCATCAGAGTCAAGCAGCAGGCCTTCGATCTGAGTCCTGCGAGCTTCGCTGGCCGCCGGTATAATCACCTTGAGATCGGGCAGTCGTGCTTTCAGGAGACGCACAGACTGCAGGAAATCACTGGCCAGTGAGGCTACCTCCCCCTGGCGGCTGCCGGGTAACAACGCCACCAGCGGGCCGTGAATCCAGGCCGTCAGGTCCAGTGCCGCGCGGTACCCGGCGGTGTCCGTGGACAGAGGCAAGGTGTCTGCCAGGGTATGACCGACGCAGACATAGGGCACATCATGTTGGGCGTAAAAGTCACCTTCAAAGGGAAACAGGGTCAGCATCAGATCCACAGACGCCCGGATCCCGACCACTCGACCCTGTCGCCAGGCCCATACCGATGGGCTGACATAATGCGCCGTGGTCACGCCAGCCTCACGCAATTGACGCGCCAGCGGCAGGTTGAAATCCGGCGAATCAATACCGAGAAATACATCCGGCGCCCAATCGATAATGCGCTGTCTGAGGGTGCGCCGCAGGGCCAACAGATCGGGGAGGTGTCGAATGACTTCAAACAGCCCCATCACGGCCAGCCGCTCCTGCTCGTACCAGGACTCGAAGCCCGCAGCCATCATGCGATTACCGCCGACGCCGGCAATCTCGGCGTCCGGATGGCGGGCGCGCAGGGCCTTGATCAGGCCGGCACCGAGCTGATCACCGGAAGACTCACCCGACACAATGGCGATGCGCAGGGGGCGATTCATGTCACCGGACAATCCCGCGCGTCGAGGCATTCAGACTGGCCAGCAGCGTCTGCACGAACGGGTCGGCGTCATCGGCCAGTGCCTGCTTGGCCTCGTCCAGCGTCAGCCCTCGACGATAAACCGTCTTGTAGGCACGCTTGAGCGCTTTCAGGGATTTCGCCGAAACACCCCGACGCTTCAGACCCTCGGCATTGATGGTATGTGCCCGCGCGGGCACTCCAGAGGTCAGCACATAGGCCGGAATGTCCTTGAATACCATGGTCGCCCCGCCGGTCATGGCCTGCTCCCCGATGCGGCAGAACTGATGCACCAGGGTGCCGCCACCCAGTATGGCGCGGTCGTCCACGATCACATGACCGCCCAGTTGGGTGGTATTGGCCAGTATGACGTCATTGCCCACCACACAGTCATGAGCCACATGCGAATAGGCCATGAACAGTCCCCGGGAGCCGACCTGTGTCAGGCTTTTATCCTGTACCGTCCCCCGCTGCATGGTGACGCATTCACGTATGACATTGTCATCACCAATGTGGAGCTCCGTGGGTTCACCCTTGTATTTCTTGTCCTGACATTCTTCGCCAATGGACGCAAACTGAAAAATGCGATTGCGCGCGCCGATCCGTGTCGGACCCTTGATCACGACATGAGGACCGATTTCGCAGCCGGGACCAATCACGACATCCGGTCCGATCACGGTAAAAGGCCCCACAGACACATCCTCTGCCAGTGTGGCAGCCGGATCAACCAGCGCGCTGGGATGGATCATTGGCTCACCTGTCGCTCAGCACACATGATGTCGGCACTGCAGGCCAGGTTTCCGTCTACCAGCGCCTTGCACTCCATCTTGTAGATGCCCCGCTTGCCACCCACGATGGTCAGTTCCAGATCCAGACGATCGCCGGGCATCACCGAGCGCTTGAAGCGCACGTTATCAATGCCCGCAAAGAGGTACAGATAACCGTCTTCGTACCGGTTGCCCGAGGACGCAAAGCCCAGTATGGCACCGATCTGGGCCAGCGCTTCCAGAATCAATACACCGGGCATGATGGACTGACCCGGAAAGTGGCCATTGAAAAAGTCTTCGTTGCCACTGACATTTTTGTACCCGCGGATAAACCGGCCGTCTTCCAGCTCGGTAATCCTGTCCACCAACAAAAAAGGGTAGCGATGCGGGATCAGCGCCTTGATCTGTTCGTGATTCAGGGGGAGTTGAATGTCCATGATTAATCCTTACTTGGGTTGGCTTTTTTCCACAGGGCACTGACCTTCTCAGCCAGCGTGCCCAGCTGTTTCAGCCGGGCTACCATCTTGCGCCATTCTGCCGCAGGCTGGACAGGGATGCCAGAGCCATAAGCTCCCGGCTCGGTAATGGACTTGTTGACCATCGACTGACCCATGAACTGTACATTGTCGGCAATAGTGATGTGTCCGCCCACGCCGGTCTGGCCGCCCACCATGACCCGCTTGCCCACAATGGCCGAACCGGCCAGTCCCGACTGACCCGCCATGGCGCTGCCCGAGCCCAGACGCGCGTTGTGACCAATCTGCACCAGATTGTCCAGAATCACATCGGAGTCGACGACGGTATCGTCCAGCGCGCCGCGGTCGATGGTGGTGTTGGCACCGATCTCCACCCGGTCACCAATGAAAACGCGACCCAACTGGGCAATCTTTTCCCAACCCTGATCCGTCGGTGCAAAACCGAAACCGTCAGCGCCCAGCACGACACCGGCGTGGAGCAGGCAGTCCTCACCGATGATCACATCGGGATAGAGGGTGACCCGGGGGCGTAACTGGCTGCGGTGACCGATGACCACACCTTCGCCCAGATAAGACCCTGCGGCCACTTCCACCTGATCCCCAATGCTGACACCGGCTTCTATAACAGCACCCGGACCAATACGAACACCCTCACCCAACTCGGCTGCGGCGTCCACAAGGGCCGTGGGATGAATACCTGGCGCAACGAATTGTGGTCGCCAAAACAGCTGTGATACCCGGGCGTACGCCCGATACGGATCGGCTACCAGAATGCAGGACCGACCTGCCAGGTGTGCGGCCATCTGCTCAGTGACCAGCAAGGCACCGGCCCCGGATGATTCAGCCGCCCGGCGGAAACGGTTGTGTGACACAAAACTGATCTGGTGAGGGCCCGCTGTTTCCAGCGCCCCTACACCCTGAATGATCTGGTCAGGATCGCCCTGAACCTGACCATCCACTGTTTCCGCCAGTTCGCCAAGGGCGAACTGACCGGGTACCGATTGCCGCATGGTAATCCTTGTTATTCTGTCGGGGCGGCAATGCGCCCCGTCGATTATTGCGTCTGCTCGTTGAAACGTTCAAGGGCTTCGTCTGTGATATCCATATCCGGCCGTGCGTAGAGCACTTCTTCGGTAGAGATCAGAAGATCAATACCACGCTCGTCGATGATATCCTCAAGAATAGCCGTAAACTGCCCTTCATACTCTTGCAGGAAGGCCTGCTGCCGCTGCTGCTGAGCTTCCTGAAGCTGACGCACCAGTTGCTCTCTTTCCTGAAGTTTAGACTGAATCTCCTCGTTGAGCGATTGTAATTCATCGTCCGACATCAGGGACGCTTCTTCTTCCCCCCGCTCGCGCAGACGGGTGATGTCCTGCTCGAGTCCACGCACCTCTTCTTCCACACCGCCCAGTTGAGAGCGCAGTTCGGAACGCACCCCGGCCACTGCGTCGCTGCCAAACAGCACCCTTTGCTGGTCGACAACAGCAATGGTGGTCTCAGCCGACACATAACCCGGCACGCTCAGGGCGAGCAGAATCAACAGACTTTTCAGCGTGATAAAATTACGCATCAGAAATTACTCCAGAAAGTGAATTTGAATGTTTCCACATCATCGTCGCTTCGTGGCGCAATGGGCTGCGCGTAAATGAATCGCAGCGGTAACATGGGGATGGGACGCCAGACCACATCCACACCATAGGCTGCCCGGAACTCATCCGTGGGCAACCCGTCATCGGTATTGAACGCCGCGCCCACATCCGTAAACAACGCAGCACGGAACACCGACTGGTCCTGCACAAAGGGCATGGGCATGATCAATTCAGCGCCAGTACTCATCAGGGCATTGCCACCCAGGGGGCGGGGGCTGATAGTAACCGGGTCGTCATAATTGTCGTAGCTACCCAGAGGGCTCACCGTACGCTCACGATACCCACGAACCGTACCCGGACCGCCGGCGTAGAAATTCTTGTAGAACGGCAGGCGATCGGTATCTCCGTAGCCTCCGCCGTATCCCGCCTGCCCCAGAAAGCGCAGAGCATAATCACTGTTGCCCAGTGGCTGAACGTAGTCGCCGCGGTAGGAGGCGCGGTAATAGTTCAGATCACTGCCCGGCACAGTCACCGACAAGGTAACTCGATGGCGCTGGCCTTCGGTGGCATAGAAACCGCCGATCTGGTTGCTGTAGTTCCAGCGCAGTTCAGCAGTCCAATCGCCGTAGGAGTCACCGTATTGTTCGGCAAAATCATTTACCTCATCTGGCGGAAATTTTCCTAAGTAAAGAGCTTGTTGCGTGTACCCCAGCCCGATGGACAGGCGACTGTTGTCGGTCACCGGTGCACCCAGGGCAAATTCACCGCCCCAGCGATCCAGACCGTAAGTCGCCACATTCCTGTCCAGCCAGTTGGTGCGCTCATAGAACACACTCAGGTCGCGGCTGATGCCGCCCTGGGTGAAATACGGATCTTCATGATTCAGATTGAAAATGGTGCTGTCCTGGCCAAACTGTCCGCGCAGAGACACGTTCTTGCCAGTACCCAGGAAGTTTTCCTGGGAGAACTCCAGGGCGCTGAATATCCCGACCCCTGGCTGGTAGCCCAGTGAAGCCTGGATATTGCCGCTCTTGTCTTCCTCCACCTCGAAGGTCAGATCCACCTGATCGGGCGAGCCGTCCACCCGCTGCTGACGAATCTCGACACTGCTGAAAAAGCCCAGTTGCTGCAGTCGACGCCTGGATGTGGAAATGTCTGAGCGACGGGCCAGGTCGCCCTCGAACACCCGCATTTCACGACGCAGGACTTCATCCAGGGTGCCCTGGTTACCGACAAAATTGATGTTGCGAACATAGACCAGATTACCCGGCCGCACCCGGAATTCCAGGTCCACAGTCAGTTCATCGTCGTCAATCATGGGCCGGGGCTCGGCTTCTGCAAAAAGATAACCGGCATCGCCCAGTATGTTGACGATGGCGTCCTGGGTATCCACCAGTTCCGAGCGATTGAACCACTCGCCCTCACGAGGCTGAATGGCGTCGCGAATCTCGTCCTCGAACTCGGCGAACTCACCGGTGACACGAATTTCGCCCCAGCGATAGCGATCACCTTCAGACACCTCGGTCAACAGATGCACCCCGGACAGATCCGGTTCAAGCGATACCTGGCGGTTATCGATATTGAAGCGCACGTACCCACGGTCGAAATAGTAGCTGTTGATCTGTTCCAGGTCGCCGCCATAGGTGTTGCGATTGTACTCATAGCGGCTGCCGATCAACTGGAAAGGATCGCCGTCACGACGCGGCCGCAAGCGGGTACCACGCAGCAGTTCCTCGTCAGACATCACCTCGTTGCCCCGAATCTGAATGGACCGGATATGGGCCGCAGCGCCTTCGTCGATATCAATAATCACGGCCACCCGGTTCTGGGGCAGCGGATCAACGGACACATCCACCCGGGCATTGTAGCGTCCCTGAATGGCGTACTGCCCTTCAAGTTCCCGGCGGATTTCGCTTAGCAGCGCCGGCTGATAGGACTGGCCTTCCTGAATGCCCATGCCGTCCAGCGCATTTTCCAGCGCTTCCGACGGCACCTGGCTGTTACCCGAGAATGACACGCGATCAATCACCGAGTATTCCTGAACCTCGAACAGTATCCGGTCGTCTTCCTGGTAAACCTGGATGTCCTGGAACAGGCCCGTCTGATACAGCGCCCGGATGGCTTCGCCAGCGTCAAAATCTGCCGTGGCCTGACGGTCGACAACACCAGGCAGACTGGACATGAACGCGGCCTGAGATACACGTCTGAGGCCGTCCACTTCAACGGTCTGTGCGGCCACTGGCGACACCAGAATGAGGGTCAGGACAAGTGCGCCACCGAACTGCTTAAACATGAATGCTATTTTTCCTTAATTCTGCTGATGCGGAAGGTTTCCAGAATACTGGTTGCAGCGGCAAGGCGTTTACGCGATCTATTCCATGATGACCGCCGACGCCCCGTCAGAATAACGGACCATCAATTAAAAACGATTAAAATCGTTGGTAAACGCTATCACCATGACCCCGATCAGGACCACGATACCAATCTGCACACCGATCATCTGAGTGCGTTCCGACAACGGACGCCCCCGGACCAATTCGACGAGATAATACAGGATATGCCCACCGTCCAACACCGGTATAGGCAATAAATTCAGAATCCCCAGACTGATGCTCAACAGCGCCAGGAAGCTCAAAAAGGGCACCAGACCGAAGCCGGCGGAATCACTGGCGACCTGAGCGATGGACACGGGTCCGGATAGATTCTGTACCGATGCCTGACCGGTGACCATCTTGCCCAGAAAGCCGAGCGTCATGGTGGTGGTATCCAGGGTTTCCTGAAACGCCGCACCCACGGCTTCAATGGGGCCGTAGTGGACAGTCCGGGTCAGATTTTCCTGGTCCACGGGTACAGCATACACACCCACCCGACCAATCTCGTTACCGGCCTCATCTGTGGACGCCTGCGGTGTGACGGTCACAGACAGCGACCGATCACCCCGAATAACATCCAGATCCACCGGCGTGTCCGGATTGGCCTGAATGATGCCGACCCACTCGGACCAGTTGCCAACCTCGGTACCATTGGCACTGAGAATGCGATCACCCGTTTGCAGACCGGCCTGCTCCGCCGCACCACCGGCCACCATATCGCCCACCACCGCTGGCGGTTCAGGGCGCCAGAACGACAGTCCCAACTCACTGATGGGGTCAGGGTCCTGAACCCGGGACAACCAGCGCTCTACCGGATAGGCCACCCCGTATTCGCCGCCGGATTGCCCGCGCAGGGTCAGATCAATGGTGCCGGTAGTACCCAGATTGCCCAGCAGCGCCAGGTGCACCTCTCGCCAGTCGTTCACCGATTCATTGTCGACCCGGATGATTTCTGCCGGCTCCGACGGCCACTCGCCCTGCCACGCTGACGGATCAGCCGCTGGTTCTACCCAGGGCCGTGCCACCGTGCTGCCCAGCAGGCTGATGACGAAGAAGACCAGAATGGCAAAGAGAAAGTTGGCCGCCGGGCCGGCCGCAGCGATCGCAATACGACGCTGTGGCGACTGCTGGTTGTGCGCATAAGGCCGGTCTTCCGGGCTCACATCCCCCTCGCGTTCGTCCAGCATCTTGACGTAACCACCCAGGGGAATGGGCGCGAAGGAGAACTCTGTACCCTGGCGATTGCGCCAGCCAAACAGGGGTTTGCCAAAGCCAATGGAAAAACGCAGCACTTTGACACCGCACCAGCGCGCGACCCAGTAGTGCCCGGCCTCGTGCACACCGATCAGCAAGGTCAAGGTCACCAGAAACACCAGGATGGTGATCAACATGCGCTCAATTCTCCGTCATCAATCGGCTGAAATCAGCGAACAGGCCAGTTGCCTGGCCGCCGCATCAATGGTCATCAGGTGCTCGATATCCGTGGCCACTTCGGGTCTGGCTTCGTTCAGCACGCGTTCGTTGATGCGCGGAATATCCATAAAACCAATCTGTCCGTCGAGAAACGCCGCCACGGTTACTTCGTTGGCCGCATTCAGCACGGCGGGGGCTGTGCTGCCAGCGGCAAATGCTTCAGCGGCAAGCCGCAGGCAGGGAAACCGCTCGCGGTCCGGCGCCTCGAAAGTCAGCTCATTCAGGGTGGCAAAATCCAGTGGTTTCACCCCCGCCTCGATGCGCTCCGGCCACCCAAGCCCATAGGCAATGGGTGTGCGCATATCCGCTTCACCCAATTGGGCCAGCACCGAGCCATCCACGTATCGGACCATAGAATGAATCACACTTTGCGGATGTACCACCACTTCGATGTCAGAAGGCTGTAAATCAAATAACAAGCAGGCTTCAATCAGCTCCAGCCCCTTGTTCATCAGGGTGGCCGAATCGACGGAAATTTTCCGGCCCATGGACCAGTTGGGGTGAGAGCAAGCCTGCTCAGGAGTCACTCGGGACAGCTCGTCGCCGCTCAGCGTACGACAGGGACCGCCAGAGGCAGTCAGCAGCACGGAGGTGACCCCGTCGCCATGATCACCATGGGGCAGGCACTGAAAGATGGCATTGTGCTCACTGTCGATGGGCAGCAGCACTGCGCCATGGCGTCTTACCGCGTCCATGAGGAGTGCACCGCCCACGACCAGGCTTTCCTTGTTGGCCAGCAGGATCTGCTTGCCGGCTTCGGCTGCGGCCAGGGTAGGCCTCAGACCAGCTGCACCCACGATAGCGGCCATCACCAGATCGCACTCGCTCATGGCCGCGACGCGGCAAAGCGCATCCGGCCCTACCAGTACCTGAGTATGCGGGCTCAGTAGCGACAGACCGGCCTGCACCTGGGCGGCAGCGATGGCATCCGGCACCACAACGAACGCAGGGCGATGCTCGGCACACTGACGGGTCAAGAGACTCAGATTGCTGTGCCCGCTCAGAGCAAGCACCTCGAAACGATCCGGGTGCCGAGCGATGACGTCCAGCGTATTGCAGCCGATACTGCCCGTCGAACCCAGCACGGTCACCCGCTTCAGGGACGACTGGCTCGGGGCTCTGCGCCGCGCATGTTCCAATGCATCAGGGGAGCGCATCACAGCCCCGGCCAGAGTGCCAGGCAGGCAGCGAAGACCGGGGCTGCCGCACACATGCTGTCGATGCGATCCATGATCCCCCCGTGGCCTGGCAACAACCGACCACTGTCTTTCAGGCCGCGGTAGCGTTTAACCATGCTTTCTACCAGATCACCCACAATGGATATGGCAACGACCAGGGCTGACAGAGAGAACAGAATCAGATAGTCCAGCGCACTCCATTGCGTACGCTCCACAAAGACCAGCACCACGATCAGCACGACGATGGCAGCCAGCACAGTGCCACCCAGGACGCCTTCCCAGGTTTTTCCCGGACTCACATCCGGTGCCAGTCGGGTTTTGCCCAGGGCCCGGCCAACATAATAAGCGCCTATATCCGCACCCCACACCAACAGCATGAGCAGCGTGAGCAGGAGGCGGGATGGATCCTCGCGACGTATCCAGTAAAAACCGACCCACATGGTTCCGAGTATGAAATACCCCATCAGCAGGCGCACCTGAGGCGAAGACCAGCCGGGCCGATCGGGATACCGCTTGACCAGCCACCAGCCCAGAGCCCACCAGATCACACCCACCAGCAGCACAGCATTCACCGGCAGCCAGCCTTGTTCGATCCCGGCATACATGACGGCCAGGAGAGCGGCAACCGACGCGGCATAGAGCACACGGGCCCGCGTAGACGGAAAGCCGGACAGGTCCGACCACTCCCAGGCACCCAGCACCGCAATGACGCCAATAAAGGCACCAAACCAGGCCAGAGGCAGCAAATAAATACCGCCCAGCATCAGGGGGATAAGAACAATGGCGGTTTTTACTCGATTATTGAACATATTGTTATTCTTCCATCACGGCCTGGCTGACATGGCGGCCACCAAAGCGTCGTTGTCGTCCGGCAAAATCATCGAAGGCCCGGCTCAGAGCCTCTGCGTCAAAGTCCGGCCACAGGACCGGCGAGAAATGCAGCTCCGTGTAGGCCAGTTGCCAAAGCAGAAAGTTGCTCAAGCGCTGCTCCCCTGCGGTGCGAATGCACAGGTCGGGCGCCGGCAGATCACTGAGTGCCAGGTAGCCAGCCATGAGATCCGGATTGATCTCCTCCGGTGACCGCTGACCTCGGGCAACCTCTTCCGCCAGCCGACGCGCCGCCTGGGCAATATCCCACTGGCCGCCATAATTGGCCGCCACCACAATCAAGATGCCGGTATTCTTCGCGGTAAGCGCCTCTGCCCGCTGGATACTGCCCTGAATCTGGCGGGAAAACCCGGCACGATCACCAATGATGCGCAGCCGCAGGTTGTTCTTGACCAGTTTGTGAACTTCCTTGTCCAGCGCCCAGGCGAACAGATCCAGCAAGGCCCGTACTTCGTCATCCGGGCGCTGCCAGTTCTCGCTGCTGAAGGCATAGAGTGTAAGCACCTCGACACCTGCCTTGGCCGCACACTCCACTGTCTTGCGCAACGACTTGACCCCCGCCTTGTGTCCGGCGGCGCCGCCCATCATGCGGCCACGGGCCCAGCGATTGTTGCCGTCCATGATGACGGCCAGATGCCGTGGAATGCGCTCAAACGCACGGTTTTCAAACCGTGCCGTATCATCCTTTGGATCAGACACAGCCAGTCACCTCAACACAACCGACATACTGCTGAACACTGCGCGGGCGTATCATACCTTTAACAGATCAGCTTCTTTGGTTTCCAGGTGATCATCGATCTCGGCGATGTACTTGTCGGTCAGCTTCTGAATCTGATCTTCACCACCGCGCGCCTCATCCTCCGTCACTTCCTTGTCGCGCAACAACTCCTTTATGGTGTTGTTGGCATCACGCCGAGCATTGCGGACCGAAATACGAGCAGTCTCTGCCTCGTTGCGTGCCTGCTTGATGAACTCGCGACGCGTCTCCTCGGTAAGCATGGGCATGGAGACACGAATATTGCTGCCTGCCGTGGACGGGTTCAGACCCAGATCGGACTTCATGATGGCCTTTTCAACCACAGGGACCATCTGGGGTTCCCAGGGCACAATGCTCAAGGTCCGACCATCTTCAACGGACACATTGGCCACCTGATTCAGCGGCGTGTCAGCCCCGTAATAGTCCACCAGGATGCCATCCAGAATGGACGGATTGGCGCGGCCTGTGCGAATCTTCTTGAAAGCGGCGTCCACGGCCGCCACAGCGTTTTTCATTGACGCTTCAGCGTCCTGCTTGATCTCGTTAATCATTGTCTGAATCCTCTACAATCAACGTACCTTCATTTTCCCCCACCACCAGCCGTACCAGTGAACCGTGCTGGTTCATGTCAAACACGCGAACAGGCATGCCTTGGTCGCGGACCAGGCAGATGGCGGTGAGATCCATCACGCCCAGTTGCTTGTCCAGTACTTCACTGTAGGTCAGGCGATCGTATTTCTTGGCTTCCGGGTCTTTCTTCGGATCGGCACTGTAGACCCCGTCAACATTCGTTGCCTTGAGTACAATATCAGCATCTATTTCGATCCCGCGCAAACAGGCGGCGGAGTCCGTGGTAAAAAACGGATTGCCCGTACCGGCGGAGAATATCACCACATCGGACTGGTTCAGATACCTGACGGCGGTGCGTCTGTCATAATGTTCCACGATCCCGCTCATGGGTATGGCACTCATGACACGCGTACGGATATTGGCACGTTCCAGGGCATCCCGCATGGCCAGCGCGTTCATCACTGTGGCGAGCATGCCCATGTGATCACCGGTTACGCGATCCAGACCGGCGGCGCTGAGTTCCTGCCCCCGAAACAGATTGCCACCGCCGATCACCAGCCCTACCTGCACACCGATGCCAACCAACTGCCCAACTTCCAGTGCCATTCGATCCAGCACCTTGGGGTCAATACCAAAACCTTTGCTGCCGGCGAGCGCCTCGCCACTGAGCTTCAGGAGAATACGCTTGTAGCGCGAGGGAGAGCTGTCTTTACCCGGCATAACGACCTCATACAGAAACAGGTGGAAGGATATTACATCAGGGAACGGGCGCTGTCAGTCGGGGCGTTGCCGACCAGGTCGTCAACGCCCTGAAACAGGCCCCGGAGCCGACCACCCAAAGATGAGAGGCCGGCCCGGCCGAGCGGAGGGTTACTGGTTGATACCAGCTGTGGCCGCTACTTCAGCAGCGAAATCCACTTCTTCTTTCTCGATACCTTCACCCACTTCAAAGCGGACGAAGTTCACAACTTCTGCACCGGACTTCTTCGCCAGATCGCCGACCTTAACATCCGGGTCCTTGACGAAGGGCTGTTCCACCAGGCTGACTTCAGCCAGGAACTTCTTGATCCGGCCCTGAACCATTTTTTCGACGATTTCAGGCGGCTTGCCGGAGGACTCGGACTGCGCCCGAACCACTTCCTTCTCGCGCTCCAGCACCTCGGCCGGCACGGTGTCGGCCGACACGTACTGGGGATTGATCGCGGCCACGTGCATGGCAACGTCTTTGGCCAGAGCTTCATCACCGCCCTTGAGTTCAACCAGCACGCCGATACGGCCGCCGTGAACATAACCCGCCATGATGGCATCTGCAGCACCTTCCAGAATGGCTACCCGGCGTACGGAGATGTTTTCACCGATCTTCTGTACCAGACCTTCACGCTTGGCTTCCAGATCGCCGGCCATAAGGGCCTCGACGTCTGTCTGCTTTTCGGCGAATGCCTTGTCGATCACAGTGTCTACAAAGGCCTGGAAGTTGTCGTCACGGGCCACAAAATCGGTTTCGCAGTTCACTTCGGCAATGATGGCGCTGTTGCCCGAATCAGCAACACGAGTTGCCGCCACGCCTTCAGCAGCGGTACGGCCGGCTTTCTTGGCCGCTTTCAGGCCACTGGACTTGCGCAGGTTGTCAATGGCCGCTTCGATGTCACCATCGGCTTCTACCAGTGCTTTCTTGCACTCCATCATACCCAGACCGGTGCGCTCGCGGAGCTCCTTCACCAGACTCGCTGTAATATTAGCCATGAGATTTGTCCTCAAGAAAAATTGTTCACTTACAAAAAGAGGGGTCTCTACCCCTCTGTTTTATACGGTGCTACACCAGAGTACCGGTGCAGGCTTACTCGGCGGCTGTACCGGCCGTGGCCTCTTCTTCCACTTCGACGAACTCGTCTTTCGCACCACCGGCTGACTCACGGCCCTTGGCCACAGCATCAGCCACGGAGGTCACGTAAATCTCGATTGCACGAATCGCGTCGTCGTTGCCCGGAATCACGTGATCCACGCCATCCGGGTTGCTGTTGGTATCCACCACACCGATGACGGGAATGCCCAGCTTGTTGGCTTCGGTAATGGCAATACGCTCGTGATCAACGTCGATCACGAAGAGGGCATCCGGCAGACCGCCCATCTCCTTGATACCACCAATGGAACGCTCGAGCTTGTCCATCTCGCGGACACGCATCAGGGTTTCTTTCTTGGTGAGCTTGTCCAGCGTGCCGTCATTCTGTTGCGCTTCCAGGTCACGCAGACGACGGATGGACTGACGAATGGTCTTGTAGTTGGTCAGCATACCGCCCAGCCAGCGGTGAGAGACATAAGGCATGCCAACCCGGTCCGCTTCGCGCTTGACGATTTCGTTGGCTGCACGCTTGGTGCCGACAAACAGCACTTTGCGCTTGTTGGCGCCCAGTGCTTCAATCTGTGCCAGTGCGTCGTTGAACAACGGCAGAGTCTTTTCCAGATTGATGATGTGAATCTTGTTGCGTTCACCGAAGATGTATTCTTTCATTTTCGGGTTCCAGAACCGCGCCTGGTGACCGAAGTGAACGCCTGCTTTCAGCAGGTCACGCATTGTGACTGACATAAGTGTCCTCATTTTTCAGTTTGGGTTAAGCCTCCGGCCTGACCAGACATTTCCAACCTTTCGGCACCCGGAAATGCGTGTTGTCGAGCCGTGTGAATTTACCCAGAAAATCTGGGCGGGCGCTTTATACCATTATGCACCGGATAATTCAACAACGGTCTGATCCGGCTGACACCTTTACCTGCGGGCACGCACTCACAAATGATGCAGCCGTCTGCAAAAACCACTAAACTTGCGCACTCAGACTCTACAATGCTGAAAGGCTTTCATGGTTAACGACACAATCAGTATCAAAACAGCGGATGATATCGAGAAAATGCGCGTCGCCGGCCGCCTGGCCGCCGAGGTGCTGGAAATGATCACGCCCTATGTGGAGCCCGGCATAAGTACCGGTGAACTCGATCGCATCTGCCATGACTACATGGTCAATACTCAGGGCACCACACCGGCACCGCTCAACTACCGGGGGTTCCCCAAATCCGTCTGTACCAGCGTCAATCACGTGATCTGCCACGGCATACCGGATGACAGCAAGGTACTGAAAAAAGGCGACATCCTGAACATTGACGTCACCGTCATCAAGGACGGTTACCACGGGGATACCAGCAAGATGTTCATTCTGGGCGAGCCCAAGCCCCATGTGGAGCGCCTGATTCGCATTACCCAGGAATGCATGTACAAGGGCATTGAGCAGTGCGTGCCCGGCAATCATCTGGGCGACATCGGTCATGTCATCCAGCAGCATGCCGAGAGCAATCATTATTCAGTGGTTCGCGAGTACTGCGGTCACGGCATTGGCACTGTCTTCCATGAAGACCCCCAGATTCTGCATTACGGGCGCCCCGGCACCGGCATGGAAATTCGCGAAGGCATGACGTTCACGGTGGAACCCATGATCAATGCCGGCAAGCGCCACAACAAGCTACTGGCAGACGGCTGGACGGTGGTCACCAAGGACCGCAAACTGTCGGCACAGTGGGAACATACCCTGCTGGTTACCAAGGATGGACCCGAAGTCCTGACCCGTCGCTCAGACGAAATTCTGCCGTTTTAACGGCGTAACAGGTAACTCGCTGACCATGACACTTGCTCCCCAAGTCACTGATTCAGTGCTGGATGATGCGGCAGTCGCCGCGGCTCTGGGTCAGTCGCCCATTGACATCGGCGGCCTGAAAGCCGCCCTGCGTACCACCCAGGAAGCGCAGAACGAGCGCTTTCGCAACGGTGAGTTTGTCGCCACTCTGGTGCGGGATCGAACCCGCACCGTGGACGCCCTGCTGCATCGTCTCTGGCATCACTTTTCCTGGCCTGAACAGGCCACCCTGATCGCTGTGGGCGGCTACGGCCGAGGCGAACTGCTGCCCCATTCCGACATTGATCTGTTGTTGCTGTTTCGTGATGAAGCAGACATCGACGCCCATGTGGAGTCGGTGGAGGCCTTCATTACCCTGCTCTGGGACCTGAATCTGGACATAGGGCACAGTGTGCGCACCCTGAACGCCTGTATTCAGGAGGCCCAGGACGACATCACCGTGGTCACAAACCTGATGGAAGCCCGCCGGCTGGAGGGCAACAGCGACCTGTTCGCCGATCTGCAGTCGGCCACGGACACCGACCACATCTGGCCCAGCGCCCATTTCTACAAGGCCAAGCTGAACGAACAGGTGCATCGCTACGAGAAGTACGGCGACACGGCCTATAATCTGGAACCCAACATCAAATCGTCTCCGGGCGGACTGCGCGACATCCAGACCATCGGCTGGGTGGTCAAGCGGCATTTCGGTGACGACCGCCTGGAAGAACTGGTATCCCGGGGCTTTCTCACCCAGGACGAATTCCAGACATTGCTCGACGGCCAGACCTACCTGTGGCGCATCCGTTATGCCCTGCACATCAACGCCGGCCGGGAAGAAGATCGGCTGCTGTTTGATCTGCAGAAAACCCTGGCCGAGCAGTTCGGCTTCCGCGACAGCGACGAAGCGCTGGGCGTGGAACAGTTGATGAAGACCTATTACCGCACCGTCTTCCAACTGCGCGAACTCAATGAAATGCTCTTGCAACATTTTGATGAGGTCATCCTGAGCCCCGCCGACAGCGAAGAGCCGGTGCCCATCAATAGCCGCTTTCAGGCCATCAACGGCAATATCGAAATCACGTCGCCCGACGTCTTTCAGCGTACCCCGTCGGCACTGCTGGAGATCTTCGTGCTGCTGGCCCAGCACCCGGAACTCAAGGGCATACGCGCCAGTACCATTCGTGCCATTTTCCAGCACAGGCACCTGATCGATCCGGCGTTTCGCAACGATATCCGCAACAATTCGTTCTTTATTGAGCTGATGCGCTCACCTCATGGCGTGTCCACCAACCTGAGGCGCATGAACAGCTACGGCGTACTGGGCCTCTATCTGCCGGAGTTCGGTGAAGTCATTGGCCAGATGCAGTTCGACCTTTTTCACGTCTATACGGTGGACGCCCACACCCTCAAGGCGGTACAGAATCTGCGACGCTTCCGCCACCGCTCCAACCTGGTGGAGTTTCCCATCGCCAGCCGAGTCATTCACCAATTGCCCAAGGTGGATCTGGCCTACCTGGCGGCACTCTTCCATGACCTGGGCAAGGGCAAGGGCGGCGATCACTCCGAGATCGGCGCCGAAGAGGCGCGCCACTTCTGCGAACGCCATCGACTGCCGGCCTGGGACACGGAACTGATCACCTGGCTGGTGCGCAATCACCTGCTCATGTCGCTCACCGCCCAGCGCGAAGACCTGTCGGATCCGGACGTGATCTATCGGTTCACGGAACAGGTCCAGGACCTTGTCCACCTGGACTACCTCTACGTGCTCACCGTGGCCGACATCCACGCCACCAACCCGTCGCTCTGGAACAGCTGGCGTGCGGCGCTGCTCAAGCAACTCTACACTGAAGCCAAGCTGGCCCTGCGCCGCGGGCTCGACAACCCCGTGGGCAAGGCGGAACGGATCGAGGACACCAAGCGCAAGGCCATCGCCATTCTCAATGAAGACGGCTACAGCGAAGACGAGATCCGCGCCTTCTGGAACAACCCGGGGGAAGACTACTTCCTGCGCGAAACACCTGAAAACATTGCCTGGCACACCAAGGCCATTACCCAACAAGGTGAGGGTGTGCCTCTGGTCCTCATGCAGGAACTCAACGAGGGCGCCTTCGAGTCGGCGACACAGGTCTTTGTCTACGGTCCCGACCGGATCAACCTGTTTGCCGACATTGCCTATGTCATGGACCAGTTGCAGCTCAACATCCACGATGCCCGCATCATGACGTCCACGTCGTCGCACTTCAGTCTGGATACCTTTATCGTGCTGGAGGAAGACGGCAGCCCGATCAACAGCGAGGACCCGGACCGGGTGAGGGAAATCCAGCACTCGCTGCTCATGGCCCTGGTCGAGCCGCCCCAGCGAAGACCCAACAATCGGCGAGTGCCACGCACACTCAAACATTTCAATATTCCGACCCGTGTCACCCTTTCCAATGACCTGGTGAACGAGCGGACCGTCGTGGAAGTCATTACCACCGATCGTCCCGGTCTGTTGGCGCTGATTGGTGAAGTCTTCATCGAACTGGGCGTCAACCTGCAGAATGCTCGCATATCCACCCTGGGCGAACGTGTCGAAGACGTGTTCTTTGTTGTCGACAAGGACAACCGTCCCCTGCACGACCTGGCGCTCAGCGAGCGACTGCGTACATCGCTCACTGAGCGGCTGAACGAACTGACGGAGCAAGCGCAATGAATGAATTCATGTCTTCCCTGCAGCCCTATCCCTTTGAGCGCCTGAAAGCCCTCAAGGCCGAGGTCACGCCGGATGCCAGCAAGGACCACATTGCCCTGTCCATTGGCGAGCCCAAACACACAGCGCCGGAGTTCATTCGGGAAAGCCTCACCGAATCACTGGACGATATCGAGGTCTATCCCACCACGGGTGGGCGCCGGGAGTTCAAGGCCGCCGTGGCTCGCTGGCTGAGTCATCGCTTCGGTCTGCCCGACATGGAACCGGAGGCCCATATATTGCCGGTCAACGGGACTCGTGAAGCCATCTTCGGCTTTGTGCAGGCGACCTTTGACCGTCGCCTGGCCGCACGCAAACCCCTGATCATGATGCCCAATCCCTTCTACCAGATTTATGAAGGCGCCGCCCTGCTCGCCGGCGCCCAGCCCTGGTTGATGCCCTGCAACGCTGAGCAGAACTTCAATCCGGATTACCATAATGTGTCCGACGATGTCTGGGCGCAAACCCAGATCCTCTTCCTTTGTTCGCCGGGCAACCCCACGGGTGCGGTGGTGCCCATGGATACGCTGCAGTACCTGTTGCAGAAGGCCGAAGAACACGATTTCGTCATTGCCAGCGACGAGTGCTATTCCGAAATCTATTTCACCGAAAATGAACGCCCGGTGGGCCTGCTGGAAGCCTGCGCACAAATGGGCGATGCCAGCTATCGTCGCGCCCTGGTCTTTCACAGCCTGTCCAAACGCTCCAATGTGCCGGGCCTGCGCTCGGGCTTTGTGGCCGGTGACCCGGATATAATCGCCCCCTTCCTGCGGTACCGGACCTATCAGGGCGGAGCCATGCCCATTCACGTGCAGAAAGCCAGCGCTCTGGCCTGGTCCGACGAACACCATGTCGAGCTCAATCGAACCGCCTATCGGGAAAAATTTCGCCGGGTCCTGGCGGAACTGGACGGCGCACTGGACGTCACCTTGCCCGACGCGGGGTTTTATCTCTGGGCAGGCACCCCCATATCAGACGAGGCGTTTGCTCAGGGGTTGTTCGAGCAGGAACATGTCACCGTACTGCCGGGTTCCTACGTGGGTCGCACAGTGGACGGGGTCAACCCCGGAGCCGGTCGGGTCCGTATGGCTCTGGTGGCATCTCTGCCCGAGTGCCTTGAGGCCGCCGCTCGCATCAAACGCTTTTGCAACACCCTGGCATGACCGCCGCGGGCAACCAGGGATCAAGGACAGAGCACAACGGGATTGCACACACTATGGTTACGATTTACGGCATCAGAAACTGTGACACCATGAAAAAGGCCATGCGCTGGCTGGACAGTCAGGGTATTGAATACCAACTGCATGACTACAAGAAGCAGGGCATTGATCCCGACACGCTCGCCGAATGGCTGGAGCAGGTGGGTCCCGACACCCTGATCAACCGCCGGGGAACCACCTGGCGCAAATTGTCTGATGAAGACAAGGTTCGCTGCGAATCCGGCGACCAGAGGGAAACCGCCAGAGTACTGGCCCACAACAGCTCGGCCATCAAACGCCCGTTGCTGCCCATCGACGACAACACGCTGCTGGCGGGATTCGACGAAACCCGCTGGTCCGACGCTTTCAACGTTTAAACGAATCATCTGTTTAAGGAGTCAACACCATGACCTATGCCATCGGCCTGGGCACAGTCACCCGCAACGCTGACAACAAGATTATCGAAGCCTGGTTCCCGGAACCCATTCTGCATCCGGCAGACGGCATTGCCGACAAACTCGACGACCTGGGCTACCAGGGCGGGAACGAGGTACTGGAACTGCGCAGCTCCGGGCTGCACATTGTGGCGCAAACGCTGGGCGATCTCGGCCATGAAATCAGTGCCCAGTTCGCTGCCCGCGGCGGCGCCTATGACGCCGACATGGTACTGGTGGTATTGGCAGAAGACAGCGCGCCGACCTCCATTGGCGAAGCCTTTCTGAAACTTCACCTGTTGTCGCACCGACTGGTCAAGCCCCACGGCACCGACCTGACCGGCATGTTCGGCCTGCTGCACAACATTGCCTGGACCAGTGAAGGCCCCATTGATCTGCCCGAACTCACGGAGCGCCAGATGCGGGCCCGCCTGGCCGGCAAGCCATTATCAGTGGAATGCGTGGACAAGTTCCCGAAAATGACCGATTACGTGGTGCCCTCGGGTGTACGCATAGCTGACACCGCCCGGGTGCGGCTGGGCGCCCATGTAGGTGAAGGCACTACCGTGATGCACGAAGGCTTTATCAACTTCAACGCCGGCACTCTGGGCACCAGCATGGTTGAAGGTCGTATCTCCGCCGGGGTGGTGATCGGTGCCGGTTCCGACCTGGGTGGCGGCTGCTCTACCATGGGCACCCTGTCCGGGGGCGGCAACATCATCATTTCGGTGGGTGAAAACTGCCTGCTCGGTGCCAATGCCGGTCTGGGCATCCCGCTCGGTGACCGCTGCACGGTGGAAGCCGGGCTTTACCTCACCGCCGGCAGCAAGGTACAGATGCTGGATGACCAGAAGAAGCCGGTTGAAATCGTCAAGGCCCGGGATCTGGCCAGCAAGCCTGATCTGTTGTTCCGTCGCAATTCCAGCAACGGTCAGATAGAGTGCCTGACCAACAAGACAGCCATCGAGCTCAATGACGAGCTCCATGCCAACAACTGAACGGGAGAGTCAACATGACAGAATTCAAACAGGTCACAGACGCTGATTTCAAGGACAATCACAGCGTGGTCGTCGGGTTCATCGGCAAAGACACCGATGCCCTGAGCCCCCTGCCCGCCGATCTGAAAAAACAGGTCACGCAATGGCGGGAAGAACGCTGGATCAGCACCAAGGCCGGTGAGCTGACGCCCCTGCTGTCCGCTGACGGCGCGCAGGTTATGCTGGTAGGCACGGGGGATTCCCTTAACCTCACCGAGAACACCCTGAAGAAACTGGCCAATACAGTGGCAAAGGTGTTCAAGCAATCCAGCCGCGAGCATCTGGCGGTGTTGCTCAAGGGTCTGCACATCACCGGGCGCAGCAACGCCTGGCTGGCGCAGAAATTTGTCGAGTGGACGCTCACCGGAGCCTACAGCTACGACACAACCAAGTCGGAAAAGAACCCGGACTACACCACAGGTCAATTCCTGCTGGTGAGTGATGCCGAACTGGACAACGCCATCGATCAGGGCAAGGCTCTGGCACACGGGGTCAACGTAGCCCGTGAACTGGGCAACCTGCCCCCCAACATCTGTACCCCCACCTATCTGGCGGATCAGGCGCAGTTGCTGGCAGACCGTTACAACAACGTGCGTACCGACATCCTCGAAGAAGCCGAAATGGAACAGATGGGCATGGGCGGATTCATGTCGGTATCCAAGGGCAGTGACCAGCCAGGCAAACTCATTGTCATGCACTATCAGGGCGCCGGAGACGACGTCAAACCGCATGTTCTGGTGGGCAAGGGCCTGACCTTCGACACCGGCGGCATCAGCCTGAAACCGGCAGCGGCCATGGATGAGATGAAGTACGACATGTGCGGTGCCGCCTCGGTGTTTGGCACCGTGTCGACCCTGGCTGAACTGCAGCCGCGCATCAACGTCGTGGCCATCGTCGCCGCTGCAGAAAACATGCCTTCAGCACGCGCCACGCGTCCGGGTGATGTGATTACCACCCTGTCCGGGAAAACCGTGGAAATACTCAACACGGACGCCGAAGGCCGCATGGTTCTGTGCGACGCACTCACCTATGCCGAGCGCTTTGAGCCCGCTTCCGTGATCGATATCGCCACCCTCACGGGTGCCATCGTGGTAGGTCTTGGGCATCACCCCACAGGGGTTTACAGCAACAACGAGGGGCTGCAAAAGGCACTCACCGATGCAGGCCAGACCGCCTGGGACCGTGGATGGCCCATGCCACTGTGGGATGATTACCGGGAAGAACTGGAATCGCCCTATGCCGACCTGCGTCACATCGGTCAGGGCCGCGCCGGTGGCTCCATTACCGCCGCCATCTACCTGTCCGAATTCACCCAGGCCTTCGACTGGGCGCACCTGGACATCGCCGGTGCTGCCTGGACGTCAGCCAAGGCGGGTGCCACCGGGCGGCCGGTAGGCATGCTGACGGAATACCTGCTTACCAAGGCGGAGTAAATCCGGCAGCAGGAAGCCCGGGCACTCTGCCCCGGCTTCCTGACCCTGCAAGTTCACCTTCAGCCCGCTCAGGCGGGCTGTCGCTTTTCAGGCCTAGTTGACTCGCTCTGCTTCCATCCAGTACACATAATTGATCTGCGTACCTCGACGTACGGCGTAGAGCACTCTAATCCTGTCGTCTCCTACCGTACCGGTGCTGTAGTGCTGGTATCGGCTCAGCCCGTACAGAAGAGACTCATTGAACACATTGTTGGCCCAATGCTGGCTATTGCCACAGGCGGCACCCTGACAGCCGAAAATCTCCTCGTACCCCTCATCTGCCCAGAGCTCCAGCACACGTTCAAAGACATCCGCCTGATTGTGCGACCGATCGATCTCCACCACGCCCCAGCGGCGATTTCTCACATCAAGACGCTCTTCACGATCCAGCCGGAACTGATTGCCGGTCCGGCGCAGCGGACTCTTCACCCACCAATACCGGTGAGTTTCTTCACGTACATCCTGGGACCGTTCACGCGTCGGCTGGAAATCGGCGACCGCATCGTCCACCAGCCCTGCCTGTGCCTTCGCGCCCAGAAGACCCAACACGATCATCATCAGTAATGCGGGGAAAAACCTCATACCTGTCCTCAGAAAAAACTATTCATGGTTATTGGCGCCCAGTGTATCAGTCTTTGTACTCAGCGACTCGGCGATCGTTCGCCACAAGTCCGACGGCGACGATTCCATGTGAAAGTGATGACCACCTGACCACCAACGTATACGGCAGTGCGGCAGTTTCGGTTTCAGCGCCTCGATACGCGCCTCCGTAAACAACCCGTTGAGGCCCAGTATAACGTGCCAGGGGCAGGTAATCCTATGGCACAGCACCATCGCCTGCTCTTCGTGCAACCGCATCACCGACCCCAAGCGGACTCTGGGGTCCAGGCGAAACAACCAGCCCGAGTCGGTCTGACGCGCCCCACGACGCACCAGGACCTCGTTGGCCACCCGCGTCGCCGGACTGCCTGCACGCCAGCGTCGCTGCACGGCATGCTCGAAATCCGGTGATGCACGGCTCGGGCGCACCGCCTTAGTCTGTTCCTGCAGCGTGCGCAGAAATCGCTCCACCTGCTTGTCCGGTGGATCCAGCACCAGCCCGATCATGTCCAGCGTCAGCAGCCCGCGGACCAGGTCCGGGCGAACCGCCGCCAGCAGTGTCGCAATGGCTCCACCCATGGAATGTCCGCACAGATAGACCGGTTCTCCCCATTGCTCGATGAGATTCGCCAGCAGCGGCACATGATCCCAGAGGTTGTAAAACTGGGTCGCCGGGAGATGATCCGATTCACCATGGCCCGGAAGATCCAGCGCCAGCATACGCCACTGACCCGAGGCATCCGCCTGCACCGCCCGCCCCAGAGCCGAGAAACTGGCGGCGTTATCCTGCCAGCCATGCAGGGCAAGCACCCGGTGGCGAGCCGACTCAGGCCCCCATAGCTCGCCGGACACGTTCAAGCCGAGACTGACACCCTCAAAGCGGCCCGGAGAAGCCTCAGTCATGGGCAACTCCGGCATGTCCGCACGAGGCACTGGCAGGGGCCAGTCCATCCCCCTGCAGCAGTGTCTTCAGATAGCGCGCAGTGGCCTCTGGATGCTCCAGAGGAAAGAGGTGACCACCAGGCAGGGTATGCAACGGTATACCGAGCTTGTCCCGGATCAGATGCCGGTGATGCGCCTGCACCACATCGGTTTCGGCACCCACAATCACCTGCAGCGCCGGGTGGTGACGGCCGTAGTGCCGGGTCCAGTTGGTAGGAAAGGTGCGAAAGATCTGCGCCTCGATTTCCGGACGGTAGCTCAGCATCCAGTCCGACGTGCGCACGCTGTCGGGCAGACCGTCATCGGGAACTGGCTCAGTCACCGCGCGAATATAGTCCCAGATTACTTCGTCCGGAAAACGTCGAAACAAGGGTCGGCTCTTCATGTGCCTGAAAGCCGCCTCCTGAGTAGGCCAACGGCTGCGACGACGGGCTGCCTTACCGGCAGGCGTTACCCTGTCCCGCCACGGCGTCCGTTTGGCCAGAACGAGCAAGAGGGCCTCCCATCGTGTCATGAGAGGGACATCCAGCATGATGACCGAACGGAACAGATCCGGACGTTTCAGCGACGCCATGAACATCAGGGCACCCCCCAGGGAGTGTCCGACGCCGAACACGGGTTCGCCATGGCGCTCCACTTCCTGGATCAGATGTTCACGCAGGTAATGCCAGTTGTCCGTCACCGGGTACTCCGGATCGTGACCAATAAAATCTGTGGTATGGATCGAAAACGCCGCAGACAGGGGCGTCAGAAACTGGCGATAAGTAGCTACCGGGAACCCGTTGGCGTGAGCAAAATGCAGGGGCGCGCTGGCTTGCGTTGTCATGGCGCGTTCAAACCCTCACAACCAGCGAAAGGCCATACATCCGGGCAGGAATTCGTCACCTTCCAGAGCAGCCACGGATCCGGTACCAAAACCGACTCGACTTACCGACTCTCCGGACAACTCAGCCGCCAGCGCGCTGACCAGCGGATTGTGGGTCACCAGCAACAGTGGCTGAATTGCCAGAGGCGCGAGCCGTGCCACGGTTTCGTTGACCGGCTGATCCGGTGTCAGCCAATTGGCCGGGTGGAGTGTCTCCACCCCCAGAATGCCGGCTACCGCCTGGGCACTTTCCGTCGCCCGCACATAAGGACTGTGGTAGACCCTGAAGTCCACATCGGCAGGCAGCCGGGTTGCCGCGCGTTTTACCTGCCGAAAACCCTCGTCGGTGAGGCGGCGCATCTCGTCATGCGCGGCGCTGAATTCCGCCTCGCCGTGTCGTAAAAGATACAGCCTGATCACTCTTGGTCATCCAGCCTGTCTGCCGGGGCCTTGGCCTTCGGCCAGTCGTTGAAGGGAAAGGGTTTGTAGTCGGACTGGAAGGTCAGGTAATCACCGCATTGACGCACAAACTGAACAGCGCTGTTGGATACAGACAACAGGTCCGCCTGGCGATCATTGCGTATGGCCACGAACAGGAACTGTACGAGGGCAAAAATACCGATGAACACCCAGGCCAGCCGACTCAGCAGCCAGAACAGAATCATATACAGAATCCGAAAAAGCACATACTCCCACTTCCCGCGATTTGAGCTACCGGCCATCAGTTATTCTCCGATTCGATTATGAATTCAACATCACTGGCTCGCTCTCCCAGCATAAGCCGCTGGGCGATAAGGTCAACATCCTTGTTTTCGTGAACCACTTCGTACAGACCTGCCACCAGGGGCATGTACACACCCAGAGCCTCGGATTTTTCCTTGACCACACGCAGGGTATTCACCCCTTCGGCGGTCTCACCCAACTGCTTGATGGCCTGTTTCAGCGAATAGCCCTGACCAATGGCCTGTCCCACTCGATAGTTGCGGCTCAACGGGGAGGTACAGGTAACGATCAGATCGCCCATGCCCGCCAGACCGATAAAGGTCAAGGGGTTGGCCCCCAGGCGCACCGCAAAACGGCTCATCTCGGCAAGGCTTCGGGTCATCAGCATGGCCCGGGTGTTTTCACCCATTCCCAGGGCTGCCGCCATGCCGCTGGCAATGGCGTAGATGTTTTTCAACGCACCGGCCAGTTCCACCCCGTAAACATCCGGGTTGGTGTAAACACGAAAACGGTTGTCGGACAACAGGTCATGCACCGTATTGCGCAGCCGGGGCGATTCCGACGCCACCACGGTGGCCGTCAACTGACCCTGAGCAATCTCCTTCGCCAGATTGGGGCCACTGATAATGCCAATCTCGTGGTCGGGTGCCAGTTCCCGTAACACCTCACTCATGAGATGAAAGCCCTCCGGCTCGATCCCCTTGGTGAGGCTCACCAGTCCGGCAGAGGCCTTGATATGCGCCATGGCGTCAGCCAGCACCACACGGAAGGCCTTGCTGGGCACTGCCACAAAGACCACCTCGGCGTCAGCCACCGCACCAGGCAGATCATTGGTAGGCGTCAGATTGTCATGCAATGGGTACTTGGGTACGTACCGGCTGTTGATGCCGGTCTCGAGAATATCCTGAAGCTGCTTCTCACTGCGCATCCAGAGCTGCACAGCGGCGCCATTGGCAGCCGCAATATTGGCCACCACTGTGCCGAAGCTGCCGCCACCGAGTACAGCCACCCGGGTTTTTTCAGTCGGTCCTTTCGGGGTTGATTCCGTCATTTACTCGTCCTGACTCAACAGCCACCTTTTTCCAGCGCGCACACCAGATCCCTGAAGGTGTCCGCGTTCTCATCGTTCAGCGACATCAGCACCTTGTGGGCTTCCAGAACCTGCCGACGCACTGCCTCCTCATCCGAATCCAGCGCTTCCACCGCCCGCGTAGGCGTCGCCGTCATGTCCTCGTTCTCCAGCATGATATAGACGTCATCCTCGAAGCCCATGCTCACCAGTACGCGGTGAATGTCCGGCGACCCGAAGACCAGCAGAGGCACAAAGCCCATGGTATCCTGCACATGAAGACTGAGTTTGGCGAGCATGCCGAGGCTCGTACTGTCGACGCCGTCGGCCTCTGACAGGTCCACCACCACCTGCTGATAGCTCCCCGCCTCCAGAACCTTCTGAATACATCGCTCCAGTGTGGTCGACAGGGTCAGGCGCACGTCCCCCACCAACTTCAGTACATAGGTTGTGTCAGTCTCCGCGTCCAGTATCTGGCCTTGCATCATGATTTTGAATTCCAGTGCGTTACCGCCATCACCGTCATGTCGTCCGGAGCATCGTCTACCCGATACATTCCCATGGCATGACATATCGCCTCAATTTCAAATCGGTGTTGCTGTACAGTGGTTTGCCAATTCTGCTCTTTTTCGCTGAGCGGGGTCTCCATGTCACCTTCCAGCATGCCGTCCGAGCACAGAGCCGCTGCCATGTAATCAGTGTAGCTGAATTCTGACTCCTCGTAGCGCGCTGCCGGGAACAGGCCCAGTGGCGAACTGGGTTTCTCCAGCGTCTGCACATCCCCGTCAACTTCTACCACAGGATAGGGAAAATGCGCCGCATTGGCATAGCAATACGTATGATTGACACTGTCCAGTACGCCGACAAAGAGGGTCGCATGTTTGCCGATCTGACTGCGCAGCAACTCCTGGTTCAGGTGATTGAGCACACTGGCCGGACTGTCTATGTGTTTTGAAATGCCATAGCGCCGCTCGTTGCGCAGCCGATTCACTTCATTGCGTATCAGAATGGTCACCATGGCTGATGACACGCCGTGTCCCGCAACGTCCACAATGTAGTGCAGAAGAACGCCGGGTTCCAGCTCGAAGTAATCAACAAAATCACCGCTCAGATAGAGCGATGGCTGCAGCGCATAATCAACGCCCACACCCTGGGCCAGAAACGGCCTTGCGGGGAGCATGGCCTGTTGTACATGGCGACCGGCCCGCAAGTCAGCTTCCAGCGTTTCCACCGTGGTCTGGAGCCGCTGGTTGGTGTCTTCCAGGCGCAGCTTGTAAGCCTCGTTTTCCACCAGCAGGCGCACCCGCTCCAGTGCCTTGTCGATGGCGTGTTCCACCACCGCCAGGTCGGTCACCGGTTTGACGATGTAGTCAGAGGCGCCAAGACGCAGCGCGGATACCACATCGGACATTACGCCGGCTCCGGAAATGACAATAAAGGGGGTCTGGGCACCGGCCTCCACCACGTCCTGCAGTACCGCCAGGCCGTCTTTGCGCGGCATGCGAAGATCACAGAGTACCAGATCGGGGCCGTGCTCCCGGTAGGCGGCAAGACCGCTTTCGCCGTCTTCGGCCTGCACCACTTCATAACCCGAGTCTTCCAGATACCCCGCCAGTGATTCGCGCACGGAGGCGTCATCGTCGATGACCAGTAAAGTCGCCTTGACCACAGCTGTACGCCACCTTTGGTGAACCATTTGGCGGGAGACTACTCCTTAGGAGAACGGCCTGCAAGTGACCCGGCCACCGGTTGTTACAACTCAGGCTTTGACACCGAGTGAACGACCTTTTATAAAGGGCATAGCCCTCC